>RCMY010001254.1_pt1 | contig 24192 bp, 23 predicted proteins | sample 2041341 | NCBI WGS metagenome assembly RCMY01 (sample SAMN09708234, study PRJNA481090) | Marine sediment metagenome, whole genome shotgun sequencing project.
CGTGTTGGAAGCGTAATAGTCAAGTCCATTGTTCACCGATTGCTCGATGTTCAGATTCTTTAACGACACCTCGTGAGAAAACTTTAGAGAATATTAGCGTGCGCTGGGTCACATATCCTTACCGATTCACTGTTTCAGGAAAAAGCAAAACCCCCTATAAAGAGGCAAGACTCAAACGTTTATTGGTGGTGGAAGAATTTAGCTAAAGGAAAGGTAGCCATTGCCGTTAATAAAGTGGAATCAATATCACACTATTCATGGAAGAGGCTGTCAACATGCGTAACGCAATGCAACAATACCAAACGGTAAACAATCAAACCGTAGTCGCAGGTGCCGATCAGCACCGCCTCACGCAGCTATTGTTTGAAGGCGCGCTGCAGCGCATCGCCGAGGCGAAGGGGAATCTCCATCGTGGCGAACACGCGCGGCTAGGGGAGGCGATTGGCAAAGCGCTGGGTATTATTAGTGGCCTACAGGCGGCGCTCAATCGCGAAGCCGGCGGCGAGATAGCGGCCAACCTGTACGATCTTTACGACTATATGGCACGTAAACTTATAAAGGTGCATGTCGATAAAACCGACGACGCATTAGTAGAGGTCGCCGCATTGTTGACTGAAATTAAAACTGCCTGGGAGGGCATCAGGGCGGAGTACTTAAGTTCGGCCGCATGAAGCGCTCTAACGAATAAATTAAGGCTTACGCCCAAACTCCTGTCTAAGCCAGCGTTTTCCCCGTTCTGATGTCGCCTTATCCGTGCAAAAATGAAATAACAGGCTAATATTGTAAACTAAGTTACAAGTATTTGACTGTAAACGAGTTAGCGGGTTAACTATGACGGTATAGCTTTTGCTTAAGCAGGCAAATCTGACGTTATAGGTGTCAACATTTTGACACACGGAGCGTAACGCCAACAGGCCCTTCGGCCTGTTTTGATGGCGTGAACGAATAAAGCAACATCAAGACAGGGGATCGCGGTGCGCAGCAGTAAATGGCAGGACCATGAAGTTCTGATTATTGATAATCAGGCCGAGCGTCGGCACGACATTCTGGTGATTCTCGAATTTCTTGGCGAGAAGGCACGGCAACTCACCGCTGAAGAATGGGCGCACTCGCAACAACAGTTACTCGATGAAAGCGAGAAGGGCAGCCATCCGCATGTGTTGATTGTCGGTGAGCTGCCGTCCGGCCTGCCACTGGAGAAATTACTTGCCTACGTGCATTCGGTAAACAATGCCGTGCCTGTGCTGCTGATTGGCGATGACCGTTTGCCGCCGGGCATCGACCCGGAATTGAGTCGCCACGTTATTTCACAGCTGGCGTTCCCACCTAGCTACAACAAGTTGCTTGACGACTTGCATCGTGCGCAAACATTCTATGAGCAGTTTCGTGAGCGCAGAGATCGCGGTCAGCAGCGCGATATTGAGCTGTTTCGCAGCTTAGTGGGCACCAGCCGCTCAATTAGCAGCGTACGCAAGCTCATGACGCAGGTGTCTGACTCTGATGTGACCGTGCTCGTCACCGGTGCTTCCGGTACGGGTAAAGAAGTCGTGGCGCGTAATTTACACTACCATTCCAAACGGCGTGAAAAACCATTCGTGCCCGTCAATTGCGGTGCCATACCGGCAGAATTGCTTGAAAGTGAACTGTTCGGCCATGAGAAAGGCGCTTTTACCGGTGCCATTAGCGAGCGCGCCGGCCGTTTTGAAATGGCTCAGGGTGGCACTCTGTTCCTCGATGAGATTGGCGATATGCCGCTCAACATGCAGGTAAAAATACTGCGCGTTCTGCAAGAGAAGACGTTTGAACGGGTGGGCGGCAACAAGTCGATTGACACCGACGTACGTATTATCGCCGCCACCCATAAAAACCTCGAAGAGATGATTGAAGCCGGCACCTTCAGAGAAGACCTGTACTATCGACTAAATGTTTTCCCCATTGAAATGCCTTCGCTGCGCGAGCGCTCGGAAGATATACCGTTGTTAATCAATGAATTGGTGGCGCGCCTGGAGCATGAAAAGCGCGGTTCGATTCGATTCAATTCGGCGGCTATTTTGTCGCTGTGCCAACACGATTGGGCCGGCAACGTGCGCGAGCTGGCAAATCTTGTTGAGCGCATGGCGATTTTGCATCCCTACGGCGTGGTGGGCGTACAAGACCTGCCGAAAAAATTCCGCCATATCGATGTAGCCGACGAAGATTTCGGACAATTTATTGGCGAAGATGCAGAGCACGCCACAGCCGACGCCGCCAGGCCTGTCGATGTCGCTGCAATGGGTTTTCCCGCCGTGTTGCCGCTTGAAGGCATGGACCTGAAAGACTATATGACGACGCTAGAGTCTAGCCTTATTCAGCAAGCCTTGGATGATAGCCGCGGCGTGGTTGCTCGCGCCGCAGAACGGCTACACATTCGGCGCACCACGCTGGTAGAAAAAATGCGTAAATACGGATTGCATCGCGAGACTGCGACAAAAGTTTGACGTCTCCTCAGCCGTCGCTAAGAATCGTCGCAAGGAAAATACGTAAGGTTCTGTTTTAAATATAAATAAGTAACACTGGCTCAGTCATTGCAATACCTCACCAGTTAGCGAAATTTTTTGGCTGCGCGCCTGCGTCAGCTAAGGATTTTAAGCTGCATTTTCTTAGCAGTCGTGGTGAGGGATAAATGGAACTGGCACTGGCACAGGCCTTGGCACCCGCCGAGCAACTCAGACAAACAATGACTCATGCCGAAGCCGGCACGCAGCCAGAACTGCGCGCGGCGTTCGAGCTATTCAACGAACTGGCGAACGGCCTGACTGACTCTTACGATGGTTTGCAAGCGGAGGTTCAGCAGCTACGGTCTCAATTGCACGCTGCGGAAGCGCAGAAAGACGTTGCAGAAACGCGAACCCTGCGTGCCACCCGCCGGCTGGAAAATTTACTACAGAATTTGCCGGGTGGCGTAGTGTTGCTCGATCAGCGAGGCTTTGTGCAAGACTGCAACCCCGCCGCCGTTGATTTACTCGGCGAGCCGCTACTCAATGAGTCATGGCTGCGCGTGATTGAACGGTCATTTGCGCCGCGTGGTGACGACGGGCACGAAATTAGCCTTTGCGATGGCCGTCGCATCAGTCTCGCAACGCGTTCCTTAGCAGGCGAGCCGGGCCAGTTGATTCTGTTGACAGATCAAACGGAAACCCGGCAGCTGCAAGACCAGGTGCATCACAATGAACGCTTAACGGCGATGGGCAAAATGATGGCCGCACTGGCGCATCAATTACGCACGCCATTAGCTTCGGCCACGCTTTACAGTTCGCATTTGCAGAAACCGACCCTCGATACGCCGACTCAGCAGCGCTTTGCGCGCAAAGTATCGATTCAGCTGCATGCCATAGAACAGCAAATTCGCGACATGCTTATTTTTGCGCGCAGCGATATTCAATTGACGCAACGCGTCAGCTTAGCGCATCTGTTAGACCGGTTGGAGGAGTCGATGGCGCTAAGCATCGAGCAGGCCAATGCCAACTATAGTCTTCACTGCGACGCCTATGACGCCGAAATATTTTGTCATAGCGAAGTGCTGGTAGGCGCGCTGCTTAATCTGGTGGTTAATGCGGTGCAGGCAGTCGAGGAGGGTGCTTGCGTCAATATTCAGGTAAGTAGCACAGAGGTGGCGATAAAGTTGATTATTAGTGATCAGGGTCCGGGCTTTGGACCGGCAGTGAAGCGCGCGCTGCAACAGCCGTTTTTCTCTACCAAACCGCAGGGCACGGGTTTGGGCTTAGCAGTCGTTCGGTCGGTTGTGGAAGCGCATCACGGCAGCTTTGATATTGATTCAGAACCTGGTAGCGGCACGTGGGCCACAGTAAATTTGCCGCGCGCTACAGCGACGAAGGGAGGGTAAGATAACAATGGAGCAAGTAAGCGACAGTGTAAAAGTGTTAGTTGTCGAAGATGATAAGAGTTTGCGCGAAGCCATGTGCGATACGCTGCAATTGGCTGGCATCGAAAGTTATGCAGCGACACACGCCGAGCAGGCGATCGAGCTGCTAAAAACCACGGCGCCGGAGATGATTATCTCCGACGTTAACATGCCCGGCATGGACGGCCTGGAATTGCTCAAATACAGTCGCCGCCACTATGCAAATATACCGTTCTTGTTGGTTACCGCCTTTGGCAGCATCAGCAAGTCGGTTGAAGCCATGCGCAGCGGCGCGGTTGATTATCTGGTTAAACCGTTTGAGCCGAATGTGCTGCTCGACTTGATCTATAAACACGCGCTTGCACGCCACGACGACAGCGACCAGCCAATCGCGGTAGCAGTCTCCAGTCAGCAACTATTGGAACTAGCCGGCCGTGTCGCCGCCACCGATGCTACAGTATTTGTCAGCGGCGAAAGTGGTACCGGTAAAGAAGTGCTGGCGCGCTATATACACAATCAGTCACCACGCGCCAGCGGCCCGTTCGTTGCGCTAAACTGCGCCGCCATTCCAGAAAGCATGCTCGAATCGATTTTATTCGGCCATGAAAAAGGCGCGTTTACCGGTGCTCACCAAAGTGTAGCCGGCAAATTTGAACAGGCTAACGGCGGTACTCTGCTGCTTGATGAAATATCGGAGATGGAGCTAGGCCTGCAGGCCAAGCTGCTGCGCGTGTTGCAGGAGCGCGAGGTCGAACGTATTGGCGGCAAAAAAGTCATACCGCTGGACGTGCGCATTCTGGCAACCAGCAACCGCGATATGCAGCAAACCGTTGCGGCCGGAGAATTTCGTGAAGACCTGTTTTACCGCCTCAATGTATTCCCGCTGCACTGGTTGCCATTGCGCCAGCGAGTCGCCGATATCGTGCCGCTGGCGCAGCGCCTACTCGACGCCCACAGCGTTAAAATGGGTCGCTCCAGCGCCGCGCTTGACGCCGATGCACAGCAATTGCTTTGCAGCTATGCGTGGCCGGGCAATATTCGTGAATTAGATAATGTGATGCAGCGCGCGCTTATCCTGCAGCCTGAGAAGGTGATAGGTAGCAGCGATTTGTGCATGGACGGCGAAGCGTCAGCCGTGCAGCGTTTAGGCTCAGGTGTTAGTGAACAGGCAGTAGTGCAGCTGCCAGAGGGGGCTGCGAATGATCTCGGCCAGGACTTGCAAAATCGCGAGTTTCAGCTAATTTTCGACACGCTGCGAGATCAGCGTGGCAACCGCACCTTCACCGCGAAAAAGCTGGGCATCAGTGCGCGCACATTGCGCTACAAGCTGGCAAAAATGCGCGACCACGGCATTAACGTCGACGACGCGCAGTTTGCCTGATTGAGTCGTGTTGCGTTTGTTGGCGACGAAGGAACGGTCACGCAATAACGATCAAGTTATTGCGTTCCCATTCCTAAAGCATGCCCACATCTTCAGCCTGCGGCCCTTTATCACCCTCGCCAACGGTAAACTCCACGCGCTGTCCGTCGCGTAGAAAGCGTCGGCCGCTGCCTTGTATAGAGCGGTAGTGAACGAATATTTCGCCGCCTGAATCACGGGCGATGAAACCATAGCCCTTATTGGTATTAAACCACTTCACACTGCCTTCCTCGCGCTCACCGGAGCTGCTAGTGCTGGCGCTGGATTTTTTTGGCTTTGCTTTAGCGGGTATGCGCAGCTTGGATGGCAGCGCAGCGGCTGCACTAACGGAGTTGCGGACAATGGCGTCGATGACCAGCGCGCTCAGTGCAACCGCTACTAACAGACCGAACACCGCGCCAGTACTGACGTGGGTGTCTTGATTCGTTGACAAGGCGTAAATGGCGGCGCCGACTGCTGCGCATACTGTGCTAATTATTAATCTTCGTAGAAATTCCATAGATACTCTAACTGTATGAAAAGTAAGTAAAATTGAACGACTGTTCAAAAGTCGGCAAGTGTACCACGAAAGTTGGCGGGAAAACGATGCAGCTGTGGTGCGATTGTTCAGATTCAGTTCAGTGTGGTCTTGCCAAGCTATATACACCGGCAGTTGGTGCGCTACCTGTGTAATTAACGCTATTATTACGCTGCGCGCGTAACACCACACTTGCTCGGTACGTTGAACACTTACTTACTATGATGAAACCCGTATACGCGAAAGCACGCTTACTCGCATTTAGTGCAAGTTTACTGCTGCTCGGTATTGGCGTCAGCGTGCAGGCGCGCGACTACCCTGCGGCTGAGGCGAATAAACGGCAGACGCAAACGGCGAAGCCTGCCCGCATCAGCGCCGGTCAGGCGGCCAATATTGCCCAATCAGCCACGCAAGCGAAAGTGCTGGCAGTTACTTTCAGGCGTCGCTACTACCGCGTCAAACTATTGCGCAGTGATGGCGTGATACTGACGGTTAAGGTCAACGCTGTCACGGGAAAGGTGAGTCGCTAATGCGAATTTTATTGGTGGAAGACGAACAGCAGTTGCGCGAGCAGCTCAGCCGGGCGCTAACCGAGGCTGGCTATGCGGTAGACGCCGCGGCCGACGGTGAAGACGCGATTTTTATGGGGCGTGAATATCCTTACGACCTGGCGGTTATCGACCTTGGCTTGCCCAAGATGGATGGCATCGACGTGGTGAAAACGCTGCGCAAGCTGGAGCGCGATTTTCCGGTACTGATTCTTACCGCGCGCGGTCACTGGCAAGACAAGGTGAATGGCCTTGAGTCGGGTGCCGACGACTATCTGGTCAAACCGTTCCACGTAGCGGAACTGCTGGCGCGACTAAACGCATTGCTGCGCCGCCGCGGTGGCTCTGCAACGCCCGTACTGGTGCGCGGCCCAATTGAGGTTGACACACTGGCAAAGACTGTCATGGTCAACGCTGCGCCGGTGACGTTAACGGCTTACGAATATAAAGTACTGGAATATTTGTTAGTAAACCCAGGCAAAGTGGTATCAAAAACGGAGCTGACCGACCATATTTACGATCAGGATTTTGATCGTGACAGCAATGTGATCGAAGTGTTCGTCGGCAGGTTGCGCAAAAAACTCGACCCCGATTCCAGCTATAAACCAATCGAGACGATTCGCGGCCAGGGTTATCGATTTTCTATAGTAGATTAGCGCATCATGAAGCGCCGCTCCCTTAACAAGCGCCTGCTGCTAGCTGCCGCCGGCATTCTCGCCATTTTTCTGTTTCTCACCGGCTTGGCGCTGGAACGAGCGTTTGTGAAAAGCCTGATGCGCGCGCAGGAAGAAAAGCTGCACAGCAACATTTTACTGCTCATTGCTGCCGCCGAGCCGGATGCGCTTGGCTTACGGCTGCCCGAGAATTTTCAGGAAGCGCGTTTTAATCGCATAGCATCCGGTTTATACGGATTTATCTTTACCGCGCGAGGTGCTGAATTGTGGCGTTCGCCGTCGGCCGTCATGGTGGAGCAAATTCCAGGCTCCGCTGAGTTTAACAAATTGCCTGTCGGTACGCGCCAGTATGGAAGTGTTAGAGGCGAAGCTTCCGAGCCGTTTTTTTATGCAGCGCGAGGTGTGGCCTGGGAGGATGACGAAGCGAAGTTGGCGGAGTACAGCTTTGTGGTGATGGAATCAGCGGTACCCTATCAATTAGAGCTGCGGGAGTTCCTTACGACACTATGGGCCTGGTTAGCGCTGGCCGGCGTGCTGCTACTGGTTGCATTGGTGCTGGTATTGCGCTGGGGGCTAAGGCCGTTGCATAGCCTCGCGCGCGATGTAGGTCGAATTGAGCGTGGCGAGGTGAGTACCCTGGAGGGCGACTATCCTGCGGAGCTGGCCGGTTTGACGCATAATTTAAACCAATTACTTAAGCATGAGAGACTGCAAAGGGAACGCTATAAAAACAAACTCAGTGATCTTGCGCACAGTCTGAAAACACCTTTGGCGGTTGCTCGTGGCGCTCTTACACCCAATACCGCCGCTGCGCCAGTGGTGGAAGAACAGCTGCAGCGCATGGATGACATCGTACAGTATCAACTGCAGCGTGCTGTGGTATTAATGCCGCAGCTGGGGCGAGAGGGGGTTGCGCTGCAGCCGATTGCAGAAAAATTGCTGCAGGCGATGGCTAAAGTCTATGCCGACAAAAAAGTGCAGATCGACCGCGAGCTGGACCACAACGCGCTATTCTATGGCGACGAACGCGATGCCTTCGAAGTGCTTGGCAATATAATCGAAAACGCCTTCAAGTACTGCGCCTCAAGGGTGCGTATTTCGGTCCGCGGCTCAGTCCAAAATGAGGCGCTGCGGGCGGTTACTATTGTTATCGAAGACGACGGTCAGGGTATTAAAGACGCCGACAGAGCACTGGTGTTAGAGCGCGGTCAGCGCCTCGATACGCGTAGCGCAGGGCAAGGCATCGGCCTGGCCGTGGTGGAAGACATTTTGGCTGATTACGACGCAGACATGGACATCCGCGCCTCAACCATGGGCGGCGCGTTATTCGAGCTTAACTTTCGCCAGGCTCAGCTTTAGTTCACTACACAAGCAAATTAAAGCCGGCGAACGCCTTAGCGCATTACAAAAACTACCGCAGCTAACGTTTTGCTGCTTACTCTACCTTTGAAACGTTCTCTGCCTGAAAACCCTTTGGCCCTTCGACTACGTCGAATTCGACTTGTTCACCCTCACGCAGCGAACGATAGCCCTCGCCGGCGATAGAGCGAAAGTGGACGAATACATCATCGCCGCCTTCGCGAGTGATAAAACCAAAACCTTTGGAGTCGTTAAACCATTTGACCGTACCGGTCGCGCGTTCTGCCATATTGCACCTCTAGCAGCCGTAGCATTATTTTTTTACGGCTTTCTATTGCATGATAAACCTCATGCCTCCTGGCATGCAGGCAACGTCAGATGGATTTTATCGTTTCCAGCTGATTTTCGAGCTTGGTCAGCGTATCGCGGTACGTTGCCAGTTTTTCTCTTTCTTTATCTACTACGTCAGCTGGGGCATTGTCAACAAATTTCGCGTTAGCGAGCTTGTTTTGCAGACGCTGTAGCTCTGTTTGTAGTTTGCCTATCTCTTTATTTAAGCGGGTGATCTCAACGTCTTTATCGATCAGGTCGCCGATCGGCACCAGCAGTTCCATGTCCTGCACCAACTGGGTAGCACTAACCGGTGCCTCGTCTTCCGCCTGCAGGAAATGCACAGCATCCAGCTTGGCGAGCTTAAGCAGCAAGGTTTTGCACTGTTGCATGCGGGTATGTATGGTCGCGTCCGCATTTCTTAAATATACGGTCAGCGCTTTACCCGGTGTGATGTTCATCTCCGCGCGAATAGTGCGTACCGCAACAATCATCTGTTTTAGCCAGTCAATATCGGCAATGGCCTCAGCGTCTATTCGATCAGCCTGCGGTTCCGGAAACGGCTGTAGCATAATGCTGTCGCCACTTCTGTTCGCCAACGGTGCCACGCGCTGCCAGATTTCCTCGGTAATAAACGGCAGCAGTGGATGCGCCAGTCGTAGCGATGTTTCTAACACTCTCACTAGTGTGCGACGCGTGCCTTTCTGCCTGGCGACCGGCGTATCTTCTGACCATAGCGTCGGCTTTGACAGCTCAAGATACCAATCGCAGTATTCATTCCAGAAAAATTCATAGATAGCCTGCGAGGCCAAATCAAAACGGTACGCGGCAAACTGTTTAATAACCTCGGCTTCGGTTTGCTGCAGGCGAGAAATAATCCAGCGTTCAGGCAGGCCCAGCTCGAAGTCGGTGTCGTCATCGCTGGTGGCGCAGTCCTGATCTTCCGTGTTCATCAACACGTAGCGCGCTGCATTCCAAATTTTGTTGCAGAAATTACGGTAGCCTTCGATGCGGCCCAAGTCAAAATTTATGTCGCGCCCGGTGGAGGCAAGCGAACAAAAGGTAATGCGCAGTGCATCGGTGCCGTAGGCCTGTATGCCGTCGGGATACTGCCTGCGCGTCGCTTTTGCTACCTTCTTTTCTAATTGCGGTTGCATCAGCCCGCTGGTGCGCTTGGCGATTAGCGAGTCCAGGTCTATGCCGTCGATCAGGTCAATAGGGTCCAGCACATTACCCTTCGACTTCGACATTTTCTGGCCGTCGGCATCGCGCACCAGGCCGGTCATATAGACCTGATGAAATGGCACTTCGCCCCTGAAGTGCAGGGTCAGCATAATCATGCGCGCCACCCAGAAGAAGATAATATCGAAGCCGGTGACCAGTACACTGGTGGGGTGAAAGGATTTAAGTTCGGTGGTGTCGTCGGGCCAGCCCAGCGTACCGAAGGTCCACAGTGCTGAGGAAAACCAGGTGTCGAGCACATCGTCGTCCTGGCTGAGCGCTACATCGTGCAGTTCATATTTTTCACGTACTTCTTGCTCGTCATGGCCAACGAAGACATTACCCTCGTCGTCGTACCAGGCGGGGATGCGATGCCCCCACCACAGCTGCCGGCTGATGCACCAGTCCTGAATGTCGCGCATCCAGGCGAAGTAGGTGTTTTCCCAGCTCTTCGGTACGAACTCGACCGCGCCGCTCTCTACTGCAGCGATGGCGGGGCCGGCCAGCTTTTTGGTCGCCATATACCATTGGTTAGTGAGGTACGGCTCGATAACATCGCCCGAGCGATCACCGCGTGGCACTTTTAGCGTGTGCGGTTCGACCTTTTCCAGCAGTTGCAAGGCGTCAAGATCTTGCACAACTTGCTCGCGCGCAATAAAGCGGTCGAGGCCGCGGTAGGGCTCCGGCACGTTGTCATTTAAGGCAGCGTTCACGTCGAGAATATTGATGACCGCCAGATTGTGGCGCTGGCCCATGGCATAGTCGTTAAAATCGTGCGCCGGCGTTATTTTCACGCAGCCGCTGCCAAACTCCGGGTCAACATAGTCATCGGCGATGATAGGTATCTCCCGGCCACTCAACGGCAGGGTAATGGTGTTGCCCACCAGCTTGCTGTAGCGAGGGTCTTCCGGGTGTACGGCCACGGCCGTGTCGCCCAGCATAGTTTCCGGCCGCGTGGTTGCGACTACTAAATGACCGCTGCCGTCGCTGAGTGGATACCGGAAATGCCACAGTGAACCTTGCTCCTCTTCGGCGACCACTTCAAGATCGGAGATGGCCGTGTGAAAGGTCGGGTCCCAGTTGACCAGACGTTTACCACGGTAAATCAAGCCTTCTTCGTACAGCCGCACAAACACTTCGCGGGTTGCCTTCGACATACCCTCGTCCATAGTGAAGCGTTCACGCGACCAGTCTACCGACGCGCCCATGCGCCTTAGTTGCTGCGTTATGATGCCGCCGCTGGCGTGTTTCCAGTCCCATACTTTTTCAAGAAATGCCTCACGGCCCAGTTCGTGGCGATTGCTGCCGGCGGCTTCAAGCTGTCGTTCAACGACCATTTGGGTCGCAATGCCAGCGTGATCGGTGCCCACCTGCCACAGCGTGTTGCGGCCGCGCATGCGCTGGTAGCGTATGAGCGCGTCCATTATTGTGTCTTGAAAGCCGTGCCCCATGTGCAGGCTGCCGGTTACATTCGGCGGTGGAATAGCGATGCTATACGGCTCGCCCGTTCCGCTCGGTGCGAAATAGTTATTGTTTTCCCAATGCTGGTACCAGCGGCTTTCTATGGCGGCGGGTTCGTAAGTTTTCTGCATGAATAGCTCAGTGATGTAATGGGAGGGCGGTGCGTGCCCCTAGAACGACTACGTCGTTTCAGTGTTTCGATCAGCACTCAGCTGCTCGCTCTTTGCCGCAAGCTTCAGCTTCAGTTGTTGGCGTATCAGCTCAGCGTGCTCGGCGATGAGTTCCTCAACCACGCGCAGTGCTTCGTCGTCCATCTGTACGGTTAATGATTTTAAGGCGTCGTGCAAACCATCTTCAATCAGGCTTTCTGCCGCGCTACTGTCATATTCTTCAGCACTGCTTTCAATCAGGGCGAACGGCGCTGGTTTCGCTGGTTCTTTGGTAATAAGCGGCGGCTCAGTAGCCGAGTCGTTGGCAGCGGCTTCGGTGGTGGTTTGGCCCGTATCAGCTTCTGCTGCAACGCGGTCGCTTACGGGAATGCCGTCGCCAAGTGTTGGAGCGCTGCTATCGATATTATCGTAGTTTGGCGTTGGCTCTTCCGCATCTCCCTCTGTTGAGGAAATAGCCGCTGCGGCCGCAGGTGAAGCTGCTACAACGTCGCTTAAAACAGGAATGGCGTTGCCTGTTTCGGCATCGAGCACAGCTTGAAGGTCGCGTAGTTCTTGCAGCAAATTTTGCTGCATCGATTGTTTCTCTTCGTCGTTTGCGGGCATAAAAGTAATGTCAGGCGATGTTGTGAGAGTTGAGCGGCACGCCGCGGTCTTTGTAGAATTTATAGTTTGCGCGCGTGAACTCGCGAATGCGCGGCTCGAAAACAACGACTTCTACAACGCGTTGAAAGCGGCTAAAGAAATCTGGCACCGTACTCGCCAGGTTTAGCAACACCTGCGCATGTGTGCCAGGATCAGTGCCGCAGCCAATGTTTACCGCTGCACTGCCCGCATCGATAACGCTGTGGGGGATGAAACCGGCCGCCGGTTCGCGCCATAGCAGTTCGTCAAGGCGCTCGCAGTTTGTCTGGTCATCGGTATTAACGTACACCGAGTGGCCTTGTTTGAAGGCCTTGTTCACCAGCCTGCAGGCAAATTGCTCACGCTCGCCACTAGTGGCGATGCCCTGCAACACGTAAAAGTCTACTTTTGTCATGCGCTGCGTTGTGAGTTACTGGTTCGCATGCTCAAATAGATACTGCATTAACAAGGCAACGGGCCGCCCGGTCGAGCCTTTGTCTGCGCCGTTTAGCCAGGCTGTACCTGCAATATCCAGGTGCGCCCAAGGGTAGGCTTCAGTAAAGCGAGACAGAAAGCAGGCAGCGAGGATGCTGCCGCCGCCGGGCCCACCGATATTTGCGACGTCGGCAAAGTTGCTTTTTAGCTGTTCTTGATATTCCTTCCAAATAGGCATGCGCCAGGCGCGGTCGCCAGTGCTGCTGCCAGCTGCCAGCAAGGCGTCGGCCAGCGCGTCGTTGTTGCTGAACAAGCCACTGGCGTGCTTACCAAGTGCAATAACGCAGGCACCGGTGAGAGTAGCGATATCGATAACGGCTTTGGGTTTGTAGCGCTCTACATAGGTGAGCGCATCGCAAAGCACCAGGCGGCCTTCGGCGTCGGTGTTCAATACTTCGATGGTTTTGCCTGCCATGCTGGTAACCACATCGCCGGGTTTGGTCGCCGTTCCGCTGGGCATATTTTCGGCGCTGGCGACCACGCCAATGAGGTTGATAGGCAGTTGCAGCTGCAGCACGGCTTCCATCACGCCGAACACCGTCGCCGCGCCGCACATATCGAATTTCATTTCGTCCATCGCGGCACCGCCCTTGATGCTAATGCCGCCGCTGTCGAAGGTAATACCTTTGCCCACCAGTACCACCGGCTGCTGCGTTTTCGGCCCGCCCTTGTAATCCATAATAATAAATTTAGCTGGTTCAACGCTGCCGGCGCTAACCGATAGCAGCGAACCCATGCCCAGCTCGAGCATTTGTTTTTCGTTCAGCACCTTGGTTGCAACGTTAGTTTTCTGGCGCGCTAGTTCGGTTGCCTGTTTTGCGAGATACGAGGGGGTGCAAATATTGCCGGGCAGGTTGCCCAGCTCTTTGCTGGCATTGATGCCGTGGCCTATTGCCTGCCCGCGTTTTAATGCCTGGCTAACACCGCGACTGTCGTTTACCAGCAAACTGACAGAAGCCAGTTTGCGAGGGCTGACTTTTTCAGAGCGGGTGCGCGTGTAGCGATAGGATTGGTCAACGAATGCCTGGCTAACTTGCTGTGCTTGAAGGTCTGCCGAAAAGTCTTTCACCAGTAAGTCAGCGAACAAAATATGTACACTCTTAAATGGCTTTGAACTCAGATTTTTGGCTAGCAATGTCAGTAGCGTGCGGTATTTCTGTGCATCAAATTCATCGGCCGGACCGCAGCCCAGCAACAAAATGCGCTGTATTTTTCCTGTCCCGTGCAGCGGCAGTATTTGCAGTTGTTTGAATTTACCCGCAAAATCACCACGTTTTTGCGCCGCCGCCAAAATGCCTCCCAGGCTTTTGTCTAGCGCGCTGACATTTTTGCTGACGCGCTTACCTTTATAGGCTGGTAATATAAGACAATCGCTAGTCAGTGTTGATAAATCTTCGGTCACAGCTTGGGACTTAAATTTCATTGTTGTATTACTCTATGTTTTCGCTTTTGGGCACGGCGCGTAGTGTATAGCCGCAGCCATCGGATTAAAAGAATGCTGCCACAAAGCCAGCGCTTCATAGCTAAATAATGATCATATTTCGTTACCTGGCCAAAGAAATCCTGCTGGTGATGGCTGCCGTCAGCGCCGCGCTATTGCTTATCATTATGAGCAGTCGCTTTGTCAAATACCTGGCGCAGGCGGCGTCGGGTGATTTGGCATCGAATGTGCTGTTCACTATTATGCTGTATCGCATTCCCGGTTTTCTTGAGCTGATTCTGCCGCTGGCCCTGTTTCTAGGCATTTTGCTGGCCTATGGTCGCCTGTACGTAGAGAGCGAGATGGTGGTGCTATCGGCGTGCGGCTTCAGTCCGAACCGCTTGCTCATGTTCACCCTGCTGATTTGCAGCGCGGTCACCTTGCTAGTGGGCTTAGTCAGTCTCTGGTTAAGCCCGACCGGTGCGGCGCGGGTGCAAGATGTTTTTAACGACCCAAAAACCTTCAGCCAAATCAATACGCTGGTGCCGGGGCGCTTCCAATCTCACGATGACGGTTTGCGGGTGAGTTATGCCGAAACCCTGAGCAAGGGCCGCGCTGAAATGCATAACGTGTTTATGTCGCAGCGCACCGAGCGGGAGGACCAGTCAAAACTGGTGGTAGTGGTCGCAAACAGCGGCAAGATTGTGCGCAAGGGCAGCGATCGTTACCTTGAGCTGTATGACGGCTATCGTTATGAGGGCTTGCCCGGTGAGCTGGACTTTCGCGTGATGCAGTTTGCCGAATACGGTCAATTACTGCGCGAAGCGCAGGATGAAGTGCGGCGCCGCCTAAAAGTCGAAGCTAAGTCTACCAGCGAATTGCTGAGGTCTGAGGATGTTAAGGATCGCGCTGCTCTGCAGTGGCGCTTTTCGCTGCCGCTGCTGGTCCCTATCGTCACTATCATTGCCTTGGCACTCAGCCGTACCGATCATCGTCGCGGTCGCTTCATCAAAATGTTACCGGCGATTGTGATTTATCTGGTGTATTTGCTCAGCCTCAGCGCCGCGCGCAGCATGGTTGAAGAAGGCAAGGTTGCAGCCAACATTGGCCTTTGGTGGGTGCATGCCGTCTTTCTGCTGGGCGCGGTGCTGTTGTTCTATCTGGATGCCATTGTGCAAAAAGTCAGGCGAATCGCTGCGGTGAAACAATGAGATTGCTCAATCGCCACGTCGGCAGCAGCGTTCTGGCAGCCACACTATTTGTGCTGCTGGTATTGGTTGGTGTTGATGTACTTTCTGCAATTATCGACCAATCCGATAATTTAAAAGGCAATTACGGTTTTGGTGAAGCGCTTATTTTCGTGTTATTGACGGTGCCGGGCCGTATTCAGGAATACATTCCGTTTGCAGCGCTGGTGGGTGCGCTGATTGGTTTGGGCACACTGGCAAGCCAGAGTGAGTTGATTGTGATGCGTGCTTCTGGCGTTTCCACCGGCCGCATTATCTGGATGGTGATGCAGCCCGCGTTGCTGCTGATGTTATTGGGTTTGGTGATTAGTGAATACGTCGCGCCACCGGCTGAACAATTGGCAAGTACGCGACGTGCGCTGGCGCAAAACCAGTCGCAGGCCTTTACCGTGAAGAGTGGCGTGTGGAATCGTGAAGGTGACGAATTCATGCATTTTAATGTGGTTGAGTCGCTTGGCGTTGTACGCGGGGTAACGCTGTTCCGCTTTAATCAGAAGCACCAGCTACAGACCAGTTTGTTTGCCGAAACCGCCCGCTATGTCGATGGCGTATGGCGGCTCGAAGACGGTGTGCAAACACATTTGGACGAGCGCGCAACCCGCAGTGCCAGTTTCGACAAGCTCGACTGGGAGACAACACTATCGCCTAAGCTATTGTCATTGGTCATACTCGAACCCGACGATTTATCGATTTCCGGTTTGTGGTCTTACGCTAGCCATCTCAAACAGCAGGGCCAGAGCGCCGGCGACTATTTATTGGCGTTTTGGAGCAAATTGCTGCAGCCATTGGGAACGGCCAGCCTGGTATTGATTGCGATATCGTTTGTTTTCGGTCCGCTGCGCGAGGTGACGATGGGGTACCGTGTTTTTATCGGCGTTTTGGTCGGCATTATATTCCGCACCAGTCAGGATATGTTAGGCCCTTCCAGCGTGGTATTTGGCTTTCAGCCCATGTTCGCTATTCTGGCACCGATCTTACTGTGTGCGATTATTGGCACCGTGTTACTGCGCCGCGCGGGGTAGGTACCACTTTGAAAGGGTACTACTTCTTTTTCGGCAATTGCACGACCACCGAGCGGGATAACATATCGCTCCAGCTGCGATTGCCAGCGTTGAAAAGTGCTACCCAATAGCCCAGACCGAGGCACAACCACGACAGTAACCCGGCAACGCAGCGCAGCAGGCACTGCGAAAATTCTAGCTGGCTGCCGTCAGCATTTTGCACTCGAATGCGCCACGCCTGCATGCCCAGGGTTTGCCCCGACAAACGCCAAAAACAGGTAAAAAATCCGCACACCACAAGAGCAATAAACGCCTGGTAAAAAACGCCGTGTACGGCACCCTGTGGATCGGCTGCAACCAGGGCCGGGTCGGTAAACAAGGTGCGTATACCGATTGCCGCGCCAGTGCCAACCATGATGATCGCCAAAATAAGCAGGCCGTCGTACAACATAGCGCCTAGTCGTCTGCCCAGGCCGGCCGGGCCGCTTGCTGTTGTGGTGAAGTGTTTCACTGTATGTCGCGCCTGCAAGAGTAAACGCGGCAGTTTAGCAAATTAGCCGGCGGTTAAAAGTGATAAGGCAGGCGAAATCTGCGCGGATTGCTCAGCACTACAGGCTAATCCATAAACTGCATTAGTGACGCCACCCACAAGTGCTGTGGCGTCACGTGAGATAAACACCTTGCGTTTAACCCCCGGGTACAAACAAGGTCGAGCAGCAACCCACAAAATATTCGGGCGTCGTTTGTTTGCGCAACACTTGGCGTTATATGCTCGGTTACAATATGATTGTTAGCTCGCTGAGTTAAAGCGACAAGCATGCCCCGTTCAAGTCAAAAGGTAGGTTGTATGAGTAAAAACACCAACAAACGAGCCATGAACGTGTTAGTGATAGAGGATGACCTCGAAGTGGCTGAGTTTATCAGCAAAGGTTTGCTTGATAATGGCTATTTGGTCGACCACGTAGCCGACGGCGATACCGGTTTGCGCCGCGCCAAGCAGGGCCAGTTTGACGTGATGATTATTGATCGCATGCTGCCGCGGCGCGATGGTCTGAGCATTGTGCAAGCGCTGCGCGCCGCCGACAATCAAACGCCGGTACTGGTGCTTAGTGCGCTGGGAGAGGTAGACGACCGGGTGAAAGGACTCAAAGTAGGTGCCGACGATTATTTGGCCAAACCGTTTGCGATGGAAGAGTTGCAGGCCAGAATCGAAGTGCTTATTCGGCGTGGTGAGGCCGGCAACGCCGAAACGCGCTTGACGGTGGGTGATCTGGAAATGGACTTACTCGCGCACAAAGTCACGCGCGCCGGCCAGGTATTTAACCTGCAGCCGCGTGAGTATCGCCTGCTGGAATATTTAATGAAACACGCTGGCCAGGTAGTGACCCGTACCATGTTGTTGGAGAACGTGTGGGACTATCATTTCGATCCGCAAACCAACGTCATCGATGTGCATATCAGTCGCCTGCGACAAAAGATCGATAAAGACTTCGACACACAACTGCTCAACACCGTGCGTGGTACCGGTTACGTTCTGAATGCTCCTGAGTAGAATACTAAGCAGCTACGTTTTTCGCTTTACGTTTTTCTACGCCACCGGTCTGAGTATTGCGGCTTTCGTTTTGCTGGCGATCATTTCCGCCGCCTACTCATACAATATGTACGCGCAAATCAATACGTCGCTACGCAGCGAGATGCAACTGTTGGAGCAACAACTTGCGACCGTTGATGCCTCGCAGGTGCAGAAAATTCTGGCCGGCAGAGTCATGGCTGGAACTCGCGGCCGCTATTATTATTTGGTAGCAGACTCGAACTACCAAAAAGTAGCGGGTAACCTGCAGGCTTGGCCCGAGTATCGCGAATACGTTACGGGCTGGCTTCGTTTCGAGTCGAGCGGTGTGCAAGTCGACGCTAAAACGGAGGCGCGCTTCGGCGGGCGCGCGGTGGCGCTGCCAAACGGCTATCACTTGCTGGTTGCCAAGGACACATCGGCTGCAGACGAAAAAACCACCTTCATGATTAACATCCTGTTCCGCGGCATGCTGGTCACTATTATTCTTGGTGCCATTGGCGGCGCGATTATCAGCTCGCTGCTATTGCGCCGGGTGGAGTCTTTCAACCGCTCCATCCGCTCCATCATGGCCGGTAACCTGTCGCAGCGTTTGACGGTCACCGGTTATAGCGGCGATTTCCGTGAGATGGAAATCAACCTCAATAAAATGCTGGACCGCATTCAAAGCCTGATGGTCGGCGTGTGCCGGGTGTCAGATAATATCGCCCACGATTTACGCACTCCACTCACACGCATGCGCAGCCGGCTAACAGTATTGCAAACTAATTCGCCGGCAGCAGATCAAGAAATAATTCAACGCATTATTGGCGAAGCCGATGACTTGCTCACTACCTTCAACGCCGCGCTAAGAATCGCGCAAATTGAAACCGGCAACCGGCGCACTGAGTTCTTTGAGTTCGATCTTGAAGTTATTGTTGGCGACGTCATTGAGCTTTACGAGCCATTGGCGGCAGAGAAGGGCATCAGCATTGCCATCAATGCTGCCGGTAGCATTAAGCTTTCAGGTGATCGTGATTTGCTGTTTCAGGCATTCGCTAATTTGCTAGACAACGCCATCAAATACACGCCCGCAAACGGCGCAATTGAAATAACGCTAAGTCACTTCGAAAACACCTGCCGACTGCTGGTGCAAGATGACGGCATAGGTATTCCTGCGGCCGATCGGCATCGCGTATTCGAGCGCTTTTTCCGTGTTGAAGAAAGCCGGGGGGAGTATCCCGGCAATGGGCTGGGGCTTAGTCTGGTCGCTGCAGTGATTAAATACCACGGCGGAACGATAGAACTGTTAGATAATGAGCCGGGCTTGGGAGTGGCAATCGAATTGCCGCTGCGGGAAGAGGTTTAGATTTCTTCTTCGGCTGGTTCGGCTTCCGGCATAAGTTGCAAATGGCTAACATCGGGCGGCTCAGGCACAGCAGTTTGCACCGCGCGAGAGATGCTGGTTTCTTCACCCAGTTCCAACAGCACGTAAGCACTGAGATCAAGCTGCAGTTCCTCAACTTCGATTCCAACACCGCGGCCAAGTTCGGCGCCGACAGGGTCAACGCTCAAGGCGCTTAAGTCCAGCGTCACTTCAGCCGCGTCATCCTTGCGTGATGCCACTATCTGTTCGCCCACAGGCGCGATCGACAAATGACTCACATCGGGAGTGGCTACTTCCGTTGTTGCTTTGGTTTTCTCAGCTGTAAACATCGAGGCAAGCGACAGATGGCTAATATCGATGTTTACAACAGCCTGTTTAACTTTTTCGGTGGCTTTTAGCAGCAGGCTACCCAACGGTGCCAACGACCAGCTGTACTTCGGCTCCTCTTTTTTCTTTTCCTGCGTTGGCGGTGGCGCTTCAGTTAATACTGTTGGCGCATCTACTGCTATTGCATCATTAGCCGCGGCAATTGTCACTAGCGCTCCGGCATTGAGCAAAACGCTGTGATACTTTTTTGCGGTCGCCAGGTCGATGTCTTTCTTCAACACAACGCGTTCGCCACTAAATAATTGACCGATACGCTCGGCGTCGGATTTAAACAGTTTGACCAGGTTCTTTTTCACCTGCCCAATGCTAAAGCCGTCGACGATACTGCCTTCGAAATAAACGGTGTGCTGACTGTCGCTCATAAGCATGAAGCTCCTAAGTTAATGCTATTAACTATAGCTGGCTATTGGCGAGCTTGCTGGTTAGTGAGACGAGCAGTAGTTGTGTCGAGCTAGCTTTGGATTTAGCCGTTTAAAGGTTGAGGGCACTAGAGGTGCCCTTGAGTTAAAAACAAGCAGTGCTGTCCTTGCTAGACAAATATAGACATCCAAAAAGTATGCACATATGTTGATAAGCAGAGCGGTTATCACCTACTTTCCGCACAAACCAGATTGAGCTTTTCAAGACTTTTTGAAGCCTAACGTCGGCTCGTCTGAGTATTCGTTATCTTCGATTTTTTGCGTTGCGGTCGTTCAGCTGCCCAATTTCCTGCGGCAAAGTAAACCAGCGCACGGCTTCAAATTCCGCAGGAAATTGAAGCTCATAAGTTCTCTCACCCGTGCGTTCCCTCAGCATTTCCTGCTTCGCCGCCAACAAGGTCTCTTGTAAAGAAATGGTTTGCTGACGCGCATGTACAACACTCTCGCTATTAACATCAAAATCATCTAACGAGGTAGCAACCGCTACCTCTCGATCCTGAAAACGCCAGATTGCCGAAGTCGCTTCGAATTTGTAGTAGGGCAATAATCTCCAGCCGTGGGAGGCAACCATATCTATTGCCTGCACAATGTATTGAAAAGTGTCTTCACTGATAAAATAGTTGAAGTTTATGCGTATCCAGCCGGGCCGAATAATCATATGACCGCTGGCTACGGCGCGTTCAATTTCTTTGCTGGTGTGCCGGTCGATGCCGAGTAACTGGTGGCCGTAGGGGCCGGCACAAGAACAACCGCCGCGCGACTGAATGCCGAACAGGTCGTTCAGTAAGGCCACTACGAAGCCGTAATGCAGAAAGCGCCCCTCGCAGTTTATTTGCAGCGACACTATCGACAGGCGTTCCTTGGTGGCACAGCCAAGAATTTTGATACACGGGTTGTTTTGCCAAGTGGCGATAGCACGCTGGATAAAGTCTTTCTCACGCGATTCTATCTGCGTAATTCCCACTTGCTGCTGCAGTTTGAATACCAGCCCGGCGCGTATTGATTCTATGATGGCCGGTGTGCCACCCTCTTCACGGCGTTCGCTGTCGGTGATGTAGCTGTGCTCTTCCGGCGTAACGAATGCGACGGTGCCGCCGCCGGGAACGGCGGGCACCGAGTTGCGCAACAAGTTCCTCTTGACCACTAAAATACCGGGCGTACCGGGCCCACCTATAAATTTATGCGGTGAAATGAATACGGCATCCTTGCTGCTGTTGCCGTCAAATGTTTGCTCGCCGGTCATGTCAATAGCTGTATAGGGGGCCGCCGCAGCGTAGTCCCAAAAGGCCAAGGCGCCGTACTGATGCAGTAGTCTGCTGATGGTAGCGCAATCGGTTTTCAGGCCGGTGACATTGGATGCGGCAGAGAAGCTGCCGATTTTAATCTTTCGATGCTGAAATTTATTTAACTGCAACTCTAACTGCTGGCTGTCCATGCTGCCGTCCTGGGTTAAAGGAATGCAGATCAGCTCGGCGATAGATTCACGCCACGGTATTTCGTTGGAGTGATGCTCGTAGGGGCCGATAAAAACTACCGGTCTGTCCGCAGCCGGAATGTTTGCGCTAAGCTCGTACTCTCTGTCGAGGTCGGCCGGTAGGCGCATATTGAGAATATCAATCAGTTTATTGATCGCCGCCGTCGCGCCCGAGCCGCAAAAAATAACCATGTCGTCTGCCGAGCCGTTGACGGCTTGGCGAATAATAGCGCGCGCTTGTTCTCGCAAGCGTGTGGTTTGGCGTCCTGTAAAAGATGATTCGGTATGCGTATTGGCGTACCAGGGCAAAACGTTTTGTTGAATAAAAGACTCGATGCAATGCAATGATCGTCCTGACGCCGTGTAGTCGGCATACACCAGCGGTTTATCCCCAAACGGCGTATGGATGTTCAGATCATCGCCGATCACATTTTTTCGTATCGATTCAATCAGTGGGTTCATTAGCGTTTGTTATCTTTTTGTCTGCAGTTTTATATTCTAACAGAGACGAGTAAAAGTAATTTTGTTCAACAAAGCGCGCTATTGTTTCGAAACTTTAAGCTGATCGTTAAGCATCCTGTTTTGCCTTCCTTGCACTTAAATTTTGTAAACACTTGTAACACTTGTCCCGCATGACCGGAATAGACGTTACATGATTCATTTTCTACCTTACGATTCGCACGGTCTAAACGCTGCCTTCAGGGCAAATGGAGAGAGTAGATTATGCTTATATTGACACGACAAGTGGGTGAAAAAATGATCATCGGTGACGATATTACAGTGACGGTTTTAGCAACGCAGGGCAAACAGGTTCGTATTGGTGTGGTCGCGCCGCAGTCGGTTTCTGTGCACCGCGAAGAGATCTATAACAAGATTGCCGAACAGAATCGCCTGCCAGAGCCAGCATAATAATTTGCACGGAGCCCTACAGTTAGCAAGATAGAAAAGGCGGCGAATTAACTCTCCGCCTTTTTTATTTACGCCACACATATTGCATAACGTCGTGACAGACGCGGTACCAGTCCACAAGTGGATCCGTCGCCGCCGTCCAGCGAATCCGTTTTTTTGGAAAACTGCCTTACGATGGCGGCGTCGCGCCAATAGGCGTTAATGGGCGCTTCGTTTATTTGTGAACTTCCTTTGATTTCTAAGGAATAGTTTGAGCACGCCTGGCACGCCACGGATATTTGGATTTCCGCTGCGTGTTCCGCCATAAAAAATAGTCGAGATAAAAAATGCGAATAAATGGGTACCTGAGTTGTTTGGCGCTGCTGCTCTGCGCCTGTACTACAAATACGAGCACCGATAATCAAAAATCGGCAGTAGTATTGCCAGATTCATCCTCTTCCAACGATGCCGCTATATGTGAAGTGATGTACGCTGCGCATCCGCACAACAAAGCGATAGAGGCTGTCGGCGAGCAACGGTTGCAGCAAACGCTGGCATTCGATTTTGCTGATATGACGGCATTCACCCGAGCTTTTCTGCCAATGACTGCGGCGATTGCCGGCGATGTTGTGCGCGCCAGCGGCGACAGCCTACGCCTGCTGGGGCAGGAGTTGGTGCTGGGTGGTATGAAGGTGAAACGATACCGTCAGTGGTTCTCCGCACTGAAGTACAAGGTGACGCAGGCTACACCGCGCTAATCAAAATGGCGGCCTATATAGGCTATGTCTACGCACAAGATAGTACGCTGGTGATTTGTGCGGATGAGCCAGTTGAAAACTGGCAGCGCGTCATCTCGACAGAGCTTGTAGACAGTGGCGAGGAGAAATTTTTGACCGAAGACAACGTGCCGTTGTTCTTCGGCATGATGATCGGCGCGTCCAACGGACCCGAAGAATTGGGCTATACCTTTTACAAAGAGTCGAAAACGTTTTCTACGTTCGCGGAATCGAAACGTGATGCGGGAGAAGAGTCCGTTATAGAGGAAATTTCTGCCTGGCTGACTCAAATCTCAAACGGCGACGTTGAGCTAGCCATCTCTACTAGACCGTTATGGATATTTTTCCCACACAATGACTGGCAAGCAGAGCCGAACGGTGCGTCATATCTACGTTATATGAAGCGCGGCAAAGTGAGTTCAATATTGTTGCAGAGGCGTCAACAGTTTCTTGATGACGTTGATACATTCCTGAGTCAGAAAAAGCAATGATAGCCTGGCAGGCACGGTAGAGTTATGGCTGCAGCTAAAAGCAATGAGGCGCTATTGATCAAGGCCGCGTCGCTCTACTTTATCAATGGTTTGACCCAAAAAAAATAGCCAGGCCGTTTGGCTTGTCGCGTCCGACTATCGTGCGTATGTTGAAACAGGCGATTGACGAAGGTTATGTTGAAATTCGGCTAACGAAGAAATTGCTGCATACAGAAGAACTGGAAACAGTGCTGGAAACCCGCTACCGCGGCAATAGCATTCAACCTAGAAACCGCAGTCGGATCACGAAAGTATGCACAAGCTCTTAATGCACCTGGAAAATTTGAAAAAGCTCTCATCACCAATAAGGTAACGGTGTCCGGCCACATATCACAGATACCCCTGCAATAGTGGCTTCAGCTGTCTCTGGTACAGCGCCAGGGAACTCTTTTCACGA
>RCMY010001255.1_pt1 | contig 24190 bp, 23 predicted proteins | sample 2041341 | NCBI WGS metagenome assembly RCMY01 (sample SAMN09708234, study PRJNA481090) | Marine sediment metagenome, whole genome shotgun sequencing project.
TGAGTTATGCATTAGATACGTTTTACTTTTTAGTATCCGGTGCTTTAGTCATGTGGATGGCCGCTGGCTTTGCCATGTTAGAAGCTGGTTTAGTACGCGCTAAGAATACAGCTGAAATTTTGACTAAGAATGTGGCGCTCTTTGCCATAGCTTGCATCATGTTTATGTTGCTTGGTTATAATTTGATGTATCCGGGAGATAATGTTTTTAACTCCTTATTGCCTAAATTAGGTGGTGTCTTATCGGCTACTGATAATACTGCTGAGGCTGTGCTTGCTTCAGGTGGTGATACTTATTACTCGAGTATGGCCGACTTCTTTTTCCAAGTGGTGTTTGTTGCCACGGCCATGTCAATCGTGTCAGGTGCGGTTGCTGAGCGTATGAAGCTTTGGGCATTCTTGTTTTTCGCAGTTTTCTTCACAGCAGTTATCTACCCAATACAGGGATACTGGAACTGGGGTGGCGGCATATTAACAGGTCAATTTGGTTATTTTGATTATGCGGGCTCAGGTACGGTACATTTAGCTGGTGCGGTCGCGGCAATTGTTGGTGCGAAAATGGTTGGTGCACGTAAAGATAAATACGGTAAAGATGGCAAGGTCACACCAATCCCTGGTGCAAACTTACCACTAGCAACTATTGGTACTTTCATCTTATGGATGGGCTGGTTCGGATTTAATGGCGGTTCAGAATTAAAAGTGTCAAATATTGAAAGTGCTAATAATGTAGCTCTAGTATTTGTGAATACTAATATGGCAGCAGCTGGTGGGGTGGTCGTAGCATTGCTTACCGCTAGATTCCTATTCGGTAAAGCTGATTTAACTATGGCATTGAATGGTGCTCTAGCTGGATTAGTTGCAATTACTGCATCACCTGGCACCCCAACACCTTTAATAGCCACCTTTATTGGTGCAGTTGGCGGATTGATCGTAGTCTTCTCAATTGTTGCTTTCGATAAAATTAAAATTGATGACCCAGTGGGTGCCATTTCAGTTCATGGCGTAGCCGGTATTTGGGGAATTTTGGCAGTATTAATTAGTAATGATGACGCCACACTTACGGGTCAGTTAGCTGGTATCGTGCTTATTACGATTTGGGTTGGTATTACTAGTTTTATTGTATGGTTTACTATTGATAAGGTAATTGGTCTTCGTGTTAGTGAAGAAGACGAATTTGAGGGAGTGGATATTGCGGAGTGTGGTTTAGAAGCGTATCCAGAGTTCACTACTTAAATATCAATACAAAAGCGAATCTTTATTGCCAATTGGCTAGCTATCAATATAAAGATTCGCTAAACTCATTCTTAAATAGATAATTAAATATATAGAGATAAAATCATGAAAATGTTAACTGCAATTATTAAACCTTTCAAACTTGATGATGTACGAGAAGCTTTATCAGAATTGGGTGTGCAAGGTATTACCGTTACTGAAGTGAAAGGCTTTGGTCGTCAAAAAGGTCATACTGAGTTGTATCGTGGCGCTGAGTATGTAGTGGATTTTTTACCAAAAATGAAAATCGAAGTCGCTATTGCTGATGAAGAATTATTGGAACGAGTCATTGAGTCGATTACTGAAACGGCCCGCACTGGTAAAATTGGTGACGGTAAAATTTTTGTAACCGAACTTCTGCAAGCTATTCGTATTCGTACCGGCGAGACTAATGGAGATGCTTTATAGAGCTTATTTATATAACTCGCTAGTGTTCTATACGCCTAGTTTTTTGCTAGGCGTTTTTATTTGCTGAAGCTGTTAAACGATAGCCATTAGATAAAATCGCTACACCAGATGTTAGTATTAGAACGCATAATTTTAGTGTAAGATGTTGTTTTTAATAACTATATGCTCATTTACATGCAGTGATTAAGCAGAAAAATCCACCTTTTTGCAGTTTAAACATGCATAATTAGCAGATATTAAAATGTTCGGCTATACAGAATTGCAATCTTGGAATGACCTATGAATAGAATTACAAAAATTTACTTAAGTGTTGTAACCCTAGTATTTATCACTGGCGTACTTCAACTAGATACTTTTAATTCCAATCTTGAGGCCGCTCAAGTTTATACGTGGGTAGATGCCAAAGGCGAAAAGCACTATTCCGATAGACCATTTAAAGAGGCAAAAAAAATGTCATTTAGTGTTGCTACCCCTAAAAAAGAAGTGAAAGATACTAAGGTAGAAGAGCCTGGACTTTTTGATATAAAAGATGAGGCTCGTTTTGAAGCAGAATGTACTAATGCTAAAAATAATGTTGCAAATTTATTGAAGGGCGGTAAATTAATGCAGAAAAATGCAGAGGGTAAAGAGGTTGAGCTTACAACTGAACAAATGAATGAAAAATTGGCCGAGAGTCAGGCTTATGTAAAACGCTATTGTACTAAAGGTGTTACAAGTTCTGAGGGTTAATAACATTAAAGTGCTTTCACTTGCTAATTTTATAAAAACCGGCCCTGTGTCGGTTTTTTTGTGCATAAAAAGCATATACTTGGATATAGTGAACTAAGTAGATATAATTTATATATGTCAAAAGAGAGTAGTACTAACAAAGAAAATACTTTGCTTCAATCAACTGATGGGTATTATTTGCCGGATTTAAATAACCCACAGGCTGTGTTGGGTATGTTATTGAGTATTGAATTGTTTGTAGGCACGCTCGCACTTATGAAATACCCTTTGGGCTCAGTTGAATTTTTGAATTTTTTTGCAGGACTGTCATTACTTATGGTTTGGATTGGCATTGTATTTTCAATTGCCATGCAAGCATTGCGTCCGTGGTTGAGTAAGATGTTTGTTGTTAGTTCAACGCTTATCCAGCTTTTTTGTCTGCTAGTTGTAAGTGTTTCTATCTCAGCTATTGCAAAGTACTTTTTGTTAACTTATTTTGCACAAACTAGTTTTGCAGCCTCGCTTTCAAAAAATGCCGAGCAATTTTTTATTAATAATGTGTTTATTTGTTTAATTATAGGCGGTTTATTATTGCGCTACTTTTATATTGCCCATCAAAATCAACAGCGTATTAAGGCGGTTTCGGCGGCTCAAGTTCAAGCCTTACAATCTAGAATTCGCCCACATTTTTTGTTTAATTCGCTTAATTCAATCGCCTCCTTAGTTCGAATCGATCCAAATCTAGCCGAACAATCAGTAGAAGATTTAGCCGATCTATTTAGAGCAAGTTTGGCGGATGAAAACAAACGGGTTTCTTTAAAGGAGGAGTTAGAAATTGCAAGACTTTATCAGCGCATTGAGCAACTCCGTTTAGGCGAGCGACTAAAGGTAGAATGGAAATTAGGCGAACTACCTTTAAAACAAAAAGTTCCGGTTTTAATTGTGCAGCCTTTACTTGAAAATGCAATTTATCATGGTATTGAGCCTTTAACCCAAGGAGGCACTGTTATTGTGACGGCCGACAGTCAAGGTCAGGGTAAAAAGAAAAGCGTTGTCATCTGTATCCAAAACCCCCTAGCTAATCTTGAAAGCGATGGCTTGGTAGGTGCGGGACGTAAACACGGCAATCAGATTGCTATGAAAAATATTGAACAGCGATTGCGTTTGGTTTATGGTGAGCGAGCTTGGGTAAAGGTCCACAAAACTGATGATAGTTATGAAGTGACTCTGCAATTTCCTTACGAAGAGACTTTGTAATAGTCATGTTGGAAACCCATTTTTAAATTATGAAAATATTAATCGTAGATGATGAGCCGCTTGCTCGCAAACGCTTACTAGTGCATTTGCAAGATCCAGCAATGTCAGAATTTAATCTGGAAGTCGTTGCTGAAGCCAGTAACGGTGAAGAGGGTTTGGCAATGGCTTTGCAATATCGGCCGGATGTTATCTTATTAGATATTCGCATGCCGGGCTTAGATGGCCTTCAGGTTGCTCGACACTTAAGCTCTATGGGTGAAGCTCCAGCGATAATATTCACAACGGCTTATGATGAACATGCAATGGCCGCATTTGATGCACAAGCTATCGGATATTTACTTAAACCTGTTCGCCAGCAAAAATTACTAGATAGCTTACGCCGCGCAGCTCAGCTAAGTGACCAGCAAATAACAGAAGTACAAGTACAGGACACTCCACTAGTACGCGATCGGTTTTGTTTAAATAAACGGGGTCAACTTACTATGATCCCAATAAGCGATATTCGTTATTTCATGGCCGATCAAAAATATGTCAGCTTGTTTATTTATAAAGAAGGTGCTTGGCGTGAAGAAATTATTGATGACACACTAAAAGAACTTGAGCTTGAATTTCCTACCCAATTTCTACGCGTTCATCGTAACGCTTTGGTAGCAAAAAAGTATGTAGAAAAACTCACGCGTGACGAAGAAGGGCATTATCATGTGCACTTGAAAAATTTACCTGAGTCTTTATCAGTATCGCGTCGGCAAGTTAAAGATGTTAAAAATTTGTTGAAGAAGTAATTATTAAAATTGATGGACTGGGCTAAAGGCAAATTCCACTTACATTTAAGTATCTAAACTATGTCAGTATTAAAAATCGCTACACGAAAAAGTCGTCTTGCCCTCTGGCAGACAGAACATGTTGCTTCAAAGCTGCGTGCGCAAAACCCTAGCTTAGAAATTGAAATTGTCCCTTTATCTACTCGAGGCGATGAAATTCTTGATCGCAGTTTACAAAAGGTAGGCGGAAAAGGTTTATTCATAAAAGAATTAGAACAAGCCATTTTACGCGGCCAGGCTGATATTGCTGTGCACTCAATGAAGGATATGCCAGTGCAATTAGCAGATGAATTTGTTATTGGCTGCGTTTTGGAAAGAGCCGCACCTGAAGACGCCCTTTTAGCCAAGGATGGAATGCAGTTTAAAGATTTGCCACAGGGTGCTATTCTCGGCACTTCTAGTTTACGTCGTGCCGCTCAATTACTTGCTCAACGCCCAGATTTACAAGTTAAACCTTTGCGAGGCAATGTAGAAACCCGAATTAGAAAATGGCAATCGGGTGAATTTGATGCCATTGTTTTAGCACGTGCAGGCTTGCAACGATTAGAGCTAGAAAAACATATCTCACAAATATTGGCCACGGAAGTCTGTGTTCCGGCGGCTGCACAAGGCATAGTAGGTGTTGAATGCTTAAGTACAGATACAAAAACACGTCAACTCTTAATGGCATTAAACGATACAAATAGTCAAATAATGATTAGCGCAGAACGTGCTTTTAATGCAAAATTGGGCGGTGATTGCCAAACACCGATTGCCGCTTTTGCAGCAATAAATAAGCAGGAAATCTCGTTCACCGGCTTGGTTGCAGCTAGCAATGGAAAGAAAGTCTTGCGAAATTCACAAAGCTCGTTTATACCTACACAAGAACACGATATAAACGTTAAAATTACGCTAGCAAAATTACTTGGACAAGATGTTGCAGAACAGCTATTAAAATTAGGTGCTGCGCAAATTTTACAAGAATTAAACTAAAGTATAAAAGCCTAATTTAAGACTAAATAAAACCAGCTATTATTATCCTTTTTTAATAATAGTATATTGAATAAATTAAAAGAGTAATCGCATGAGTTTGGATGGATTAAATGTATTGGTAACACGACCTGGTGATCGCGGCCTTGAGTTATGTGACATTATTGAAAATAGTGGGGCGATAACAACCTATTTCCCAACTGCAAATATTCACGAAGTAAAAGTGGATAGCAAAACGAAAAGAACCTTACGTAGTTTAGATACAATTCACTGGGTGATTTTTGTTTCACGTAATGCGGTTACTTTTGGTGTTGAGCAGCTACCTAAGAAATTGTTGGAGAATGCCAATATTGCAGCAATTGGTATTAGTACTGCAGAAGCTATTGAAAAACACGGCTTTAACGTTAGTCTTTGTCCTGAAAGTAGTTTTACTACCGAAGCCTTTCTTGAAGAACCATTGATGGAAGATGTAGGTAATAACAATGTGGTTATTGTCACTGGGCAAGGTGGCAGAAAATTGCTACAAGAAGAATTGGAAGAGCGTGGCGCAAGTTGTTATCGCATAGAAGTTTATCGCCGTGAATTACCAATTAAAGCAGCACAAGATGTTGCTGTTAAAGTTGAGAAGAATGCAATAGACGTTTTAGTTGTCACCAGCGAAGAACTGTTAGAGAATTTACTACGTCTTCTACAAAAAGTTGACAGCAAACTGAAATCTGTTCCTTTGGTAGTTTCAAGTGATAGGCTTAAAGTTAGAGCTAAGGCTCTGGGGTTTACTGATTCAATAATAGTGGCCGAAAACGCTATCAATGCCACTTTGCTAAGCGCTTTGATTAAATGGCATACTAAGTCTGGTCCTAGCATCGAACAAGATGAATTTGATGATCCGGATGATTATGACAACGATAACGATGAGGATTTTGATGAGCTCTGATATAGAAAATAATGATGTGAGTGTTGATGATTCTAATCCACTTGATGAGGTTCAAGACGCCCTAACGGATTCAGTTACTGATAATAGTGATGTGAACAGCTCTGATTCGGATACTTCTGATTTGTCCTTGGAGAGTGAAAGTGATTTCACTTCTGATTTAGCTCAAGCAGATATCCCACCTCTAAAAGCTAACAAAAAAGTTAAAGCCCCAAGACGTGGCAGTGGAATTTTTACCGCATTCACTTTTTTGTTAGCGTTAGCTGCTTTGGCGGCAAGCTTATATACTTATTGGCAGCAGCGAGAGCTAACTCAGTCAGCAGGTGTAGACCTTACTGCCGTTGAAGAATCTTCAGCATCATTAAAGCGCGAGGTTCAAACTGAATTAAAAAGTTACTTAAATACCTTCACAGCAGACAGTGACAAATTAGTCAATGATATTACCAGAAGTAATCGTAAAGCTGAGCAAGCACTCAAACTGGATGTCGAAGAGTTAAGTGCAAGACTCGCCGTAAGCGAAGATCAAATAGTGACATTGAGAGGATTTTCTGATGCGGCAAAATATGCTTATATTAAGGCCGAGATAGAATATTTTTTACAAACGGCCAATAATAGAATTGATCTTGCTAAAGACTCAAGCACCGCCTTAGCAGCTTTAGAAGCTGCAGACCAGCGCCTAGGTTTATTAAGCGACCCTAGTTTACGTAGAGTTCGTGCTCAGGTATTAGATGAGATACAAGCCCTTAAAGCCGTTGAACAGCCTGATATTGAACTAATCGCTTTAACCCTATCTAGTATTGCCAAGCAAGTGCCTAGTCTTCCACTACGTATGGATGATGAAAAAGATTATTACCAAAAGGAAATTAAACGTAAAGAAGGTACGGGTTTTCGTGTTGGTATGAGTAATGTTTGGAGAAGCATGAAAGGTACCTTGGACAAACTGGTAGAAGTACGCGATGCAACTCCAAGTGATGTGCCGCTGATGAAAATCGAAGACCTAAGTTTACTTTATGTCAATTTAGATATTCAACTACAAAGTGCACGTTTAGCCAGTTTAAAAGGTGACGCACAAAATTATAAAATCAGCATCGAAAGTGCTATACAGTTATTAAATGTTTATTTTGATATTGAAACATCACAAGTGAAAGCTTTGGTTAAGTCTTTAAGCGATATTAAAGATGTTAATTTGTCGCCTGAATTGCCAGATATTACTCAGTCATTATTGATGTTGCGTAAATTACGTTCCGCTGATAACGCTGATGCCCAAAGAGTTGGCAATGAGTAAGTTGCCACGCCCAATTTTTTATTTTTTAATGCTGCTATTGGCAATTGTCCTCGCAGCAATCATTAATTCTATGTTTGGTGAAGATGCTGGATACGTAAAAATGCAATGGGGCGGAAGAGTATTGCAAACTAGTTTCATTGGTTTGTTGATGATATTTTTAACATTATATTTTCTGATTAGGGCTACCGTACATTTTTTTCGTATGCCAAAGAAATTTGGTCAAAAAGTAAAAGAGATAAACCAAAACAATGCTCGCAAACGTCTAACGCAAGGCATGATTGATGTTTCAGAAGGAAATTTTTCGCAAGCTGAGAAACGCTTAACTAAATCTGCAAGTAAAAGTGAAACGCCTCTGCTCAATTATCTAAATGCAGCACGCGCTGCACAAGCACAAGGTAAGTCAGATAGACGTGATAAATGGCTGAAACAGGCTTATGAAAATACTCCTGAAGCTGCAAAAGCAATTTTACTCACTCAAGCTGAATTGCAGCTAGAAGCCGATGAGTTAGAAATGTCTTTAGCTACCTTGCAAAAACTTGAAGAGTTAGCGCCAGGTCATAAGCAAAGTTTACGCTTACAAGCCAAACTCTACGATCGTTTAGAAGATTGGACACAGTTACGTGAGTTGGTGCCTAAACTTCGTCAATATAAATCCTTTACCAAAGAAAGCATTGATAAAATTAGTTTAACGGCTAATACTGAAATTCTTTTAGATTCTAGTGATGTTGAGCAATTGAATATGGCTTGGAATGCATTGGATAAAACTACTCGCACTCAGTCAAAATTAATTGCTGCTTACGCTTCAGGTTTGATAAGTTTTGGTGAAAACAAACAAGCAGAAACCATAGTTAATCATGCTCTTAAAAAGCATTGGGACGAAGGTTTACTTGATTGTTATGCAAACTTAAGCGAAATGGATACAAGTAAGCAATTAGCTCAAGTTGAAAAATGGTTGAAAAAACGTGGTGAAAGTCCAAGTTTATTAGAAGCAGCGGCTAAGCTATGTATGCGCGCTCAATTGTGGGGTAAAGCACGTAGCTATATTGAATCTTGTATCGCTATTGAACCCACGCCTGAGCGTTATCAATTGCATGGTGAATTATTGCAACAGTTGGGTGATACGGGCTCGGCGAGTGATGCATTTAAAAAAGGCTTGCAGCTTTTAACTGGAAAGATAAAAAATAAAATACTACCAGCTTTGCCTGAAAAATAAATTCATAATAAAGTAAAAGGCTTAAATGACCAAAAGTAATAGCGAGAATTTTGTAGTTATATTTATACCCGAACCACAGCCAGGCTTTTCTGTAATCGAATTACGTTTAAATATTAAAAGACTGTTTAATTTACACGATGAAAAATTGGAAGATTTATTTTTGGGTAAACCAAAAGTTGTTAAAGCTGGAGCCGATGAAGATACCGCGGCATTATACAAACGTGCAATTGAACGTAGCGGCGGAACTTGCTGGGTAGAGCGGGAAGAAGATAATCATACGGAATTGATGACAGCTTAAACCACATTTAAAATTACGTAGAAAAACGACCTTAATGGTCGTTTTCTTTATTGGACTATAAAAATAACTGTATGAAAATGAACAATATTTCTTTATATCTTTTAACTGTACTCATTTGGGGCAGTACTTGGATTGCTGTTGAATTTCAGCTAGGTAATGTTGCGCCTGAGGTGTCAATTTTTTATCGCTACGTATTGTCGTCAGCAATTATTTTTTCTTGGTGTTTAATAAGAAAACAAAAACTAGCCTTTAGTTTACGCACTCATGCAGCGTTTGCTTTATTAGGTTTGCTATTATTTAGTTTGAACTATATTTGTGTTTATCACGGGCAAACCTATATTGCCTCGGCGCTAATGGCAATTGTTTTTTCCACAGTGAGTTGGATGAATATTTTAAATGCACGCTTGTTTTTTGGTGTGCGTTCAGGATTTAGAGTTATATTTGGTGCCCTGATTGGAGTAGTGGGTCTAGTCATTATGTTTTGGCCTTCTATTAGTCAATTGTCATTGACTGACCTTACGGTATTAGGCGCTTTGTTTGGTGTGGCGGGCTCATATTTGGCTTCACTTGGTAATATGGTTTCACAATCATTTCAAAAGAAAAAGATACCAGTAATGACCACAAATGCATGGGCAATGTTTTATGGAGCCATATTTACCGCTACTATTACTTTGGGTCGTGGCCAAAGTTTTACCATGGATTGGTCATTTAGCTATATCAGTTCATTATTGTATTTAAGTATTTTCGGATCGGTTATAGCCTTCTGGTCTTATTTAACTCTGTTGGGTCGAATTGGGGCAAATAAGGCGGGCTACACAACCATTGCCTTTCCGGTAGTAGCAATAATAATTTCTATACTGTTTGAGAGCTTAGAAGTAACTAAACCATTGCTTATTGGCGTGGTATTAGTATTGGCTGGCAACTTATTTGTAATGCAACGAAAACAAAAACCTAAAGTTATTTAATTCATGCAAAAAACTTCACTTAAAGCTAATTTATTGTTGTTACTTTCTGCAGCCATTTGGGGTTTTGCATTCGTGGCACAAAAGAAAGGTATGGACTATGTGGGTCCGTTTACCTTTAACGCGGTAAGATTTTTTGTAGGAGTTTTATCTTTATTACCAGTAATATGGTTTTTTCAAAACGCTAAAAGTACGGCGTCTATTGAAACTAAACAAACAAAACTTCCCCTTAAAGAATCATTGGTTTTAGGTTTTTTGATGTTTTGTGGAATAAGTTTACAACAAGTCGGTTTAGTTACCGCTGCTGCAAGTAAGGCTGGTTTTTTAACTGGGACTTACGTGCTGTTAGTTCCTTTGTTAGGAATTTTTGTAGCACGAAAAGTAAACCCTATTGTTTGGTTAGCAGTAATAATTGCAATGGTAGGGCTTTACTTACTGAGCGTTAAAGCGGGCGCTGATAACATTTGGAAAATGGAGTTTGGTGATGCTTTAATACTAAGTAGCGCTATTTTTTGGGCTCTTCATGTTCTTCTTGTAGACAGGCTGGTGCATTCACATGACGCTATTTTGTTGTCTATAATGCAATTTGTTTTTTGTGCACTTTTCAGTTTGGCAACTGCACTTGTTATTGAAACGATTGATTTAAGCAAGGTAGTAGCAGCTTGGCAATCCATTTTATATGTAGGTGTTCTTTCTACTGGTGTTGGTTTTACTTTACAAATAATCGCACAAAAAGAAGCACACCCAAGTCATTCGGCAATCATCATGAGCATGGAAGGCGTATTCGCTGTGATTGGTGGCTATTTATGGTTGAACGAAATTATTAGTGGACGAGTTCTTTTGGGTTGTGGCTTGATGTTTGTTGCAATGTTGTTGGCCCAGATGCCAATGAAAAAAGCTAGGCAATAGTTACTTACTCTAAAGAATTCTGAATTACGTCTGCTCCAAATTCAAAAGAGTCGTAAAAGAGTTGATCGTCAGGTAAACCTGCTTTTGCAAATACCGTTTTTGCGGTTTCAATCATCGGTGGCGGACCCGCCATGTATAAATCGAATGGATGAAGTTCTTTATAGTCTTCTAATAAAGCATCATGCACCCAACCAGTACGTCCTTTCCAATGGTCTTCAGCCACAGCCTCAGAAAGTATAGGCGTATACATAAATCGTTTGTGTGTTGAGGCCATATCCAATAGCCAATCATGCTCGTACAAATCTTCTAAAGCTCTAGCTCCCCAGAATAAATGAATCCCGTGATCATCATCAGATTCCAATAAATCACGTAACATGCCTTTGAGAGGAGCAATACCAGTGCCACCGCCTAACATTAAGATAGGCCGACGATTTTTTTTACGCACAAAGAAATTACCGATAGGGCCTTCAATACGCATCAAAGAACGTTCGGGTAGCGCAGTAAAAACTTGATTGGTGAAATCACCATTAGGAACTTGGCGAACATGAATTTCAAGTAAGTCGGAATCATGCGGTGGGTTGGCAATGGAGAAACTTCGCCTACGACCATCAGGTAATAATATATCAATGTATTGACCGGCTAAAAAATCAAAAGGCTCAACTTTTGGTAAACGTAAAAAAAGAAGCATAACGTCATGACACACAAGTTCTTTTTTCTCGATACGACAGGGCAAGCGTTTAATCTGGATATCTTTTGGTGTTTCTATGGGCTTACTGAAAACATGGCAATCACTTTTAGCATGCGCCAAACAAATCAAGCATTCGTTAGCTTCAATGTCTTCATCCGATAAACTCCAAGGAATACCATTTGGATAACTAAATTCACCAGAAGTGATTTTGCTTTTACAGCTTTGACAACTACCGCCTCTGCAGCTATGCGGTAAATTTAATCCACTTCTAATGCCTGCCTCTAAGATGCTTTCATTTTCATTAGCAGTAAAAGTTTTACCGGAAGGTTGTAAGGTGATGATGTGCTTTTGATTAACGGTGTCGGTCATAAATTGATTTTAACAGTTATATAAATAGGATTTGTGGCTTGGGCAATCTCCTTCGTAAGAATAATCTTCCCCGCCAATAAAAAAGACCGCCTTAGAAAGGCGGCCTATATTTGCTTGTACGCTCTGAGATTATTTTGGCTGACTGCGTTTGCTATCAAGCCATGCAATTAGTGGTTCCCACTGTTGCTGATCCGGCCATGCTAAGTATTCTGGTAATTCGTTCACCCCTAATCCGCGAGTGTAGGCACGAATGTAATTTTGAGCTTCGCGAAAAGCAGCAATGTAAGGAGGTTTTTGGTTTTCAAGAAAGTCGTCTAACTTGTCCCAGATAAGGGTATTTTCTCTAAATCGATTAGCGACTAAGCCAATTTTTACTTGCTTAGAAGTAACCTTTTTATAGCCATTGAGTTCGTCAAGAAACTTTACCGTAGCGTCGATATCGATTGGTGAAGGCTGCACTGGAATCACAATGGTTTCAGCGCGATTGATTAAATCGGTTAGTTCAGTTTTATGAGTACGTGCCGGCGCATCGATTATCACAACGTCTGTGCTGCGATTCACTCCGCGCATGCCATCTTGATGACCCGCTAAACCAATGATCTCAGGATAGCGTTCAGGACGGCGCTTTAGCCAATCTAGACTGGATTCTTGTGAATCAAAGTCTACTAGAGCCACATGATCAACTTTGTGAGCGTAATGAGCGGCCAGATTGGTAGCGACGGTACTTTTACCACTGCCGCCCTTGGGGTTAATGACCAAAATGTGTCGCATGACTGCCTCTCTATTTATTATGATTATTGAACGATGATTAATTTATCATCCAAATCCTAAAGCACAATAAGCACAGTGTCCAATGGCTGCAATCAGAAAAGCCTTGAATTGCACGTTAATTGTACAATTCAAGGCTTGATTAGCGCTACAATTTCTTATTTTGCAGCTTTTGGCATTAGCTGATCAATAAAGTATGCATAACTTAAAGCGTTCAAATGAGCGCTTTGTTTGTTATTAGAACTGCCTGCATGACCACCCTCAGTATTTTCATAGTAATAAAAATCATGTCCATATTCTTCCATCAAGGCAACCATTTTGCGAGCATGACCTGGATGCACACGATCATCTTTGGTAGAGGTATAGAAAAACACTTTAGGATATTTTTTGTCTTTTTTCAGGTTGTGATACGGCGAATAATTTTTAATGTAATCCCATTCTTCAGCAATATCAGGATTGCCGTATTCCGCCATCCAACTCGCGCCCGCTAATAATTTGTTATAACGCTTCATATCTAGCAGTGGTACACCACAAACAACGGCGTTAAATAAGTCTGGGCGCATGGTGTAAATTGCCCCAACTAATAAACCGCCATTAGAACGGCCAACAATTCCTAGATGTTTTGGTGAAGTGACTTTTCGTTCGATTAAGTCTTCGGCAATTGAGATAAAATCTTCATAAGCTCGCGGACGTTTTTCATGTAATGCGCTTTGATGCCAATTAGGACCAAATTCACCGCCGCCACGAATATTAGTCGACACGTATACACCGCCTTGCTCTAACCAGTCCATTCCTGTTGTAGATGAATAACCAGGACGAATTGATACTTCAAAGCCACCGTAGCCATACATAACGGTAGGATTATTGCCATCAAGTACAAGGCCTTTTTTACTGATCATGAAATACGGAACGTGGGTTCCATCTTTGGATATTGATTCAAATTGTTCTACTTTGAATTTTGAAGCATCAAAAAAATCAGGTAATGAACTTACTTTCTTTTGTTTGCCGCCGTTATCAACATAATACATAGTGGTTGGGCTCAAAAAACCATTGTATGTATAGAAAAAATCATTAGCTTTATCATTTGCTGCAATAACTGAAAGCGTGCCTAATTCAGGAGTCTTAATCATTTTGTTAGTCCATGAACCATGAGTATATTCATACTTATATAATTCGCCGCGAACATTATTTAACACGTTGACTAGTAAGCTATCTTTTGTTGTAGACGTGCTAGAAATACTGCTACGTTCTGTAGGCTCACGAATTACAGTAAAATTACGTTTTCCTGCTAAAAAATTGTCAAATCCAATGCTGACTAATGCGCCTTGCTTGAGTTTTTGGCCACCAATATCCCAGTCTGATTTTAATTGCAGTAACATTTGACCTTTAAAAATTCCATCAAAGTTAATGTCTTCTGGTAATTCAAGTTTGCTTAAATTGCCATCTTTTAAATAATGCGTTTCGCCTGTATAAAAGCTAGTTGAGCGAGTAATAAATGCGAATTGACCTTCTGGTGTGTTGCTTACAAATGGCCATACACCTACGTCAGTTTTCTCACCAGTAAAAATGGTTTTGGCTGTACTGATATCAGTACCATGTTTCCATATTTTAGTAATTTTAGAATAACCAGAATCAGTCATGCTACCTGGACCAAAATCGATACCAATCATTAAGGTGTCTTTGTCCAACCACGCAACACTACCTTTTGATTCAGGTAATACAAAACCATCAGCAATAAATGTTTGAGTGTTTAGATCGTATTCACGTCTAACTACGGCGTCGGTACCACCTTCGGATAAATTCAAAATACATGTGGTGTACTCAGGTGCTAAACAGCTTGAGCCTTTATAGACCCAGTTTTTGTCTTCAGCTACGGCGATGGCATCTACATCAATGACAGTTTTCCATTTAGGAGTGCCGCTAAGATAATTTTTTAAACTGGTACGTCGACTAATGCCACGAGTATGAGTTTCATCTTTCCAAAAATTATAAACATAATCACCACTAAAGCTTGGGGAGGCAATACGTTCTTTTGAATCATAAGCGGCTAAATTTTTAGCATTAAGTTCAGTATATTTTGGCTGAGCTTCAAGATAGCTTAATGAAGCTTTATTTTTTTCCTCAACCCAAGCTAAGGCTTTAGTACCTTCAACCTCTTCAAGCCAGCGATACGGGTCAGCATCTTCTAATGCTTGTAATTCTTGTGAGCTTAAGAGATTTTTGGCTTGCATAGAGTCTTCTTTCTTGGATTCATTTGATGATTGTGTTTGCAATGATTCAGCAGCGTCGTTTGCAACGGTAGTTGTGTCTTTATTGCTTTGTGAGTCGCATGCAAAAAGGCACAACATTGCAGAGAGTAAAATAAGTGATAACTTTTGGGGAGTTTTTAGTAGCGTTAGCATGGCAAACCTATATTTGGATTTCTGAGGAAATAAAGTATACAAATGTATAAGGTAGCTAATGTAACTGCTTTTGGTGCTGCTGAAAAGTGCTAGCTGGGAAAATAGTATGATTTGGCATAAATACTGCTAAAATTCGCCACATGACTCAAATTGACTTCACAAAAATGCATGGTTTAGGCAATGATGTAATTGTTTTAGATCGTCGTAAACAAAATATTGATTTAACTCCCGACCTAATTGCTCATCTGTGCGATCGTCGCACCGGAGTGGGTTGTGATCAGCTGATGGTGATTGAGGCTAGCAGCGATGAGCAAATTATAGCCAGCTATAGAATATTTAATCCAGATGCTAATGAAGTTGAACAATGCGGTAACGGGGCTCGTTGTATTGCTCGTTATCTTTTTGTAAACGATCAATTACCAGAACAGTTCACCCTAAAGGCAATGCGAAGTGATGTAGATGTTATTTGTCACAGCGACGGCAGCGTGAGTGTGGCATTAGGAATACCATCATTTGAGCCGCAAGATTTACCGATGCAAGCCACACATCAACTTTCACAATATCATTTGAACGCTGCAGGCAGAACCATAGAGTTTGGTGCCGTGTCAGTGGGTAACCCGCATGCCGTAATATCAGTTAAGAGTGTGGCCGATACCGATGTGCAAGGATTAGGCACGGCTATACAGGAGCATGAACTGTTTCCGCAGAGTACTAATGTAGAGTTTGTTGAGTTTTTGGATAGAGGGCGGGTACGATTAAGGGTTTACGAACGCGGTGCGGGTGAAACCTTAGCTTGTGGCAGCGGTGCTTGTGCAACGGTAGCCGTTGGACGGCACTGGGGTTGGCTAGATGAACAAGTTGTAGTGGAAATGCCTGGTGGTGAAGCCATTATTAATTGGGCAGGTGAGGGTGACAAAATTTGGTTACGCGGTGATGCGGTTCACGTATTTACAGGGTATTTAACTTGGGGCTAATCATTTAGTATTCTAATAAACTAGGCTGCAGTTCTCGCATTCAATAGCGCATTCCGTTACACTGCAAAGTGTAAAATCAATCGCAAATTACACGTAGAAAGGTTCACATGAGTTCAAATTCAGATTCAAATAATAGTAAAACTGATACAGCATCCAGCAATGTAAGTACATTGGATTTGCCTGAGCCATTGAGCATGGAAGAACGCATGGAAGAAGCGGCGATTGGTGCCTACCTACGTGAACACCCTGATTTTTTTGATAGACATGAAAGTATTCTAAATGAACTGCGTTTACCGCACCCTGATGGCACGCATTCAGTGTCTATTGTTGAACGTCAGTTGGTGGCTTTGCGGGATAAAAATTATCGCTTAGAACACCGTTTAGCGGATTTTATTGAAATTGGTCGTGAGAATGATTTGCTCATCGATAAAATTCATAGATTAGGATTACGTTTAGTAAAAGCTAGACATTTGCCTGGAATATTCACTGTTATAGAAACCTCTTTAAGTGATGATTTTGGTGTGGATATGTACAGTCTACTTATTTACAATGATGTCGCATCAGGCGGCGTAAAAAACTTTCCTGGTAACTACATACAAAGTATTGATCGTGATAATTCAGAATTTACTACGCTGTTTGAAAGTGTATTACAAAGCGGTAATCCAAAGTGTGGTCGCCTCTCAAAGGCACAATACCAATTGCTCTTTACTGAAAAACAACAAAAAGAAATTGGTTCTGCGGCCTTAATTCCATTGGGTGATAAAGGTGAAATTGGCATGTTAGCCGTAGGCTCAACCAATGCTGATCACTTTAATCCTTCTGCAAGTACAGATTTTCTTGCTCGCATGGGACAACTGGTTAGTCAGGTGATTGCCACGACGCAGTAAACACTGCGTTGTCATCAAAAACTGATGAAGCAAAAGCCTAACAAAATAGATAAGTCTTATCCTAAAAGCCTTTCTATTCCGATTGACAATTTTTTCAATTATCTTCGTTTTGAAAAACAACTTTCAGCACATACGCAAAGTAATTACCAACGTGATTTAAAAGTGTTGCAAGATTTTTGCCTTGAGCAAAATATTACTAGCTGGAAAAAATTAACTCCAAATCAAATGCGTTTTTTTGCTGCCTCAGCCTTCCGTAAAGGATTGGGCCCAACCAGTATTCAGCGTCGCTTATCAGCCTGCCGAAGTTTTTTTAGCTACCTTTTAGTAGAAGGAGAGGTTGATATCAATCCGGTTCTGGATGTGCGCGCACCCAAAGCTCCCCGTCGATTACCTAAAACCTTGGATGTTGACCAAATGAATCAGCTGCTTAATATGCAGGGTGAAGGTTTGGTTTTTTTGCGTGATAAAGCCATGTTGGAAATGTTTTACTCCTCGGGTTTGCGTCTGGCAGAATTGGCTTCACTTAATTTGGATAGCATCGATTACTCTGAAAACTTAGTGCGGGTTATTGGTAAAGGAAGTAAGACACGAATATTACCGGTAGGAAAACAGGCGCTGAAGGCGCTGAAAAATTGGTTGACAGTCCGTTCAGATTGGGTAAAAGACTCTGATGAGGCAGCAATTTTTGTGAGTAACCGCGGTACGCGTATTAGTCATCGAAATGTTCAGCAACGCGTAAAGTATTGGGCTAAAAAACAAGGCATTAATCACGATTTACATCCGCATCAATTTAGACATTCATTTGCCTCGCACCTGCTGGAATCTAGTAGTGATTTGCGAGCTGTACAAGAATTGCTCGGGCACGCCGATATCAGTAGCACACAAATTTACACGCACCTTGATTTCCAGCATCTCGCCTCCATCTACGATAAAACACATCCACGTGCACTTAAAAAAACTAAAGATGAAGAGTCTTGAAATAGTTTGATAAAAGCACGCATTCAGTTACACAAGTAGAGATTTAATTATGACAACGATTGTATCCGTGCGTAGAAATGGCAAAGTCGCTATCGGCGGTGATGGCCAAGCCACTATGGGAAATACCGTTATGAAAGGCAATGTTCGCAAAGTGCGACGATTGCATCATGACAAGGTTCTAGCAGGATTTGCCGGCGGTACAGCCGATGCATTTACTATGTTCGAGCGATTTGAATCAAAGATGAAAGAACATAACCGCTTGATGAAAGCGGCGGTTGAAATGGCGAAAGATTGGCGTTCGGATAAATACCTACGCAAGTTAGAGGCCTTATTAATTGTGGCTGATGCCGAATCATCATTTATTATTTCTGGCAACGGTGATGTTATTGAAAATGAAGATGACCTTTTAGCAATTGGCTCTGGAGGCTCATTTGCTCAAGCAGCGGCACGAGCCTTACTTGATAATACCGACTTAGATGCTAGCGAGATAGTGGCAAAATCGCTGCAAATAGCCGGAGATATAGACATTTACACCAATGGCAAGGTACTTATCGAAGAGTTGGATGGTAAAAAGTAGGTATTTTCGTTTATTTTCGAAGAACTTGTAGTTATTTTCCAGTATCTTCGCTCATCATGATGAGAAAAACACATTAATTAAAAATTTCATTATTAACCGATTAAAAGAATTTAAATGTATTTAGACTCTATTTAGTAGATTTTAGATACATTTATGCTCAAATAGACAAATAAAGTAAAAGGTAGAAACTATGTCCATGACTCCACGTGAAATCGTGCAAGAACTAGACAATCATATTATTGGCCAAGACGCGGCAAAACGTGCGGTGGCAATCGCATTGCGTAATCGCTGGAGACGCGCTCAAGTGGCTGAACCGCTCAGAAGCGAAATTACCCCAAAGAATATTTTAATGATTGGCCCTACCGGTGTGGGTAAAACCGAAATCGCTAGACGCCTTGCTAAGTTGGCCAAGGCGCCATTTATAAAAGTTGAAGCGACAAAGTTTACCGAAGTGGGTTATGTGGGAAGAGAAGTTGATTCCATAATCCGTGATCTGGCTGATGTCGCGATTAAACAAACGCGTGAAACGGCAATTAAGAAACTTCGTCCACGTGCGGAAGATTCTGCTGAAGACAGAGTGCTGGATGTATTACTTCCTCCGTCACGTTATGCCGATGAAGATGCCTCAGAAAAAGAAACTGAAACTAGGCAAAAATTTCGTAAAATGTTACGCGAAGGCAAGCTTGACGATAAAGAAATTGAGATTGATACCAAAGCCGCATCGGTTGGTGTGGAAATTATGGCGCCTCCCGGCATGGAAGAAATGACTGGTCAGTTACAGTCTATGTTTCAAAACCTTGGTGGTGAAAAGAAAAAGCGTCGCCGTTTAAAAGTCAAAGATGCATTGAAAATGTTAATTGATGAAGAAGCGGCAAAGCTAATTGACGAAGATGAACTTAAACAAGAAGCTCTGGATGCAGTTGAAAATCACGGAATCGTTTTTTTAGATGAGTTCGATAAAATTGCAAAAAGCACTTCTAATTCAAGCGGTGATGTATCGCGTGAAGGCGTACAAAGGGATTTACTACCTTTAGTAGAAGGCAGTACAGTTAATACCAAATATGGCATGATTAAAACTGATCACATATTATTTATTGCCTCTGGTGCTTTTAGTTACTCTAAGCCATCCGATTTAATTCCTGAGTTACAAGGTCGTTTTCCAATTCGTGTTGAGCTTACCGCTTTGAATGTGGATGACTTTGTGAAAATTTTGACAGAGACTAATGCTTCCTTAACCACGCAGTATCAAGCCTTACTTGAAACTGAAGATTTAAAAGTTAATTTTACCCAAGAGGGAATTCGTCGAATTGCCGAAGTGGCGTTTAAAGCCAATGAACGTATGGAAAATATTGGAGCACGTCGTTTACACACAGTGATGGAGCGTTTATTAGAAAAACTCTCTTATGATGCCTCAGATAATTCTGCAGAGACTCTTGATATTGGTGCGGAGTATGTGGATGAGCAACTCGAAGCTTTAGTTGAAGACGAAGATTTGAGCCGTTATATTCTATAATTTTTCTGTCATCCTGAACTTGGTTCAGGATCCAGGTGAATAAAACCATGACCCAACTAATTCCAACAGAAATCAAAATGCGACAACAGTCACGTCTATTGGATGTGACTTTTCAAGACGGCACTACCTTTAGTCTCACTTGGGAATATTTACGCGTTTTCTCTCCATCTGCCGAAGTTCGTGGGCACAGTCCAACGCAAGCTGTTTTGCAGTTAGATAAACAAGATATCCGAATAGTGCGTATAGAACCTGTAGGACAATATGCATTGCGCTTAGAATTTGATGATGGACATAACACTGGACTGTATTCATGGTCCTATTTGCACGAACTTGGCGTAAAATATGCAGAGAACTGGCAAGATTATCTAGCCAAACTGCAAGCAGCAGGGCATAACTACTCCGAGAGTTAAATTTATAAGGCTCTTGCTACTGTTTTTATTGAGATAACTATGGCAAAAACGAGCAAATCAAATTCTGAAAATTCATCAGACCAAAACGCTGGCACTACCCACTTTGGTTACCAAGACGTTCCTGTTGACGAGAAACAGGAAAAAGTCAAAGGCGTTTTCGATTCCGTAGCTAAAAATTACGACATCATGAATGACTTAATGTCTATGGGTGTGCACCGCTTGTGGAAAAAATTCACTTTAGAGCAAACCGGTTTACGCGAAGGCATGACTGCACTTGATGTTGCTGGTGGTACTGGTGATATTACTAAAGGCTTGAGTAAACAAGTTGGCAAAACAGGTCATGTATTTCTTACTGACATTAATGAAAGTATGTTGGAAGTAGGGCGTGACCGTTTACTTGATGCGGGCATAGGTGGCAATGTATCTTTTCAAACGGAAAATGCAGAAGAGCTTTCTTTTGACGATGAGTCTTTTGATTGCGTAACCATTGCTTTTGGATTGCGAAATGTGACCGATAAAGATAAAGCGCTTCGCTCAATGTACAGAGTGCTTAAGCCGGGTGGTCGCTTACTCGTGCTAGAATTTTCTAAACCTGTCGCGCCAGGTCTTGGCACGGTATATGACGCCTACTCTTTTAAACTTTTACCGTTGATTGGAAAGTTAGTTGCTAATGATGCCGAGAGTTATCAGTATCTCGCTGAATCCATTCGCATGCACCCTGATCAAGATACTTTAAAAGGAATGATGACAGAAGCTGGATTTGAAAGGGTTAGATACCATAACCTTACAGGCGGGATTGTTGCCTTACACAGAGGTTTCAAGATTTAAATGATTATTGAAGCGGCACTCCCACATTTTGAAATTCTCTTAAATAGAAAACTTAAAGATTCGATTACCGCACGTGAATTTTGTAAAACGTTGAGTGGAAAGGTTCTAGAGATTAATGTTGAAGCGGTTCCTGATACTATTTTAATAGCCCCAATAGGCGAAACCATTGAACTGCTGAGTGATAAGAATATAAAACCCGATGTTATTTTTAGTGGCTCGATAATGCATTTTATGCAAGCCACACAAAGTAAGCCAATGGAATTAGTGCGTGCTGGTAAATTAAAAATGAAAGGTGATGCAGTACTTGCAGGACAATTCCAAAGGCTGATTGAACTAGCTATGCCAGACTGGCAAGAAGAGATTGCCAAAATGTTTGGCGATTATGCAGGACCACAAATTAGTAATGTTATTCAAGGTCTTTTTGGTTTTGGTCAGGAAATTCTAAAAGGATTCACTAATAAAGCTGATATGCATTTTAAAGAAGACGATAATGCGACGCCATCGCGTAGTGAGTTTGATAATTTATCTGCTGATATTAAAGATTTGCAAAAAGACTTAAGTGATTTAGAAAAAATTATCGAATAAACAATATGTACGATGTAATATTCGCAGACGTATTACACCGTACACAACGAAAACAAAAAAAGAAAAATAAATGATCCGACCTAAACAATTTTGGCGCTTATTACAAATCCAACGCGTGTTAGTAAAACATGGCTTAGTTGATATTATTAAAGCCACGCATCTCTTTCGTCCGCTGCGGTTTTTGTATTACGTTTTTCCATCTAACTGGTTTGTCGATAAAAATAAACCTTTAGGGGTACGACTCCGCGAAGCGATTGAAGAATTAGGTCCAGTTTTTATTAAATTCGGACAAGCTATTTCAACCCGAATAGATTTGTTACCAGCTGATATAGCTAGTGAGTTAGTTAAGCTGCAAGATGCAGTTCCTCCATTTTCATCAGCAAAGGCCAAAGAGATTCTTGTTGAGATTTACGGACAAGAGTTCGATGAAATATTTTCTGAATTTTCTGCAGAGCCATTAGCAGCAGCTTCTATAGCACAAGTGCATGCGGCCAAGTTAAAAGATGGACGTGAAGTGGTGGTTAAGATATTACGCCCAGGTGTTAATGAGCAAGTTGCACGCGATATAGAAGTCTTGAAAGACATTGCCGATCTAGCTAAACGATATTGGAAAGAAGGCCACCGTCTTAAACCAGTTGAAATAGTTGAAGAGTATGAGAAAACTATTTTTGATGAGCTGGACTTAAATCGTGAAGCCGCTAATGGAGCATTGTTGAGACGTAACCATGAAAATATGCCGCTTTTGTATGTGCCGGAAATATATTTTGATTACTCGCATAAAAATGTTTTGGTCATGGAACGAGTATTTGGCATACCGATAGGCCAAGTAGACGAAATTAAAAAACAAAATGTAAATATGAAACGCCTTTCTGAAAGTGGTGTGGAAATATTTTTTACCCAAGTATTTAAGCATAATTTTTTCCATGCAGACATGCATCCTGGCAATATTTTTGTCGACACCAGTAATCCAGAGCAACCTGGCTATATAGCCATAGATTTTGGTATTGTGGGTTCGCTAACGGATAGTGATCAAAATTATTTGGCTCAAAATTTTATGGCTTTCTTCAATCGTGACTACAAACGAGTGGCCGAATTACATATTGAATCTGGTTGGGTTCCTGAAGACACTAAAGCGCATGAGTTTGAGTCAGCTATACGAACCGTGTGTGAGCCAATTTTTGATAAACCTTTAAAAGACATTTCATTCGGTAATTTTTTACTCAGTTTGTTCAATACGGCAAGACGTTTTGAAATGGAAGTTCAGCCGCAATTAGTTCTTCTACAAAAAACCATATTCAATATCGAGGGTTTAGGCAGACAGCTGTATCCAGATTTAGACTTGTGGCAAACGGCAAAACCGTTTTTGGAAGATTGGATGGCTAAAAAATATGGACCATTAGCGGCTGTTGAAAAACTACGTGAACAAATCCCAGAGATGGGGGAAGCGTTTCAACATTTTCCTCAATTAGCATTTACTACACTGCAGAAGTTGTCTGAAGGCAAGTTAGTAGTTCAGGCCAAAGGTAAGCAGCTAGAAAAAATTCAGCAAGAATTGCAAGAAAATCAGCGTAAGACTAAACGTTTAGTCTTGGCTGGTTCTTTGTTAGTTGGAGGAATAATTTTGCTTGGTACTGGTTTTAATCCAGCATGGCTCTCTTATGTACTTATGAGCATAGGCACTATCTTTTTTTTTAGAAATTGATTTTCAAAACTGATATGCGAAAAGCGATTTTAGCCTCTCTCTGTTTGTCACTGTGCGCCTGCGCCACCGCCCAGCAAGCTGCCAATCAGACCAGTAGCGTTGAAAAATTCTCATCTGCAAAAAATCAAAGTAAAAACCAATCCGTTGTTCTTTTGCACGGATTAAACCGCACCTCACGTTCTATGCGAAACATGGCAAAAGCTTTACAGCTGGAAGGGTATCGGGTTTGTAATATTGGATATCCATCTCGCTACTTTAGAGTTAAAAAACTTGCTCTAGAATATGTGTTCCCAAGAATTAAACAATGCGTTGCTAAGAACCGGGAAATTAACTTTGTTACCCATTCACTCGGCGGAATAATAATTCGCGCTCTTGATGAAGAGCTTCGCGAATTTCCAACAGGGCGGCTGGTAATGTTAAGTCCACCGAACCAAGGCAGTGAAGCGGTTGATAAGCTTAGCGATATTTGGGGATTTG
>RCMY010001256.1_pt1 | contig 24189 bp, 24 predicted proteins | sample 2041341 | NCBI WGS metagenome assembly RCMY01 (sample SAMN09708234, study PRJNA481090) | Marine sediment metagenome, whole genome shotgun sequencing project.
CAGGTAGGTGGCGGGCACTTCGGTCTGGTAGATGGCTTTCGTGATCGCCATGATGAGGTCGAACACTTTCAGCGACATATGGCCGACGATGATGAGAGCCGACAGGGCGACGGGGCTCAGCTGCGGGAAGATCACGAAGCGGTAGAGCTTCCACTCGGAGGCGCCGTCCATGCGGCCTGCCTCGCGCAGTTCCTCAGGGATCCCTCGGAATCCGGAAAGGAACAGGGCCATCACGTAGCCGGAAAGCTGCCAGATGGCGGGAAGGGCGATCGCCGCCATGCCCCACGTCGGATCGCTCCACCACGGATTCTGCAGGAACCCGAGACCCAGATTCTCGAAGATGCGGTTGAGCCCCGATGCTCGATCGCCCTCAGCGCTGTTCAGCAACCAGCGCCAGACGACACCGGATGCGACGAAGGAGATCGCCATGGGGAAGAGATAGACGGAGCGGAACACGCCCTCTGCGCTGACGCCCTTGTCGAGCATCCAAGCCCACAGGAAACCGAACGCCATGGTTCCCACGAGGAAGAACACGGTGAAGATACCGAGGTTGTAGAGGGAGTGCAGGAAGCGATCTTCGCTGAACAGTGCGATGTAGTTGTCGATCCCGACGAAGTTCTCGGCCGGCTTCAAACTGTGGCGATCGCTCATCGACACGGAGATGTTGGCGGCAATCAGCCCGTAGACGAAGATGCCGAGGATGATGATCGTCGGCGAGACGAGCAGAAGGGGCGGACCCCAGTTTTTGATTCCTTTGCGCACTGGCGTTCACTCCCTCGCGTCGATGCGATCACGTCAGCACTGTTGCCAATGTGACGGTGGGTGAGAGCACTGAGTGCTCCCACCCACCATTGTGTACCTTTAGTGCGCTTTAGCCGAGGGCTTTAGCAGCAGCGGCGACCAGTGCACTGACCAGTGATGAGGCATCCTTGTCCGCGCCGAACTTTCCGACGGCGGAGGAGATGTCACCCGACCAGGCGATGCTCGCTGCCGCACCGTGGGCGAGCGAGCTCACCACGGTGTCTTCGGCGAACGACTTGATTGCGGTCTGCTGGTAGGCCGGGTAGTCGCTGGCCACGGCATCGGTGCGCGCAGGGATGGATCCCTTGGCGATGTTGAACGCCTTCTGTCCGTCCGCGGAGCTGATCGTGGTCAGCCAGTCCTTGGTGGCCTGCTCGTGCGGAGCACCCTTGGTGAGAGTGAAGGAGTCGGCGAGGAAGTCAAACACCCCGTCGGTACCAGGCGTTGCCCACGTGGTGTAGTCGGTGCCGTACGCCTTGCCGGCCTGCACGAATGCAGCCTCGGCCCAGTCGCCCATCACGTTGTAGCCGGCGTTGCCGTCGATCACGATTTGCGTTGCCGCATCCCATTCGAGTCCGGCGAAGTCGCTGTTTACGAAGCCGAGGAGCTGGCCGTAGTGGTCAACCGCCTTCTTCACGCCAGCGCTGTCCCATTTGGTGTCGCCGGTCCACAGGCCGGAGTATCCGTCAGCGCCGAGGTCGGCGATGAGCACGTTCTCCAGCAACTGCATCTGGGTCCACTCTGTGCCAAGGGACAGCGGTGTCTCAACACCGGAGGTCTTGAGCTTCTGCAGGTCAGCGATCCAGGCGTCCATGTCGGCCGGAGCCTTAGTCGCGTCGATGCCCGCATCCTTCAATACCGACGTGTTCACCCAAACGACGTTGGCGCGGTGGATGTTGCTCGGGACCGAATAAATCGCACCGTCCACGGTGAGGCGCTCAAGGAGGGACTTTGGGAAGACGTCGTTGAGCCCGGTCTCAGCGTAGAACGAGCTGAGGTCCTGAAGCTGGCCGGCGTTGATGTAGTCCGTCAACTCCGCGCCAGCGTGGGCCTGGAAGGTGTCGGGCGGGTCATTGGCCTCAAGTCGCGATGCGAGAGCGGCCTTCGCGTTGGATCCGGCGCCGCCGGCAACGGATGCATTGATGAACTCAACGTTCGGATACTGCTCGTTGAAAACCGTGACGAGAGCGTCGAGGCCGACCTTCTCTGAACCTGATGCCCACCAGGTGAAGACCTCGACCTGATCGGCATTACCTGGGTCTGGAGTTCCTCCGCCCGTCGAGCAGCCCGTAAGCACAAGGCCGAGGGCGGCCGCGCCAGCGAGGATGGAAAGTGATTTACGCATGGTGCGATCCTCCATTGGGAAATTGCTGCGAGTCCGTTTGCAGAGTGAACCGGACGACCCTATTCAACTCTGAAAACGTTGTCATTTCAAGACCAAAAGCGGATCATGCCCCCCTTTTGGGTCACGATTCCGCAACGCACGAGGCGCTACGCCGGAATTTCGCCAGACCCCCGAACAATGAGCGACGTGCGGAGGGTGACCGTTTGCACCGGTGCGGTGTCGCCGTCGAGCCGCGAAAACAACAGGTTCGCCGCGATCCGCCCCATTGTGAGCGGGTCCTGTGCGATCACAGTTACCCCCGGCTGCACCACATCAGCAAGCTCGAAATCATCGAAACCGACGAGCGCCAGCTTTTCCGGTCGTCGCGACAGCTCTCTCAAAATCGTGCTTGTTGCGCGGTTGTTCCCCGTGAAGATGGCGGTGGGCGGGTTTGGACCGTCGAGAATAGCCGCCAGCGGATCCGCGAAGCGGTATTCGCCATTCACCGAGGCGTGGATGAGCGAAGGGTCGATGGCGATACCGGCGGCCTCGAGAGCCTGACGGTAGCCGCGGACTCGGTTGATCGACGTGAAAAGTTCATGCCGGTCAGTGAAGCAGGCTATTCGCCTGTGCCCGTGCTCGATCAGGTGCTCGACCGCCGTTCGCGCTCCGCCGATATTGTCGGTAATCACTGTGTCGGCGTCGATCCCTGGCACTGGTCGGTCGATGAACACCATCCGCACTCCTGCGAGGAGTTCCTGCTGGAGGTAGTCGAGGTCGTTCGAATCTGGCGGAGTGATGATCAGGCCGTCAACCCTCCGCGCGCAGAACGCGAGGATCATCTTTTTGGCCCGTTCGGCGTCACGGTTCGACGACGCGGACATCAGGAGTGAGTCGCGGTCATTGGCGACTTCTTCAACGGACTGGGCGATGAGCGAGAAGAACGGGTCGGACACACTCTCGATGAGCAGACCGATACTCGCTGCCGCACCCTTGCGCAGCTGGCGCGCCGAATCGTTGCGCCGAAACCCTAGCTCGGAAATAGCCTTGCGCACGGCTGAGGTGCGTGCCGAACTTACTCGGACGTCACCGCTGACGACCCGAGAGACCGTGGAGACTCCGACACCAGCACGCACTGCAACATCGCGCATCGTCGGTCGGCCACTTGGTTGGGTGGCGGCTAGGTTCATCGGGTCTCCAGTCGGGATTTGAAAACGTTACCAAATTTTCTCCGATAACCCTCACCCGCGATCGGGGGGCACGCGCTGAAGCAAGGAGTGCAAAGGCAGGATGATCGCCGCGTCGAACCCGGATGATGTGACAGCGGTGGCAAAAGAGCACGGTGCCACCCACGTCAGGAACGCGGTGGAACCGAAGTTGATGCTCGCCTGACTCGCAAGCTACGTGGTTGCGCCGATGGTTTTGTCACGCTGCGAGCTCACTCTTCTGACACTAGAGCGTTTACCGCTGCCGTTATACTTGCGCGAGCGGATTTATCGCAACCACCGTTCACTTTCCGGTACAACGTCGTTCCGCTTTCCTGAGGAACTTCCTGTGACTACTGTCGTTCACCCCGGTGACTCGCTCTCCGGTCGCCAGCGACTCGTCTACGTGCTCGTTCTCGGAGCGCTCACTGCACTCGGACCATTTACGGTCGACCTCTACTTGCCAGCGTTCCCGGCTCTCGAAAGCGATCTTGACGTCTCCACCGCGCTCATCCAGCTCACGCTCACCGCCACGGCGGTGGGCTTCGGGCTCGGCCAGCTCGTTGTCGGGCCGTGGAGCGACCGCGTCGGTCGGCGTCTTCCCCTCATCCTTGCGACGGGACTGCACGTAGCCGCGAGCATTGCCGTGGCACTCTCTCCCGACATCGTGTGGCTCGGTGTATTCCGAGTTTTGCAGGGGTTCGGGGCGGCGGCAGGAGCAGTTGTCGCGATGGCGATGGTGCGTGACCTGTTCGGTGGTCTTCCCCTCGTGCGGATGCTGTCACGACTGGCTCTCGTTAACGGCCTCGCACCAATCCTCGCCCCCGTGATTGGTTCGCAGCTTCTGCTCATCGTGGACTGGCGTGGTATTTTCTTCGTTCTCGCCGCGTACGGCGCCGTTGTGATGCTGGCGACCGCGCTCTTCATCGTCGAGACGCTCCCTCCAGCCCGCCGCATTGACACCGGTCATACGACGGTGTGGGATCGCTACCGCTCGATCTTCAGGGACCGCGTTTTCGTGGGTGTCGCCATCATTTCGGGGATGACATTCTCCGGGCTGTTCGCCTACCTTTCGGCGTCGTCGTTTTTGTTCCAGCAGGTGTACGGGCTGGATCCGCAGGAGTTCGGCATCCTGTTCGCCGTGAATTCGATTGGGGTGGTGGCGGGAGTGCAAATCTCGGCGCGACTCGCAAAATATGTCGGCCCACAATGGATTCTCTCCGTATCGACGGCGGTTCTTCTTTTGTCTGCGATGGCGATCGTGGCAGTCGACCTGATGGATCTCGGGCTCGTCGCCATCCTCATTCCGCTGTGGATATTCATCACCGCGTGCGGGTTCGGGTTCCCGATGGTGCAAGTGCTCGCGCTCGCCAACCATCCGAAAGAAGCGGGTACAGCGGCGTCGGTTCTCGGTGCGCTCAACTTCGGACTCGCGGGTGCGATTTCACCGATTGTCGGCGTACTCGGCATCGATTCGGCTGTACCGATGGGTGGCGTCATGGCCGTCACTGCCGCGGTGTCGGTTGCGGCGTTGTGGTTTATTGTTCGGCCGCGGACTGTGCCTGCACTCGTTCGATGAACGTAGGCTCGAACGATGGATGAGTTCCCGACGAAATCGGCTGCTCGGCGGGTTGCCTCCTACTGGCCCTGGGTGAGTGGAATCGTCGCTGTGGTCGTGGCCGTGTTGCTTGGCGCTCTCATTCTCATCCGTCACAATGCGCCGATCTTTTTTGACGACGCGTGGATGGGCGAGATCCTCGAGCACAGGGCCGGGTGGCTTGATGTTCCCGCCTTCGTTCTCAGTTGGATCGGTGGCGGATGGTTCGCCGTCATTGTCGTACCCGTCGTCACGATCGTGTTGCTTGTCGTGGCGAAGAGGAGGTGGGCTGCGCTGTTTTACGCCCTTGCCGTGATCGCGAGCGTCGGGGTCGTGCAATTGCTCAAGGCGGTCTTCGACCGGCCTCGTCCCGAGGAGATTCTCGTGGTGAGCGACGTCGGTTCGTTCCCCTCCGGCCATGTCGCAAATTCGGCGACGATCGCGGTGTCGCTTGCGCTCATCTTTTCTCGCGCGTGGATTTGGTATGTCGGTGCTTTGTACGCCGTCGCCATGGCGTTGAGTCGCACGTATCTTGGAGCGCACTGGCTCAGTGACACGATCGGCGGTGCACTCATCGGCGCGGGGATCGCCGTCATCGCGTGGGCACCGTTTGCTTCGCGACTGATTCGCGAGCGAGAAAGTTAGCGATTTAGTACGAAAGCGGAAGAGAAAAGTGTCGTGATTGTCAACGATTCCTCGAGTTTCGCTCTGCCGAAACCTCCAATCGTTTTGACTCTGTTCCCTTCCCAAGGCATCCTTGGTCACAATAACTCAATGTTGAGGAGTTCCCTTGCTTGCCGTCCGCAATCTGGAAGTGGTCTATGAGGATGTGATGCTTTCGCTTCGCGGGGCGAGCATTCAGGTCCCTTTAGGCTCGATCGTTGCGCTTTTGGGGGCAAACGGGGCAGGCAAAACTACCCTTTTGAGGGCCGTCACCGGTCTCCTGGATATTCACCGCGGCGCCATCACCAAGGGCCAGGTCACTCTCGATGACCGACCCCTCTCCTCCCGCGCGAGCGAAATCGTGCGCGCCGGAATCAGCCAGGTGATGGAGGGTCGGCGCATCCTCGTCGAGTTCACGGTCGAAGAGAATTTGAAGATCGGAGCGCACACGCGCCCGGGTTCGTCGATCGCCGACAATATGGAGCGCATCTACACGCGCTTTCCCGTGCTCGCCTCCCGGCGTCAGGACCGCGCAGGGTACCTTTCCGGCGGAGAGCAGCAAATGCTCGCGATCGGACGCGCGCTCATGTCGGAACCCAAATATTTGCTACTTGACGAGCCAAGTCTCGGGCTTGCCCCTCGCGTCGTTGACCAGATCCGCGATCTCATTGTTGAGATCAACAAGGAGGGTGTCGGCGTGCTGCTCATTGAACAGAACGCGGCGATGGCGCTTTCTGTCGCAGACCACGGCTACGTCATGGAAAACGGCCGCACCGTGATGGATGCGCCCGCCGCAGAGCTTCGCGAAGATGAAACGATCCAGGAGTTCTACCTGGGCGTGGGTGCGGGAGAGGGTTCACTGCGCGACGTGAAACACTACGCAAAGAAGAAGAGGTGGCTTTCATGACCACGACACCTCTTTTGTCGGTCTCCTCGCTCAGTCTTGCTTTCGGTGGAACAAGTGCGCTGACGGACGTGAGTTTTGACGTCAACCCCGGCGAACTGTTCGCGGTGATTGGGCCTAACGGCGCGGGCAAGACATCGACATTCAACTGCATTTCCGGGGTGTATCGCCCATCGCAAGGCGACATCACGTTTGAGGGCGAGTCGCTCGTGGGAGTGCGGCCAGATGTCATCGCGCAACGCGGCGTGGCCAGAACGTTCCAGAACATTGAGCTGTTCGACAACCTCACCGTGCTCGAGAATCTTCTTCTCGGCAGGCACAACCTCATCACTGCGCCGTGGTGGGAGGCCTTCTTGTGGCTTCCACGCGCTAGGCGCACGGAGGTTGAAGCGCGGCGTGCAGTGGAAAACATCATCGACTTTCTGGGTCTCGCATCCGTGCGCCACTTGCCCGTCGGCATCCTGCCGTACGGAATCAAAAAGCGCATTGAGGTGGGTCGCGCGCTCGCCATGGAACCGAAACTGCTGCTTCTCGACGAGCCGGTTGCCGGCATGAATGTCGAAGAGACCGAAGACATGGCTCGGTTCATTATGGATATTCGCACGGAGCTCGGTATCGCGATGATCCTCGTTGAGCACGACATGCGCGTTGTCATGGATCTTGCGGATCGCGTGATGGTGCTCGACTTTGGGCGCCAGATTGCGGTCGGCACTCCGGAGGCCGTGCAGGCGGACCCGGCCGTCATCGCGGCATATCTTGGCGGCGCCGTGGACGATGATGCCCCATCGAGCCTCACATCCACGGGAGGAGACGCGTGACGACAGCGACAGCCGCCCCCACACCAGCAGCAGAGACTGACACCGACATTCTCTATATGCCGAGGCTCCTGCGTTCCGTCGCCGCAGAGCGCGGTAGCTCCGTGGCCATGCGGGAGAAGAAGTTCGGAATTTGGCAAGACATCTCATGGCAGGACTACCTGGAGCATTCGGAAGCGTTCGCGTTCGGACTTGCCGCTCTCGGGATCTCGAGGGGCGACCGCGTCGCCATCCAATCCGACAACCGCCCGGAGTGGCTGTACACGGATGTGGGAGCGGGAATGCTGCGCGCCGCGATCGTTGGTTTCTATCCGACGAACCCTTCCGCAGAAGTGAAGTACCTTTTGCTCGACTCCGGCGCTCGCGTTCTCGTCGCGGAAGACCAGGAGCAAGTCGATAAGGCTATTGAGGTTATCGACGACTGCCCCGACCTCGAGTGGGTTGTTTATCTCGACTCTCGAGGACTTTCCATTCACGATCACGAGCGGCTCATCAGCGTCGACGAGCTTGTCAAACGCGGAGCAGAGCTGCGGCGGGAGCAGCCTGAGCTGTTGGCCGAGGCGGATGTCGGGCGAAGCCCAGACGACCTCGTCACTCTCATTTACACGTCGGGAACAACGGGCCCCGCGAAGGGCGCGATGCTTAGCGCTGCGAACGTTTCGTTTGGTACGAAGTGTTTCGGCGCAGAGGCGGGCGTGTTCGGTCTTGGCTTGAGCGACCGCGACATCATGCTCTCCTACTTGCCTATGTCGCACGTCGTGGAGCGCACGATCACTAACTGGGTGCACCTTCACCGCAAGATGCTCATCCACTTCGCCGAGTCGATTGAAACCGTGACGACAGACCTCGCCGAGGTGCAACCCACAGCCCTTTTTGCGGTGCCGCGAATCTGGGAAAAGATTGAAACGGCCGTCGTCATCAAGACGGCGAATGCCTCGCCGCTGAAGCGATGGAGTTACGGCGTCGCATACAAGCTTGCCGAAATTGTGGGGCGCGAACGCGCCGGCAACGGTGGAGACCACACCGCGAAGTCACGCGTGCTGTATTTCATAGCGTGGGTGTTGGCGCTCAGATCTCTGCTTCGCCACTTGGGGCTCTCGAAGATTCGCCACGCACTCTCGGGTGCCGCTCCGATCGCGCCGGACGTGCTCATGTACTTTCTGGGCATTGGAGTGCCTATTTACGAGGCGTACGGTCAAACCGAAAATGCCGCAGTGGCGACGTCGAACATGCTCGGGCGGATGCGCGTGGGCACGGTGGGAGAACCGCAGCCCGGCATTGAGCTGAAGGTCGACGAGAACACGGGAGAAGTGCTCACTCGCCACCCCGGCAACTTCGTGGGCTACTGGAACAAACCGGAAGCCACTGCGGAAATGCTCGACAGCGACGGATGGCTGCACACGGGCGATGTGGGCGAGTGGGTCGACGGCACGCACTTGCGCATTGTCGACCGCATCAAGGACATCATCATCACGGCTGGCGGTAAGAACATTTCGCCGAGCGAGTTGGAGAACTCCCTCAAGGCTTCCCCGTACATCCGGGAAGCGATCGTCGTGGGCGACCGCCGCGCGTACCTCACTGTGCTCATTGAGATCGAGTTCGACTCGGTCGCCGACTGGGCGGTGCGTCGACACATTGACTACACGACATACCGCGACTTGGCCACCAGGCCAGAAGTCGTTGAGCTGATCTCCGAAGCGGTGCGCGCCACGAACACGAAGTTTGCGCGCGTGGAGTCACTGCGCAAATTCCGCATGCTGCACAAGGAACTCGACCACGAAGACGGCGAACTCACGGCGACGCAGAAGCTTAAGCGCGCGTCCTTCGCCGCGACCGTGCCACACCTTATCGACGACATGTACAACGGGACAGAAGAGTTCGCCGGCGCCGACCTGGGGAGGGAAGGATGACGATCTTTCTGCAGGCCCTGATTTCCGGACTCGGCATTGGTGCCGTGTACGCGATCATCGCCGTGAGTTTCGTCGTGATCTTCCGCGCGACAGGAGTGTTGAACTTCGCGCAGCCCGCGCTCCTCATCCTCGGCAGCTTCACCGCATCCGTTCTCGCCGTGGATGCCGGAGTGCCGTTCTTCGTCGCTGTGCCTCTCGCGATGATCGTGATCGGGTTGCTCTCGGCGGGAATCGAGCGCGTCGCCATCCGACCGATGGTGGGGCGCCCCGTGTTTTCGACGGCGATCATGACCATCGGAATTTTCATTGCGCTGCTTATCGTCGCGTTCCGGTTGTTCGACTCGCGCCCGCGAACCGTGGGCGACCCGTGGCAACTTTCCTCGATTTGCCTCGGCGGCGATTCGTCAGACGGCGGATGCACGGGTGGCGTTCTCGTGTACCAAAACACGATCGCGCGCATCATCATCGCCGTCATCGTGCTTGGCGTGCTCGTGTGGTGGCTCAGCAGGTCCAGGCTCGGGTTGGCCATGCGCGCGACCTCCCTCGACCAGGAAATTGCGCTCGCGCAAGGCGTCAACGTCGGTCGGGTGTTCTCGATCGCGTGGGCCATCGGCGGCGGTCTTGCCGCGCTCGGCGGAGTGCTGCTTGCGGCAAACGGCGGAGTCGTGCAGGCGACGGATGCGATCTTCTCCCTCGTGGTGCTCCCGGCCATCATCATCGGCGGGATTGACTCTTTGCGGGGGGCCATCATTGGTGGCCTTGTCGTTGGGCTTGTGGCGTCCCTCACGTCCGCCTACCAACCGATTCATGCGGCATGGCTTGGACCCAACTTTGAAAACGTGGCGCCGTACCTCGTGATGATTATCGTGCTGCTCGTGCGACCGTACGGGATTTTCGGCACACGGGAGGTGCAGCGACTGTGACAAACACTGTGGCAAAGAACACGCCAGCAGGCCAGGACGTGGACCCCACCCGCAGGCTCACGGGCCAGTCGGCGGCCTTTGCGCCTCGCACCGGAAATGGCAACCGTGCGAAGGTTGGGCGCTGGGCGCGCGCGGGCCGCCCACGGTTGTACACGAGTTACGCGGCAGACCAGGCGATCTTCAATACGCGGTACAAGCGCGTGTGGATTTTCATCCTTCTGATTGCGGCCACGCTCGTTCCGTTCCTCATCACCCGCAACCTCACCTATTTGCTCGCCACCGTGTTTGTGTATGCGATTAGCGGCATAGGGCTGAATCTGTTGACCGGATACGCTGGGCAAATTTCGCTCGGTCACGCGTTCTTTATGGGGCTGGGTGCATACACGGCTGCCGTGTTCGCTGGCTCACCAGGAAAAATTGTCTGGGGGTTCGAGCTTGACCTCGCCATCGTGTTGCCGCTCACCGCCATCATCCCCGGCATAGTTGGTTTACTCGTGGCGCCGATAGCGATGCGAGTGCGCGGCCTGTATCTGGCCATTCTCACGATCGGCTTGCTCATGCTGGGCGAGCAGCTGTTCAAACAGTGGCCCCAAGTCAGTGGCGGTCAAGGTGTTGGTCGGGGAGTGGCGGAACCGACTCTGTTCGGAATGGATTTAAGCGCCTCCTATCGCGTTGGCCCGTTCATCATGACCGAGCAAGTGGCGATGTACATGCTCGCACTCGTGCTGCTGGTTTTGGTCGCACTCGGTTCAAAGAACCTTGCGCGCAGCCGCACGGGGCGTGCGTTCGCCGCCGTTCGCGACCGCGACATCGCCGCCGAAGTGATGGGTGTTCCCCTGTTGCGCACCAAGACGCTCGCGTTTGCACTTTCGTCAGCACTTGCCGGTCTCGGCGGTGCGCTCCTGTCGATGCTCATCGGCCGCATTTCGCCCGAGCAGTGGAACCTGTTCCTCTCCATCGACCTCATCGCGATCGTCGTGATCGGCGGCGCGGCCACCATCTCGGGTGCCATGATCGGTGCGGCGTTCGTCGTGCTCGTGCCCAGGTTGCTCGAAGTGGTGGCCCCGATGCTGCCCTTCATTTCAGGGCCGGGATCTACCGGATTGGTCAACGTGCACCAACTTCAGACGATCCTGTTCGGCGTGCTCATCGTGCTGTTCATGGCGTTAGAGCCGCGCGGTCTTTTCGGGGTGTGGATTCGCATCCGCAACTATTTCAAAGCGTGGCCGTTCAAATACTGATTTACCCACAGCACCAACCACAGAAAGCAAGGAGAACATCATGAAGGTCAGTTACAGGCGACGGGGTCTTGCCGTCGCCGCCATCGCAACTGCGGGACTTATGGTCCTCGCAGGTTGCACCCCATTGGAAGAGGGCGACGGTGCCACCTCCGATGACGGAATCAAGTTCAGCACGGGCGTCACAGCTGAGGCCTGTCCCGATGCGGTCAACGCCGACAACGGATGCATCTACCTCGGTGTGCTTTCCGACCTCACTGAGGGCCCGTTCGCGGCGCTCGCTGTTCCGCTGACAGACGGGCAGCGTGCCTTCTGGAAGCAAGTGAATGAGAAGGGCGGAATCGGCGGGTTCGATGTCGACATTGACAAGAACACGCGCGACACCAAGTACCAGGCCGCAGAGCACGCAGCTGCGTACCAGGACATTGAGGCCAACATCCTCGCGATCGCTCAGACGCTCGGAACCGTGAACACCCAGGGTGTTCTTGCCGACATGGAGAAGAACAGCATCGTCGCGGCGCCTGCTTCGTGGTGGTCTGGCTACAACTTCGCCGAGTCGGATGAGGGCATCATCCTGCAGAACGGTTACTCGTACTGCACTGAGGCAATGCTCGGTCTCGACTGGCTGTCGTCTGCGCACAGCATGCCAAAGTCGGTTGCTGCAGTTGGCTACCCCGGTGACTACGGCGGAGACTCCGCTGCTGGTGTTCAGCGTTGGGCTGACGCGAACGGTGCGACCGTGACGGCGATTCCCACCGGGCCAAACCAGGTCACCGGTAATCAGGATGCTGTTGTTGCTGCTGTGATGGCAGCGCAGCCGGAAGCTGTTGTTTTGGCTATCGGACCAGCAGAGACCGCAGAAATCGTCGGCAAGCTCGCGGGCTCCGGATTCAAGGGTCGTTTCCTTGGTTCACTTCCCACCTGGAACCCTGCACTGCTCGGTAGTGCTGCTGCTCCCGCACTCGTCGGCCTCTACAACCACATGAGCCCGTTCGACATGTGGGATGGCGACAGCCAGGGCATTGCGGACATCAAGGCGTCGCTTGGTGGCGAACTCCCCAACAACCACGGCTACGTGATCGGTTGGGCGAGCAGCTACCCGATTCTGTCGGTGCTGGAGGCAGCTGCCGCGAAGGGTGACCTCACTCGTGAGGGCGTCCGCGCGGCGATCGACGGTTTGACGGTGTCGTACGCGGGCATGATCAAGGACATGACGTACTCCCTCACGGGCAGTGATTCACCGTCCACCGAGGTGACCATCTCGGCACCGGATGCTTCCGTGGATCTGGGTCTGAAGACGGTCATGTCCTTCTACTCGGGCACGACGTTCAAGGCGGCTGACTACACGTCGGCATGTTCGGCAATCTCCTAGTCGACGAACGACAGTAGCGAACGCGGTGTGGCGGGGCTTTCGGGCTCCGCCACACTGGCGTTAACGGGCATTGCGTGCGCTGGCCGGTTTCACAGCGCGAGAGATTAGCCTTGTCAGACCTGAGGGAGAGTGTGCACATGTCGGATTCCCAGTTTCGCAATGACACGCGCATCGGCGAGCAGCCCGCGCTGCGAACGTCAAGCGGACGTTCGTGGCTCATCATGGGAGCGCTCACCATGGTCGTGTGCGGAGGCCTTCTTCTCGCCTTGTCGACCCGCCAGCCGACGACCGGGTTCGTGGGGGCGGCAGTCGTGGCAGCACTCTACGTCGTCATGGTGGTGGCGACCCTCGCCATCCGGAATCTGCGGACAAGACTTGTGACGCTCGCAGTTCTTCTCGGTGCCATGGTGTTGGCGGCGCTCGTCTTCGTTCTCGTCATTACGACCGCGGAGTGGTCAGCGGCCTTTTGACTGCGACCGGTGTTGATCTGCCGTGGGTCGGCTTATCCGATGCGCTGTTTGACCTCGGCTAGCGAAGGGTTGGTCGCGGCGGTGCCATCCGGGAACAGCACGGTCGGCACGGTCTGGTTGCCATTGTTGAGGGCTGCGACGAGGTCGGCTGTACCGTCAACTTCTTCAATGTTGATTTCGCGGACGTCGATGCCTTCGCGCTTCAGCTGACCTTTCAGCCTGGTGCAATACCCGCACCACGTCGTGCTGAACATCGTGATGGTGCCCGCGGCTGGAACAAATTCTGCTGTGGTGGTCATGTTTCAACCGTAGCCGCGGCGAGGTTCTTTCGCAGACCTGAGCGAGACCCGACTAAAGCAAAGAACCTGCTTTGCGTCTGCTCACGCCTCCGCGAACCCTTGCAAAAATACTCAGTCGTTGTTTTCTTTCGTGACGTGCACCGAGATGATTCCTTCGATCTCACAAAGCTGCTCGACGAGGCTCTCCAACGAGCTCTTGCCGCCCTGAAAAATCAGGTGCGACTCGATCGTGGTCGCCTTGTCGTGGGACTCCATCTTGTTTGTTGCCGTGAGCGCGGTCTGGTAGCCGAGGCTCGTCGAGCGGGCGAGCACTTCCCGCAGCACACCAGGGGTCTCCTTGTATGTGACGACGAACACCTGGTTGCCGCGCGGTCGCGGGATGTGGCGGGCAACGACGGTCAGGACGCTCACGGTGAGAAGGTGCAGGCCGGTTGCGGCGATGGCAATGACTACCATCCCCGCGCCGCTCGCCATCCCGATGGCAGCGGTCATCCAAATGGAGGCAGCCGTCGTGAGTCCGTTCACAATGTTCTGACGCACGAAGATCACACCGGCTCCGAGGAATCCGATGCCCGCGACGATTCCGGCAGCAACGCGCGACGGGTCGAGCGTCACAGAGGGACCGAGCACAGCGGTGAATCCGTACATCGACACGAGCGTAAACAGGGCGGCCCCGAGGCCAACAAGAATGTGGGTGCGCAATCCGGCGCTCTTGTGGTACCGCTCGCGTTCGATGCCGATGAGGGCGGAGAGGACGAAGGCGAGAAGGAGCAGGGCAGCCTGGGTGAGGGTCGTACTGGTGAAGAAATCTATGTCGAGCACAGGTAGACCTCCTTACCGAAGTCTCTCATCTTTGGCTCGCCTCAAGCCCCTCAGTCGCCGTCCTCTCGCCACGCCGCGACGTCGACCTCGTTGCCTTCGCGATCGGCGAGAGTCCACCAGCGGGGGGCGAATTCGTCCGTCACCATGTGGCCGCCGGCTCCCAAGGCGGCAGCGATGCGTGCCTCCGCCTGGTCGCGCGGGACGGAGAGGTCGATGTGGATTCGGTTGCGCTGCGGGCGTGGCGCATCCAGCTGCTGGAAAGTGACCCAGGGGCCGCGAGCGAGCGGGTCAACGACATCCTCGTCGCCGAATGGTTTGTAGCCAAGCACCGCTGCCCAGAACGGCAGCACCGCCGGGATGTCGAGAACGTCGATGCAAACCTGCATCGTCTGCACTTTTGACGGGTCGGCACGGATGCCAAGCTCCCGCGCCGCTGCCGAAATCTGTTGCGCCAGCGACACGTCACGTTCGCTGATGTCGCCGACCTCGTGCGTGAAAAGACGCACCGTCACACCTGGGTAGCGGAGGTCCACGTCCGGATGATGGTTTGCCTCATCAGCGAGGCGACCAACGACAGTAAGGAGTTCTACACCTCTAGCGAATGAACCGGTGGCGAAGTAAGTTGTCGCTCCATCAAAGAGCACTCGCCAGTCTTTGACGCCGTCGGATGCATGGAACTGCTTGGGTGAGATGCGTTTCGCCATGTTCGCCTCCGGCCTTAGGGGTGAGTCAACTGTGCGCCCCCTCACTGGGTCGCGTCAACCAATGAGCGGTCGCGGCGGCCTCGCGATCGGTTTGGAAATACCAGCAGGTCATGATGATGTTGACCTAGACCAGAAGGAGTCAGCATGGACGCGGAACCCATTCGCCGCGCCGGCAGTCCGACCGGCCGGCCAGTAGCAGCCGTGATCTGCAACCCGGTCAACATCAACCCAAGGGTGGTGCGGTCGATCATCGACGCCCAGGCGGAACACCACGGTTGGGGGCCGAGCCTCTGGTTCGAAACCACCGTGGATGATCCCGGCCAGGACGCCACTTCACGGGCGCTCGCCGCGAACCCGTCCCTTCTGGTGGCTATCGGTGGAGATGGCACCATTCGCGCCGTTGCGGAAGCAGCTCACGACCGAGCAGTGCCTTTGGCCGTGTTTCCGACCGGGACGGGCAACCTGCTAGCGCGAAACTTGAATCTGCCGCTCAACAACCTGGCTCAGTCGGCCCGAATCGCTTTCACAGGTGCAGACAAACCAATCGACGTTGCGCGTGCCGAATTCACTCGCGCTGACGGGACAACCGACCGACACGTATTCCTCGTCATGGCGGGAATTGGGCTCGATGCGAGCATGGCTGCGAACACCGACGCGCGGATGAAGAAAAGATTCGGGTGGATCGCCTACAGCGACCCCATCGCGAGGTCCGTTTTTCGGAACAAACAGATCAAAGTGCATTACCGGCTCGACGATAACCCCATCCGAAATATCCGCGCACACACGGTGATCGTCGGGAATTGCGGCACTCTTACGGCGAACATCCTTCTGCTACCGGACGCGAAAATCGATGACGGACTCTTGGATGTCGTCGTGCTGAGCCCGAAAGGGTTCGGAGGTTGGGTGCACATTGGCATCCGGCTCGCATTCCACAGGTTTCTGCATCGCACGAAAGGTGGAAAGCTCGCCCTGCAAGTGGCGCCAACCCTCCGTGCCCTCCAGTACGCCCAAGCGAAGACCCTGCACGCCGACTTTGAGAAGCCCAAAAAGGTTCAACTCGACGGCGATCACTTCGGGCGAGTGACGAGCGTCACGATCTCCGTTCAAGCCGGGGCTTTAGTGATTCGGATGCCGCAGACCGGGCTTGGCTGAGTTGTCGGCGAGATTGACGACAGTCTGCACCGCCGCGTGATCGGACGGCCATCCGCCGTCAAACTTCGTCACGTTAATGGCGGCTTTCAGCACGGCGACGCCAGGCGTGACGAGAATCCAGTCGATGCGTTTGTGATGATGCTGCGGCAGTTTGTAGTCCAAAAATGTTCCCCACGCCTCGGTGAGGCGTTCGGCCGCTACGTCCCAAGTGTCCAGCAGCAGGCCTTTGCCGGTGAGCTCCTCGTAGGGGTCGGTGTCCGCATCCGTGTTGAAATCTCCGGTCATGATGGTCGGGAGGGCGGAAGCGGACACGATCTCGCGAAGGGCGTCAGCGGATCGTAGCCGCGAAATGCGGGAACGGTTGTCGAGGTGGGTGTTGACGGCCTGGAACTCGATGCCCGTGGTGAGGTCGCGAAAGATAGCGTCAACGACGAGTCGCGGCGTGCGATTGCCCCACGACGTCGAGCCGGGAACGTCGGGTGTGCCGGAGAGGGCGGTCTGTTGCCACTCGAGCACCCGCAGACGGCGGGAATCATAAAAAATTGGACAGCCTTCGCCACCTTTGTTGACTTCGCGGCCGTAGCCGATCGAACGGTAATGTTCGCCAAGTGCGTGACGCACGAAGCTGGCCTGCTCGGGGAGGGCTTCCTGCGCGCCGAGCAGTGCGGGTTGCTCTGCGGCGAGCAGTTGCTTGACAAGACTGCGGCGGTGCACCCACCGGTCCGGGTGATGGGGCATCATGTGCGGCATCCGGCGGCGGATGTTGAAACTCATCACGTGCAGGTCGGCCGTGGCGACAGGGCCGATGAGCGCGTCCAACTATTCCCCCCGAGTCGCGACGTACACCGTGTTGGAGGAGACGCCGCCGGTGAGCGCGTTATCGAAGTCGACGACGTGAGCGATCGGGCTCTCGAAGACCGCACCAAGCCGCGCCATAAATTCGTCGTCGGGCGGGTCATCCGACCACAAGGCAAATACGCCGCCGACGGTGAGGTGATTGCGCACGCGCGCAAGACCGGCCTCCGTATAAAGGTCGCGATGGCTGGGGTTGAGCTGATGCCTCGGTGAGTGGTCAACATCCAACAGAATGGCGTCGTGCTGTTTGGTGGGTTCCAGCCGCATCATGGCGAAGAAATCGTCCACGACGAGAGTCGTCCGGATGTCGTCCGTCAACTCGGCGGACACGGGAAGCAGACCGCGCTTGTGCCAGTCGATCACGGTGGGAAGCGCGTCGATGACGACGAGCGAACCGACTCGGGAATCCGCGAGTGCCGCGACGGCCGTGTATCCGAGGCCCAGACCACCGACCAGCACCCTGAGGTCTTCACCGCTGACCGCTGCCAGACCGAGGTCGGCGAGTGCGACTTCCGCCACTGTGAACAGGCTCGACATGAGGAATTCATCGCCCAGTTTCACCTCAAACACGTCGACGTCGAGGGTCGGCTCGCGCCTGCGCCGCAGCGTGAGCTCGCCCATCGGAGTTTCTTGCCAGTCCAGTTCTTCGAAGCGGGCGCTCATCATGCGCCCAGCCTACCTATCGTGTTCAGTGTTTCCGGCGGCGCGAGGCGTGGGCTTTGGCGGCAATCGCGCACCTGACTGGTGCCGCGCAGCCCCGCCGTCGTCACTCGAGGGTCGTCAACGTGACATCGACAACGTCGTCGATCGTTAGGGCCTCCGCTGTGCGTACCGACTTCTTGACTGGCAGCACGTAGCATCCGGACTCGCTGTCGGGGAACACGGAAGTTCTCCAGCGAGACCCACCAATGGCGACGTCGACCCGCACGGATCCAAACCCACGCTTGAGCGGACGAGGCACATCCTTGATCTCGTCGGAGACATCCTTCGGCACGGTCGCAAACACCCACGTGGTCGACTCCTTGGCCGACCACTGCCACAGTGTTGATGTGAAATCGTAGGTGGATTCCGGCATGGCACGAGCTTAGTAAGCGAGCCAGACAACGGGGGCCAGTGGCTCTCGTGAGTGTCGCGTGCCCGCAGCATCATTACACCCAACGAAAGTCGATGAGGGACGCCATAGCGACCTTATTGCAACCCAACGGTTGCAGATGAGTGTTCTTTGTGCAACTATCGAGTTGCAGTTACTTACCAATTCAGGAGAGAATCATGACTATGACCACCAACCCGTCAGCCGTCATCGACGATGAAGCGTTCATCGTGCGGCGAACCATCACGATTGCCGCGGAGCCAGCCAAGGTGTGGGCCGCCATCAGCGAACCAGAGCACTTGTCGCGTTGGTTCCCACAAGTCGCCACCTTCGACACAGTGGAGGCTGGAAGCGTCGGTTCGTTCACCTTTGAAGGCCACGGCACCTTCCCGGTGCAAGTCGAAGAGTTTGACGCCCCACACGCCATCGCCTACCGCTGGGGCGGACCGGACGACGATCCGACGAAGCCGCTCGACCCCGGCAGCTCCACGGTGTTCCGCTTCACGCTCGAAGCTGTCGACGGTGGAACCCAGCTCACAGTCGTCGAGAGCGGGTTCAACTTCGGGAACGACCCGGCGAAGAACATGGAAGATCACCGCGGCGGCTGGGACTGGGAGCTCGACGAGCTCGTCGACTACCTCGAGGCTGCATGACAGACACACTGGTACCCGTGTTTGCCGCCCTCGGGGATGACACCCGGTGGAGCATTCTGGCAGCGCTCGGCGAAGGGGAGGCATCAGCATCCGCCCTCGCCGAGCGGATGCCGGTGAGCCGCCAGGCCATCGCTAAACATCTCACTGTTCTGCACGATGCGGGACTCGTGGAGCCCGTGCGCGTTGGTCGCGAGCTACGGTACCGCGTGTTGGGGGCGCAACTCAGTGCGACTGCGGAACGTCTCGACGCGATCGGCGCGGAGTGGGACCGCCGTCTGGCCGTGATCAAGGAGATTGCGGAAGGATTGTAGTTCGTAACTAAAATACTCCCTTGACAGGCTTTCAACACTGGTTATAGTAAGTATTGAAATAAGTAACCAGTGACGGAGCAGATCAACGATGACGACCGCCAGCCCCACCGACAACGGTGTGGACCCTCGCCGCTTTCCCGCGAACTTTCGTTGGGGGCTGTCAACCTCCGCGTACCAGATCGAAGGGGCCGCAGATGAGGGCGGCCGAGGCCCGAGCATTTGGGACACTTTCGCGCACACCCCCGGGCTAAGCCTTAACGGGGACACCGGCGATGTCGCATGCGATCACTACCACCGCTGGGAGTCGGACCTCGACTTGCTCGCAGAACTCGGTGCCACCGACTATCGGCTTTCGTTGTCCTGGTCTCGCCTTCAACCCACAGGTACCGGGCCCCTCAACCAGATTGCCGTTGATTTCTATGCGAACCTTCTCGCTGGGCTACGCGAGCGAGGCATCCGCCCCTTAGTCACGCTGTACCACTGGGATCTCCCACAACCCCTCGAGGATGCGGGCGGTTGGCCCGTCCGCGAGACCGCGTACCACTTTGCCGAGTACGCCCGTCTCGTCCTGACGGAGCTCGGCCCACTCGCTGACGACTGGCTCACGCTCAACGAACCGTGGTGCAGTTCGTTCCTCGGCTACGGAAACGGTGCTCACGCTCCGGGGCGCAAAAACTATCGAGACGCCGTCGCCGCCGCGCACCACCTCAATCTTGCGCATGGCCTCGCGGTCGCGAAAATACGCGTCGTACAACCGGATGTCCGTGTCGGCATCACCAATATCGTCACCGAGATCCTGCCACTGACAGATTCTGCCGAAGACGCCGCGGCCGTCACCCGGCTAGATGCATCGAGCAACCGAGTATTCCTTGACCCCGTGTACCTCGGCGAGTACTCCACCGCGGTGTGGGATACGCTCGGTGGGCTCGGGCTGCGTGACGTTGTTCAGCCAGGAGACCTCGACATCATTTCAGCGCCAAACGACTTCGCAGGAGTCAACCACTACCAGCGAGTGATCACCTGGCACGACGACGACGCGGTGCCATTTGCGCTGGGAGAACGGCCCGCGGAACCAGCAACGACCTCGTTCGGCTGGTCCGTCATCCCGGCCTCGCTCACTGCCGTCCTCACGCGCGTTGCCGCAGAATTTACGACGTTGCCTCTGTATGTGACAGAGAATGGTGCAAGCTTTCACGACTACGTCGACCCCAATGGCGAAATCAACGACCATGAACGCGTCGGCTACCTGAGTGGGTACCTCTCCGCTGCTGCTGACGCGATCGAGCAAGGGGTCGACCTTCGCGGATACTACGCCTGGTCGTTCCTCGACAATTTCGAATGGGCCGAGGGCTACAGCAAGCGATTCGGACTCGTCTACGTCGACTTCCGCACCCAGGAGCGCATTCCCAAGCGGAGCGCGCGCTGGTATCAGGGGCTTATTTCCGAACACCAATCGTCAAACGCTCCCGTCGTTTCCGCACTGCACCATCAATAACGAACACCTAGAGAGAAGGAAAGTCAATGAAGAGAACAGCAATTTCAGTCCTAGCGGCCATTGCGGCCGTCGGGATGACTGTCGGGGTGGCGGGTTGCACCGCAACGACCACCCCCACTGTTGATGCCGAAGGCCCCCTCACTGTCTGGGTGATGGGCGACTCCGGCGCCAACTTCGAGAAGCTCGTTGCCGGCAGCGGGATCGACGTCAACGTTGTCGCCATCCCGTGGGACAGCATTGACGAGAAACTCACCACGGCCGTCGCCTCCGGCTCCGGCCCCGACGTGCTCGAAATTGGCCTCTCCAAGCTGGCAACCTTTGCAGCGGCTGGCGCCTTGTTGCCGCTCGACGACGAGATCGGTGACTACCCGGGGCTCGCTCCCGAAAACTTCCCTGACGGCGTTGCGGGAACCTCTACCGCAGTCGGCGGCAAGATGGTGAGCATCCCGTGGACAAGCGACACGCGCGTGCTCTTCACGCGCACCGACATCCTCGCCGAGAATGGCATCGACGCACCACCCGCAACCTGGGACGAATTGCGCGCGGACGCCAAAACCCTCGCGGCTCGTGGAGACGGCCAGTACGGCTACTACATTCCACAGTGGGACGCCCCATTGCCCATCGAAATGACGTGGAGCATGGGCGGAGACGTGATTGATGCCGATGGCAACGTCAACTTCGACACCCCCGAGTTCGCCAAAGTTGTCGACCTCTACACCGGTCTCTACGCCGACGGCAGTGTGCCAACGAATAGCGACTTCGACCAGCAACAGGGGTTCATTTCAGGTCTTGCTCCAATGCTTGTGAGCGGCCCGTATCTGGGCAAGGGCATCGCAGACTCAGCACCCGAACTCGATGGCAAGTGGCAAGCTAGCCTCCTGCCGGCCGGTGCTGGCGGTTCGATCTCGTTGTTTGCCGGTTCGAACCTCGGCGTCTGGCACAACACGGATCAGAAGAATGCTTCCCTCAAGTTGCTGGAGTATGTCTCGCAGCCTGAGCAGCAGTTGGCGTGGTACGGCATGACAGGTCAGCTTCCTACCGTGAACTCCGCTCTGTCGGATGCCACCCTGAACGCTGACCCGAATGTCAAGGTGTACACCGACCAGCTCGCCACCGCCCGAGTGCTGCCGATCGTGGCCAACTGGGATGGCGTGGTGGGCACTGGCCTGTTGAACGCCCTCAACGCGATCGTCTTGACCGGCGCCGACCGGGATGCTTCGCTAAAGAAGTTCTACTCGGAGACAGCTGGTTTCTCGATCAAGTAGTACCGTGGGGCCGCCGGCATACACTCCGGTGGCCCCACCCCTCCGCTCGCGCGACCTGGAAGGAATACGGTGCGCAATCGCCTGACTCCGTACCTGTTCGCATCCCCGGCGATGCTGTTGCTCCTGACCTTCGGAATCTTCCCGATCCTCGTCGCGGCCGTCATCAGTACGACCAACATGAACATTTCGGCGTTCGCGAGCTGGGACAACGTCGACTTCGTCGGTATCGACAATTACACGCAACTTCTCGCAGACCCCGACTTTGGGCAAGCGCTCGGAAACACGGCTCTTTACGCCGTGGTCGGGGTCCCAGCGATCGTGCTGCTGTCGCTCACGACGGCGCTACTACTCAATCGCAGCCAGAACGGATTCTTTCGCGCGCTTCGTTCCTTCTACTTTGTTCCCGCGATCACAGCGATTGTCGCGGTTTCGCTCGTGTGGAGCTACCTCTACAACACACAATTCGGCCTCTTTAACTACCTTTTGTCTCTCGTCGGCGCCGAGCCGTTGCAGTGGCTGAGCGACCCATGGCTCGCTAAGTTCTCTGTTGGCCTCGTCGCGGTCTGGCGCGGAACGGGCCTCAACATCATCATTTTCCTCGCCGCTCTGCAAGGTGTGCCCAAGGAATACCTGGAAGCTGCATCGATTGACGGCGCAGGCGAATGGCGCAGAACCTTCTCGATCACGATTCCGCTCTTGCGGTTCGCCATCTTCTTCGTCACCATCACGACGACCATCGCGTGGCTGCAATTCTTTGACGAACCCTTTGTGCTTACCGACGGCGGGCCCCTCGGAGCCACGGCATCCGTATCGATCTTCCTCTATAAGGAAGGCTTCCGACTCAACCAGTTTGGCTATGCCAGTGCCGGCTCAGTCGTGTTGTTCGCGATCATCGCGATCATTACACTCCTTCAACTTCGGCTAAGGAGGGCGGACGATGACTACTGACAAATCCCGGTCGATCGCGCGTCGGCGACTCACGGTTCTCGTCGGTGCCGCACTCGGTGTTGGCGCACTAATCACTGCTTTTCCGTTGTTCTGGATGATTGCCACCTCCTTCAAACCGCAACGAGAGTCGATCGACTTCCCGCCCACACTGTTTGCGCAGGAGCCCACGCTTCAGTGGTACCAAACCTTGTTTACCGAATTGGATTTCGGCCGCTACTTCGTCAACACGATCATTGTCGTGCTCATCGGGTTCGTGGGGCTCATGCTCATGGCTATGGCCGGATACGCGTTCGCGAAATTCGAGTTCCGGGGCCGCCGATGGATGTTCTTCCTCGTGCTTGCGACGATGATGATCCCGATCCAGGTCACGATGATCCCGACCTACCTGATCATCAACGGAATGAAACTGACCAACACTCTTGTCGGAATCGCGCTACCCACTCTGGTTTCCGGCTTCAGCATCTTTTTGTTCCGCCAGTTCATGACCACGATCCCGACCGAAATGCTCGAGGCCGCGCGCATCGACGGTGCCGGCGAGTTCCGCACCTTCTGGCAAATCGTGCTGCCCATGTCAAAGCCCATCCTTGCGGTGCAGGTTGTGCTCACCTTTATTTCCGGCTGGAACAGCTTTCTTTGGCCGCTCATCATCGCGAGCGACCAAAAGCTCTACACGCTCTCGGTCGGTCTCGCGCTGCTGAATCAGCAGCTCGCCGTGAATCCGTCGCTGCAAATGGCGGCGGCCACAGTGATGGTGGTGCCGATCCTCATCGTCTTCATGGTCTTCCAGCGGTACGTCATCCAGGGCTTCGCGCTCTCCGGACTCAAATGAAAGCGATCTTCGTGACCGAAAATTCTCTTGCCGCCCAGTTCCACCCACGCCCCGCCTCGTTCGACGGGTTCGTGCGCGCGCACAACGCGCAGCTTGTCGACGGTTCCGGGCGGGCGTTGCTGCTTCGAGGAATGGGCCTCGGCAACTGGATGCTGCCGGAGGGTTACATGTGGGGCTTCGGCAAAGGTGCGGAATCGCCGCGAGAAATTGAAGCCCTTGTGGCGAGGCTCATCGGTGAGGAGAGCGCGGCTCAGTTTTGGGAGTCCTTCCGAGAGTCCTTCATCACCGAGGCTGACATTGAGCGGATTGCAGCGAGCGGTTTCGACCACGTGCGGCTTCCCATCAACGCGCGCGTCATCCAGGACGAGTCCGGAGAGCCGATCGAGGCCGGGTACGCGATGATCGACCGGCTCATCGACTGGTGCAGAACTCACCGACTCTGGGTGATGCTCGACCTGCACGGTGCGCCAGGTGGGCAGACCGGCACGAACATTGACGACTCCCCACGCGGAGTGCCAGAGCTGTTCATGGAGACTCGCTATCG
>RCMY010007884.1_pt1 | contig 24183 bp, 25 predicted proteins | sample 2041341 | NCBI WGS metagenome assembly RCMY01 (sample SAMN09708234, study PRJNA481090) | Marine sediment metagenome, whole genome shotgun sequencing project.
CCAACGTAGAAACCCGTCCAGTCGTTCCCCATCGCCACTGGCGCCGGTGCCACCATGATAGGCGCAGGCGGAGCCGTCATCACAGGCTCTGCGATGCCACCAGCAAATGTGGTGGACGCCGTTCCAATCAGAATGGCCGATGTATGTGCGATATTACGAAGCATTGTATGTTCCTTTATTGAATTACCTCTTAACCAAGTTAACACTCTTTAACGCAGTTTAAAGACCTGCCACACGTCAACCCTCCTTTTAGGCCAATTCACGCTTATCATGCGGCCTGCTGATCGTGCCGCCTGACACCGCTGCACCCACCCCCGTTGTGCCACGGCACGAGGTCGGCAAACCGCGCAAAACTCGCACCGCCAAATAGGCAAAGGCCTGCGCCTCAAGCATATCACCGTCCAATCCCGCGTCTTCCACAGGCACCACAGGCATGTCCAAACCAGCAGCCAGCATCGCCATTAACGTGGGGTTTTTGCGCCCCCCGCCTGTGACCAGTAATTGGCTGGGCGGGCTTGGACAATGCTCCATCGCTTTGACCACACTCATCGCCGCCGCTGCCGTCAACGTGGCCGCAGCATCCGCATCCGACAGGGCCGAAACTGCCGCCTGCAATCCATCAAAATCGTCTCTGTCCAATGACTTAGGTGGCATTCTGTAGAAAAATACATGGTCCAGAAATGCTTCGATAATATCATCATGCACCTCGCCCGTTGCCGCCAAAGCGCCATCTGCATCATACGAAACGCCGCGCCGCGCCATCATCAAATCATTGATTGGCGCATTCGCGGGGCCGGTATCAAACGCCAATAATGCACCCTCACTCTCAGGCTTGGGCAAGCGCGCATCGACCCATGTCAGGTTGCCCACACCGCCCAAATTCAAAAACGCGACCGGCTCTTTTGCCTTCATCCAACGCGCCAAAGCAAAGTGATAGAACGGTGCCAGAGGTGCGCCCTGCCCACCCATCTCGACATCGGCAGACCGAAAATCCCAGATCACGGGAGCGCCCAAAACATCCGCAAGAACCTGCCCGTCACCACATTGATGGGTCCGCCTGTTTGCAGGATCATGTGCCAACGTCTGACCATGAAACCCGACCAGATCCACGCCCTCAAACCCGCTTAAAACCTGCGCATGCAAGGTCTCGACCAGCTCTGACACCGCAGCCAGATCATCGCCCTGCCACTTGCCCAAAGCCGCCTTTAATACAGCCGCCTCCGCAGGCGCATAGGCCCGATACGCCGTCTCGCCAAAGGCAAAAATCTCAACACCATCCGTGATAATCACAGCCGCATCAACACCGTCAAGCGAGGTGCCCGACATCGCCCCAAGGGCAGTCATTGGTCCAGTTTTCTTCATCGGGTTTCCTTGGCACTTTCCCTTTATCAATTGCACGTTTATAGGGTGTCGGACACTTTGTGCAGGAAAAAAGCAATGACCTACCACCCAAAATCCGAATTTATGTCAGTTATGATGGACCGCGGCTTTCTGGCTGATTGCACGGACTATCAAGGCTTGGATGAGGCGCTCTCGAACGGTGTGGTGCCTGCCTATATCGGTTTTGACGCGACGGCGACAGCGCTGCACGTAGGCTCTCTGATCCAGATCATGATGCTGCGCTGGTTGCAGAAAACCGGCCACAAACCGATCACGCTGATGGGCGGCGGCACCACCAAAGTGGGCGACCCGTCGTTTCGCGCCGACGAGCGCCCCCTGCTGACCGAGGAAAAGATTAACGAGAATATTGCCGGTATCAAAAAGGTGTTTGCCGCCTATATGACCTACGACGACACGCCGACGGGCGCGCTCATGCTCAACAACGCGGAATGGCTTGATAATCTGAACTACCTGTCGTTTCTGCGTGACATCGGGCGGCATTTTTCGATCAACCGGATGCTGTCGTTTGAAAGCGTAAAATCACGTCTGGACCGCGAGCAATCTCTGTCGTTTCTTGAGTTTAACTACATGATTTTGCAGGCTTATGACTTTCTAGAGCTGAACCGGCGCTACGGCTGCATGCTGCAACTTGGCGGCTCGGATCAATGGGGCAATATCGTCAACGGGATCGACCTGACCCGCCGCGTGTTGGACCACGAAATTTACGGGCTGACGTCGCCGTTGCTCACCACATCGGACGGTAAAAAGATGGGTAAATCCCTGTCTGGCGCGATCTGGCTCGACGCGGATTTGCTGTCGCCCTACGAATTCTGGCAGTTCTGGCGCAACACGACGGATGCGGATACGGGCAAGTTTCTGAAGCTTTACACCGAGTTGCCCGTGGACGAATGCAACCGTTTGGGCGCGCTTGAAGGGGCCGACATCAACGCCGCAAAAATCATCCTCGCCAATGAAGTGACAACCCTGTTGCACGGGGCAGACGCCGCAATGGCAGCAGAAGCCACCGCGCGCGAAGTGTTTGAAAAGGGCGGTATTGGCGACGACTTGCCAACGCTGACCTTGAGCGCGGAGGAGTTGGGTGATGGCATGTCGATTGTGCAGATCATCGTAAAGGCGGGCTTGGCGGGCAGCGGCAAAGAGGCCAAACGTCTGATTGCTGACAGTGGCGCGAAACTGAACGACGATTCCTTGACGGATGCGGGCCTGATGGTAACGGCTGCGATGTTGCAGACGCCGATCAAGCTAAGTGCGGGTAAAAAGCGTCACGCGCTGGTGCAATTGGGCTAAAGCAACAGCACATCAACCAGCATCAGCAGCACCCCAATCGGAACGGTGACGATGGACGCAAAAATAGCAGCACCCAAAGGCGTAGGTCTCGCGGGTGCTGCAATTATACGGGACACGGAGCGATTCTTTTTCATGCGTTCATTAACCGCCCATTAGGTTTATGAATGTTTAACGGTGCCATGAAACTTGTTCCGCTCCAACAACACATCCACTTTACAAACGCGCTGCAAGCCGCTGGAATAAATGCATTTTCCGGACAATATAACGTGCAACTCATTCGCAAAGGACCAATCCTTTTTGGGACAGGTATCCGCGCCGAGGCCGCAGATCACGCGCGAAATAGCATGGGTCGCTGCGCATTTTGCATTCTCAACACTGATACCACCGACACAAAACCCGCAGGGTTCAGGCAGATTATGACCCCTGCCAGTGTCGCCGAAATTGACCTGACGCAGCCTGTGCATCCTCACGTCAAATGGCGCAACGCGCTGCGAAAAGCACAAAACAGCCCGCTGAAAACCCAGCATCACACTTTTGATGCGCACCGCGACAATTGGCTATTCGCTGCCGACAAAGCCCAACAGAAAATCAAAAAATTCCGCGCCATGCCCCATGCCATCGCCCAAATGTGGCCTAAGCATGACACCTTACTTTCCACCGCAACGCTGCACGGCACGCCTGTGGCCGCCATGCTCTTCTTGCGGCACGGCGCGGTCGCGACCTATCAAATCGGTTGGGCAAATGAGCTTGGACGTCAGCACAACGCGCATAACATGATCCTCTCGCAAGCCATTGAGCATATTACTAAATCAGGACACAAGCGCCTTGATCTTGGCACCGTCGACACCGTGAACGCCCTTGATCTCGCACGGTTCAAACTGCGCGCTGGTGCGCAGTTGCGGCAACTCGGCGGCACATGGATCGCCCTGCGCAAATGGCGGCGCTAGCCCCACGCCGCCCGCCATGCTAGGAAACCTCACCCAACATCGAGGCCACCATGACCATCCTACAAATCACATCGCTTTTGATCGTCCTCGCGGGGGCATTTGGCGCCATTAACTACCTCTTCCTTAAACTGCCCTCCGCAATCGGCATCTTGGTCGTGGCCCTTTTTGCATCATTCACGCTGATCCTCGTTGACCTTGTTGTGCCCGCTTTTGGCTTGGCCGACAGCGTGCGCGCGACCGTGTTAGAGATCGAATTTTCCGACGCGCTTCTTGAAGGCATGCTTGGCTTGCTCCTCTTTGCGGGCGCACTGCACGTCAAGCTCGCCGACCTGCGGCGCGAATGGGTCGTCGTGGCGCTTATGGCGACCCTTGGCATCGGGCTGTCCACCGTGATTGTGGGCTTTGGTTTCTCTTGGATTACGGGCATGCCGCTCATCGTGGCCCTTGTTTTTGGTGCATTGATTTCGCCCACAGACCCCGTGGCCGTGCTTGGTGTGCTGCGCGAAGCAAACCTGCAAAAATCGCTAGAAACCAAAATTGCAGGCGAAAGCCTGTTTAACGACGGCGTCGGCTATGTCGTCTTCCTGATCCTGATCGGCCTCGCATTTCCCACAGGTGAAAGCCACGGCAGCGGGCTTGCAAACGCATTTGAGCTGTTCGTTGTCGAGGCCTTGGGCGGCGCAGTCTTGGGCGTGACACTTGGCTGGCTCACCTTCCGGGTCATGCGGCAGATCGACGACTACTCCCTCGAAGTTCTGATCACGCTCGGCCTCGCATTCGGCGGCTATGAACTCGCCGTCTACCTGCACATCTCCGCCCCCATCATGGCGGTCTGCGCAGGGCTGCTAATCGGCGATGTCGGCGCAAAATACGGCATGTCCGAAGAGACCCGCAGATACGTCGACGCCTTCTGGAAATTGATCGACGAAATCTTGAACGCCGTTCTATTTCTGATGATCGGGGTCGAGGTCTTTGCGGTCGCATTCGATGCCAACTACCTTCTGTCAGGCCTGTTTGCCATCGGGCTTGCTCTTATCGCGCGCCTCACTGCCGTCGCCGTGCCAATCTTTATGCTCAAACCGTTCCGTAATTTCAGCCAAGGGGTGATCCCGATCATGACGTGGGGCGGGCTTAAAGGCGGCATCTCCGTGGCCCTCGCTCTGTCGCTGCCTGAAGGCGAATGGAAACCGCTGATCCTGACCGCGACCTACATCGTCGTGATTTTCTCGATCATCGTTCAGGGACTGACTGTCGCACGTCTGGCCGAGCGGGTTGGCCGCGCCCCCGAACTGCGCTAACTCTCTCCCAAAAAATCCATAGCTTGCTCTGGTCAAGCGATGGACCCCGCCTTAAACGGGGGGGCATCACATCTGAAAAGGGGTTGGCGTGACCACATCTACGATCCTTTCGCGCTGCGAAGCCCACGGCCTGCGCATGACCGACCAACGGCGGATCATTGTCGCCGTTCTTGAGGCTGCAACCGATCACCCCGACGTTGAAGAGTTGTATAATCGGGCCTCAACAGCGGACCCGAATATCTCGCTCGCGACAGTCTACCGCACGGTGAAACTGTTTGAAGAAACCGGCATTTTGGAAAAACACGAATTCGGCGATGGGCGGGCGCGTTACGAGACATCCGACCGAGAGCACCACGACCACCTGATTGACATGAACTCTGGCGAAGTGATCGAATTCATGGATCCCGACATTGAGGCCCTGCAAGAAAAGATCGCCGCCAAACTGGGCTATGAGTTGCGCGGGCACAGGCTGGAACTTTACGGCGTGCCACGAAAGACCGACAAGAATGGATAACATTCGCGGCGCAATCTTGATGGTCGTGGCCATGTTCGGCTTTGCCATCGAGGACAGCTTCATCAAGCTGATGTCCGATGAAATCGCGTCAGGGCAAATCCTGATCAGCATCGGCCTTGGCGGCGCGGCCGTCTTCGCGGTGCTGGCACTACTTAAAGGCGAGCAACCTTTCGGGTTCTGGATGCTGACGGGCAACTCGGGGCTACGGGCGCTGTTTGAGGGGATCGCGGCACTCGGTTTTGTAACCGCCCTCACCCTCGTGCCAATCTCGCTGGTCACAACGATCATCCAAGCTAGCCCCTTACTCGTCACGCTTGGGGCCGCCGTGTTTTTCAAAGCGCCCGTTGGACCACGGCGCTGGATTGCGATCCTGATCGGGCTGATCGGCGTGCTGATCGTGCTGCGGCCTTTCGGCGAAAGCTTTGAAGCGGCCGCACTTTTTGCAGTCCTGGGCGTGTTTGCAATGTCGGCAAGGGACTTGGCGACACGGCAAATAAAGAAAGAAATCAGCACCTTACAGCTCTCTGTTATCGGATTTATGGCCACCGTGCCTGCGGGCATCTTGAGCCTGATCCTGTCTGGGGAAGCGCTTCAGATGCCATCCGCACATATTAACCTTCTGACGCTTGGTGCGGTCGCAATCGGCGTGCCGGCACTATATTGTATCATCGCGGCGATGCGGATCGGCGACATCGCGTTTGTCAGCCCGTTCCGCTATAGCAGGATCATCTTTGGCCTGCTGGCAGGGCTGTTCGTTTTCGGCGAGGTCCTCGACGGATATACTTTGCTTGGGGCCGCAATTATCGTAGCGTCAGGCATATACACCCTGCTACGCGAAGCCCACTTGCGACGTACTTCCAAAATCCGCAAAATCCACGTATAAACGACTTTGTTATCGCTAACATTCCATAGGAGCCTGCCCCAATGAGCACGATCATCGACATTCACGCCCGCGAAATACTTGACAGCCGAGGCAATCCGACCGTCGAAGTTGACGTTATTCTGGAAGACGGCACCATGGGCCGCGCGGCCGTGCCATCTGGTGCCTCCACGGGCGCACATGAAGCCGTGGAGAAGCGGGACGGCGACATGTCACGCTACATGGGCAAAGGCGTGCTCGATGCGGTCGAGGCTGTGAACGGCGAAATCGCAGAAGCCATCGTGGGTTTTGACGCGCTGGAACAGGTCGCAATCGACATGGCAATGATCGAGTTGGACGGCACGGCCAACAAATCCCGCCTTGGAGCAAACGCAATCTTGGGCGTGTCCTTGGCCGTGGCAAAAGCCGCCGCTGAATTTTCAGGCCAGCCGCTGTTCCGCTATATCGGCGGCACCTCTGCGCGCGTCCTGCCAGTGCCGATGATGAACATCATCAACGGCGGCGAACATGCTGATAACCCTATAGATATTCAAGAATTCATGATCATGCCAGTGGCGGCCGAAAACATCGTTGAGGCGATCCGCATGGGCGCTGAAGTGTTCCACACGCTCAAAAAAGAGCTCTCCGTGGCAGGTCATAACACAGGTATCGGCGATGAAGGCGGCTTTGCACCCAACCTTAGCTCTACCCGCGACGCACTTGATTTCATTATGAAATCCATCGAGAAAGCGGGCTACGTTCCGGGCAAGGACATCTACCTTGCATTGGACTGCGCAGCATCCGAGTATTACAAAGACGGCAAATACGAGATGAAAGGCGAAGGCAAATCCCTGACCTCCGCCGAGAACGCCGACTACCTCGCGCAGCTTTGCGCCGACTACCCGATCATCTCGATTGAGGATGGCATGGATGAAGACGATTGGGACGGCTGGAAACTGCTGACCGACAGAATCGGCGACAAAATCCAACTGGTCGGCGACGATCTTTTTGTAACCAACCCTGCCCGCCTTGCCGACGGTATCGCCAAAGGCTCCGCCAACTCCATGCTGGTGAAAGTAAACCAGATCGGGACACTGACCGAGACATTGCAAGCCGTAGACATGGCGCACCGCGCACGGTTTACCAACGTGATGTCGCACCGCTCGGGCGAGACCGAGGACGCGACAATCGCCGATTTGGCCGTTGCAACAAACTGCGGCCAGATCAAAACCGGCTCGCTTTCACGCTCCGACCGTTTGGCGAAATACAACCAGTTGATCCGCATCGAGGAAATGCTGGGTGAAACCGCAATCTACGCGGGCCGCTCTATTCTCAAGTCATGATGACTGCTGACCAGATCATCGCAAAACTACAGTTAGCCCCCCATCCCGAGGGGGGCTACTATCGCCAGACATGGGCTGCCGAAAACGACGGTCGGCCCACGGGCACCTGTATCTATTTCCTGCTCAAAGGTGGCGCCGCCAGCCATTGGCACCACGTTGATGGAGTTGAAATCTGGCACTATTACGCAGGCGCACCATTGGTCCTGTCGATGGCAGCGTCAGACGCTGGCCCCGCCGAAGATCACCTGCTCGGCCCCGACCTTGATGCTAGTCAATCCCCGCAACTGATCGTCCCAACACGGCACTGGCAAGCGGCGCGCACAACTGGTGACTGGACGCTTGTGGGCTGCACGGTCTCGCCCGGATTTATTTTCTCGGGGTTCACCTTGGCAGCCCCCGATTTCGACATCCCGCGCAGCTAAAACTACTCGTCGTTAGGCACCGTCCCGAATCGGGCCAAAAACGTAGGTTCGCTGACCTCGCCACTGCCCAAATCCTCGCTTAACATATAAGCGTCCGCGCCAGCACAGCCCTCCAATCGGCTTTCACGCTCGGCACGTTCCTGCGCCTGCGCGGCCGACGTATACTCAAGCACCTTGCCCACCTGCAAACCGCCACTCTTTTTGGCAGTATAGGTCTGGCAAATGTAATGCAGCTTTTCTGTGGCCTCACTCGAATCTTTCATGATCTTTCCTCTGATTGAGATCAAGAACAAAGTAAGAACAATTAAAACCATTCGCAAGCGAAATTCACTCAAACCCTTTATCGCATGAAAAAAAGAGGCCCCCGAAGGGACCCCGTTAGTTTTGCTGATCGGGCTCGTGATTATACCGCTCGAAGTTTTTTTGCCTGTGGCCCGATCCGCACCGAGGGCGAGCGCACCCGCCCCGGATCCTTAGCGCACCCGCCCCGGATCCTTTTTATTCACTTTTTGACGCTTGGGAGCCGCTTTGCCCCGACTTGGGACAAGTTACCCCAGATTTGGGAGGACCGATGGTCCGACCTACAAAATGTCCCTTCGGCCATAGTTCTTCCCGATTACCTAAAATAACCCTTTAATATCAATGGTATTACATTTGTCTCCGAGCAAAGATCCTCCCATCTGGGGGCACAAATCCTCCCGTTTCGAATTTCCGCCAACAAAACACAAAAAAGTCCGCCGAGGCGGACTAATCATCATCAATCTGGGTGGGCGGGATCAGTTTAGTTTTTGGGCGACTTTGATTGGCGGGTTCTGATAGGATCCAGATCGCGGGCACAAAACCTGATACAATTAACAGACGCATCTTCGCCTTTGCGATAAGCATCAAGCTTTCCCTCGAAGACCCGTCTCATGATATCCGCCGTGCTTCGACCAGTTCTTTTCGTCGCGGTAACAAGGTTGACCAGACTTGTGCAATCACCCGTCCATTCTGGAAGTTGACGAATATTGTCCCCAAAGTTTTTGAGGTCCGGTTTTGAAAACGCGAGTTTGCCGATCCCATTTGAAGCATCAGTTCGGATCACCGGACAAATGACACCTTCACGATATAGACTTTCAGCCTGGGTCCGCGAACAACCGATTTCGTCAGGCAACAGATGCAAAGATACGCTGTCGATGATGTCACGGCAGAGCTGTTCAGCCAGCTCGGCATCGAACACGAGACGATGCGCTGCCAAGTCCCAGCTATCATCTGATGCAAGGCCAGCCTGAACCAATATCTTGCGCAACCGTTTGCAATGGAGGCCGGTATTGACTGAAAGGCTATGGACTGAATGCAGTCGCCGTCCAACAACAGGTTCGCCAAGCAGATTTCCTCCAGGTTCAACGACAATGGTGTCCAAGATATGATCACGTAACAAGCCGAGAATTGGGCCAGAATCCATCGCCTGAGGCCCCCGAATGCGAGCCATTCGTAGAGCTTCCCATACACAGCCTTTGAAGCCGTCTACTTCGCCCCTTCTCGGACATTCTTGAATGCCCTGCTAGGCAACGGACGCGGTGCATCCGGAATACCAGGTAAAACCTGCATTTGGTTGGGTGAAGGTTGGATCGAATCCTTCGGTTCACAGCACTGCGGGACGCGATCGCGTGAACATTCATGGCGCCCTGAACCTCGAAACTTTCGATGCACGCTTTGTCGAGCCTTTGAGCGTCGATGGGGTCGGTGCGGTGCAGCTTCTGACCAAGATCGAAGCGCGCAACCCCAGCAAGCGCCTCATTCATGTCATCTGGGACAACGCCGCCTACCATAAAGGGCCCGATGTCAGAGCCTTCCTCGCAAGAGCAGCCTGTCGTCGTATCCATCTGATCCAGCTGCCGCCCTGCTGCCCCCATCTCCACCCGCCATTTCAGGCATGTAAACATGCCCTGCCCGGTAATAATTGAGAGGCTTTGGGCCGTCTTGCATCAATACGTCACTCACAATCGCTACTACCGAACTCAGAAGCAGTTCGCCGATGCAATCCTCGCGTTCATGCGTGAAACCATCCCGCAGCACTGGAAAGATTTCCGCGACAAGGTGTCAGACAACTTTCGCGTCATAACCCACGAGAATTTTTGGGTTTTGGAGTAGAAGCGGTATATTTCAAAACGAGCAACGGGCAGCGAAAAAACACAATCACCGCTTCAACGCAAACAATTCACAGCCTTCAAGAGTGAGCCATGCGACTAATGTGCCGGCTTCATGCGCTCCAAGACGACGAGTCCCTGCATCTTCAAGAAATGTAAAATGTCGATAAAAATCCAGTTCTCTGCGAGCTTATCCCCGTCGCGCCGATAGATATCCACGACCCGCATATCCGCACGCAGACCACTTGCAGGCAATCCCATATACCCGCCCGTGGATGTCAACGTCAGGTTCGGCCAGCCAAAGAAACCACCAAAATCTCCCTCGGCCAAACGACACACATGACCGTTAAATTTACGGTCTGATAATTGCGTGCGAAACGGTCTTTGATGTTGCTCGATATAGCGGTCAATCGTGTAGGTCGCGCCGATCCCGTCGGGGCCCCACCACAGCATATCGTCATGCCAGCATTGCGCCAATTCATCCTGCGGGGTCAATTTCCCAGCTGTATTGATATCGCCAATCATACGGTTAATCAGCGCCAATGTGGTCTGTGTGCTTGCCCTATCCGCATCATCATACAGCAACCCATCATGCGTCGCAGGTCCCGGTTGCACCAAATGCTGGCCCGTTTGTGGCGGTAAAGGTTGCAAGCCCGCTTGATGCATTAAATGGATTAAATCGCAGAATAAGGCGGTCTCGACGATCACGCCATTCTCGACGCGGTTGAATTCGGCGTAACGCAACATCGTGATTTTACGACTTGGCGGAATGCCTAATAGCGGCGCATCAAACAGCCCCATCAAATGCCCCATTGAGACAACCCAAACCGATGTGAACCCGTCGATCTCATTGTAACCAGCAAAGAATATATCCTCGCGGCGCTGCACACGGGACATCGCAGTGAGGAATGGCGTCCAAAAACTGGTCGCCACAGCTGTCGCACCCTGCTGCTCATAAAACGGATGCATTCCGCGCCAATGCCAATCGGGGCTGGTGCGTTCGGCCAATACATCGGCAACCGTCGCGGGAGTTGCCTTGGCCAATGCCGCATAATGCGCGCGCACCAGCGCCTTCTCAGCTTGAAAACTCATCCCTTAACAGCACCCGCAGTCAGGCCAGAGACGATCTGACGCTGGAACACCAAAACCATCACAAACAGCGGAGCAGTCACGGATACAACGGCAGACACCGCAAACATCACGTTGCCTTTGGTTTGGGTCGTACCAAGGAAACTGGCAATTTTCGGGATCATAGTTTGGTTCTCTTTTGACAGCAACATCGTGGTCACAGCAAAGTCATTATAGGCCAGCAAAAACGAGAATAACCCCGCCGTAACCACCCCCGGCCACATGACCGGAATAATCACATGACGGAACGCCTGAAATCGGGTGCATCCATCAACCATCGCACTCTCGTCCAGATCCTGCGGGATATTGCGAAAAAACGACGTCAGCATCCAAAGCGTAAACGGCTGGTTAATCGCAATCAGCACGATAATCGCCGTCGGCAAATGCCCCCACATGTTGAACTTGAAGAAAACAGGCAGATAGCCAGAGACCAGCGTGATCTGCGGCAACGCGCGAAAGATGAGTGCAATGAGCAAAAACCAAAATGCATAGCGATACGTCGAGCGCGATAACGCATATCCACCCAGCGTGCCCAACGTCAGCGAAATCGTCACCACAAACAAACACACCAGCGCGGAGTTCCATGCAGCAACGCCAAATCCTTCTTGCACCCAAGCGCCGTAATAGCCGTCGCCAGTAATCGTGCCGCCCGTCTCTACTTGGGTCATTTGGCCTGTTAGTGCCGCCATCCAATTTGCCTTGGAAAAGAAATCGCCCTCAACCTTGAACGATCCCCACAACGTCCACAAAAACGGGAACGCAGCGAGCATCATCCAGACACCCAACACAACAATAGTGAATAACGTCAGCGAAAACGGTTTTTGATTTGCTCTGCTCGCCATGATTATTTCCGCCCAAAATCGCGCCATGTGCGGATCAGCACAGGCGTCAGTAAGATGATAATGCAAAACACCGTCAAAACAGACGTTGCCGCAGCCGATGACAATTGCCGTGTCTCGCCACCCAAATCGTTGTAAATCGCCCAACTTAGCGACGTGGCATGGGCGGAGGCCGCAAAACTAACAATCGGCTCGAACACCCTGAAATTGTCCATCAACTGCATCAACGCGATAAACGTGGTCAGCGGCAACAGGTGCGGGATGACCACATAGCGAATGCGCTGCGCACGGCTCGCGCCATCAATCTGCGCAGCCTCTAGCGTGTCGGAATTCACCGTCTGAAGCCCCGCGTAATACACAATGAAAGCAAACGGGGCGGAATGCCAAACACCATAAACAATCAGCATGATCCACATGAGCGGTGTCGACGCCTTCACCGACAGGTTCGGGTCACCCGAAATTGACTGTAACGCGACCCCGACAATACCGCGCGCATCGACCATCCAGAACAAGATCAGCGCACCAACCAGCGGCGTAATCATCATCGGCAAAAGCGAGAAGAAAATCAGCGGGCCGCGCACAACCTTCACCGCAGAATTGACAGCAACAGCAATCGCAAAGCCAAAGATAATCACCAACGGGGTCACAACAAAAGTAAAAGTCAGGGTAAACGCCATCGCCTTGTAGAACGGCAGGTTCAGCATCTGAGCGCCAAAGTCACGCCAGCTTTTGGAAGCATCCCAAGCATTACCAACCTCATTGGCCGCCAAATGGCCACGGTCCAAGTATGTGGCAGCGCCTGCAAACCGCCCAAATGGTGATCCGTCTTGCAATGCAGCAGTGGCGTCTTGGTCGACAATCGTGGTCTCGGAGCAGCCAAACGGACCGCAGTTCTCAACCGTCACAACCACCTGTTCATGGGCAACATAGACCGATTGAATGATGATCGACACGAGAGGTAAAAATATAAAAAGCAACATCGCCGAGGATGAAGGCAAAACAAACCAGAAAAATGTCTTATGTTTCATGAGGCGCTATTCCGCTGCTAAGGAATGGGTGAAAGGGGCAGCATCGCCGCCCCCGTCGAAACTGTGTTACTGCAGGTAGCCGTTCTCTTTTGCAGCAGCCGTATAGGCCGCTTCGATGTCAGCCAGGGCCTGCTCTGCGCTTTCCTTGCCCTGCAAGAAATCCGCGATATTATCGCCAGCCGCAGTGTGCAGCAAGCCCATGAATGGCAGCATAGGGTAAGGCGTGGAGCCCGCTTTGATCGCCGCAAAAACACCTGCGCTCACGGGTGCAGGCTCGTACCCTGCGATCATCCAGACGGCTTGATCCATCGTATCAGCCGTCAGGATTTCTGGGCTTGTGCCTGCCTTCATCGCAAGGAATGTGGCTGTCGCATCTGCATCGCTCACGTTTTGTGCCACAGTCCAACCGTCCCACCAAAGGGTCGTCGCTGGCACGCCGCTACCCCCTACCATCAACGGGCCACCAACCATCGTGTTCTCATAGACAACTGGCTCGGATCCCTCGTCGTCCATGACGTTTTGCATACGGCTTCCCCACATGCTCATCAAAGCGACATTTCCCGCTTCCCACTCGGCCTGTGTGCCGTTGGAATCGTGGGTCAAGTAGTCAGGGTTCATATAAGCAGTGAGAGACTTCATCATCTCAAGCGCTTCCACGCCTTGCGCGTTATTGATCGAAACTTCGGCAGTGCCAGGTGTAAAGAACTCACCGCCTGTGCCGATATACATGTTCACGAATTCTTCCGCGAGATTCCAACCCGCGGCATACGCACCGCCAATCGGGTTTTGCATGATGCCCTGCTCACGGATCATCTCGGCAGCAGCCAACACCTCTTCATACGACGCTGGTGGCGCGACACCAATCGTCTCCAAAACGTCAGCGCGATACGCCAATGTTTGCGCGTTCGCCATAAAGGCAACAGCCATAACCTTTCCATCAATCGTGATCAGCTGGCCTGCAGGAATATCCGTGCCATGTGCCGCGATCAAATCATCCAACGGACGTACAACACCTTCGTTGATCAAGGCCACAATGGATGAGTTTGCAACAATCGCTGACGAGTATTCAGCAGGATTACCCTGCATGCCCGCAAGGTTAATTTTCTGGTGATCCGCCGTCAGGTTTGACTTCACTTCAACGCCGTCACCCGCACAAGTCTCAGCCGCTGCAGCAACAGTTTGGATCGCAGGAAATTCGTTACCTACGATGCTGACGTTACCCGCTTCAATACCACATCCAGCCATTGCTGTCGTGCCAGATAGCACCGCAACCGCCGTCGTCATCGTCATCTTTTTCCACATAGTCATGCTTATCAAACCTCCCGAGTTTGGTGTATGGCCAGACAGTTTTGGCCAATTAACTTTTCAAACGTCGCGACAATTACGAATCGCTGACGCAGTGCATACGATTGCAAGACTAATTGGTTAATCTTATTTCTGGCAAGAAAAATTTCTTTCCTATCTCGTGCTAACCCCGAAAACAAAGGCTTGCGCGAGAAATAGATTCGGGATTAGGATTGATGCATTCGTATGCAACAAGGATAGTTCTATGGCCGAGATTCAACTGCGCAATCTCTCCAAGCGTTGGGGAAATTTTGTCGGCGTCCATGACTTTGACCTCACTATCGCGGATCAGGAGTTTCTGGTGCTGCTTGGTCCGTCGGGCTGCGGCAAGACAACAACCATGCGCATGATCGCAGGGCTTGAGGATGCCTCTGGCGGTGACATCATTATCGACGGCAAGCGGGTTAACGACCTCGATCCCAAGGACCGTGATGTGGCAATGGTTTTCCAATCCTACGCGCTCTATCCGAACCTTGATGTTTATGAAAATATCCGCTTCCCGCTCAAGGTCCGCAAGTCAGATCCCGCCGAACAAGACGCCCGTGTACGCCGCGCCGCCGAGATGGTTGAGCTGACCGAATTTTTACACCGCCGCCCCGCCGAACTCTCAGGCGGACAACGGCAACGGGTCGCACTCGCCCGCGCCATTGTGCGCCGCCCTAACGTGTTCTTGATGGACGAACCCCTGTCAAATCTCGACGCAAAACTACGGGTCTCGACCCGCGCCCAAATCAAAAACCTAAGCCACGAACTCAAGGTCACAACCGTCTACGTGACCCACGACCAGATCGAAGCCATGACACTCGCCGACCGCGTTGTCGTTATGTTCAAAGGCGTCGTGCAACAGGTCGGCACCCCCACTGAAATCTACGACCGCCCCGGCAATACATTCGTCGCCAGCTTCATCGGCAACCCTGCCATGAACCTGATCGAAGGCACGCTAAAAGACGGCACCTTTAGCGCAGATAAGGTCCACATCACGGGTCTTACAGGCCCAGACGGTCCCGTCACGCTTGGCTTCCGCGCCGAAGACGCTTCCCTCGCAGACGACGGCGAAATCGGTGCAAATATCTACTCTCTTGGGTGATGCCACAATGGTCACGGTCCGTGCGGGCGGCGCACTTATTTCCATCAAAGCCGACAAAACCTACCGTGCCGAAATTGGTGACCCCATCGTCGGCTCGATTCCTGCTTCAATCTGCCACCTGTTTGACACCGAGACAGGCAATCGCCTCGACGCACAAGGATAAGTCATGACTACTACATACCTTAAATCTGGCAAACCCCAATCCGAGCGTGCGCAAGACGACGCAAAGGTTCGGCAAACCGTCGAGACCACGTTGGCCGATATCGAGGCCCGAGGCGACGCCGCCATCCGTGACCTCTCGGAAAAATTCGACAACTACTCGCCCACAAATTTCCGGCTCTCGCAATCCGAAATCGACTCCGCGATGAGCAAGGTATCCGCCCGCGACATGGACGACATCAAATTCGCCCAAACCCAAATTCGCACATTCGCCGAGGCCCAGCGGGCCTCCATGTTAGACATCGAAGTCGAGACCATGCCGGGCGTGATCCTTGGTCACAAAAACATCCCCGTGCAATCTGTGGGCTGCTACGTGCCAGGCGGTAAATTCCCGATGGTCGCCTCTGCGCACATGTCCGTCCTCACAGCGACAGTCGCAAAAGTCCCGCGCATTATCGCCTCTGCCCCCCCCATGAACGGCGCGCCGCATCCCGCAATTGTCGCGGCAATGCAACTTGGCGGCGCACATGAAATCTACGTGATGGGCGGCATGCAAGCCGTTGGCGCAATGGCAATCGGAACCGAAACAATCAAACCCGTCGATATGCTCGTAGGCCCTGGAAACGCCTTTGTTGCCGAAGCAAAACGCCAGCTTTACGGCCGCGTCGGCATCGACCTTTTTGCAGGTCCAACCGAGACCATGGTCATCGCAGACGAAACCGTGGACGCGGAAATGTGCGCGACTGATCTGCTTGGGCAGGCTGAGCACGGCTACAACTCCCCCGCCGTCCTGCTCACCAATTCGCGCAAACTGGCCGAGGCAACACTTGTCGAAATCGACCGCTTGCTGAAAATCCTGCCCACCGCCGCCACCGCCTCCGTGTCATGGCGCGATTACGGCGAAGTCATTCTCTGCAACACCTACGACGAGATGCTGACCACAGCCAACGACATTGCCTCCGAGCATGTGCAAGTCATGACCGACCGCGACAACTGGTTCCTTGAGAACATGCATTCCTACGGTGCGCTGTTCCTCGGCCCCCGCACAAACGTCGCCAACGGCGACAAGGTTATCGGCACCAACCACACGCTCCCGACGAAAAAAGCAGGGCGTTACACAGGAGGGCTCTGGGTCGGCAAGTTCCTCAAAACCCACAGCTACCAGCGCATCACAACAGACGAAGCGGCAGCCCAAATTGGTGCTTATGGCTCACGGCTCTGCATGCTCGAAGGTTTTGTCGGTCACGCCGAACAATGCAACGTCCGCGTCCGCCGCTATGGTGGTCAAAACGTCCCTTATGGCGACGCTGCGCAATGACACCCGCCGCACTCAAGGCCCTGATCAAGCCCTTCCAAACAGCGATGGCAAACGCCTCGGAAATCCCCGTTCGCGCATCCATGTCGGACATATTTACACCCGACGCCACCTTGCATATGTGCCATCCTTTTGGTGATCTGACAGGCCCTGGCGCCTACTGGACAACGTGTCTCGCGCCCCTCCTTACAGCCATGCCTGACCTAGAGCGACGCGACATGATCGTGCTCGCTGGCACCACACCCCAGGGCCAGGACTGGATCGGCTGCATGGGCAACTACATGGGTACGTTCACCTCACCCTTCCTCGACATCCCGCCGACGGGCCACCTCGCGCACATGCGCTACCATGAGTTCTTTCACGTCACCGACGGCAAGATAACAGCGATGCAAACCATCTGGGACATTCCCGAATTGATGATGCAAGCCCGCGCATGGCCGATGGCCCCACAACTCGGCGCATATCTTTGCACGCCCGCGCCCATGACCTGCGACGGCCTCAACGCATCGGGCGACGGCCAAGCCACAATTGACCACGTTATCGGCATGCTCACAGCTCTCTGCGGCTATCCCTCAAACCCCGATCCCGCAGTTATGGAATTGAGTCACTTCTGGCATCCACGCTTCAACTGGTACGGCCCTGCGGGCATCGGCACAGGACGCGGTATTTCAGGCTTTCGCAACTGGCACCAAATCCCATTCCTGCGCGCCATGCCTGACCGCAAACTCGACGCGATGGGCGACCTCAAATCCCACTGGTTTGCCCAAGGCAACTACGTCTGCGAAACGGGCTGGCCAAATATGCGCCTTACATTATCCGACGACGGCTGGATGGGCATCGCACCTGCTGGCCGCGAAGTCCTCCTGCGCAGCCTCGATTTCTGGCGCATGGAAAACGGGAAAATCCGTGAAAACTGGGTGCTGGTCGACCTGCTCGACCTTTACGCGCAAGTTGGTATTGATGTGCTGGCACGCCTGCGCGAATTCAACAAAGCGCGCAACATAGGTGCAATCACCGTCCCCAATGGAATGACCTGATATGACCCTGCCCCGCACCCCTTCCTTTCGCCTTGATGGCCGCCGCGCGTTGGTTGCAGGCGCTTCATCAGGTATCGGTGCCGCATGCGCCGTGGCGTTGGCCGAAGCAGGGGCCGAAGTCACACTCGCCGCACGCAGCGCCGACAAACTCGACGCACTTGCAACTGAGATGACCGCTGCAGATATGTCCGCCAAAACGCTCATTCTCGACGTGTCTGACATTGCTCAAACCGAAGCCGCCGTCACCGCAAACGGCCCCTTTGATATCCTCGTCAACTCCGCAGGCCTCGCCAAACACGGCCCAGCCACCGACACCGACGAGGCCGATTTTGACACCGTTTCAGACCTCAACATCAAAGGCGCCTACTTCCTCACCCGCGCCGTCGCACGCGGCCTGATCGATGCGGGCAAACACGGCTCGCTGATCAACATCTCCAGCCAAATGGCCCATGTCGGCGGCATTGATCGCGCGGTCTATTCGGCCACAAAACATGCTGTCGAAGGCTTCACCAAATCCATGGCAATCGAGTGGGGCGCCCACGGCATCCGCGTCAACACCATCTGCCCGACCTTCATCCGCACCGCTTTAACCGCCTCCACTTTCGCCAACCCTGAACGGCGTAAATGGATCGAGGATAAAATCAAACTTGGCCGCGTCGGCGAAGTCGAAGACATCATGGGTGGCGTGCTCTATCTTGCCTGCGACGCCTCCGCATTGGTCACAGGGACCTCTTTACTCATCGACGGCGGGTGGACAGCAGATTGAACAACGTCAAAGTCACCTCCCAAGATGTCGCAGCCCGCGCAGGTGTCAGTCAATCGGCCGTGAGCCGTGTTTTTTCTGGTGCGTCCGCCTCTGCCGCCACGATCGCCAAAGTACGCAAAGCAGCCGACGCATTGGGTTACCGCCCCAACTCCCTCGCCCGCGCCATGATCACTGGAAAAAGCAAAATCATCGGTCTTGTCGTGGCCTATTTAGAAAACCAGTTCTACCCCATGGCGCTTGAACGGCTTTCCAAGTCGCTTCAGGAAAAAGGCTACCACATCCTCGTCTTTATCGCTGCCGATGAAGAAGAAACCGTGGCCCAAGTCGTCGAAGAACTCATTGATTACCAAGTCGACGGGATCATTACAGCGTCCGTCGCGATGTCGTCTGATCTGACATTGCGGTGCGCAACCGCAGGCATCCCCGTCGTCATGTTCAACCGTGGACAAGACGGGTCTGGGCTTTCCTCAATTACCTCTGCCAACATTGAAGGTGGCCGTAAAGTTGCTGATTTCCTTGTCGCAGGCGGACACTCACGTATTGCCCATATTGCAGGCTGGGAAGGCTCCTCCACGGGGCGAGACCGCCGTCGCGGGTTCATCGAGGGGTTAGCAGCTCACGGCCAAAAGCCACTCGATATCATTGACGGAAAATTCGAACGCGAGGCCGCATGCGCCGCCACCCGCACCCTTATGGCCCGCGCTGATCCACCCGATGCAATCTTCGTCGGCAACGATCACATGGCCTTCGCCGTCATGGACACCCTGCGCCAAGAACTCGGACTGCGCATCCCGCAAAACGTATCGATCATAGGCTATGATGACGTCCCGCTCGCCGCATGGGGCGCTTACCAACTCAGCACCGTGCGCCAACCCGTCAACCGCATGGTCGAGGCCACCGTAGAAACAATCATCGGGAAAATCGAAAACCCCGCCCGCCCCGCACAGAAAATCGAAATCGACGGACCGCTGATCGCACGCAGTTCCGCACGCATACCGCAAGGATGGACCACATGAAGGGCTTCTCGAACCGCTGGAAAGACTTTCCCGATTACATCGTAGGGATCACAAAGGAAATCTGGGAGGACCGCGGCGTCGGCACCCTCACTCATTACTATTCCGACGACATCCCCGTGCGCTCACCTATGGGTATCCAGCAGGGCAACAAGGCAGTGATGGCCGCGACAATGGCAACCATCAACGAATTCCCCGACCGACAACTGTTCTGCGACGATGTGATCTGGTCCGAACATGAGACGGGGTTTTTGTCGTCCCACCGGCTTAATACCGTGGCCACCCATACGCGCGACGGCGCATTTGGTAAGGCGACTGGCAAGCGCTGGAACATCAAAGTCATCGCTGATTGCGCCGCGAAAAATGATACTATTTTCGACGAATGGCTGGTGCGCGATTACGGCGGCATGGTGCGGCAAATGGGCATGGACCCAGAAACATTTGCCGCGAACCTAATTGAACGCGAAGGCGGCCCCGAGAAAACCGCCAAGCCGTTCACGCCCGCAATGGACTATGACGGCGGCTACCACGGGACTGGCAATGACAACGAATGGGGGCAACGCTATGCCGACAGCCTGACCCGAATCATGAACAACGACTTTGGCCACATCAAACAGTCATATGACCGCGCGATGGTTGGTGAATACGCAGGCGCACAAACATTGCTCAGTTCTGAGGAGTGCACCAAATTCTGGATCGGCCTGCGCTCGTCCTTCCCGTCCGCCACATTCAAAATCCACCACCAGATCGGTATGGATGGCGGCATGATGTCTCCACGGTCCGCGATCCGCTGGTCACTCGATGGCCTGCACGATGGCTGGGGCAGCTTTGGCAAACCCACTGGCGCGCCCGTGCATGTCATGGGGATTAGCCACGCCGAATTTGGCCCATTTGGTACCGACGGGATCGGGCTACGCCGCGAATATGCGCTTTACGATGAAATTGCGATCTGGAAACAAATCCAGATGTATAAAGGATAAAACATGACGCCGTTAGAGATGGAAAAACGCATCGTTCGCTACGGCGACTTGCAACCTTGCAAAACTGCTTTCATTGACGCCCATACGCCGGGGTCCGATCAAAAAGAGAACTTCACCATCATCGGTGGTGGGGTCTCGGAGAGTCCCGATCAACACGTCCATATCGGTATCCCGCATGGTTTCAACATCGGGGCCGCAGGCCAACCACCCCGCGTGCGCAACTCATTGCATGACCACCACACCGCAGAGGCCTTCTTTATCCTCTCGGGCCGCTGGCGTTTCTTTTGGGGGCGCTGGGGCAAAGCGGGCGAAGTTGTGCTGGAACAAGGCGACATCATCAACATCCCGACAGGCATCTTTCGCGGGTTCGAGAACATCGGCACTGACTACGGCATGATCATGGCAGTGCTTGGCGGCGACGATGCGGGTGGCGGCGTCATGTGGGCACCACAAGTGATCGAGGATGCAGCCGACCACGGTCTTGTCCTCGCAGAAACCGGTAAACTCTATGACACCAAAAAGGGCGCAAAACTGCCCGAGGGCGTCAAGCCGATGCCGCTCATGACCGACGCCGAGCTTGCCAAGCGGCCAGAACCCACAACGGCAGATGTGCTGCCAAACCATGTGGCACGGTACTGGGATATGGTGGCCTTGGCCGACCGCAAACCTGTTCTCGTGATCGGTGAAAAAGGTCTCCTACGGGACAAGCCTGGATTTGAGGTCGAATTCATCACGCGCGGTTCCGCAACCACCGAGATGCACAGCCATACGGTCCCTTCCGTCTTGATGCCTGTCCGCGGTCATTGGCGCGTTGATTGGGATGGCGGCAGCGCTGTCCTTGCAGCGGGCGACACCATGAGCGTTCCTGAAAATGTTGCACATTCCGTCATGCCATCCATGACAGGCGAAGCAGCGTTATATCATATTGTCGCCACCCGTGACCCCGCTGGAAAAACGTGGAAAGGTTAACACGTAGCTTGGTTTGAACGCACGTCCTGTGCACGCCGCTTGCACAGGTTTTGACTTCCTAAAAGGCAGCAAATGACAAAAGAGTTGACGCCACTCATACTTCTACCGGGCATGATGTGCGACGCACGGCTTTTCGCCCCTCAAATCATAGCATTTGAGGGGGATCGTTTGGTACAAGTCGCGCCGATTTCGGGCCATGATACGGTGCAGGCACTGGCAGCAGCAGTATTGGCAGATGCCCCACCTGTTTTCGCGCTCGCGGGCCTCTCAATGGGAGGTATCGTTGCGATGGAAATTCTGGCGCAAGCGCCCACGCGTGTCGAACGCGTAGCTCTGCTCGACACCAACCCTATGGCCGAATTACCTGCGGTGGCAGCCAAGCGAGACCCGCAAATGGCGGCTGTAAAGAACGGGCAATTGCAAGAGGTCATGCGCGAACAGATGATGCCACATTACCTTGCTGACGCGACCTCAAACCCTACCCTACTGGACCTATGTTGGGACATGGCCGAGGGGCTTGGCCCAGATATTTTCATCCGACAATCCCGCGCATTACGCACGCGCCAGGATCAGCAAGAAACACTGCGCAACTACAATCGAAAAGCCCTCATTTTATGCGGGGAACACGACAAACTCTGCCCCGTTGCTCGACACACATTGATGCATGAGCTCCTGCCAAATAGCACTTTAGAAATCGTCGGTAACGCGGGCCATTTACCCACACTCGAGCAACCCCAAGCAACAACAGCGGCCCTTGCCCGCTGGTTAGAGGCATAATGACACCGCAACTCCTTGATTTACTGCGTTCAGTAGACACACCAACCGTTTGCAACGCTATTGAAGTGGCGCAGGGCAAACGCGGCTTTAACGCTTTCACGAGGGGCACCATGTTAGCCTCCGACCCGACGGGGGTGGTGGTCGGCTACGCAGTCACAGCACAGATCGCAGCGGTAGAACAACCCACTGAAAACGCTGACATAATCCGTGCGCGCCGTATGGCTTATTACAAGGCAATGGCGGAAGGCCCCCAGCCGTCTGTCGCTACTGTCGAGGACCTTGATTATCCCAATTGCATCGGCGCTTATTGGGGAGAGGTGAACACCACAATCCACAAGGGGTTCGGCATGTCAGGCGCGCTGACCAATGGCGTGATGCGCGACCTCGGTGACATGGCGCCAGACTTCCCCGTCATCGCAGGGAGTATCGGTCCCAGCCATGGTTTCGTGCATGTCCGGAGCGTCGGTAAAACTATCAAGATCATGGGGTTAGTGGTTTCAGATGGAGATCTAATTCACGCCGACAGACATGGTGCGGTGGTTATCCCGCCCGAGGTCGTCCCGCGCCTCGAAACCGCCATCGTCAAGATGCAAGAAACCGAGAAATTGGTGCTTAATCCAGCGCGCACTGACGGCTTTGATTTTCAAGCTTTTGAAAAAGCCTGGGACGCGTTTGAAAAAGCACGTACATAAACTTGAAAAGTGTAATTGTGGATGTTGAGCTTCTAAGTTTGGACCCTAAACACAATCAACCAGCGTGCCGAAATCACATATCTTAGGGCGTCTTAACCTCAAAAATGAGGAGTCCGCATACGGTTCTGTCGCAAAATTTTCGCTTGGCAGAGACGGGTCTTTTCTGGACACAATTATGGAGCGAGAGCCGCGAACTGCTTGAATGGTGAGACCCCGGCTTGACCTAGCTGGCCTTTGCGGATCATGTGAGCGGCTTCGATCCCAGCTAACGTTGCAGCTGCGGAATGGAACGCTTTGAAGCCCAGCATTGGCCGTGCGATCCGCTTGATGAAGCGGTGGTCCTGCTCAACGATGTTGTTGAGATATTTGGATTGTACGATACCGATCACCTGACCAACTCCCGTGAATTTGAGAATGACGTTTAAACTTTGCAGGCCAGCCAAATTGGCCCCGCTCTTATCGATGGCAATGCGATCTGGGATGTCGTTTGTGCTCACCGCACTCTTGAAAAACCTTCTCGCAGCGGCGGTGTCGCGACTTTCTGACAGCATAAAATCAAGGGTTTGGCCGTCGCGATCAACCGCGCGGTACAGATATGTCCACTTGCCCCGAACCTTGATGTAGGTCTCGTCCATCCGCCAAGACAGGGCTGTCGGCTTCTTCCTAGCCTGCGCATTTGCAGCGATCAGCGGCGAGAACCTCACCACCCAGCGGTTCAGAGTCGCATGATCAATTTCAACGCCACGTTCGGCCATGATTTCTTCCAGGTCACGATAGGAGACGCCGTAGCGCACATAGAAAAACACAGCAAACAAGACCACGCTTTTGGGGAAATGGTTCCCTTTAAAA
>RCMY010001258.1_pt1 | contig 24174 bp, 24 predicted proteins | sample 2041341 | NCBI WGS metagenome assembly RCMY01 (sample SAMN09708234, study PRJNA481090) | Marine sediment metagenome, whole genome shotgun sequencing project.
CGCAACATCTCGCGCCAGGTATCGCTGGTGAGGAATTCCATGTGAGCGTTGTTCATCGATCAAATGATACTCACCGACGCTGGTGGCCTAAAGACCGCCACGAGAGTTGTAGTACTCGATGTCGCGCTGGGTCTGCTCAGGTAGCAGGTCCCGATTTCTTCTTCGCCTTGTCACCCAAGGTGCATCAAGCAAGCGCATGAGACGGACGAGGACCTTCTTGATCACAGCGACTCCAATCCAGCAGTCCATGTCCGGGGTGACAAGTCACCGATTGGAAGACCCTACTTCTGCCACCGGCCCAGCCAAGGGCGCTCACGAGTCGCCGGCAATCACGGACAACCGGTCATTCGCTCAGGGGCATGAGCGACAGGCGATCTGTACCCACTCTGCACCCAGAACTCAGGGCTACAGGCCGGAATTCAGCGTTACTCGGCACCACCCAACGGACAGATCGGGGTGACCGTTCTTCCCTTGTCAGGGAGAGTTTCAGCGTGGTGCCCTCGGCAGGATTCGAACCTGCGCTCACGGCTCCGGAAGCCGATGCTCTATCCCCTGAGCTACGAGGGCGGGGTATGGGAGCGTATCTGGATTAGATGCCCTTACCGAATCGGTGGAGGACTTTCAGGATCGAGCCGGCTGGCACTCCGGCCGCGACAACGACGGCGACCGGAACTCGTCGTTCGGTCGGTGAGAGCTTGAAGGTCTCGAGCGCCGTGCGCAATGCACGTCGGCGCTCCCCCATCGCCGCCTGAGCAACGGCCTGCTGTCCACGCACCCGTGCCAATCCGACGGGGTCGTCGTGAAACTCGGGGAACTTGTCGACCAGATAGGCCAGCGCTTCGTCGATCATCCGCCATCGCTCGAAGAAGAACGATGCACCGTGCCAGTACACCCGGACCAACGGCTCGGTCGCCGCTGCGAACGGAGCGATCCTGGCTGCTCGCAGGAGCCAGTCGTAGTCTTCGGCGTAGCCACCGGGAATGTCCTCATCGACCTCACCAATGAACTCCCACGCCGCTGAGAGAAACAATGTTGCCGACGGGTGGACCTCCGTCATGCGATCTCGGATGAAGCCGTCGAAATTCAGCTTCGCCGGATCGGGGATCCGTTCGTTGTCGCTGTCGTCGAAGTTGATGAATACACCGGTGGTGGCGACCACGGACGCCTCGTTGGCCTCCAGCGCGGCGAACTGCGCTGCCAGCTTGCCGGGCAGCCACTCATCATCGTCATCGCAGAACGCCACCCACGGATGCGATGTCTTGGCAACGCCACTATTGCGAGCCCCGGCCAAGCCCGGCTTGCGGTCATTGGTTGTGACGCGGACACGTCGCCCTGGCTCATCGAGCTCGAACGAATGATCGGGTACGGAGTGGTCGAAGACCAGAACGATCTCGATGTCGCCGCCCTGATCCTGCAACATGACACCGGCAATGGCCCGAGCGAGCAACTGGGGGCGGTCGCGGGTTGCGATCACCACCGATACCGAACGGTTCGCCATGGCGTCAGCCTTCGCCGCGACCAAACGATCGACGACAGCCGCATCGGAGGGCATCGTCATGGCTCGAGAAAGGAGCCGAACTGCGGCCCGATGTCGTTCGGTATCAACACGGTATGGATGCCGAGCAGGTCGTCGAGCACCCGGCCCAGTTTGACGACGCCGGATGCGGCCTCGAGTTCCGGTCGTGGAATCACGAAGGCGGCAGGGTCAGCCAGCGCCTCATCCATGAGGTCAAAGAACTCGTCTCGCGTCGTTGCGCACCGGGCAAGACCGTGGTTGTCGAGATGGCGGGCGAATCGCAGTTGATGATCATCAACGTGTTCGCCGAGTGCGTTGTCGCGAGGTACGACGATGGGCATGCGGCCGGCCATACGAGCGTCCATCACCGTGGATGGGCCGCCGTGGCTGACAACGACGAGTGCCGCTGCCAGCAGCCGCCGCAACTCGTCGTGCGGAATCAGGTCGCGACCTTCGAGACTGGCCGGTGCGGCTGCGGTGCCATGCTGCACGATGACGCGGTAAGCCGGATGTGCATCGGCCCATTGCTCGGCCCAGTTGACCATCCGCTCGAACGGATGGTGATCGGTCCCGACAGAAAACACGATGAGACGATCTTCGGGCAAGCGGGCATTCACTTCGCGGAGAGACATGGTACGTGCCTTCATCGGGTCCTGTTCGTGCGGCGCATCAGTAGAGAGGCCCGACGAGTTCGCTACCAGGATTGAGCTTCTGCTGTTCTGGCCATTGGACACAGAAGCGAGAGGTGAAGGGACGAACGAGCCGACCAGTCATGGTTCGCGAGTCGATTCGATCGTAGACCTCCAGGTACACCGTGGGGATCTTTCGCACCTTGGCGGCGATGAAGAACGGAACAGCAACGCCCGCCCCATTCGAGATGACGACATCGGGTCGCCAGTCCGACAGGACCTTATGTGCGAGAACCATGTTACGTAACATGTTTGGGATGTTTCGTGTTGTCGGATGGTGCGCGGGGATCATGTGCTCGCCCCTGAGCTTGGAGTGGGCATCGGGCAGATCGAAGGTGACCCATCGGCGCTCGTGGTGTGCCCACCATGGGCGCAGTTGCAACAACTGCGAGAGATGACCCCCTGACGACGACACGAACAACACTCGCTGCGGGGCACTGGGTAGACGATGAATATTGTTCCGCTCCGGGGCGGTGTCAGAATGCGTCACGCCAACCTCTCGAATCCATCGGCAGCACAAACATCGAGTAATGCATCGGCGCTGCTGGACATCGAATCGGCGCCGACCGATGCCAACAGTTGAGCACCTGCGCTCGCATAGCGCCCATCCGCAAGCCCCGATGCTGCAGTCGCACCGTCGCGTAGGCGCTGCTGAACGTCGGCTCCCGAGTCACCATCGAGCAGTCCGAGGTAGCCGAACTCGACAACGGCGCACACTTCGGCCGCGCTCGCCGGCATCGCCGGCCCTCTTTGGCCTGCTTCGCTGTCACCGGGTGCAGCCCCGCCATCGGCTGGCTCAGCTCCACCACTGACTGGCTCACTCGATTGTCCGTCGGCCGACTCCACAATCGGGCTCGGTTCGTTGAGTGCGGCCTTGCTGCCTCCGTTGGCCGGAGCGTCACCGATCGCGGTCTCGTCTTCGCCGTCTTGCGCAACCTCAGCCCCAGCATTGACTTGCGACTGGTCGTCGCCGGCTGCGGCACTCGAGGCATCGACGGCGGAAGGTGTCGCCCCGTTCGAGTCGTCTCCAGTCGAACCGGTGCAAGCCGACGCGCAAAGCCCCAGCGCAGCCATCGTTGAGATCATCGTATGGCGAAATCGTCGAGCGGTCATCACCCTCCTTTCGGCGGTTGGAACCTAGGGTTGAGAAGAAGCACCATCGGGCGCTGCGCGCCATCTCATTTCTTGGATGCGACGGTCGCCTGACATCTGTCGCTCCACCGGCCGAAGTCTCAAGGCTCACCACCAGATGACGAACTAGAGAGTGCATGAGTCGCGCAATACCAGAAGAAAACTCCAATGAATTCGACTGGGTGACTGATGTTCTCGGTGGCGAAGGGCATGGGAAGACCCGACCGTACCTCTGCCGTCCGAGTCGTCGTCACCCCGAGCTTCTCATACCGCTGCGACCGCGTCGCGTCGCCAGTGGATCGATGCGTCGCTTCCACGACGATCGCTCGTGGAAGCAGCGCGCTGTCGTTCTCGCTGGACAACTCCTGGGGCGCACTGGAGCGCTCGGCTGGGCGCCCGGTGAGAGACACGATCTGCGACCCTTCGCGCTCGTCGAGCAGTTGGCCGACGTGCTGGGCGAGCCCGAGTTGATTCCATCTGTCGGCCTCGGCCCCCCGCGTCGCAACCGAAAACCTGTCGTCCAGCTTCTGCGGCCCGACGGCCACACCGTCGGATTTGCGAAGGTCGGCTGGTCGCCATTCACCACGGAACTGATCGACAACGAAGCACACTGGCTGCAACACGTCGAAGGCCGCATGCCCGCAGGCACCAGTGCTCCACCGGTGCTACTCAGCCAACGATTCGACGACGTCCACGTGGTGGTCACCGCACCGGTCAGCACGCCGGCCTTGGCACGCAGGAAGGGGCCGCTTTCCTTCGCGACACTCGCTGCGATCGCCCGTCTTGGTACGACGACCGATTGCGCCGTGAGCGAACTGATCATGATCGAGGAGTTCAAACGACTCGCGGTCGATGAGGTGGTCGATCTCGACGGGCTCTTCGATGACCGGCGCGAAACGACGATCGAACTGGGAATGTGGCACGGCGACCTCACGCCATGGAACACCGCCACCCACGGCTCGACGACCGGGATCTGGGACTGGGAGTTCAGCGCCGACCATCGGCCGGTCGGTTTCGACGCTCTCCACATTGCATTCGAACTCGTCCGTCGTGACGGGCACGGCCAGGAAGCAGCCGCCATCAATTCGATCGAGGCCAACGGGGCGTCGATCCTCGCTCCACTGGCAAACCCCGAAACCGCGGCAACCATCATCGACCTGTACTTCTCTGAACTGCTGGCCCGCGAACGCCGCCTGGCAGGCGAAGGCTGGGAGCCAACCCATCTCGGACCGCTCGAACAACACCTGATCGAGACACTCCGCCGCCGAGCGGAGCGTTCATGATCATCCGACAGCCATGAACGACCAGCTCGGCCCGGTGCGACCTGCAGCGATCCGTCGCCCACTCGGCTCGCTGCAGTCGACCGCGGCGGCCTCATCGCTTGCCCTGATCGGTGCCGTCGTCACGACGTTGGCGAACTTCGTCATCGCGGTCCTCGTCTCGAGTTCGAGCAATGCTCTCGCCGGCGTTTTCTTCACTGCGACCGCCGTCGCCACGATCCTGGGGAATTCCGCCAGTCTCGGGACCATGACCGGTCTGGTCTACTTCCTCCCCCAGGCAATACGGGGCGATCAGCCAAATCCGCGGGCTCTTGTTCTCCTTGCACTGAAACCCGTCGTCGCCCTGTCGGCCATCCTGGGCATCGGACTCTTTGTCATTGCCGTACCCTTCAGCCGCGTTCTCGCCGATGATGCTGCCGGTGATCTGGCATCCATGCTGCGGGTCTTCGCGATCGTCGTCCCGGCGTGGGCCACCACGCAGGCGCTCCTCGGCGCCACCCGCGGTCTCGGCACGATGGCCCCCACCGTCGGTGTCGGTCAGTTGCTGCGCCCCGGCGGACAGATCGTTCTGCTCGGCCTGCTGTATTGGCGGGGTAGTCCATCAGCGACCGCCATCGCCCTGGCCTGGAGCGCTCCCGTCGTTGCCGGGCTCGGTGTTTCCATCGTTGCCGTTGCCAAGCTCGGTGGCTTTCAGCATCTCGGGCCGGCCGTCGTCGGCCGGCGGGAGTACTGGGACTACACACGCTTCCGAGCGCTGTCGACAACCATGCAGATCGCACTCGAGCGCATCGATGTGATCGTTGTCAGCGCACTGCTTGGCTCGGGACCGGCCGGCGTCTATGGATCGCTCAGCCGCTACATCTCGGCCGGCAACTTCCTCATCTTCTCGGTGGCGCAGGCCATGTCAGCCCACCTGCGCCGCGCCATCGCCAACGACAACATGGTTCGTGCCCGCCAACTACTTCAGCGAACAACCGGATGGGTCATCGCGGTGACCTGGCCCTACTTCATTGCGGTGGCAATCAAAGCCGCACCGCTCGCCGAGCTGATCAATCCCCGCTTCGGTGCCGACGCGAGCATGCTGCCGATCCTGGCGCTTGGCATGATGGTGAGCGCCTTCGCAGGACCCATCGACCTGATGCTCTTGATGCTCGGCCGGAGCAAGGCTTCGCTGCTCGGCGTCACGCTTGCCATCGCCACCGATCTCGTCCTGTTGGCCTTGCTGGCGCCGCGCTACGGGCTGGTCGGCGCCGCCGTCGCATGGGCAGCGGGAGTCGTCGTGCAAAACGCGATGGCCACGATCCTCGTCTACCGAGAGATCGGCTTCGGTCAGATCGCCAGCCCGGCGCTCATCGCATCGGCAGGTTCGGTCATCACCGTCGTCCCGATTGCCTTCCTGACGCCTTCGAGTTTCGGTGGCGTTGCGCTTACCGGAGCACTCTCGGTCCCGCTACTCATCGTCTGGCTGCTCGTGATGCGAGACCGCATCGGGCTGCAAGAGCTGATTCCCGCTCGGGTCCTCAACCGTCTCCCAACGTTCTGACCAACTCGGCGAAGGCGGCCGCTGACTCCGGCGACGTGTCATAGTCCCACACGCAATCGGGATAGGTACCGCCGGGTGACGTCACGTTGAACCACGAGACGTATTCGAACTCGGAGGCAACGATCGGGTCGCTCAGATAGCTCGCAGCATGTCGGATCCATTCGGCTTTACGACCGGGCTGGTCGGGGTCTTCGACACTCGCCGTTTCAGCAACCGCCAGTGGTTTGTCGTGGGCGCCGGCAAAAGCCAGCGCCGGTGCGACCAGATCTTCGAACTCGACCCAGTCGCGAACCGATCCCTGACAGAGGTACCAGTTGTATGGGTCGACGCCGACGATGTCGACACTGTCGTCGCCGGGATACCACTCGACGGCGACCGGTCCACCGAACGCGCCACCGGTCATCACCCACACCGTCTGGAGATGGGCGCCGCCGCGCTCATCGAGGAGTTCATTCCAACGCCGCCACATGGCCTTGAAATCATCAGCCGTGCCGTTGGGCGCTGAGTCTCGCGTCTCGGGTTCATGATTCAGCGTGACGTAGGAACCCGCAGGCAATGTGACCATGCGGTCCACCCATGCAACGAACTCGTCGTAGACCGGTGTCCCGGGTTGCGCGTCGGCGAGGTCCCGCCACGGGACGAGCACGCCGCCGCTTCCGGCCGGTCGAACCGAGAGATGCACCCGTCGCCCTTCGGCGATGGCTCGCTGCATGTCGGGGTACGACAGATCATCGTCCCAGCGCTGGAACCATCGGATCAGGTCGAGTCGCTGTCCGACGTCGGCCTCCACCTCGGCAATGGTGTCATAGCGACTTCGAGGTACCGACATCGCCATGAACGGTTTGTTCTGCGCCTGCAGTCTGAGCGGGTCGACCGTACCGGACAAGGTCGACGTGGTCGTCCCCTCATCGTTGGGCCCGCTGACGGTCGACGCAGTTGTCGACGAGGCGGACGACCGCAGGTCGCCGGTTGACGTGTCACTCGCTGCCGTGCACGACGCTCCAACGAGAAGACACCCGACCAACAACACCAAGGAGGCGTGCGGAGAGGGCGACGAAGGAGCCCTTGACGTGCACCGACCAATCAAAACCGGCCCTACTTCGGCGAGGAACGAGCCGAAGCTCAGCCTCGGCGAAGCGGGCGGCTCACCTATTCGCGTTTCCTTTAAGCCACGGTGGCCTTGCCTCATGAACGCATCGTCATGAAAGCAGCTCGGCGTCATCCGACTGGATTCTGATGGCGAGCGCCGCTGCGGCCAGCATGGTGAACATCTGGTGAGGTACGTGGAGATAGAAGAAGGCCTGGATCAAACCGATCACGATGACGGCATGACACCACAAACCGGCGACCGACATCTGTCGCCTCGTTCGCCAAGCCCAGGTGGTAAAGGCGCCGAAGTAGCCGATCGCGCCGGCGAACCCATAGGAGAACATGACGAACCACATCTGACCGTGGGTCCCAACCGAGGGGAGGTTGCGATCGTTGGGACGGGGGCCACCCCAGCCGAACACGGGACGTTCGAGTGTTCCGCTGATCGCGTCGGTCACGAGTTCGAGTCGGTCGTTGTTGGAGTGCCCGGTGGCGAACCGTGTGACGATCAGATCACCGAGCGGCGTCAATACGAGCACCGCTGCCAGGGCCATGAACGCGATGACCGTGTTGCGCAGCGCCTTCGATTGGCCTGCAGCTCCGAGGCGAAGCGCCACGTAACCCAATCCCAGGCCGAGGCTGATCCACAGGCCCCGATTCAGCGAGACGACAGCAGGAATGATCGAGGCAACCAAGACCAGTCGAATCAATCGATTGGAGAAACCGACCCGGGGCTCGCGCTGCGCGATCAAAGCGAACGGTGTGAGCAGAGCCAGCATCGATCCCCACGAGTTCGTATAAGGGAACGGGGCATTCGGCCGCGGGATCGGAAACCCGATGATGTCTTGCACTTCGGCAAAGCTCGGCGTGACCAGTGTCCCGATCAATTCGTTGGATCGCAAGCCTGCTGGCATCAGGTACGCCATTGGCGACCAATAGCTGAAGTCGCCGAGGACGAACGCGATGTAGCCGCCGGCGACGGTGGCCATCCACAACCAGACAAAGGCTCGAATGGTCGTCCACGGTGTGATGCTGTCGCGACCGTTGAGGATGTAGAGCAGGAAGGCCGTGGCCCCCATGTAGTAGCCGAGCCGCAAGACCCAGCCAGCCATGCGATCGCCGGCATCGATACTCATCGATGATCCAATGACGGCTACGAGGAAGAGCAGCCAGAGTCCAAACGACTTCGGCAGTACCAGGTTTCGGCGCCGCACCAACGACGCCGCCATCGGTAGGGCGAAGATCACCCACGTGAAGCCGGCCAGTCCCAGAAGGAACCAGATCGGCATCAACGTGATCATTGCGGTCAACGGCCACGTCGGCAGCGGCGCGTCGACCTCGGGGCGAAAGATCCTCGGCCGGAACGGCCGGTTGATCGAAGGAGCAGTCACCGGAACAGTCTTGTTCAGCTTCGGCTGGTTTCGGCAACCACCGTGCCAAGCACGTCGGCACCGACTCGACGAAGCTGTTCGACCGAATCGGCAACACCGGACCGAGTGGCACGGTCAGGTTCGATGACGAGAACAGCTCCCTCACACAGTCGTGCAAGGTCAACGGCGTCGGCCACCTGCAGCACCGGTGGCGCTTCGAACACGACCAAGTCGAATTCACTGCGCGCACTTGCGACCAGACGGCCGAAGGCTTCTCCCTGCAGCAACCGAGCGGGATCGGCAACCTGGGTTCCGGCGGTGAGAATTTGAAGGTTGGGAACCGACTCGAGAATCTTGATCGACGATGCCAGCGACGCCTGTCCGGAGAGCACATCGCTCAAGCCGGCATCGTTCTTGATCCCGAAGCGATCGTGGAGGCTTGGGCGACGCAGGTCGGCACCAACAAGCAGGGTGCGTCGTCCTGCACGGGCGGCTGCTGTCGCCAGGTTGGCGGCAACCGTGGTCGAGGAGTGAGGGTTGTTGGTACCGGCGACCAGCACCATCGACTTGTCGGCCTGGTCGAGATTGAAGAGCAACGATCCCTGGACTCGGCGGTACGCCTCGCCTTCTTCACTGTTGATCGCGGCGATTGCCGATCCGTTTTCTCCCTTGAACTGTCCCTTGCCGACAGGCACCGATCCGAGCATGGGCAGGCCCATGCTCGACAGCTCGATGCCGGCCGTTCGAACTCGGTCGTCTTGACGATCCAGCATGAACGCAAGGGCGAGGCCGAGCATCAATCCGAGCAATGCTCCGCTGAAAGGCCCGGCCAGGGCTGGGATACCCGACGTTGCGTCGGGGAGACCGGCATCGGAGAGAATCTCGCCGGGGTCGACGCTGATCGCTCCGAGGTTGGCCAGCTTCGAACCGATCCCCGCAAGCTCTTCGCGCTTGGAGATGTCTCGATAGGAGAGCGCTTGCACCCTCGCCGCATTGTCACCTGCGGCGGCAATGTCGGCGGAGAGCGTTTCGAGCTCGCTCAGGAGCACCGCTTCACGGGCGACGAGCTGTGCTCGGGCTTGCTCGGCGTTGGCCAGCCCCGCGTCGCGTCGGAAGTCGAGGTAGGCCTCGGCTGCGGCCTGGGCGAGGTCACGTGAGCGTTCGGCCTCGCCGCCTGATGCGGTGAAAAGAAGGATGTTCGAATCGAAGTTGACCGTGACCTCGATCTGTTCGCCGACAGAACGAGCAACATCGGGATCAATGCTGATGCCTGCTGCCGCCTCGGTCACCGCAGGATCGTCAAACGTCGTTGCGCCCAGGTCGTCTCTGGCCTGGATCAAAGCGAGTGCACGCTCGGTCACACGCTGAGACTGGCCGATGGCGCGTTCGGTGTCGGTGTTGATCTGGCGTTGCGCATCGATGTTCGGGTTGTCACCCTCGGTCACCAGGGGACGGACCTCGACCTTGGCGGTGGCTTCGTAGACGCGCGTTTGCAGCTGGAGCACAAAGAAGCCGAGCACGGCCCCGATGACAACAGCGCCGACAATCACCGGCCACCAGCGTCGCAGAACGCTGGTGTATTCAGACACGTCAACGACGGATTCGCCGTCGGCCATGGGTGCCTTCTTTCATCGGACTGGGGAGTGGACAGGTCTCAATCGGTCGCCGGGCGCTGGATGTGAGGTCGCGGTGCAATCGGGTCGGTCGTCTCGAGAGACGCGCTTCTCCGACATGAGCGCATGAGGTCAACGATGGACGGATCATCGCACCATCGGTCGACGCCGCCAAGCTTCGGCCGGGCACGATGCCCGAAGACCGCGCAGCCCGCCCGACCAAAGACGATGAGGACGACCAGGGCGTAACATTGGTGGTTGGTCTGCCGATAGAGGGTTGATGATGAGTACGACGTATCAGTTGAGTGATTTACGCGCGTTGGAGTCGGAAGCGATCCACATCATTCGTGAGGTGGCGGCAGAGTTCGAGCGTCCGGTGATGTTGTTCTCCGGTGGGAAAGACTCGATCGTGATGCTGCATCTGGCGATCAAGGCGTTCGCTCCGGCCCGGGTGCCGTTCCCGATCATGCATGTCGATACCGGCCACAACTTTCCTGAGGTGATCGAGTACCGCGATCGCCGGGTGGCCGAAGATGGCATCCGGCTGGTTGTTGCTTCGGTGCAAGACCAGATCGATGCCGGCAATGTGGTGGAGGAGACCGGGCCCCGGGCGTCTCGTAACGGGTTGCAGACTTCGGCGTTGTTGCATGCGATCGAGGAGCACCGTTTCGACGCGTTGTTTGGTGGGGCCCGCCGGGATGAGGAAAAGGCTCGGGCGAAGGAACGGGTGTATTCGTTCCGTGACGAGTTCGGCCAGTGGGACCCGAAGGGTCAGCGCCCGGAGTTGTGGTCGTTGTACAACGGCCGCCACGGGTTGGGTGAGCATTTCCGGATCTTCCCGATTTCGAACTGGACCGAGCTCGATATTTGGGAGTACATCCGGGACGAGGCGATCGATATCCCGGCCATCTATTACGCCCACCGTCGCCAGGTGTTTGCCCGTGACGGTATGTGGCTGTCGGACTCGGATTTCATCACCCGGGCCCCGGGTGAGGAGTTGGAGGAACGGATGGTCCGGTTCCGCACCATTGGTGACGCCACCTGTACCGGCGCGGTCGATTCTCCCGCCGATGACATTCACAAGGTGATCGAGGAAGTGGGTGCCACCCGGATCACCGAGCGTGGCGCCACCCGGGCCGATGATCGCCGCACCGAAGCAGCAATGGAAGACCGCAAGAAAGAAGGCTACTTCTGATGGAACTGTTGCGTTTGGCGACTGCTGGGTCGGTGGATGACGGCAAGTCGACGTTGATCGGCCGCCTTCTATACGACTCGAAAAGCATTTTCGAGGATCAGTTGGAAGCGATCGAGGCGACCTCGTTGGCTCGTGGCGGCGACACCGTCGATCTGGCGTTGCTGACCGACGGCCTGCGGGCCGAGCGGGAACAGGGCATCACCATCGATGTCGCTCACCGCTATTTCTCCACCCCGCGCCGCAAGTTCATCATTGGTGACACACCGGGCCATATCCAATACACCCGCAACATGGTGACCGGCGCGTCGACCGCCGATCTGGCGATCGTGTTGATCGATGCCCGTAAGGGTGTCATCGAACAATCCCGGCGGCACGCGTTCATCGCGTCGCTGTTGCGGATCCCGCACCTGGTGTTGGCGGTCAACAAAATGGATTTGGTCGACTGGGACCAGGCCGTGTTCGAACGTATCCGCAAGGACTTCGCCGAGTTCGCCACCAAACTCGATGTCCCCGACCTCACGTTCATTCCAATGTCGGCCCTTTTGGGTGACAACGTCGTCGACCGATCAGCGAACATGGGGTGGTATCAGGGTTCGACCCTGCTGCATCATCTTGAAGAGGTCCACATTTCCTCGGACCGGAACCTGGTCGACACCCGGTTCCCTGTCCAATACGTGATCCGCCCCAAAACCGATGAGCATCATGATTACCGGGGCTATGCCGGCACCGTACGCGGTGGGGTGATGCGCCCCGGTGACGAGGTCATGGTCCTGCCATCAGGGTTCACCTCGACCATCAAATCGATCGACGCCGCCGGTGAACCGATTCCCGAAGCGTTCCCGCCGATGTCGGTCACGATTCGCCTCGACGACGAAATCGATATTTCCCGGGGTGACATGATCTGCCGCCCGGCGAACCAGCCCGAAGTCGGTCAAGACATCGAAGCCATGGTGTGTTGGATGGCTGACGCCTCACAACTCCGCAAAGGCCAGAAACTCGCCATCAAACACACCACCAAATGGGCGAAAGCGCTGGTCAAAGACCTCCACTACCGGCTCGACATCAACACCCTGCACCGCGACGACGCCCCCGATTCGTTGACCCTCAACGAAATCGGCCGTGTCACCCTGCGCACCACCCAACCACTCTTCTACGACGAATACCGCCGCAACCGCCAAACCGGTAGCTTCATCCTCGTCGACGAAACCACCAACGTCACCGTCGCCGCCGGCATGATCATCCGCTGATGCCGACCGAACCGTCCGACGCTGCCCAGCAATCTCCGATGACGGTCGCTGCCGTGACCGAGAATATCGTCTGGCATCCAAGTGGTGTCGATCGGTCCGACCGCTGGGCTGCCACCGGCACCAACGGTATGACCCTTTGGTTCACCGGTCTTTCCGGCTCGGGCAAGTCATCGATCGCCGTCGAGGTCGAGCGCCAGCTCGTTGCTGCCGGTCGCCCCGCTTATCTGCTCGATGGTGACAACCTGCGCTTCGGGCTCAACGGTGATCTTGGTTTCTCCGCGGCCGACCGCGACGAGAACGTACGACGAGTGGCCCACGTCGCCCGCCTCTTTGCCGACGCCGGCGTCATCGCCATCGTGCCGCTCATCAGCCCATATCGAGCCGCTCGCCATCTGGCGCGATCATTGCACGATGCCGCCGACGTACCGTTCGCCGAGATCTTCATCGACACGCCGCTCGCCATCTGCGAGCAACGAGACCCGAAGGGGCTCTACGCCAAGGCCCGAGCGGGCGAGATCACCGGCATGACCGGCATCGATGATCCGTACGAAGCCCCGCTTCACCCGGAGTATCGCTTCACCCCCGACGACGGCGACCCGGCAACCGTCGCGGCCCATCTCATCAGCCAACTCTGAACCACCGACCTCTCAGCCGCAGGCAGCACTTGTCTCTCAGCCGCAGGCAGCACTTGTCTCTCAGCCGCAGGCAGTGCCCTCAGGCGTCGGACCAGGCACAACTCCAACGACCGTGGTCGGTGCCGTGACGGCCACCGGCGCTTCTTCCGGCGCCGCGGTGGGCGGTGGTGTTGGTAGTTCGACCGAGTCTCGAGGCGTTTCCAACAGACCCTGGTAGTCGGTGCCGGTGATGAGTACGACCTCGGTGAGTGTGTCGTCGATCTCGTATGCGGGTCCGCTGACGAGGTAGGAACCGAGTTTCTCGGCTCCGGCCGCCATGGTCGACGGATAACGGACGATCGTGCGCTCGGTCGTTGCACCGTTGTCGATCGTCTCGACGTTCATACCAACGGCACTCATGGCCGTCGAGGCTTCTGACGCCTGACCGGGGATTCGCGAGCCGTTCTCGACCCGGTAGACGATTGGGACTGGCGGGGCGGCGATCGCGGTTGGATCTTCGCCCCGGAAGATGGCGAGGATCGGCTCGGCCAGGTCGGCCTCGAGACCGAGCACCGCAGCGTCGTCTGCGGTGCGGAAGTCGTAGACGGGGAGGGCGTGGCCGATGATCTGATCTCCCGAAACGGTACCGAACCCCTTTGCCAGGGCCAGCAGCGAGCCGATTTCGGCGCCGCCGTCGATCGTGAGGTTCGCACCCGCAATATCGAGCACGTTGTTGAGCGTGCCGAGTTCGGTGATGTTGATCTTTTTCAACGTGGTATCGGCGACTCGCCGAATGAAGTACTGCTGCCGGCTCGACCGTCCGAGATCGCCGGTGCCATCGGTATGCCATGCTCCGTCGCTGAAGTACTCGACGTGGCGGCCACGAGTGAACGCCAGGGCCTGGAAACCGTCGAGAATCTGACAGCCGGCATTGGGAATGTCGAGGCCGGAACCGGCGTCGCGCATTGGATAGTCGAACCAGATCGGCACGCCACCGAGCCCCTCGACGATGTCTTGGAAGCCGACGAAGTTGACTTCCGCGTAGTGGTTGATATCGATCCCGAAGTTGGCTTCGATGGTGTTGACGAGTCGGGCTTCACCGCCCTCACCGTTGAAGGAGCTGTTGATCCGACCTTCGCCACCACCGTCGAGCGGCACATACAGGTCACGTGGGATCGACAATAGATCGATTCGGCCAGAAGCCGGATCCATGCGAGCGACGATCATGGTGTCGGTTCGCTTGCCTTCGGGGGCACCTTCACCGAGAAACACCCCTGCACCGGGGGAATTCGGGTCGATACCCTCACGAGAGTCGGTGCCAACCAGCAACCAGTTCTGCGGCTCGCCGGCCTCTGCGGCCTCGACAACACCGGGAAGCGGCAACGAGGTGATGCCTTGGAACTTGTCGAGTCCCCACGCCATCACGCCGGCGCCCATCAGACTGGTGGTGATTCCAGCTACTCCGAGAGCAAGCACGCCGCGCTCCACCCACGATCGGGTGGGGCGGGCGGCGGATCTGCGGGCGATGGTCTCGGCAGCGGGCGGCGTAGCACCGTTCGTCGGGCGATTCATAGCGAAGAGAACGCTACCACCGTCGATGGCGTTCAAACGCGCACGCCACCACCCCGCAGTTTCCTACTTGGGTTCCTTCGGCAGTCCGAGGACGCGTTCTCCGACGATGTTGCGCTGCACCTCGGCGGTACCGCCCCAGATCGTCTCCGACCGGCTGAAGAAGAACGCCGCCTGCATCGCGTTCACCGGGTAGCTGGCCTTGCCCCGCTGGCGGTTCGGGTTCGTGCTGTCAGCCTCGTAGATCCCGTCGAGAATCTGCGCGTCCATGCCGGCAACATGGGTCCAGAGTTCCATCACGTCTCGGTGGTACTCCGACCAGAACATCTTGTTGGTCGCCCCGATCGCAGCAACACCGGGGTCTTTCTTCTTGTGCAGCGTTGCCGAGAGTGAGCGGAGACCGTTGACCTTCATGATCTGCACTTTGGTGTGGGCGGCCGCGATGCGCTGACGGAACACCGGGTCATCGATCTTTCCGTTCTCACGGGCAATGTCGATGATGGCGTCGAGTTCGGTCTCGAACCGGCGATAGCCGGTCGTTGCGCTGGTGCCGCGCTCGAAACCCAGCGTGGTCATGGCGACCTTCCAGCCGTTGTTGACACCGCCGACCACATTGTCTTTCGCACATTTGGCGTCGGTGAAAAACACCTCGTTGAATTCCTGTGAACCGTCGACCTGGTTGATCGGACGCACCTCGACACCGGGCTGATCCATGGGAACCAACAGATACGAGATACCAGCGTGCTTCGAGACGTTGGGATCGGTACGAGCAAGGAGGAAGACGTAGTCGGCGTGCTGGGCCCGAGTGGTCCACACCTTCTGGCCGTTGATCACCCATTCATCGCCGTCGAGTTCGGCCTTGCACTGCAGCGCTGCCAGATCGGATCCGGCTTCAGGTTCGGAGAATCCCTGGCACCACGAGATCTTGCCTTGCAAGATGCCGGGCAGGAACTCCTTCTTCTGTTCCTCGGTACCCCACTGGAGAATCGTCGGACCAACGAGGGTGTCGCCGAAGAAGTCGCCACGCATCGGGGCGCCAACTCGAGCGAACTCCTCAGAGAGCACGACCGATTCCATCGTGCTCAATCCCTTGCCCCCGTACTCTTTCGGCCACGACGCGCAGATCCATCCGCCCTGGAACAGTTTGTCGGTCCAGTCGGTGACGAAAGCGTCTCGCTCGTCGTCGGACATCTCGAAGTCGTCGTCGGTCCAACCGGCAGGCAGGTTGGTTTCGAGCCAGCCGCGAATTTCGCCGCGGAAGGCTTCTGCTTCTTGGGGATAATCGAGATCCATGCCAACAATCTTGACCCACCGGTCAAGTTTTCCGCAACTCAACCTTCCGACCAGGCAATACAGAACAAATTCGCGCGTCGAAACGACCCGCTCTCATCGACAATGGCCGCACCGGGCGAGCTGTGTAGCCTCGCGAGATGGACGACTTGGTGCTCGGCGAGGACGGCAACGCTCGGTGTGGATGGGGCGTGTCGACCCCGGACTACATCCACTACCACGACACCGAATGGGGGCGTCCGGTGCTCGATCGTACGGTGCTGTTCGAGAAGCTCTGCCTCGAGGGCTTCCAATCCGGTCTGTCATGGCTGACGATCCTCCGCAAGCGTGACAACTTCCGATCGGCGTTCGCGGGCTTCGACCCAACACTCGTTGCCGGGTTCGATGACGACGACGTCGACCGCCTCCTTGGTGATGCCGGCATCGTTCGACATCAAGGCAAGATCCGCTCGGCCATCAACAACGCCAACGCGCTCTTGGCGATGGAGCGTGGAGGCGAGCAGCTTCATGATCTGATGTGGTCACATCGTCCCGAACATCGAAATCGGCCGGCGTCGATGGCCGATGTTGCGGCAACGACGGCGGAATCGACGGCCCTGGCCAAGGCACTCAAGAAGCGGGGCTTCTCGTTCGTCGGGCCGACCACTGCCTACGCCGCGATGCAAGCGATGGGCATTGTCAACGATCACATCGTTGGTTGTTGGCAGCGCGACCCGTGCGAGCAGGCACAACGCGAAACACTCCCAACCTGAGCGGCAGAAGTTGGGCAACGAGAACCTCGGTACTGTTTTCGAAGGAGGCTCAAGACTGAAGCGAATACGGTCGAAGAAGGTTCGATGCCTGATCGGAGCCACCACACCAGAGCCACGGTTCCACTTGGGATCGAGTTCGCTGATCTTCCGAATCTCAGCCGTCCGGACCCCAGCGTCGATCCGCAAACGCTCACTCATCCCCTACCCAGCCCACTCGAACTGCGTCAGATCGCCGGCCTGACCGCGGGAGGCTCGATCGCCCTCGACCAGGGCATCACCCGAATGGGGCTCAGCGCCGACGATGTCGGCTTCGAGCTCTTCGTCGATCGGATGGGGATCGTCACGATCACTCCTGGATCACAGGCGGTCAGACTCGACGGTCTCGTTGTCGATCGGCCGACGCCGGTAGGTGCGGCGGTCATCGACGTTGGCTCGGCGCGTTTCATGGTGGCTCGACGGCGCTCGTCCGCGCCTCGGCGCCGAGTGACGCTACGGACCGAGCAAGCAGCTCCCGAGCCGGTGATCCCGGTACCGGACCGGCACCCGGCCATCGATCCCGACGCGTTCGATGCCGAACTCGTCAAACGGGTCTCGGCCGCCCGCCGGGTGGTCATGGCCCAGCATCGCCGAATCCATCCCGATCCATCCGAACTGGTCACGATTGCTCGCTCCGACGACGGTCAGCGGTGGACACGACGACGCGGCGACAGCGACTTCTGTCATGTCAGCATCGCCCACGCCGAGTGTCCGTGGCAGCCTCGCTTCGACAACACCGCCAAGATCCCGAACGCCAGTGTCGCGGCACTCGATGATCTGCGCTACCTGGTGTCCGCATCACTCATGACCGACCTGTCTGCCGGCCCGCTCGCCGTCGTCGGTGATCGCTCGGCATGTCTCGCTGTCGCCCGCCAGATCATGGTGTCGCTCGCCACGCTGTGCGCTCCGACCGATCTCGAAGTTGCCGTGCTTGCCCCGTCGCAGCGTGCCTCGGCCTGGCACTGGGCCGACGAACTTCCGCACACGCTCGGCGGCAACGACGCCGCGGTGCCCATCTTGTTTGTCGACGGCGTCGAGCAATTCGATGATTCGTTGGGCGCCGCGCTCATCGACTCATGTGGAGCGGGCGCCGTGATTTTGGCGGACGACGCGTCGCAGCTTCCGATGCCGAGCGCAATGACCATCATGGTCACCGCTCATGGTTTGGCCACGGTGATCGACCATCGAAGTGGTGCGACCGTGATGGGGGCGACGCCCCTCGGACTCACCGAGGCTCGGGCGGCCGCCGCGGCCGTCGCGTTGCGAGACGCCAAGCTCGGAGCAGCGCAGGGCGTCTTCGTTTGAGGGCCGGCTGACCGGATTCGCTACGCGACGACTACTTTTTCCTGGTCGGCATTGGGAGCCCGACGCGTGCTTCCGCATTGGCCCACTCCGGCCAGCGTTCGCGGCTCTTCTGCGCCAGCTTGTGCATGAGCGCAATCGCCCCGGGATCGTCATCGCCCGGGCGGGTTTCGATGACGTCGTCGGCCATCATCGCCTGGATGATCGCCCGACCGAGATCGGTCCGAACGATCGTCAGGGTCCAGTCGGTCATTTCGCCGATCCCGCCGGTGGAGATGTCGGCGTGCTCGGCCGCGAAGTCGGGGCAGAGATTGCAGCCCTCACGCGTCCAGGCGTGGCACTCCTTGAGGTTGATCTCGTGGTAGTCGCCGTTCTTCATCCAGATCTGGAAGACGCCCTTGATGTTCATCTTCACGATGTCTTCTTTGGCGAGGCCGTACTTGATGCCGAACAGCTCGTCGAAGAGTGAATCGTCGAAGCTCTTCGAGCACAGCAGGCCGATGTTGAGTTTGAACGGCCTGGAGACCTTGCCGACCTTGCGATGCCACATGACCGGGGCGACCGAAGACTGGCAGCTCATGCCGACGAGGGCGAGGTTTTCGAGGCCACGTTCGCGGGCCTCGTCGAAGGCGAGGGTGTTGGCCGAGTAGGTGTAGCGGCTTCCTGCGCCGGCAAGCACCTCTTCGGCGTTGGTGGCGACACCTGGCGTGGCTTTCCAGCCGCTGCCGCCTTCGAGCATCGAAACGAGTGCGCCGTCGATGATGTTGTTCTCGAGGCTCCAGATCAGGATCTGGGACACCAAACCGCCGTCTTGGCCCTTCTCGTAGACGTCGTCGTTCTTGGCCCGCACGAGCATGATGTCTTTGTAGATGCCGGCCATTGCATCGGGTTCGCGGTCGTAGCCGAACAGGTGCTCGTTGGCTTCACCCTCCCAATCACGAAAGCGCGGACAGGCGCGGGTGCACGAGGTGCAGCCCTTCTCGCCGTGACCACAGTTGGTCGGGCCGAGTTCATCTTCGAGGTGGAAGGGTTTGTACTGCCCGGGCTCATGCTTGTAGCCGATGACGTCGTGTGGACAGGCGATCACACAGCCGGCGCAACCGGTGCACAGGCCCGAGGTGATCACCTCGTCGTAGAGCTCTTTCCATTGGAACGTCCAGCGTTCCTTCTTCGCCGGGGCATTCTGTGTTGGTGCGGCAGAGTCGGTCACATCCGGACCCTACTTGCGCCGTACTGAAAGCGCCCAACGGCACGTGCTGAAAGCGTCGCCGCGGACCCGCTCAGAGCTCGCCGACATCGATGACACACTCGGCCACGATCTCGACGAGCTCGGGAGGAAGGGTCGGACGCGGTGCGCCTTCGGCGACCTCGGCCGTGAGCGCGGTCTCGACGGCATTGAAATCGGAGTACCGAAACCGCACCTGCGCGGTGTCGATGACGCACTGACAGATCTCGGTCTGGATCAGAGGGTCGTCGTCGGTCGAGGCGCACGCCGCCATGAAGCTGTCGGCGTTGTCTTGGACGAAGTCGAGTTGTGTGTCTTCTGAACACCCAGCGAGGGACACGGCAAGAGCAGCAACGATGACGGGCGCAGCGAACCGGGCGAGATGCACGCCGCGAATCCTAGCCGTGCGTGGAACTCCCCGCCCCGATCGTTCTGTGCGTCGAACACCCCGCCCCGATCGTTCTGTGCGTCGAACACCCCGCTGACGGTGACTTTGACGCACAGAACGCAAGGGGCGATGACACTGGCGCACAGAACGTCACGCCCTGGCGGCTCGATCAGCGAGCTGGTTGGGCACCACCGGTGGCGCTGGTCAGTGACCGTGCTCGACGAGGATCTCCCGAGCTCGGTCGAAGACGCTGTCGAGCATGGGTTCGGTCAGCCGGCCGGTGAACGTGTTCTGCTGGGAGACGTGGAAGCTGCAGAGCAACACCTGCCCCTCGCCGAACTCGACCTCGACGCCATGACCAAACTTCGGTCTCGGCTTGATCCCAAGGTGGTGCGACAGTCCCTGGTAGGCGAACCCACCGAGGGCGATGTAGACGATCGGATCGAGGAGCGCGATCTCTCGGTCGAGGAACGGCTTGCAGGTGTCGCGTTCGACCGTGGTCGGCTTGTTCGCAGGCGGGGCGCATTTCACCGGTGAGGTGACGTAGGCGCCGCTCAACTCGAGCCCGTCATCGATGTCAGTACTGGTCGGCTGGTTGGCGAAACCGGCGCGATACATCGCTCGGTACAACCAGTCGCCGCTCCGATCGCCGGTGAACATTCGTCCGGTGCGATTCGCACCATGGGCCGCGGGTGCCAGCCCCACCACGATCAACTTCGCCTGCGGATCACCGAAGCCCGGCACGCCTCGACCCCAATAGTCCCAGTCGGCATACGCCGCCCGCTTCTCCGCCGCGACCTGTTCTCGCCACTCGACCAGGCGAGGACATGCCCGACACTGCGCAACCTCATGCGCAACAACATCAAGCGAGTCCGGATTTGTCGCCCTCTTGTTTGCCATCGGCTGATCTGCTGCCACACCAAAACCGTAGGTAGCGTGCAGGCCAATGGCACCCGCAGCGAAGAAGACCCTCAAGAAGACCGTCGGCAGAGCGACCGCCGCCAAGAAATCCGTGGCCAAGAAGAAGCCGGCGGCGTCGGCAAGGCGGAGTAAGGCGTCAGGACCGAAACCGACGACCGTTCTCCTTGTTCGCCACGGCCGGACCCCGACGACGGGCCAGGTCCTCCCCGGCCGCGCCAAGGGCCTCCATCTTGGCGACGAAGGTATCGCCCAGGCGCAGCGTGCCGCCGACCGCATCAGCGCCCTGGGTTCAGGCAAGATTGCCGCTGTCTACAGCTCACCCATGGAGCGAGCTCGCGAAACTGCCGCCCCTATCGCGAAGGCCACCGGCCATCGGGTCAAGGTTCGCAAGGGGTTGATCGAGGCCGACTTCGGCGACTGGACCGGCCGTAAGCTGGTCGACCTCAACAAGTTGCCGGAGTGGTCGCAGGTCCAGCGGTATCCGAGCGGCTTCCGTTTCCCGGGCGGGGAATCGTTCACCGAGATGCAGCAACGCATGACCAACGCCATTGCCGAACTGGTCGCTGAGCATCCGGGTGAGACCATCGTGTGCGCTTCTCACGCCGACACGATCAAGGCCGCCGTCGCCGACGCGATGGGCACCCACCTCGACCTCTTCCAGCGGATCGTCATCGGCCCCTGCTCGATTTCGGCGATCACCTACACCACCGGTGGCCCACTCATTCTCGCCGTCAACTCGATGGGCGACGATCTGTCCACCCTGATCCCCAGCTGAGCGAGCCCAGCATGTCCGACTCCTTCGATTTCCGTACCGCCAGCCACTTCACCGCGGGTGCCGTCGGCGAACCCGGCCGCCGGGTGTTCTACCTGCAAGCCGGCGACCAATACCAGCATGTCTCGTTCAAGCTCGAGAAACAGCAAGCGATGGCCCTGGCCACGTTCCTGCGTACCGTCCTCGACGATCAGCCAGTGCCGTCCGACGATCCCCAACCCATCCCGCTCGTGAATCCGGTCGAGCCGGCTTGGGTTGTCGGCCAGATCGCCGTTGGCACCGCCGAACCGGGCGAGATCATGATCCTCGTCGAAGAACTCGTCGTTCCCGATGACGACGATGCCGACGATGATGATGATGACGTCGATGAAGCGTTCGACATCTTCGAAGAGTCAGGTGCCCGCTGCACGGCCACGATCACCGTCGCTCAGGCCGCCAACTTCGTCCAGACCGTCGACGAACTGGTCAGTCAAAGCCGGCCACCGTGCCGCCTCTGTGGTGGCCCCCTCGACCCCGACGGCCATGCGTGCCCGCGACTGAATTGATCACCTCACTGTGGTATCAGACCGTGAGCACCGAACAGTGAGTGATCCCGATGCGGTGAACGACGTCGACGAACCGTTCGGCCTGTCGAACGTGCAATTGATCGACCTTTTCGAGTCCGGCGAGGTCGAGGTCGAGGGCCGGATGCCGTACAGCTCGAACGCGACCCTGCTCGTCACGGTGACCGGCACCGACGAGAGCGGCGCGCCAATCGAACATCGGGCGATCTACAAGCCTGGCAAGGGAGAACGCCCGCTTTGGGACTTCCCCGAGGGTCTGTACAAGCGTGAGGCCGCCATGTACCGGTTGGCCAAGGTGCTCGACCTCGATGTGATCCCGCCGACGACCATTGGTATCGGTCCATTCGGTGAGGGCTCGTTCCAGACGTTCGTCGATGCCGACTTCGAACAGCACTACTTCACACTGCATGCTGCCGGAATCGGTCTCGACGCCATGCGCAGCCTGGCCGTGCTCGACGTCATCGGCAACAACGCCGATCGCAAAGCGGGGCACTGTCTGATCGGACCGAACAACCGCGTGTACGGCATCGACAACGGCCTGTCGTTCCACGCCCAGTTCAAACTCCGCACCGTGATCTGGGACTTCGTCGGCGAACCGATTCCCGACGCGACGCTCGCGAGCATCGAGCAGTTCGTCGACGACGGCCCGCCGGTGGAGCTGTCATGCCTTCTCGACCGGTTCGAAGTCGACGCCATGATGACCCGGGCGCTCGCATTGCTGGCCGACGGCGTCTTCCCGGCCGACGACACCGACGGTCATCGTTGGCCCTGGCCGCTCGTGTGAGCGTGGGTCCGGCGACGACGTCGTAGGCTCGGCGACGATGAAGGCGAACGATAGAGACGCGAGCAAGACCCGGTTCGAGACATCGCAGTTGTCCGGTGTGGACGGCTACAAGTTGCTGACCGGCTTGGTGGTGCCCCGCCCGATCGGTTGGATCGGATCGGTGTCGACCGACGGCGTACACAACCTGGCGCCGTACTCGTTCTTCAACGCCGTTTCGGGCAATCCCCCGTTGGTGGTGTTCTCCGCCGGCCACGGCGACGGCGTTCGCAAGGACACCGCCGACAACGTGAAGACCACCGGCGAATTCACCGTGAACATCGTGACCGACACCACCGCCGAAGCAATGAACGCAACGTCGGCGAGCCTGTCAGCCGATGCCGATGAGTTCGAACACGCAGGATTGACGCCACTCGACTCATCACTGATTGCGCCAAAGCGTGTCGGCGAGGCCAAAGCGCAGCTGGAGTGTCGGCTCGTCAACGACATGCACATCGGCGCCGAAGGCGGCGGCAACTGGTTGTTCGTCGGCGAGGTCGTTGCCTTCTGGGTCGACACCGCTCTGCTCGACGGCACCCGAGTCGATCAGGCGGCGCTGGCTGCGGTCGGTCGTCATGCCGGCAACCTCTACAGCACCACAGAAAATCTGTTCGAGCTCATCCGGCCCGCCTGACCGCCCGCCCACGAACCCAGCACCCACGGGAATCGGATCAGGGGCGGGCGTTCCAGACGCTGACGATGCGGTCGAGTGCTTCGTCGAGCAGCGCCGGGGGGCGGTCGAAACACAGCCTGATGTGCGGATCGACAGCACCGTCGGGGCGATATGTGGATCCGGGTCGGACGATGACGCCCTGCCTTGTCAACGAATCGACGAAGGGCATCGAGTCATTCCCCGGCAGCTTGGCCAACACGGTCAGACCACCGTCGGGCGGCACCACCTCCCATTCCGGCATCGCTTCGCCGAGCCAGAGCGTCACCTGGCGTGCCGTTTCCTCGAGCGACTGACAACGCGGCTCGATCAATTTGTCGAATCGGTTCAGCAGGTGGAGAGCGAACATCTGGGCGACGAGCGACGGACCGTGATCAAGCGCTGCTGACCGATAGGCCTCGAGGCGAGCAACCTCGGCGACCGAGGTGATCGCCCACCCGATCTGGAGACCCGACCATGCCGACTTCGACAACGTGCCGATCGAGATCACCTCGACCTCTTCGCAGCGTGTTGCCAAATGGGTAAGCGGTCCACCGAAAGCGAGGTCGTCGTTCGCCCCGTCGATCAGCACCGGAACGA
>RCMY010001259.1_pt1 | contig 24161 bp, 26 predicted proteins | sample 2041341 | NCBI WGS metagenome assembly RCMY01 (sample SAMN09708234, study PRJNA481090) | Marine sediment metagenome, whole genome shotgun sequencing project.
CCACGCCCTCACCTGCGAGGTCGAGGTGGTGCGCCAAGGACGCGGCCTGTTCCCCCTCGGCGGACAACGAGGGGTCCGCGCGAAGCGCGATGGCCACCTTGGCGTGCAGTGCCAGTACGACATGGGGAAGGACCAATGAGAGCACAGCGTCTCGCAACAGGGCGTGGACGAACCCCAACCGGCCTCCGCCGGCCGGGGCGAGCACCTGCGCTTCGACGGCCGCGCGCAACGTCGCGTCGAGGCCGCTGCCGCCGAGGACAGCCTCGAGGAGTCGTGGCTCGAACTCGCGCCCCACGACAGCGGCTACCTCGAGCAGGTCGACCACGTCCGGAGGCAAGCGGTGGACTCGCCCGAGCAGAGCATCACGCAACGTCGGTGGCAGGTCCTCGCCGCCAGCGCGGGCCAACTCGATCGCGTGGAACGGCGAGCCATCGGATCGCCGGGCCATGGCTTCGAGTGCTTCGTGTTCCAACGCCGCGGCGGCGTTGTCGGCCACGAGGGCCCGGACATCGGAGATGTCCAGCGGGGCGAGGTCGAGGCGGTGCACCCGCGACGCCCGACCCAACTCGCCGACCAGGCGACGCACGTCACGGTCGACCTCGACCGCGTCGTCCCGGAGCGTGACGATCAGGAGCACCCGTTCCTTTCCGAGGCCACGGGCGAGGTAGGCAAGAAGGCTCCAGGTCGCCCCGTCAGCCCAGTGCACGTCCTCGACGACCACGAGGGTGGGCGCCCGTTCGGACAGACGTCCGAGCGCCGCCGCCGTTGCCTCGTAGAAGGCGCCCGGCGGCACATCCGCCGGCGCCGCCCCGAGGGCGGGGCTCAGTGCAGCCAAGGTCCGACGGGCCGGCCCGAGCAGCGCCGAGAGCTCGTTGGGATCATGCGCCTGCGCGAACCGTCTCCACATCGACGCGAACGGCGCCAGGGGTGTCGCACCGCCCTCGACGTCGACGCCGTTGCCCCAGAGGACCTGCCAGCCGTCGAGACCTGCAGCCACCTCCTCGACCAGTCGCGTCTTCCCGATGCCTGCCGGGCCGACCACGAGCACCGCGGACGCACCCTCCGTTGCCGTGGACGCGGCGAGTTCCCCGAAGTACGCACGTTCGTTGACACGCCCCCAGAATCGGTGCGCGCTCACGGCTGCCCCCTCATCGCCCTCACCTGCGGAACTCCGTTCCACAATCTAGGGAGGATGCCCTAGGCGTCCACGCAACAGCTGGACCACCGTGGGGTTGTCACGACGACATCGACGAACAGGACCCGCCGTGAACACCCACACCCAGCCCGAATCGTGCCGTTCCTTGCGACAAAGGGGCGCCTCCCGCGTTGCGCTCCTCGCCGGTCTCGGCCTCCTGCTCGGCGCCTGCAGTGGCGACGGCGGCGAGATCGAGACGACGGCGGCGGCAGCCGAGGACCAGCCGGCCGATGAGCAGGCAGCAGACGCGCCCGAGGCGGAGCCGACCGCCGACGAACGACCGGACCTCGTCGTCGGCAGTGACGGCGACCTGTCCTTCGAGGCCTGGCAGTTCGTGTGCTCACCCATCGGGGGCTCCGCCGACGGCACGGTGGACGAGAACCTCGGTCGGGTGTGCGGTGCTCGTGTCGAGATCACGAACACTGGTGACGCCGCCATCAAGGTGCTCTCGTCGTGGAACCTCATGGTCGACACCGAGGGCGAGACGTACGTCGCGGACGCGGGGTCCAAGCACTTCTGGGCGCCGCTGGAGCCGGGGGCCAGCGTCTCGGCACAGATGGGGTGGGTCGTGCCGTACGGGGTCGACATGGTCGAGCTCCGACTTGCGGGCTCGGACGACTCCGCCGGGGTGTCACTGCCCTTCACGGACCCCTTCGCCGCCTGAGGACGGATCGTCGACCGGCCCTGGGTGTCGGGGGCGAGCGGTCGAGGTCGCCCTCCCGGCGACCTCGACCGCTTGATTCCACGTGGCGCGCACCCCGGTGCGCTGTGCCGGCCCGTCCTCGCGCCGGACGCTGCCTTCCCGGAGACTGGATCGAAGCCAACGGGAGGGAAGCGCCATGCGCAGGACCGACAACGACCTGCTCGACCAAGTCGTCGAGCCTGACGCGTCACCAACGGACGACCTGGGGCCAGCGGCGGCCCAACCACGTCGGCGCCTCAACCGACGTGTTGCCGGCGCGATCGCGGCCGCCGTAGTGGTCGGCGGCGGCGGCGTCTACGTCTTGGCCAGCGCGCCCGAGCCCGAGCCCCAGACGGCCGTGGCACCGAGCCCCGCCCAGGACGCGGATGAGGAGCCGGTGATCGGACGCGGGACCGACGGCTTCGTCAGCTTCACGGCGCACAGCCACGAGTGCACGCCGAAGGGATCCGACGCTGAGGGCAACGCGATCCCGGGAATGGGGATGCAGTGCAACGTCAAGGTGACCGTGGTGAATCGCGGTGTCGAGGCCGTGACCCTGAAGTCGCGGCTGCAGCTGCTCACGGACGATGAAGGCAACGTCCACGAGGGCATCCCCGGCACGGTTGCCCTTGAGCTGCCCATCCCGCCAGGCGGCGAGGTCACGGGACGTTGGATCTGGGAACCACTCGCTTTCGATGCCACGTTGACGAGCGTGACTTTCCACTGGTCGGCGGAGTCTGACGGCGTCGTTGCTCCCTTCCCGGACGCCTGACCCGGAGGGCCGTCTGGGCTACGCAGAGAACTCCTGCACCGCTCGTACGTTCACCGGTTGTCGGGTGGTGGTGTCGGCATGGGCCGAGACGGAGTCCGCTCGAGTCCGGGAACACGCGTGCCGTCGTCGCAACATCCGGGTCGCTGGGCCGTGGCTGCAGGCCTCATGGTCTCCTTGGCCAGCGCCTCGTGCGCCGCGACAGGCCACCCGACGCCAGCCGAGGCTGCCCCAGCCGCCGCCCCGTCGATCACCGACGCGAATCCTGCGGACAGCCTCGCCGACCCCACCATCCGTGGGGCCCTGTCCCCCAGTGGCATCCCGATGCAGGTCCTGGATGTCTCCCGTTGGTCGGCGACCGTCCGCACCCCTTGTGGGGCCGAGGCCGTGCTGGGGTCGTGGGCACCACTGACCGCGGTGGATGTGGTGCTCGACCCCGGGCATGGGGGGCGCCAGGATCCCGGCGCCCTGAGTCCATCCGGCGACCGCACCGAGTCCGACCTCAACCTGCAGGTCGTGGCGGCCGTCGGTGAGGAACTCGACCGCCGAGGCATCACGTGGGCCTCGACGCGATCCGGCGACTACGCCGTGCTCCTGTCGGTCCGGGCCGAGTTCGCGGACGCGATGGCCGCTCGCCTCATGGTGTCGGTGCACCACAACGCCCCGGCCAGCGCGACCTCCGACACCCCTGGCACCGAGGTCTACATCCAGTCGGAGAACCCGGCATCGAGTCGCCTGGGCGGACTGCTGTACGACCATGTCGTGGCGGCGCTGCAACCCTTCGACGTGCAGTGGACGCGAGCCCACGACGCGGGGGTGCTGTCCGTCCTGACCTCCGACGCGAAGGACGCCTACGGCGTGCTGCGTCGTCCGGCGACACCCACCGTGTTGCTGGAGGCCGGGTACCTGGCCAACCCCGCTGAGGCATCGCTGTTCGGGACCGGCGCGTACCTCGACGCCATGGGCCGTTCGGTGGCCGACGCCATCCAGACCTATCTGGAAACCGAGGATCCGCCCGTCCAGCAGCCAGGCACCCCGCGGTCGTTCGCTGGCGTCCACGCTCCCAGCGCATCGACCTGCGCCGAGACCCCACTGGAGCCGTGACCCGACCGGTCAGCGCCGGAGCACCGATCTGGCGAGTTGGGCCGCATCGTTGGCGGCGCCCCACGACAGAGTGAGACCAGCGCCGCCGTGGCCGTAGTGGTGCAGGACCGGGCGGTCAGCGTCGCCGGCAAGGTCGAGGCGGACCTCGGGGCGCGTCGGGCGGAGCCCCACCTGGACGTCCAGCACTTCGGCGTCAGCGAGTGACGGGACCATCGCCGTGCAGCGCGCGAGGATGTCCGCCGTCACCTCGTCGTCCGGGACGCGAGACCACGACCCGACCGTCGCCGTGCCGCCGCAGACGACGGTCGAGGTCCGCGGGACGACATACGTGGCCCCGCGGGGCGTGTCCGTGTCCAACGAGATCTGCGAGATCCACGGGGCGCGGACCAGCACGACCTGACCGGACACCGGCTGGACCGTCACGTCCAGGGCGAGGTGGTGTGCCTCGACACCGGCGCAGTCGACCACGAGGTCCACCCCCGGCGCCCAGGCATACCCGAGTGACTCCAGGCGACGTTCCTGCAGTTCGACGCCGACGTCGACACATCGGTCGACCAGCCACTGCAGGTAGGCGGGCATGTCGGCAACCCACGAGGTGTACGACCACCCGTGGTTGACCCCCTCGGGCAGCGACCCGTCCAGTGCGGCAAGGTCCGGCATCTGGGTCCGCCAGCCGGGACCAACCGATGCCTCGCGAACGAACTCATGCACCGTGCGGGCCATCACCGGGACAACCGGGTCCGTCGCCAGTTCGGCCAACCGTTTCGCGGTCACCCTCCCCCACTGATCGACCGACTGGGCCGGGCCGGCGAGGTAGGGATACCAGAACGCTGCCGCGACGCCGGACGTGGTCGCCGTGGGGGCCTCGGCCGTGAGGACCTCGACGTCCCAGCCGTCCGCACGAAGTGCGAGCGCGGTCGTCAGCCCGATCACGCCGGCCCCGACGACGCTCGCCCTGCTGCTGGACTGCCGCATCATCCCTGCCTCGTCAGGCGCCCCAGGGGTTGACGGTCTTGGCCAGGGCTTCGCGGATCCGTTCGGACATCGACTCGCCGAACGTGGACACCAGCAGTCGGCCCTCGAACCTCGAGGCCTCCCAGAGCGCGTGCGACTCATGGCCGTCGGCGATCAGCAGGAACAGTGCCGCCTCACCGGGCTGGAGGGTCTCGCCGACGCGCTTCATCTCGTCGTCGTCGATCCCGATGTCGCGGATCTTGGCCCAGATGCCACCGGCAGCAGCACCCAGCGCGAGCCCGACGATCGGGCCGCCGACGAACAGACCGGCCAGCAGCCCCCACCACGACCCAGACGCCGCCGCCTGGGGGGCGCTGACGTCCTTGGTCTGGACCAGCCGGATCTTGTCGCTGTCCATCTTGATCGCGATGACCGCGTCCTCGAGCTTGAGGCGGCCGTTCTTTTGCAGCCGCATCGCGGCCAACAGCGCCTCCTGTGCCTTCATGCTCTCGCTGAAGGCAATCGCCACGACGGCCTGGCCCGCGGGCTCCGATGCCATCAGCCGCTGGATCTCCGACTCCGCGGAGTCGGTGCCCGTCGACGGATCGACCTGCGGGGGAAGCTGGTCCTGCATGAGAGGCGCCTTCGTTCATTCGTTGACGAAACCTACGCAGCACCGGTGAGCAATGACCGCGGCGTCCCTCGGGGGCGCTCACCTGCTCGAGGTGCGTCACCGGATCGGGGCCCCGACGCTCTTGAGGACGACGGCCAAAGCGTCCGGCTCGACGGCCGACGACACCCAGGCGTCGGCGCCAGCCTCGAAAGTCTCGTCGAAGAGGCGTACGTCATCCATGCAGACCACGATTCCGATCGGGCAACGGAGGCCTCGAAGCCGTCGGACGACTTCGACGGCCCGAAGCGGATCCGGAGATCCGATGATCGCGATCGGACGGCCCGTGGACGAAATGATCTGTTGGTCCCAGTCCCCCGTGACGGCGGACACCGGCACTCGGGCGCGTTGCAGCATGCGCGCCAACCTGGATGCAAGGAACGGATCGTCAACTCCCAGGAAGACGGTCTGCCCCACCTTCGCGGCGGAGGTCGAAGCTGTCGGCCGAGCACCGAACCCGACGCGCCTGGCAAAGCGATGAGCCCTCATGGCGTCTTCCTTGTTTGCTTCACAGATGATACAGTTCGTGAAGCAGAACCAGAAAGGACTCTGACCATGCAGACGACCTCCCCAGGACCCGTGGTCCTCACCCGCAGTGGCCGTACCAAGCTCTCGAAGCAGCTGCTCGAGGCCGCCGAGCGGCAACGGCGCATGGCCGAGGAGGCCGGGCTCCAGGGCCGAGCGCCGGAGCACGACAGCTACCGGGACCTGCTCACCCAGGTGACCCGCCTGCAGGCGTTGCTCGACCGGGCCGTCTCGCCGGCCGTCGTCCAGGACGACCCGACCATCGTCGAACTCGGCGACGTCGTGACCTTGGCGTACGACGACGGTTCGATCGACCGGGTGACGCTGACCAACCCGATGGAGGCCACAGCAGCCGAGCAGAACGTGTCGATCGGCTCGCCGATGGGACGTGCCCTCGACGGTCGCCGCGTCGGTGACGTCGTGACCGTCCTCGCACCATCCGGCCCCTACACCTGCCGGATCGTCAAGCGTCGACGAGCGAGGTGACCGCCATGATCCCCGTCCTCGTGACCGCCTTCTCCCGCAGCCAGTCGCGGGCTGCCTCACCTCCCCGTCGCAGCCCCGACTCGGCCCATCCCCATCCCCCGACCGGCCTCGTCAGGCTCGCCTTCGAGGAACTGGTCGCCACGCTCCAAGATCGGCGAACCTCGTGAACACCCTGGTCACTTCCATCATCGTCCTCGTGATGTTGACGATGAGCGTCGTCCCCCTCTTCGTCGTCATGTATCTCGGCAATGAGCGATCACGCGTCGGCCTGCTTGTCTTGACCGGATCACTCATCAGTGGAGCCATCTTGGGTACCGCACTGACGGCCTCAGCTTGACGGACCCGTTCACAACGGGCGTGCCGTCCCTGGACAGCCTGATCCAGGGCGTGCGTGTCGGCGACAACCTGGTCGTCCAGAGCCACGGCGGCGGCCCGGTGCTGGACACGATCGTCGAGCACTTCGTCAGCGCCCGTGGCGGACGCTCGCTGGTTGCCTGCACGGCGGGCGTCGCCTGGCCGGGTGGACACCCCGACGATCTGCTCATCACGGACCTCGCCGCAGGCAACTCCGCTCCACCGAGCAGCGTCGAGCAGGCTCGTGAGACCGTGGCTGACCTCGACCGCCAGGTCGGCGGCGAGGCCTTGTTCGTCTTCTGGACGCTCACGGCGATGCAGGAGGCCTGGGGGGCGGACGCCTCGTTGGACTTCTTCCTGTGGGCCTGCCCGCGGCTCTACACGCGCGGGAGCATCGCCCTATGGCCGATGGACCCGAAGAAGCACAAGCCGAAGTACCTGCGCCGACTTGCAGAGATCACGCAGGTGATCGTGGACATCAAACCGGGAGAGGCTCCCGACACGCTGCGCGCCAGTGTCCTCAAGGCCGACGGCCGCCCCGACAACGTGGTCGGCCGCCGGGTGGACGTGGACGCGACCAGCCTGGCCCCCGTGGGCCAGCCGGGGCGGGGCGACACAGCCCTGGGCGAACGTGTCCTTGCGGAGCGAACCCAACGCGGGATCTCGCAGACCGAACTGGCTCGCCTGGTCGACATCAGCCCGTCTGCGCTGTCCCAACTCGAACGAGGAACCCGGGGCGTTTCAGCTGACACCATCACCCGGATCTGGCAGTCGCTGGGCGTGCCCTTCGGCCCCGAGGACCCCCGCCCGTCTGGTTACGTCATCGCCCGGCGGGGCGCCCAACCGTCATCAGCGACGTCGCATGGCATGACACGGCGACGGCTGACGGCAGAGCCCGGCCTCGCCGAGACCTGGCTGATCACGATCGACCCGGATGCCTCCGGCCGAGGTGCGCCGTTCCCGGTGAAGTCACCCGAACTCATCACGGTGCTGTCCGGCGTCGTCGACCTCGACGTCGGTGGCCAACTCGAGACGCTGCAGGCAGGGGACAGCCTCGTGACCACGTCGGCCTCCGTGGCCGGCTGGTCCAACCCCGGGGCCACGCCCGCGGATCTGCACTGGAGCATCCTGCCGGCATGACCACCATGCCCGGTGGCCATCGCCGTCTGTGAGCTGGCTCGACCAGCCCGGGGAACCGCGTCAGGTCCCGCCCTGCTTGGTGCGTCGCGAGCGCAGGCGCAACGCACCCGCGCCGGCCAGGGCTCCGAGGCCGATGAGCGCCGCGCCCCCTCCCGTCGCCGGCAGGCTGACGATCGGCGCCGCCTTCTCTGCGTCCACCACGTTGCATGGTGTCGCCTGGGGCGATGGTGCGGCGGGAACGCCGGGCCGGTCGTCGGCCGGGTCCGCCGACTGGACCAAGCGGTTGCCCCCAGCGTCGGCGTACCACGAGTCGTGGTGCCTCTCGTTGTCCGACGGCGCCAGGACCGTGTCGACGAAGAACCAGTCGGACTGCAGCCGTTCCGGTGTGACGTCGAGCACGGTGTAACCGTGGCCGGTCAGGTCGACCATCTTGATGTGTGGGTTGCCGCCCGAGATGGCCGCTGCGGCCGACTGCGACGCCTCCTCACCCAGCGCTTCGAAGTTCGCTGCCGTGACTGACGGCGTCACGAACTCGATGCCGATGTTGCGGGGCACGAGCGGGTTGAGGCCCGACGGGTCGTAGACCAGCGGGTTGAACGGGTCCTCGGTCAAGTCCCCGGCCCACGACGTGTGGATGTCTCCGGTCAGCACCACGACGTTCTCCACGTCGTTGTCCCGGATGGCGGAGAACAGCCGGTCCCGCTCGGCTTGGTAGCCATCCCAGGCATCGCCGTTGAACGCGACGCCACCCTGGTTGAAGGGCGTGGGCGTGTCCGGACCGGTCGGAAGCTGCGGGATCCCCACGATGGCCCACTGCATCATCATCACTTGTTGAGCCACAATCTTCCACGTCGTGCCACGCTGCTGCGCGCCGTCGAGCGCGCCGTCGAGGAACGCACGCTGTGCGTCGGAGATCATCCGGCGGTCCGGGTCGTCAGCCTGCGCCCCAGCGGGGATGCCGATGTCGGGGTCACGGTCCTCGAGGCGCGTGTCCAGGACGACGATGTCGGCGAGGTCGCCGTAACGGAACGCCCGGTAGATGGTCAGCGTGTCGGCGGGATCGGGGAGCCGGATCGGCATCCACTCGTCGTAGGCCCGCGTGGCCCAACGCTTCCTGACCTCCCAGTCGAGGCCGTCCTCGGCCGGGTTGTCGCCGTCGCCGTGGTTGAAGGCCCCATCGCGGTGCGAGTTGTCGGTGGTCTCGTGGTCGTCCCAGGTCACGATGAACGGGAAGAGCTGGTGCAGGCGACGGAGGTCGGGATCCTGCTTGTAGTGGCCGTGCCGGAGGCGGTACTCCTCGAGGGTCACCATCTCCAGGTCGGGCACCATGTCACGCGGCTCGGACAGCTCCCCAGCGCCGGGGCCGTAGCGGTCCGCTCCGTTGCCGTACTCGTAGAGGTAATCGCCGAGGTGCAGGATCGCGTCGAGGTCGTTGCGCTGAGCCATCACGGCGTAGACGTTGAAGAAACCGCCTGAGTAGTTCGCGCAGGATGCGACCCCGAAGCGCAGCCGGTCCACGATCTGATCAGGGGCGGGCGCAGTCTTCGTGCGCCCGACCAACGACCGGCACCCATCCACCTCGAAGACGAAGAAGTAGGTCATGAACGGCGCGAGGCCGGTCGGGTCGATCTTGACCGTCCAGTCGCGCTCGGCCGTCGCCGAGGTGACACCCTCGGTGACGACGTCCGTCATCTCGACGTCGCGAGCAACGATCCACCGAACCGGTAGGTCACCGCCGTCATGGCTCTCCACCGGGGTCACCCGGGTCCACAGGATCACGCGGTCGTGCAGCGGGTCACCTGACGCGACGCCATGCAGGAACGGAGCGAGGGTCTGGTCGGCGTGGGCCACGGGACGCGGGAGGCCGGCGGCGATTGCGGCAGCGGCTCCGGTCTGGCCGGCACGGTGCAGGAACGCACGTCGGTCAATTGTCGAGCTGACGGGGTGGTCTCCCAGTTTGTGGATTTCCACCGTAGCGAGGGCCGGTGGCACACCTCGATGCCTGCACGTGCATGGGGAGAGTCGCGCGGCAACCGGGGCACCGATCGGTGCTCGCTGGCAAAACCGGACGTCGCACCTCGGCCGCGTCAGTGCAGCGAGTCGAGTCGGTCGCGGTACTCGGCCGGGTCGATCTCCCCACGAGCCAGGCGCTCGGCGAGCACGGAACGGGCACGGTCGTGCGAGCCCGGTTCATCGTGCGGCGGCTGCCGGTCCCGGCCACGCGCCAGCGTCACCACGAACCAGATGACGGCGGCCCAGAACCCCACCATCGCCAATCCCATCCACCAACCCCAGTTCCATCCCCACATGTGATTCCCCCAGCCGTTCTGGGCCAGGACGGTCGATGCGACATTGATGGCCACCAGCATGACGATGCTCCTTCTGCGTTGGTGCCAGCATCGCCCGACGCGCTCCAGGTTGGCAGGGCCCTTCGGTCCGCATTCCAGGGACCATCAGCGCGCCGCATCCCGCTCGCATCGGTCTTGCGGCGGACCGCCGGCAGTGGTTTCCGTGCGTTGACCGTCCCTTCGGCGGTCCAACCGGCAGGACTCGCTTCGGGCCGCGTCGAACATCTCCAACGTGCCTCGTCGAACATCTCCAACGTGCCTCTGGGTCGAATCGCGTCTCGGAGACCGCCAAGCGAGGATTGTTCCGCCATGCTGACATTTCGTTTTGTTCCGTTGTCCGTTGGCCTTGCCCTGGGGCTCGGTGTCGTCGGTGCAGGTATCGCCGTGGCGCAGGCGCCACCAAGCGCCTCGGAGGGCTTCGAGATCGTTGCAACGATCGAAGGCTCCAACGGAACCGACCTGGAATTCACCAGCCGCGAACTCACCGTGTGGAAGAATCCGGCAGGAGAACTGATCGAGTTGGCCGTCCCTGCCACACGGCACTTCGCCATCGTGGGCAACCAGGCGGAGGGTGCCAACATCGTGGACATCACGGTCCCCGAGGAGCCGTACGTGGTCTCACAGATCCCGTGCTCCATCAGCCAGGGCGATCCACAGGTGTCACCCGACGGCATGATCGCCGCCATCGGTGGCCAAGGCGGTGGCGATTGCTCGTACATCGGGCCGGACGGCGAGGAGCTCCCTTACCGGAGCGGCTCAGCCCTGGTTGACCTGAGCGACATCTACAAGCCGGTGGTGATCGGCAACGCCGCAAATCCGTCCGGCGGGTCGCACAACAACACCATCCACCCCAGTGGCGACTACCTGTTCATCTCGTCGTCGTCCATCGGGCAGACCACGAACATCCCGATCTTTGACATCACCGATCCGGCCAACCCGGTCGAGGTGAGCCGCTACACCGATCTGGGAAGCTCACCGCACGACATCCGCTTCAACGCCGACGGAACGCGGGCCTACCTCGCGGCGGTCACTGACATCAAGATCCTCGACACCTCCGACCCCGAGAACCCCTCACTGATCGCGATCTTCGCCGCCCCCGGTGAGTCCATCGTGCACGACACCCTGGTGAGCCCCGACGGCCAGTTCCTGTTCGTCGGCGACGAAGCTGGCGGCGGCCTGACCTACCCGTGCCCCGGTGGCGCAATCCACACCTTCGACATCAGCAATGAAGCGGCGCCGGTCTACCTCGGTCAGACGTACGCCGGAGTCGGCCCGGTCACGAACCGCGGCTACGACGAAGCGACGGGCGGGGCAGTCGAATCCTGCACCAGTCACGTCATGGAACTCAACCCCAACGGGACCTCGCTCACGATCGCCTGGTACGGCGGCGGAACCCGGGTCTTTGACTTCACCTCGCTCACCCAGGGACCCACACCGGCGACCGGGTGGGGAGAGAATGGCGTGGGGCTGGTCGAGTCCGGCTACATCGTGCCCGACGGCGCCAGCACCTGGTCCGCGAAGCAGTACGCGCCCCTTGCCGGCTACATCTTCTCCGACGACCTGAACCTCGGCTTCTACGTCACGAAGACACCTGACGCGATCGAGTTGGACATCCCGGCCCCCCAGCCCGCTGCAGGTGGCCCGTCGGCTCCAACAGCAACTCCGGCGCCAGCGCCAGAGGCCGCACCGACGTCCGCCGCCTTGCCTGCCACTGGCGGCGGCCTGGCGGTGATCGGGTTGGGGACCGCACTCTCCGGCCTCGTCATGTCGGCACGTCGTCGCCGCTCGCACCCGGTCGGCTGACGCCCCAGTCAGACCCAGACAACAAGCGGTCGGTGGTGAACCGAATTGGGTTCTCGTGGAGTCGGCGGCCGTCACCTGGCTTGGACGTGCTGGTCTTGCGGCGTGACCGTCGGCAGGCCGAGCGTCATCCAATCGTGAAGCCCGCCCCGGTAGTACCAGATCATCTCAGCGGGGTGCCCGGCCTCCAGGAGAGCACCGATCGCCAGGGGTGACTGCCCGCATTGGGGGCCGTTGCAGAAGAACACCGTCGGCGTCGCCGGGTCGAGTTCATCGAGGCGGGCGCTCGAGTCTGGGTGGGGGATGCTCACGGCGCCCGGCAACGTGAGGACGGCGTGATGCTCGGCCAAGCGGGAGTCGACGACGGGGCGGCCGGCCTCGAGGTGGTCGATGACTTCCAGCTCGCCCACCGTCCGCACGCCGTCCGCGAGCTGCATCGGCTGCAGCGTGCCCCAGGTCGCGTCAACGCTGACCCGTTGCGGCTGATCGGGGTCGGGGCGAGGAATCGGCGTGGGATCGCCGGTCGGTTCGTCGCGCTGGATGCTGGGCATCACGCCTCCTTGCGTTGGGAACAGCATCGCCCGTCCACCCGATGATGAGCAGAGTCCTTCGGCCCGCTTCCCAAGGACCATCAGCGAGCCAGGCCCATCACTGCCGCTGTTACCGTCGAGCGACGAGTCGCGCGCACTGGCATCCCCGGAGCATCCTTGATGAAGTCCGACACCGAGTACGAACCCGGAACGCTGACGCTGTCGGGCACCGTCGCCATGGGCACAGGCGTCATGATCGGTGCCGGGATCTTCGCCCTGACGGGTCAGATCGCTGAACTCGCCGGTCCGCTGTTCCCGGTCGCGTTCGTCATCGCCGCAATCATCAGCGGGCTCAGCGCGTACGGCTACATCAAGGTCTCCAACGCCCACCCGTCCGCCGGCGGAATCGCCATGATCCTGTCCCGTGCCTACGGGCGCTCGACCATTACCGCTGCCGGCTCGATGCTCATGGTCTTCTCCATGGTCATCAACGAGAGCCTGGTCGCCCGGACCTTCGGCACCTACACACTTCGACTGTTCAACGTCGCCGACACCAGTTCGCTGGTCCCGCTGTTGGCCCTGGGTCTGATCGTTGCCGCGTTCCTTGTCAACATCGCGGGCAACAAGGTCATCGGGACTGTCTCCAAGATCGCAGCCGTCCTGAAGGTCGGGGGCATCCTCGTCTTCGCGGCGGTCACGCTCGTGGTCGCTGGCTTCTCCTTCTCATCGGCCAGCGCAGGTCTGGCCAGCTCGGACCCGGGAGCCGCAGGGATGCTCGCAGGTGTCGCCCTGGCCATCCTGGCCTACAAGGGATTCACCACGATCACCAACAGCGGCGGCGAGGTTCGCGACCCCCACCGCAACGTCGGGCGCGCCATTGTCATCTCGCTGGCGATCTGCGTCGTGGTCTATCTGCTGGTCGCCTTCGCGGTCGGCTCGACCCTGTCGATTTCGGAGATCATCCAGGCCAAGAACTACGCGCTGGCCGAGGCAGCACGACCCGCCATGGGCGACGCGGGCGTGGCGTTCACCGTCGCGATCGCCATCGTGGCCACCGCGTCGGGACTGCTCGCAAGCCTGTTTGCCGTCTCCCGGATGCTGGCCATGCTCACCGACATGGCACTGATCCCCCACCGCCACTTCGGCATGCCCGGTGGCGTCCGGCAACACACCCTCGTCTACACGGTCGTGGTCGCCGGCACACTGGCCGTCTTCTTCGACCTCAGCCGCATCGCAGCGATCGGCGCCATCTTCTACCTCGTGATGGACATCGCCATCCAGTGGGGAGTGTTCCGACACCTGCGCGACGACGTCGACGCACGCGGCTGGATCCCGATCGCCGCCATCGTCGCCGATGCTGTTGCCTTGATCGCCTTTGTTGTCATCAAGGGCCGTGACGATCCGCTGATCATCGTGCTCGCCTCAGCGGGGGTGGCCGCCATCTTCGCGTTCGAAGCCGTCTACCTCAAGGTCAGAGGCCCCGTGACGGGCAGCCAGAAACCTGGCGCCATGAACCACGAGGGGACTGGCGAACCCAAGGCCGACCACCAGAACATGTAGGCGGCCCCAGGGATGTGCTGGGGTGCCCACACCGAAGTCCGGGCACCCCAAGTCACACGATCACGAGACGTCGAAGGTCCCGATCATCCCGCCCGCGTAGTGGCCCGGCTGATGGCAGGCGAACTCCAGTTGGCCGGCCTGGGTGAAGTGCCAGGTGATGCTCTTCGTCTCGCCCGCGGCCAATTCGAGGGCGTTGGGTTCATCACCCATCTGCATGCCGGCCTCCATGTTCTGCATCTCTTCCTCGTGCTCGTTCTGCACCGCCGTGTCGCCGATGACGAACTCATGCGTGGCCGCGCCGGAGTTGGTGACGACGAACGTGACGATCTCACCTGCCTCGACGGCCACGGTCGCCGGGTCGTAGGAGAGCGCGTCGAAGGCCTCGACCTCGACCGTTCGGTCAGCGTCGGCCTCGTCGGCTGGCTCGCCGAAGGCGAACGATCCGTGGTCGTCGCCGTTCGTGTCGCCCATGTCACCGCTCATGGATGCCGACGGGGTGTCATCGGGTGTTGCCGCGGTGTCGTCGGAGCCGCTGCAAGCGGCCAGGACGAGCGTGGCGGCAATGGCCGCACTACTGATGGATCGAAGGGAACGTGATGATGTCATTTCGGTACTCCTGAAGGTCGCGTTCAAACGCCACGGTAATGAGGGCATCCGCCGCGGGTCTGCGGTGGACGCCTGACATCTAGATCAGGAGGATCCCATCGGCGACCCGTTGGGTCCAGGGCGCAGCCGGCCCCTGCTGGCGCCGGCGCCATCCGTCGGCCGTCAGGACGCGACGCTGCACCAGAGGAACAAGGGTCGCCGTGAGCAGGGCGAAGGCGAGGAGCAGGACGAGGTTCGTCGTCGGGCGGTCCGCGTTCATGCAGGCTCCGCCGTCGTGGCACGCGACGGGCGAGGTCGCGTGCGGCGCCGATCCCGACACGGTGGAACCGGCGGTGCTCGGACCGGCCCACGTCTCTGCGGCAGCATGGACGATCGTCGCCCCCGTGAGAACGTGCGCAAGAACGAGCAAGGCAACCACCATCATGGCCGCCCGCCCGACGGGAATCGTTCGCGTGCGCATCTTCCCAAGATAACGCCTCAGCCTCCGAGTTAACGCCAAAGCCGGCCGGTCGTCCGCAGGCTGTTGACGCAAGGTCACGCCCGCGCCAGCGGGCCCAGCGTGCGGCCCGAGTCTTTGTCGCTCAGTGGGCGACCCGAGCCACGGCGCGACGTGACGTGGCGATGAAGGCAGCGACCTGCAGGCCGATGACCACGATGCCGAGCATCGCGAATGGCGCTCGGAACCAGTCAGGGTCCGGTGGGGCGCGATGGAATGAGAGCGTGTAGTGCATGAACAGGAAGTAGCCGACGTGGAGCAGCACGAGGTTGAACACGACAAGGGTCGAGTTGTGGAGCCACTTCCAGGCCGACGGTCCGAGTGATCGGATCGCCCGGTCCGACGATGTGGCGGCCAGAACGAGCGCCCAGATCAGCGCAACGAGGCCCATCGCGTTGGCGAGTCCGAAGCCAGGCTCCATCCTCGCCTCGCGACCGAGTTGCTCGACGAACTCGTAGCCGAAGAAGCGACTCAGGGTCCACCGAGTCCAACCGTTGAGGATGAGAACGGTGTGCAATGAGGCGAGCACGGCGAACCAGATCCCGATTTCGCGACGCCACGGGATCGCCCGCCGTGCCGGTCGCCAGAGCTTCACCAAGGGCCCCAAGGCAACGGTCACCAGCAGGAGCACCAGCGACCCATCGCCAACGGCCTTCCAAAGCCTCATCTCCGGGTCCCACTGCGGTCGGCTGAACCAGAAGCCGAGCATGATCACCCCGCCCGCCACGGCGACGAGCACATGACGACGGATGAGCGTGGCCAGAGCTGCCCCTGTCGGTGAGGGGAGCGTGGAGGCCGGCGATTCCTCGACGGTCTTCGTCATGGCTTGTCCTCTGGCCCATTGGGTTCGCGGGGTTCCTGGGCCAACGGGTTCGGCGTTGCCCCCGACTCGTCTGACGGGGCGCTGGAGCGCGTTGCTCGGCGGGCCAGAACGAACAGTCGGCTGACCCCCGCGAACAGGACCAGCCCGATCAGGATGAACAGGACGAGGTTCGGACTCACGGTTGACGCGTCTTTCGGTCGAGTGCAGCAGGCGCTGCCGGGCTCAGGATGGTCGTGGCCACACGAATGTCGCCCTTCAGCGTGCGGTGCACCGGGCACCGATCGGCGATCCGCGTCAGCGAGGCGCGTTGTTCGTCGGTCAGGTCGCCCCGCAGTTCGATGACCCGCTCGATCACCTCGATCTTGCAGGGGGCGTCCTCGGGGTCGGCGCAGTCGTCCGTGTGGGTCCGGGTGTGGCTCAGGGTGACGCGCACATGCTCCAGTGGCAGGCTCTTGCGGTTGGCATACATCCGCAGCGTCATCGACGTGCAGGCACCGAGTGACGCCAGGAGCAGGTCGTAGGGGTTCGGGCCAGTGTCGTCGCCGATCCCTGCTGGTTCGTCAGCGACGAATGCGTGGGTGCCAGCACGCACGATCTGCGCGAAGGCGCCCGTGCCGGATTCCTCGACAATGACCTCACCTTGAGGCGGCTGCTCGGGTTCCGGTTCGCTCGATGTCGCCTCGGGCAGATAGCGGCTGGCCCACGCCGACAGGAGCCTTGCGACATAGGCACTGTCCACCCGGCGGGTGAGCAGGTGATCGGCACCATCGAGCGACACGAAGCTCTTGGGGTGGCGAGCAGCTTCGTAGATGCGCCGTGCATGATCCACCTCGACCAGTTCGTCGACTGGTGAGTGCATGACCAGGAGCGCCGCATCGAGGTGACGCACGGCGTCGGTGAGACGTTGGCTGGAGACGTCCTCGAGGAACTGCTGCTTGACGTGGAAGCTGCGGCCCGCCAGTTGGACCTCAGCCTCGCCATCGCGTTCGATTGCGGCGAGCGCCTCGGCCGTGAAGACGCCGGCGACGTGGGCCGCGTCCGATGGTGCGGCGATGGTCGCGACGGCGACGACCTCGGCGATCTGGGGTGCGGCGGCCAGGACGGCCGCGCCGCCCAGGCTGTGGCCGATCAGGAGCCGAGGTGCGTCGTACTGCTCGCGCAGCATGTCGGCAGCTGCGACCAGGTCGGCGACGTTCGAGCTGAAGTTGGTGTTCGCGAACTCACCCTCGCTGGATCCGAGCCCGGTGAAGTCGAACCGCAGCACACCGAACCCCTCGGCGACCAGCCCGGCACTGATCCGCGACGCGGCGGCGATGTCCTTGCCGCAGGTGAAGCAATGCGCGAACAGTGCGATCGCCCGGGGCGTGCCTGCAGGGAGGTCGAGTCGAGCAGCGAGTTGGTCGCCCTGCGATCCGGTGAAGGTGATCTTGTTGATGTTCTTGTCCATGTCACGTCCGTTGACGGTGCAGGGCTTCCATCCAACCCGGCCCGGCGCTGCAGCCTTCCATCAATCGTCCCCATCTGTCCGTGTTCGCGAAGCCCCGGAGCGTCGATGCTGCGTCGTCTCCGCAGCAATGTCGCGTTCGGGCCCGCGGCAGGCCCTCAGCCGAGGACAGCCAGCAGCCTCGCGAGGAATGTGGCCATCTGATCGCGCGGGAGCAGGTCATGGGGCGCGAACGACCCGTCGGCCTTGCCCGTCACGACGCCGTAGTCGGCGATCAGGACGTCGTGGCCCTGGGCCGTGTTGGGCAGGTGGTCGTCGTCCGAGAAGTAGTCGGGGATCGTCTCCGGAATCTCGAGTGCCCAGTCCAAGGCACGAGCCGTTGCGTCTGCCATCAGGTAGCGGGTCATGGGCATCCCCATCTCGCACCCGAAGCGATCCATGATCCCCGCGTCGATGAGCCGGTTGAGGTTTTCGGCGTGCAGTGAACCGGAGCAGTCCGCCGACGTGCACCGACGGATCCGGGTCCTGGTCGGCACCCCGCTCCTCGGTCGTTGTCGCCGCCGACGGAACCGCCAGTGCCGACAGGACCACGGCGATCACCAACGTGGCCGTGGCGCCGCGGCGATTCTGCCGCGTGCTTCGTCGGGAGAACGGGTTCGACATGGGGTGCCTTCGCGGTTCCAGACGACCGAGGTCGTGAGCAGGGACGAGTTGCCGTCGTTCTACAAAGAGCAGCCAGCCGTTCGGTGACGTTCGAGCTCGGCCGGAGGCGAACGAAAGCGGCCCCACCGTTCACAACGGACTTTACATTTATACTATGATCGACTTGTATATGAGCGGAGGTCGTCATGGAGCCCAACGTCAAGCAGGTCAGCACCCACCTCGTCCGGCAGCACCGGCGGGTACGTCGCCGGTTGCCGGAGTTGACGGCCTTCGCCGACAGGGCCGCCAACGGCACTTCGGCCCAGGTCCAGAGCGCCGCACGGGGCGCGGTCCGTCTGCTCGAACGGGATGTGCTTGGGCAGGCGGATGTCGAGGACGCACTGTTGGCGACCTCGTCCGACGAGACCACCGAGCGCCGACTCCCCCACCTGCTGGCCGAGCACGACTCGATACGGACGGTTGCGGACCGACTCGCCGTCGTCGCTGAATCCGCCGACCCTCGCCGGGTCGACGTCGCCCGCCTCCTGGGCGGCCTGGGGCAGTTCTTGCAGAGGCACCTGCGTGTCGAGTGGCACACCCTTCTGCCCCTGTTGGCCCAACTGGATGATGAGCATGCAGCTCCACTGGTGCGGATGCTGCCCGTTGGACGCATGGAGCACGATGGCTCGCCGGAACGCCTCCATCTGCCACGCCCGTTCGAGCAGGTGCAGGAGCGGCTGACTGCGGTGGGCCTGCCTCATGTCGGCACTCGCCTGGAGTCGGCCGCCATCGTGGCCGCTCGGCGAGTGGCGACCCGCCTGGCCGTTCCCGGCGGCGGATCGCTGTCGGCGACGGTGAAGGTCCTCGAGGTCGTGTCCAGCCCCCGGGTGACGCTGCTCATCGGACGCCTGGACAGCGGGGACATCGAAACCGTCCTCGCGCCGGCGGAGTTCGAGGTCATGATCACCCGGGACGGGACGGGTGCCACGACCTTGGAGTTGCGCCACGACCTGGTTGCGACGTGGCCGCTTCCAGCCGACGCCCTGTCCCGCGGCATCACGGCCGCCGCGCTCAACGCGATGGTCGGCGAACTGGCGTTGATCGGACTGGATCGAGAACTGCGCGAACCGTTCCACGCCCAGCACCGCACCTCGCAGTGAAGGAGCCATCATGATGGACACGACACATGCAACACGACGAACTCCGGCTCCCCCAGCCGGCCCCGTGGCGCTCTCCGAAGTGGCCGACCAGCTTCTCCGACAGGCTCACCAACTCGACGCTGGCCGATCTGGCCGCACGCTGACTCCAGGTGCCGGAGCAGTCCTGAAGCAGACAGTTCTCGCGCTGACGGCCGGCAACCGGCTCCACGAACACCGCGCTCCGGGACCCGCCACGATCCAGATCATCCTCGGTCGGGTTTCCTTGGGGACGCCAGCGGGGCAGTTGGAACTGTCGGCGGGTCAGTGGGCGCCGATCCCTGACGAAGTCCACGACCTCGTCGCCCTGACCGATGCCGCGTTGCTGCTCACGGTCGCAACCGCCTCGAAGTGACACCCATGAACACCGAGCGTCCCACCGAACTGCACGACGAGCGAGTCCACCGCGCGCTGGCCAGTCCCGTCCGGCGCCGCATCGTTGAGCTCTTGTCCGAGGAGCCGGCGGACGCGCACGCACTCGCCGACCGACTCGACCTGCACGTCAACACCGCGAGGACGCATCTGTTCCTACTGGAGGAGGCGAGCCTGGTGGCCTCCGAGCCCGAACCGCGCGACCGGCCCGGTCGACCCCGGTTGCGCTATCGAGTCACCGAGCCACGACACGACGACGGCGCAAAGGGCTATCGGTTCCTCGCCGAGGTGCTGGCCAGTCACCTCGCCGCGAGCGTGGACGACCCGGCAACCAAGGCCGAACAAGCGGGCGTCGCCTGGGGCCGCTTCCTGGTCGAGACCCCTGCGCCGTTTCAGCAGATCGATCCGCAGGCTGCGATCGCTCGTGTAGTCGAACTGCTTGACGAGTTCGGGTTCAAGCCTGAGCTCGACAACACGGACGCCGCGGCGCCACGCCTGCTGCTGCGACGCTGCCCGTTCCTGCTGGTGGCGAAGCAGCACCAGGACGTCGTCTGTTCGGTCCACCTCGGGATCATGCGGGGCGCCCTCGACGAGCTCGGGGTCGACGTCGAAGCTCGCGACCTGCTCCCCTTCGTGGAACCCGACCTCTGCGTCTCCAACCTTCAGGTCCCAGCATGAGCCCCTCGACTGCACACCATGACGATCTCCGGCTGCTGCCGGAGCAGCCCATCGCCTCGATGGAGGCCTACCTCGCCATGGGCGGCGGTCGTGGCCTCGCCGCCGCGATGCGCTCCACTCCCGACGAGGTCATCGACACGGTTGCCGCCGCCGGGCTCCGCGGCCGCGGAGGCGCAGGTTTTCCAACCGGAGGCAAGTGGCGCTCGATCGTCCAGATCGCGCGAGAGGAGGACCTCGCCGTGTCGGTCGTGGTCAATGGCGCGGAGGGCGAGCCCGGCACCTACAAGGACCGAGCGCTGCTGCTGACCAACCCCTACCAGCTCGTCGAGGGCCTGCTCATCTCCTGCCATGCCGTCGCGGCACGCCATGCCTACATCGGGATCAAGGCCAGCTTCCAGGAGCCACATCGTCGCCTCCAACAGGCGCTGACCGAGGCCGTCGCGGCCGGATGGCCCGGTGCCGACGCGATCGAGATCGTGGCCGGCCCGGACGAGTACCTGTTCGGCGAGGAGAAGGCGCTGCTGGAAGTCATCGAGGGCAACCTGCCACTGCCACGCCACCTCGCCCCCTACATGAACGGCCTGTTCACCCAGACAACCAACCCCTCGCTGGCGCTGGTCAACAATGTCGAGACGCTGGCGAACATCCCGCTCATCCTCGCCGAGGGTCCCGACCACTTCCGACAGGTGGGGACCAAGGACGCACCTGGGACGATGCTGTTCACCGTGACCGGAGACGTCACCACGCCGGGCGTCTACGAACTGCCTCTTGGCACCCCGCTGCGGGTTCTGCTGGAGGACATCGCCAGCGCCGACGACATCCAGTTCGTCGTGTCCGGCGTGTCCAACACGATCATCACGGCGCAGATGCTCGACACGCCGATGGACTACGAGTCGATGGCCGACGCCGGCACGGGGTTGGGCAGTGGCGGCTACGTCGTCTACGACTCCACCCGCTGCGTGGTCCAGGTCGCCGCCGCTCTCAGCCGGTTCTTGTCCGTCGAGTCCTGCGGGCAATGCAACGCCTGCACGATCGGCACCGGCGCCATCACCGAAATTCTCGAGCGCCTGGCAACCGGCGACGCCGCGGTCGTCGATCTCGAGGCGATGATCGGCTGGGCCACGCGCGTCACCGACCTCGCCCGTTGCGGGCTGCCGACCGGCGCCCAACTGCTGACGACCAGTCTGGTCCATCACTTCGAGGACCACCTCGCCCGCCACCTGGCCGACCCCTGCCCCCCGGGTTCGCCGATCCCGGTCCCCAAGATCGACCACCTTGACCTCGACACCGGGGTCGTGACCTTCGACCCGACCTACCACCGCAAGCAACCGGACTGGACTTACGCCGACGAGTGATCCAGCCCAGACAAGGGAAGAGATGCCGCACGAGACCCTCGAATCTCTCAGCAAGGCTGAGGACCGCCTGCAACTGGACGGGTTCACCCACGACTTCACGATGACCGACGATGGCGTCGTCGACCGGCAGACCTCGCGTCTCCACGCTCCGGAGCAGGTCGAGATCGTCTCGATGCATCGCGACGAAGGTGAGAGCGATCCCTCCGACGAGTCGATGCTCTTCGCGCTCCACGCGCCTGACGGATCTCGCGGTCTGCTGGCGGTCAACTACGGGCCGAACGTGCCACATGCGGACATCATCCGGCGCCTCGGCACCGGTGTGGCGGGTACGAAGTACGCCAGGGGGCAGGAAACCGACACTGATGGGTGATCCGGCCTGCTGGCTCCACGCCGTCTGCAGGTCGTGTGGCGCCTTCTCCGAGCACCTCGCTCCCAATGGAGCGTGCCTCGCCTGCCGTCCCACCGGGTCAGCCACGAAACACGATCCCGATGCTGAACCAGTGTCGGAAGGCCCGCTCACCGGCGACCCACTAGTGTCAGAATCAAGCAAGGCAGTGCGGCCCCTTCCGCTGAGGAGGCACCAATGAAGACCCGATTGGACACGTCGGCCCTGACGCTGGGCCTGCTCGCGGTCGTGATCACCTTGGCGCTGGTGGTGCTGGGCAGCAGCGGGCTCACGTGGTTCGACGCGGCCTTGGTCGGCTACTTGTTCGGCACGCTGTTCGCCATCTTCGGCATCGTCTATCGCTACGCAGTGTGGCTGAGTCGTCCGCCAACGGCGAAGCTGAATCAGCGGGGCTGGCAACTGCTGTGGCGCGGCGAGCACCGTGGACGCAACCTGACGATGCTCCCCGGCCTGATCGTCTCCAAGCTCTTCGTCCAGGGGTTCATCCGCAAGCGCTCGATGCGAAGGTGGCTGGGCCACCAGTTCATCTTCTGGGGCTGCATGCTCGCGATCGCCGTCACCTTCCCGTTGACCTTCGGGTGGCTGCACTTCGAGTCCGTCGGGCAGGTGGCTCGCGAGTACCGCTTGGTGATTGCAACCTTCGACACGCCCGTCACCTTCGATTCCCGAGGCGTGTTCGGTTGGTTCATGTTCCACGCGTTGGACGTGTCCGCCGTGCTGGTCCTGGCTGGGGTGTTCATCTTCCTGGGGCGCCGTCTGCGCGATGCAGGCGCGCTGGCGGTCGAACGCAGTGGTGACTTCCTGGCGCTGGCCGGGCTGTTCGCCGTCTCCGTCACCGGCCTGATGCTGACCGCATCGAACCTCTGGCTCGAGGGGCGCTTCTACACCTTTCTGACGACCACGCACGCGCTGACCGTGATCCTCGGCCTGATGTATCTGCCGTTCGGCAAGCTCTTCCACATCTTCCAACGGCCGGGCACCCTCGGCGTCGCCTACTACAAGCGTGAAGGTGCCGAAGGGCAGCAGGCTCACTGCATCGAGTGCGGCGATCCCTGGTCCAGCCAGATGCAGGTCGATGACCTCATCCAAGTGCTTCCCGCCGTCGGCTTCGACTACTCGATCGGTGAGGATCGAGGTGGCGGCAACTGGCAACAGATCTGTCCTGCCTGCCGTCGACGCCTCGTCGGCCAAGCGCAATCCGAACGCGTCCAAGGATTTGGTTGATGGCCACTCGCCCGCTGTCTGACGAAGCGCTCGTTGAGCGTTACGGCCCCTCTCTGAACCAAGCGCCTCCCGGCGGGTGGCAGGCCGACGTCGAAGACATTGATCACATGACCCGGACGCACTGCTGCTTCTGTGGGCAGCAGTGCAGCCTGTACCTGAAGGTCAAGGACAACCGGGTCGTCGGCTTCGAACCTGACTACGACTTCCCCTTCAACGAGGGCAAGCTGTGCCCCAAGGGCGTGAAGCGCTACCTGCAGGGCAACCACCCCGACCGACTCCTCGATCCGCTGGAGCGCGACGCCTCCTCCCCCGACGGCTATCGCAAGATCGACTGGGACCGGGCCATGACGCGCACGGTCGACGAGATCCAGCGCATCCAGGCCGCGCACGGCAAGGACGCGTTCGCACTGCTCTCGGGCGTCTCGTTGACCAACGAGAAGTCCTACCTCATCGGCAAGTTCGCCCGACTCGCCCTCGGCACGGCCAACCTCGACTACAACGGTCGGCTGTGCATGGTCAGTGCTGGCGCCGCCAACAAGCGTGCCCTCGGCATCGACCGCGCCAGCAACTCCTGGGATGACATCCCTCGCGCAGGCGTCATCTGGCTGGCCGGAACGAACGTCGCCGAGTGCGCCCCGATCACCACAAGCTACATCTGGCGGGCCCGGGACAACGGAGCCAAGCTGATCGTGCAGGACCCGCGGGTCACCCCGATCGCCAGGACCGCGGACGTCTTCCTCGGCCTCAAGCCGGGTACCGACTCCGCCCTGCTGGGCGCCGTGCTCAACGTGCTCATCGAGCG
>RCMY010001260.1_pt1 | contig 24155 bp, 22 predicted proteins | sample 2041341 | NCBI WGS metagenome assembly RCMY01 (sample SAMN09708234, study PRJNA481090) | Marine sediment metagenome, whole genome shotgun sequencing project.
TGCCCATCTCGAGCAGGTTGACGAAAAAGTCGTTGGTCAACTGGCCTGGTCGATCGGTGAGCACGCCCGCTTCGCTATTCCCGCTATTGGCGCCAAGTGCGCGCAATCCGCCGACCAATACGGTCATTTCAGGGATAGAAAGATCGAGAAGGTTGGCGCGGTCGACCAGCATATCCTCGGTTTTCACGCTCGCCTTGGTCTGCAGATAGTTGCGGAAGCCATCGGCAAAGGGCTCGAGCGGCTCGAAGCTTTCGGCATCGGTCTGCTCGTCCGTCGCATCGCCGCGACCGGTGGTAATCGGAACGCTGATATCGAAGCCGGCATCCTGCGCTGCCTTCTCGACCGCAGCGCTGCCCGCAATGACGATGGCATCGGCCATCGATAGCGAACCGCGCAATTCGTCCAGCTTGGACAGCACTTTGGCGAGCTCTTCCGGATCATTGACCTTCCAGTCCTTTTGCGGGGCAAGCCGGACCCGAGCGCCGTTGGTTCCACCACGATGATCGCTCTTGCGATAGGTGGATGCCGAAGCCCAGGCCGCCTTGACGAGTTCGGAAACCGAAAGGCCGCTGTCGAGAATCTTGGCTTTGAACGCCGAAACGTCGCTGTTCGACGCCTGCGTCCCCGCGGGAACGGGATCCTGCCAGATCAGGTCTTCAGCGGGCACTTCGGGTCCGAGATAACGGACTTTGGGGCCCATGTCGCGGTGGGTCAGCTTGAACCACGCTCGGGCGAAGGCATCGTCCAGCGCCGCCTGGTCGTCGCGGAAACGTTCGGAAATCTTGCGATAGTCCGGGTCGCGCTTCAGCGCCATATCGGCGGTTGTCATCATCGTCGGAACCTTTTTGGACGCGTCGCGGGCATCGGGTGCCATATCCTCGGGATCCGGATTAATCGGCTGCCATTGCTTCGCGCCTGCCGGACTTTCGACCAGCTCATATTCATATTTGAACAGTAACCGGAAATAGTCGCCGCCCCATTGTGTCGGGTTTGGCGTCCAGGCGCCTTCCAGGCCGGAAGTGGTGATATGTCCCTTTCCGATTTGTTCGGGGTCGGTAGCCCAGCCAAATCCCATAAGCTGCAAGTCGCCCGATTCAGGGTCGCCACTGAGCTGGTCGGGCGGAACGGCGCCATGGCATTTGCCGAAAGCGTGCCCACCGGCGGTCAGCGCGACGGTTTCCTCGTCGTTCATCGCCATCCGCAAGAAAGTTTCCTTCATGTCGCGCGCCATGCCTTCTGGGTCGTGCGGATTGCCGCCCGGCCCTTCCGGATTAACGTAGATCAGGCCCATCTGAATCGCTGCCAGCGGGTTTTCCATCGCCTTGCCTTCGTCGGGATTGATGCGGGTAGCGACGCCTTCATTCACCCACTGCTCTTCCGAGCCCCAGTAAATATCGGTCTCGGGTTCGTAGACATCCTTGCGCCCTCCGCCGAAGCCGAACACCGGTCCGCCCATCGACTCAATTGCTACGTTGCCGGTGAGAATGAACAGGTCGGCCCAACTGATATTCTCGCCATATTTTTTCTTGATCGGCCAGAGCAGGCGGCGCGCCTTGTCGAGATTGCCATTGTCCGGCCAGCTGTTGAGCGGAGCGAAACGTTGCTGGCCACTGGAAGCGCCGCCGCGACCATCACCGGTTCGGTAGGTGCCGGCCCCATGCCATGCCATGCGGATGAAAAACGGTCCGTAATGGCCATAATCAGCCGGCCACCAAGGCTGGCTGTCGGTCATCAGCGCCGTCAGATCATCTTTCAGCGCTTGATAATCGAGCGCGTTGAATGCTTTTATATAATCAAAATCGGGACCCATCGGATCGGGCGAAGCACCGCCCTGGGTGAGAATTCCAAGCTGGAGGGAGTCTGGCCACCAGTCGCGGTTCTGCCTGCCGAGCAGGGCGCGAACCCCGCCATCGAAGCCCATCGGGCAACCGTCGGGGGAACCGGTTGTTTTCATGTCCATCTGAATATCTCCTATGATTGTGCGTCGTCTGTACCGCCGACGACTGGTTTTGCGTTATACAGGAGAGCGACGCCCGGATTAAACGAATTATCCCTGTCTGTGTGATCACTATTGTCGATAAAGCTTCAATTTGCGCCATCCAGCGCGTTGCGCAGCACCACGATTGACCACCTTCGTGAAGCGGCATATAAGAGCATCCCAATGCGAGAGGCGGCCAGTCGGGTCGCCTTTTCTATTTTGTTTAGGTCCAATTGTTGGAAGGAAAGTAAGATGACGATTACCCCGCTCATGCCCGTATATCCTCGGTGTGGTTTTCGTCCGGTGCGAGGCGAGGGCGCCTGGCTCATTTCCGAAGACGGGAGCCGTGCGCTTGATTTCGCCAGCGGCATCGCAGTCAATCTGCTCGGTCACGGCCATCCTCACCTGACCAAGGCAATCCAGGATCAGGCTGCAACCCTGATGCATGTATCGAATCTCTACGGCAGCCCGCAAGGCGAGAAATTCGCCCAGCGTCTGGTCGACACGACCTTCGCCGACACGGTGTTCTTCACCAACAGCGGCGCAGAAGCGGTTGAGTGCGCGATCAAGACCGCGCGCGCTTACCATCAATCGGCAGGCAGCGACCGGTTCGAGATCATCACCTTCAAGAACGCCTTTCATGGCCGGACGATGGCAACCATCTCGGCATCCAATCAGGAAAAAATGCACCACGGTTTCTCGCCACTTCTCGCAGGCTTCAAATATGTTGAATTTGACGATCTGGCGGCTGCCGAAGCGGCAATCACCGACAAGACCGCTGCATTCCTCGTTGAACCGATCCAGGGCGAGGGCGGTGTCCGTCCCGCCTCGGACGCGTTCATGAAGGGGCTTCGCGATCTCGCCGACAAGCATGGCATATTGCTGGCGCTTGATGAAGTGCAATGCGGTGTCGCTCGGACTGGCGCGCTCTATGCCTATGAACTTTATGGCATCAAGCCTGATATTGTTGCGAGCGCCAAAGGCCTCGGCGGCGGCTTTCCATTGGGCGCCTGTCTGGCGACGGAAGATGCGGCGCGTGGCATGGTCGTCGGGACTCACGGCTCCACATATGGCGGCAATCCGCTGGCGATGGCCGCCGGAAATGCGGTCTGGGACGTGGTTGCCAATGACGAATTTCTTGAAAATGTTCAGACGACCGGCGAAAAGCTGCGCGCAGCAATCGAACAGTTTATCGGCAATTACCCGAACCTGTTCAAAGGTGTCCGGGGCAAGGGCCTGATGCTCGGTATCATGATGACCCAGGAGGCGCGCAGCTTTGTCGCCCATCTCCGCGACAATCATGGTCTGCTGACCGTCGCGGCAGGGGACAACACTCTGCGGATATTGCCGCCATTGAATATTGAAGACAGCCACATCGCGACGTTCATCGAGAAACTGTCTGCCGGTGCGGCTGACTATGTGGCTCCTGCGACATGAGCCGCCATTTCCTCAACCTCTCTGACGCCGGTGGCGATGCTGTAGCAGCCATGATATCCGACGCAATCGACCGCAAGGCCGCTCGGGCGGGCTTTCCCAAGGGCAAGCCGGACACCGACAAGCCATTAGCCGATCACGTTCTGGCGATGATTTTCGAAAAGAGCAGTACCCGGACCCGGGTGTCGTTCGACATTGCCATCCGCCAGCTTGGCGGTTCGAGCATCGTTATGGACAGTGGCGGTATGCAGCTCGGTCGCGGCGAGACCGTGGCGGACACTGCCAAGGTCCTGTCTCGGATGTGCGACGCGATCATGATCCGTACCGACGACCATGGAAAAATCGAGGATATGGCCGAAAATGCCAGTGTTCCGGTCATCAATGGTCTGACCGATCTGTCGCATCCCTGCCAGATTGTTGCCGATTTGCTGACTTTGGTCGAGCATGGCAAATCACTGCCCGGTCTTGAGATCGCGTGGCTGGGGGATGGTAATAACGTTCTCAACAGCATCGTTGAAGCCGCCGGTCTGATGAAATATAATGTCCGGATCGGTTGTCCCGAAGGCTATGATCCCGATCCGAGCTTTATCGAACAGGCAAAGGCTGCCGGCGCGAGCATCTCGATTCATCGGGACGAAAATGAAGCTGTCGCCGGAGCTGATGTCGTAGTGGCCGATACCTGGGTGTCGATGGGTCAGGAGCATGTCGAGGCTAAGCTTGCGGCGATGATGCCTTATCAGGTCAATGACGTGATGATGGAACAGGCCAAGCCGGACGCCTTGTTCTTGCACTGTCTGCCCGCACATCGCGGTGAAGAAGTCATGCCTTCGGTCATCGATGGCCCGCAATCGGTGGTCTGGGACGAAGCGGAAAACCGAATCCACGCGCAGAAATCTGTTTTGCGCTGGTGTTTTGGCCAGATCTGATGGCGGAAATGGCACCAACCGACAGCATCTTGTCCTTCTCGATTCCTGCGAAACATTGTCGTGGGCGTGTCGTCCGATTTGGGCCCATGCTCGATGACATTCTGGCGGCTCACGATTACCCGCCCGTAATCCGGGACATTCTGGCAGAAGCCGTCTGTTTGACGGCGATGCTGGGGGCGCTGCTAAAGGACGAAGGCTCTCAAATGACCTTGCAGGCGCAAACCGAGGCGGGTGTTATCAACCTCCTTGCCTGCGATTATAAAGATGGTGCTTTACGCGGCTATGTGGATTTTGACCGGGAACGGCTAGCCTCCCAACCGGCGGAACCCAGTCTGATGGCGCTGTTTGGCAAAGGTTATTTAGCGATCACCTTTGACCAGCCGGCACCGCGTGGCCGCAATCAGGGCATTGTGCCGCTGGAAGGGGCCAGCCTCGCCGAAGCCGTGCAGAATTATTTCCTCCAGTCCGAACAGATTCCGACGGTCATAAGAGTCGCAGTCGAGGAAGCCGACGGCAAGGTCGTGGCCGGTGGATTGCTGGTTCAACATCTTCCCGATGGCGAGGACGGCCGCGAACGCCTGCATGTGCGACTGGATCACCCGGAATGGGAGCATGTCGAGATCATGGCCTCCAGCGTGAGGGCTGCAGAACTAACGGAAAAAACATTGCCTCTGGAAGAAGTGCTGTGGCGCCTGTTTAGCGAGAGCGACGAGGTGAGGCTTTTGAGCGGTAAACCGTGCGTTAAGGGATGCCGTTGTAATGAGGATCATATCCGGGACGTAATCGCGCGTTTCCCGAAAGAAGATAAGGACGATATGGTCGATGAAGCTGGAAACATCGCAATAGACTGCGCTTTCTGCAGTAAGACGTTCACGATCACGGGTGCAAGTCTGAACAATTGAGCGGTGTTAAAAATGTGGCAAATCGCCTGACTTGTCGAAAATTTCCTATCGAATGCCTTATTTTGTAACAATATAGGCCTTAGTCCGTAATTACTATACGACTAGCCGGTAATTTTAATCGCAATCAATATGACAGGAGAATATCAATGAAAGGCTTGAAACTGATCAAAATCATCAGCGCAACAGCCGCCGTCCTGTCGGGGTTTGCGGTTGCCGCTCCCGCTCAAACGCCGGGCATGGTGTTGCTCGACGGGCTTGTGCATGGGGAGTGGACCCTAAAAGAACGCGGTTCTCGCGCACCGGGCAAAAAAATATGTCTCGGAAATCCCGAATTGCTGCTGCAGATCCAGCATGGCAATGCAAATTGTACGCGCTATGTCATCGAAAATGGGCCGAAGAAGCTTCGCGTAAGCTATAAATGCGGCGGTGCCGGATATGGCGTTACCCAAATCAAACATGAATCCAGCAGCTTGGTGCAGATATCCACACAGGGCATCCGCAATGGCAATCCCTTTACAATCGAACTCGAGGGCCGCCGCACTGGCAGTTGCTAGATCCAAAGCCTAGCGGCGATTTGCGCACAAAACTTGCACCGCGCCAGCAAGGCGATTAGCGGAGCGCATCATGACTTCCGAATCAAAAAAAGCGATCATATTATTGTCCGGTGGACTGGATTCCATGGTGTCTGCGGCAATCGCGGCGGAGCAGGGCTATCGGCTGATTGCTCTGACTGTCGATTATAACCAGCGGCACAAGATCGAGCTCCAATCCGCGCAGAAAATCGCAGAGAAGCTTGGCGTCGACGAACATATCATCCTGCCGCTCGATCTCAGCCGCTTTGGCGGATCGGCGCTGACCGCAGATATTGATGTACCAAAAACCGGCGTCGCCGATGACATCCCGGTGACTTATGTGCCCGCCCGCAATCTTATTTTTCTGTCGCTAACCCTTGGATTGGCGGAAGCAAGAGATGCACGGGATATTTTCATCGGTGTGAACGCGCTGGATTACTCCGGTTATCCCGATTGCCGGCCTGAGTTTATCGAGGGTTTCGAGAGACTCGCCGATCTGGCGACCAAGGCAGGCGATCAAGGGAGCGGCTTCAACATCCGGACCCCGCTGCAGCACATGACCAAGGCGGATATTGCCCGGGAAGCGATCCGGCTCAATCTCGATCCCGCCTGGAGCTGGTCGTGCTATGATCCCGCACCGGGGAATTTGCCTTGCGGTCTCTGCGATAGCTGCCGGTTACGGCAAAAAGGTTTCGAAGAAGCCGGCATCGTCGATTCGACACGATATGTGACGCAATGAGCTACGCGGTCAAAGAAAGATTTCTGACCCTCCAGGGCGAAGGCGTCCATGCAGGGCGCCGGGCGGTATTTGTCCGTTTTGCGGGATGCAATCTCTGGTCCGGACTGGAACGGGATCGTGCGACAGCAATCTGCCAATTTTGCGACACTGATTTTGTCGGGATGGACGGCGACGGTGGCGGTCGCTTTGCTACAGCCGATGATCTCGCCAAGGCAGCTGCAGAGACATGGGGTAGCGACAGGGACTCCCGATTCATCGTTCTGACCGGCGGCGAACCGATGTTACAGGTTGATCAGGCTCTGATCGACGCGCTTCACGCTGAAGGCTTTTTCATCGCTATCGAATCAAACGGGACGCTGGCCGTTCCCCGCACCATCGACTGGATCTGTATCAGCCCGAAAGCGCAAAGCGAGACGGTTCAGCATTCGGGTGATGAGCTGAAACTGGTATGGCCGCAGGCCGATAGCAACTGGCAGGCGATGGAAGACTGGGACTTCGGCAATTTGCTGTTGCAGCCGATGGACGCGCGCGGCGATGATGATGCCAGCAAGGCCAATCTCGAACAGGCCATTGCATTTGTGCAGGCCCATCCGAAATGGCGCTTGTCATTACAGACTCACAAGATTCTCGGCCTGGCCTGATTGGCCCGACTTTTTACTCAGCCGGTTCCTCTGTCGATTCGGTTTCGGTTTTGGACGTTTCGTCTGCTTTCTTGTCCGCCGAATCAGCTTCTTCCTCTCCGGTAGCATCGATGCTCTTGATCGTGTCGACATCGACCATCTCGTCGCTGATCGTGCCGTCGATGACGTCAACATCGTCCATCTGGGTCTCGGTGACTTCGTTCGCTTCTGGCGCTTCGTTGCCGGAACAGGCGGAAATGGTCAGCGCTACAGCTGCAACTGCAGCAAGTTTCAGGTATTTGGTCATGATAGATCCTCTTGTTTTCAACATATATCGCCGACCCAGCATAGGCTCCGGTCAGGCCTGATCAATCGCTTTCAGGAAACCGCCGACGGTTTTTTGCAACGCTTCGTCAAATTCCTGAAGCTTTATCGCGATACCCAGTTGGGCGAGGCTGGTTACCGGAAATTCGCTGATCCCACAGGGTATGATACCGCCAAAATGGCTGAGATCGGGGTCAATATTGACCGAGAAGCCGTGCATAGTGACCCATTTGCGGATGCGGATGCCGATCGCGCCAATCTTGGCTTCCTGCCCGTCCGGCGTATCGCACCAGATGCCGACACGGCCTTCTACCGCTCTCGCTGCAACGCCAAATTCGCCGAGAGCTGCAATTACCCACGCCTCCATGCCATGGACAAAAGCTCGGACATCCGAATTGCGTTTCTTCAGATCGAGAATGACATAGCCGACCCGCTGACCTGGCCCGTGATAGGTATGGCGGCCTCCGCGCCCCGTGTCATAGACCGGAAACGACTGGCTGAGCAGTTCTGCCGGATCGGAGCTGGTTCCGGCCGTATATAGTGGCGGATGCTCTAGCAGCCAGATCAGTTCCTTGGCGTCACCGGCTTGCACCGCCGCATTGCGCCGCTCCATTTCGGCCAGGGCTTCGGGATATTCAACCTGTTCCGGCGAAATACGCCATTCGATATCATGGGGAGCGTTCATAATATTTTCGTGCACTTTTGCTGACCGGGTGGCAAGGGCTGGTAATCGAGAAATGGACCCGGGAATGAAAATGACAAAGCTGAATTATATGCAATGCTGGAATGGTGCGATGGCCCTGCTCGGCGCGCATAAAGAAGCAATTCTCGCGATTGCGGGGGTTTTTCTTTTCCTTCCGACCTTTTTATTCGCCCAATTTGTCCAGCAGCCGATCCTGACTGGCGATGAAGATGCGAATGGCTTGTTGGCGATTTATTCGGTCTATTTCAGTGAGAATGCCCTTCCGATCATGCTGTCGAATCTGGTGATCAGTTTCGGCGGTCTGGCAATTTATTTCACCCTGGCGCCATCGCGCGACCACACCGTCGCCGATAATCTGATGGCGGCGTTGAAGGTGTTTTTGATCTATCTCGTTGCTAATCTTTTGACAGGCTTGCTGACGTTGATGGGCTTTTTTTTCCTCATCCTGCCCGGTCTGTACCTAGCGAGCCGGTTCGCACTGGTGCCGATTGTGATCGTCGATCAAGCTGAGCGGAACCCGATCGAAGCGCTACGGAAAAGCTGGTCTTTGACCCAGAATAACGGTTTTTCGATTCTGCTTTTCATCCTGATCATCGCAATCGTGGGTACGATCGCCGTTGGCGCGCTTCAGGCGGTTACCGGTATCGTTACTGGGCTGGCGACCAGCGGTGCTGGCTGGCCATTCATCGAGAATCTGGTGGCTTCGCTAACCGGGACGGCTTTTCAGCTGGTGCTCGCGGTCGTCGTCATGTCCGTCTATCTCGAACTGACCAGCAAGAAGCGTGACGTCCGGGAAATCTTCAACTGAGTATTGGTACATGCGGCGCGGCGGTTTTTGGCAAATGGCCGGACAGCCGCGGGTCAGGCATCATGTCGAACTGCTGCTTGAATATCCGGAAGCCATTTTGCTGGTAAAAGGGCAGGGCGCGCGGTGAATCCTGCGTGCAAGTGTGTAGCCAGACGCGTTTGATATCGTCCTTCCAAGCCATTCTCAGTGCCTGATTCATCATCCAGTGGCCGTGACCTTTACCATTCATCGCGGCAACCAGCCCGAAAAAGCCTATTTCACATTGTCCGGGTATCCGGAAGTCGAGCTCGATAAAACCCACCGGCGTGTCACCATCATGGACGATATGAATTTCGGTAGCCGGATCATGCAGGATTTTCTCAACTGTATCTTCGTCCATCAGCAATCGTGATGTCCAAAGCCATGGTTCCCCGACCGCCCGGAATAACGCCAGATAATCCGCAACCGTTGGTTCGAACCACCGTTCCAGTACAAGGCTTGAAGCGACCGGAGTCTGGACCGGCTTGTCCAGCATCTCGAGATGGGTGATGATCGTCGGAACATGGCCCTTCGGAACATCCAGGGGCAGGTTATCCGCGCTATTTACACCCATTTGGCTTCAGGCGGCAGGCTCATCAGTATCGCATCGACATTGCCGCCGGTCTTGAGGCCAAAGGCCGTGCCGCGATCATAGACCAGATTGAACTCGGCATAGCGCCCGCGCCAGACCAGCTGTTCCTGCTTGTCTTCCTCGCTCCACTCCATGCCCATCCGCTTGCGAACCAATTTCGGGAATATATCGAGAAAGGCTCGCCCGACATCCTGGGTGAAGGCAAAATGCCGATCGAAATCGGTTTCGTGGTCCAGTTCAATATGGTCGTAGAATATCCCGCCGACCCCGCGGTGAACCTGCCGGTGCGGGATGTAGAAATAGTCATCGGCCCATTTCTTGAACCGGGGATAATATTCCGGGTTATGCGCCGCGCAAGCCGAGCGCAACCGAGCGTGAAATTCCTCGGTATCCTCGTCATTTGGAATCGCGGGATTGAGATCCGCACCGCCGCCGAACCAGCGCTTTGTGGTGCACAGGAACCGGGTGTTCATATGAACGTTGGGGACATGGGGATTCGCCATGTGCGCGACCAGACTCACGCCGGTTGCAAAGAATCGCGGATCATCTTTCGCGCCGTTGATCTGTCCGGCGAACTCGTCGCTGAACACGCCGTCCACGGTAGATATATTGACGCCGACCTTCTCGAAAATCTTGCCTTTCATCAATCCCTGCATACCGCCGCCGCCGGGGCTACCGTCGGGATTCTGGCGATCCCAGGGAATATAATCGAAAGTGGCGTCGCTACCCGCTTCTGCTTCGATCTTCTCGAATTCGGCACATATTTGGTCGCGCAATTCCTTGAACCATGTCTGGGCTGCTAGTTGTTGGTTATCCAGTTTTGTCGTCATTTCGGAAATTGTCCTGTTTGTCTAAGGGCTTCCCCCAAGGCCATGCCAGCCGAAACCGCCAGATTCAAGCTGCGCATCCCGGCCTTCATCGGGATCGTGATTCGTCCATCGCATTGATCATGTATAGTCAGGGGAACCCCTGATCCTTCGGAACCGAACAATAATATATCGGTTTTGCGATAATCGAATCCGTAATGCGGCTGTTCAGCTTTGCTGGAGAGCAGGATAATCCTTGCGTTTCGGTCCCTTACTGTATCGAGAAATGCATCCCAGTCGGCATGACGTGTATAATCAACATGCTCGAAATAATCCATTCCGGCTCGTTTAAGACTGCGATCGCTAAACGGAAATCCACAGGGTTCAATTATATCGACGGGCACGTTTAAACATGCGCAAGTCCTTAATATTGTTCCTAAATTTCCCGCAATCTCGGGCTGATATAATGCTATCCTCATCAAGCCCTCACCATGAGCGACAAGGGAATGTTAGGTCAATCGAAAATTCACTGTTGGCAAACCCTATCCTTCGCGGCTATCAGGCGCGCAATTCACTGCCCGTTCACGCTGTTGGTAAGCAGTATCAAACGTTCGGGCGGTCAGGGGTCATAATTATCAATAGGGCTTGTTTGCATGGCAACGGTTGAAACAGCTGAAACGGCAGTCGCAGAAGATGGCGGCGTTCGCCGCCGGGATTTTATCAATATCGCAGCGGTAAGCTTCGCGGGTGCGGGGGCTGTCGCCACCGTTTTTCCGCTGGTCAACCAGATGAACCCGAGCGCGGACGTTCTCGCTCTGGCATCGATCGAAGTCGATATTTCGTCCATTGAAACCGGTCAGTCGATCAAGACAAGTTGGCGCAAGCAACCGATTTTCATCCGCAATCTGACGGCAGAAGAAATTGCTGAAGCCAATGCGGTGAACGTTTCCGAACTACGCGATCCACAAACTTTGGCCGAGCGGACAACCGCCGGCAAGGAAAACTGGCTTATTACACTGGGTGTTTGCACCCACCTCGGTTGTGTTCCGCTCGGCGCGGCACAAGGCGAAGTAAAGGGTGAATTTGGCGGTTATTTCTGCCCCTGCCACGGATCGCATTATGATACCGCCGCACGCATTCGCAAAGGCCCGGCACCGAGTAATCTCGAAGTGCCAGCGCACGAATTCCTATCAGACACCGTCGTGAAAATCGGCTAAAGGACAGATAAAAATGAGCTTTCCTTGGGCAAAACAATATACACCAACAACCGAATTCGGTCAGTGGATGGACAAGCAGCTTCCGCTGCCACGTTTCGTTTATAACAGCGTTGGTGCTGGCTATCCTGCGCCACGCAATCTGAACTATATGTGGAACTTCGGTTCGTTGGCCGGTCTTTTCTTGGTCATCCAGATCGTAACCGGCATCATATTGGCCATGCATTATGCCGCCAATTCAGAAATCGCTTTTGACTCGGTCGAGCATATCATGCGCGATGTGAACAGTGGCTGGATGATCCGCTATGCCCATGCCAATGGCGCAAGCTTCTTCTTCATCGCTCTCTACATGCATATTGCACGCGGACTTTATTACGGTTCGTACAAGGCACCGCGCGAAATGCTTTGGCTGCTCGGCGTAGTGATATATTTGCTTGCTATGGCTACCGGATTTCTGGGCTATGTGCTTCCATGGGGACAGATGAGTTTCTGGGGCGCCAAGGTGATTACCGGCCTGTTTGAAGCTATTCCGTTCATCGGCAAGCCGATACAAGAGCTGCTACTTGGTGGCTTCGCTCCTGATAATGCCGCTTTGAACCGTTTCTTCTCGCTCCACTATCTGTTGCCATTTGTGATTGTTGGCGTTGTCATCATGCATATCTGGGCATTGCACATTCCAGGGTCGAACAACCCGACTGGTGTCGATGTTAAAGGCCCGCAGGATACCGTCCCGTTCCACCCTTATTATACCGCGAAAGATGGTTGGACAGTCGGTCTGGCGTTGATCTTCTTCACGATATTGATGTTCTTTTTGCCGAACGCGCTTGGCCATGCCGACAACTATATCCCGGCCAACCCGCTTTCCACTCCGGCCCATATTGTTCCGGAATGGTATTTCTGGCCCTGGTACGCAATTCTGCGCGCCTTCACCTTCGACTTCCTCTTCATTCCTGCGAAACTGCTCGGTGTGTTGGCGATGTTCTCCGCTATCCTGGTTTGGTTCTTCCTGCCTTGGCTGGACAAATCACCGGTACGTTCGGGTAGCTTCAGACCGAAATTCAAGATGTTCTACATCATCCTTGTGATCGACGTTTTGATATTGGGATATTGTGGCGGTGCGCCGGCTGCAGAGCCATTCGTAATGATAAGCCAATTGGCAGCGGCTTATTATTTCGCGCATTTCCTTATCATTTTGCCACTGTTGTCGCGGTTGGAAAAACCTGAGCCGTTGCCGAACAGTATCACTGAATCGGTGACCGGCAAGCCGCTCACAACTGCCAGTTAAGTATTAGGGACCCGTCGCAATGGTAAGAATTATCGGAATCTTGATTGGCTTGTTTTTCTCAGGCTGGCTCTTGGTCTCATTCGGAATGGGGGCAGTTGAATATGTCACGAACCCACCCGTCGAAACTGCCGAGCATGAGTTTCACAAAGAAGCTAAGGATATTTCCTTCACGTCCGACGGCCCGCTCGGTAAATTTGATCGCCAGCAACTGCAGCGCGGTTTTCAGGTGTACAAGGAAGTTTGTGCCGCTTGTCACTCGCTCCGTCTGGTAGCCTTCCGCAATCTGGAAGAAATTGGTTATAATGAAGACGAAGTGAAGGCGATTGCAGCCAACTGGGCGATCCAGACTCCGGATATCGATCCTGCGACCGGCGAAATGTCGAGCCGTCCTCCGCTGGCCGCTGACAAATTCCCCAAGCCTTTTGCCAACAATGTCGCTGCTGGCGCTGCAAACAATAACGCCATTCCACCTGACCTGTCCTTGATCACCAAGGCACGGGAAGGCGGAGCGCCATATGTATACTCGTTGTTGACCGGCTATCAGGCTCCACCAGCGAACCTGCCGAAGGCCAACCAGCCGGGACCGGGACTGCATTACAATCCCTATTTCGCCAACCTGAACCTGGCGATGGCACCACCACTCGCGGTAGCAGATATGGTCAGCTATTCCGATGGCACCAAGGCGAGCATCGAACAGATGGCAGAAGATGTTTCCGCCTTCCTGATCTGGAGCGCTGAACCGAAGCTGGAAGAACGCCATCAAGCTGGCTGGGCGGTTCTCGCTTTCCTGCTGATCGCGACTATCCTGGCCTATCTGTCCTACCGGACGATCTGGGCGGATGTGAAAGCTGAGAAGAAAAAGAAAACAACTGAAGCCTAGTTTCGACAGGTTCCAGTCTATTGAAAAAGCCCGCTTCTTGCGGGCTTTTTTGTGTCCGGTTGAAGCTAGTTGGCTAAAGTGGAACTAATGGCCTGGTGCCATCCGGCAAGCCTGCTGGTTCTTGTATCAGGGTCAATCTCCGGCTCGTGCACATCCAGCTCCGAGATCATCACCGAAGCGGCTTCAAGCGACGGATATAATCCGGCCCCGACCGCTGCGAGCATGGCGGCTCCCAGCGCGGTGGTTTCGAAAAACTCGGGTCGCTCTACTGTAATATCCAATATATTGGCCAGGTCCTGCACCATCCAGTCGTTTGCGACCATTCCGCCGTCGATCCGCAGGCTGTGCCAATCGACGCCATCAGCAGAAAATGCGGTTTTCAGATCATGACATTGATAGGCCATCGATTCGAGCGCAGCGCGGGCGATATGGGCTTTCTTTGATGAAAAGCTGAGGCCGGAGATGGTTGCGGTAGCCTCGGCCCGCCAATGGGGTGCGCCAAGGCCGGACAGGGCAGGAACAAGATAGACTCCGCCATTATCGTCAACGGAACGCGCGAGTTCCTCGCTCTCTCCAGCATATTTGAGCAAGCCGACTTCGTCGCGCAGCCATTGCATCAGACTCCCCGCCACAAACACCGAGCCCTCAAGGGCATAGATCCGCTTGCCCTGATGCTGATATAATATGGTGGATAGCAAACGGTTTTCCGACCGTGACGCGGTGTCTCCGCTATTGGTCAATATGAAGGCACCGGTCCCGAATGTTGCTTTGGTCTGGCCCACGTCCAGGCAGGCCTGACCGATGGTGGCTGCCTGTTGATCGCCAGCCGAACCGCAAATGGCAATCGGACCGCCGAAGAGGTTCACAGCAGTGGTCCCGAGATCTCCCGCACAGTCGACAATCTGAGGGAGCGCGTGCCGCGGGATGTCGAACATCGCGAGCAGCTCATTATCCCAGTCATCGCCATCCAGCGCCATCAGCATGGTTCTGCTGGCGTTGCTCGCGTCGGTGACGTGCTGGCCGCCGGTTAGCCGGTAGATGAGATAGGATTCGATTGTGCCGAACGCGAGATTGTCTCCGGCAGCGCGGACCTCGGGCCAGTTTTCCAGCATCCAGCCGATTTTGCTGCCCGAGAAATAGGGATCGAGCAACAATCCGGTCTTTGCCTGCACCATTGGCTCGAGACCCTCGGCTTTCAGCGCATCGCATTTGCCGGCCGTCCGCCGATCTTGCCAGACTATGGCTCTGGCCAGCGGCTCGCCGGTCCTTTTGTCCCACGCAACCACGGTCTCGCGTTGATTGGTGATTCCGATCGCCGCAATCTTGTCGGCACCGCCAGCTTTCTCGATCATCTTTTGGCAGCAGCTCAGGGTTTTGTTCCAGATTTCAGCAGCGTCATGCTCGACCAGACCGGGGGCGGGATAATATTGGTGCAATGCCTCTTGTTGTGACCCGTGCAATTTCCCGTCGACGCCAAACAGCATCGCCCGCGTCGATGTTGTTCCTTCATCGATCACCAAAATATGCTGTGTCATCATCATCCGCTCCGTTATTCGCATCCTTGCTATAAGCTGGCCGGTAAAAGGCAAGCGAAAGCCAAGCAAACTCTGGCATGTTGCGATGCAACATTGCGCGAATCTCAGGTTTCTCTATGAACGTTGCTATGTATGATCTGGCTATCATTGGCGGCGGCATAAATGGCGTCGGGATTGCGCGTGACGCAGCGGGCAGGGGACTGAAGGTCCTGCTTGTCGAGCGAGACGATCTCGCCTCGCACACCTCGTCGGCGAGCACCAAACTGGTACATGGCGGGCTGCGCTATCTCGAGCATTACGAGTTCAACCTGGTCCGCAAGGCGCTGAAGGAACGGGAGGTCCTGCTCCGCGCGGCGCCCCATATCATCTGGCCGATGCGCTTTGTCCTGCCGGTCGACAAGGGCATGCGACCCGCCTGGCTGCTGCGTCTTGGCCTGTTCCTCTACGACCATCTCGGCGGCCGCGATATTTTACCGGGCACCAAGGGTTTGAACCTGCACAAGGACCATCGCGGTGATTCGCTGCAAAAGCGGCTCAAGAAGGGCTTCGCTTATTCAGACTGCTGGGTCGAGGACGCCCGTCTGGTATCGCTCACTGCCCGCGATGCATCCGAACGGGGTGCCGATATCCGGACCCGAGCAGAATGTGTCGCACTGGATCGCGGTGCCGATCACTGGAATTTGGAAATCCGTCAGGACGACGCGGTGACCACCGAGCAAGCGAAGGTTCTGGTCAATGCAGCTGGCCCTTGGGTCGATCCGGTCACCGCGCTTTATGACCAGAGCGGTGAGGCGGCGAAACTTCGCTTAGTCAAGGGCAGCCATATTGTCGTCAAACGCAAATATGAAGGCGATCACAGCTATATATTCCAGAACCGCGATGGCCGGATCATTTTCGCCATTCCCTATGAGCGCGATTACACTTTGATCGGTACCACGGACCAGCCGTGGAGCTATGCCGAGGGCCCGGCCAAGATCAGCGACGATGAAATCGACTATCTGTGTGCTGCCGCTAGCGAATATTTCGAGGATCCGGTAGCGCGCGATGACATCGTCTGGACCTATTCCGGTGTCCGCCCGCTGTTCGACGATCACAGCCGGACTGCGGCCACTGTCACCCGGGATTTTGTGTTCGACTATGACAATGAGAATGGCGCGCCGGTGCTGTCGATTTTTGGCGGCAAGATAACCACCTATCGCGTACTCGCTCTGCAAGCGATCAGGACCTTGTCGGAAGCACTGGATGTTGACGGGGATGACTGGACCAAGAAAGCGCATCTGCCCGGCGGTGATTTTGCGCCGGATGGATTTGAAGCGTTGGTCGATCAATATGCAAGCCGGTGGGATTTTCTCGACCGGTCGGTCTTGCGTCGCCTGGTCAAAGCCTATGGCACCGATACCGCTTCGATTCTCGACGGCGTCAAAACCATGGAAGGCTTGGGTCAGGAATTTGGTTCAGGTCTGTACGAGATCGAAGTCCAATGGTTGATCGACCGTGAATTTGCCTGTTCGGCAGAGGATGTGTTGTGGCGGCGGTCTAAACTGGGTTTGCATATGAGTGAGACCGAGAAGCAGGCCGTTGCACTTTGGTTTGAACAACGGAAGCAGCGAGCAAAGCCCGAAATCAACCTTTCCTGATTGACGCACCACAAAAGCGGTGGCAATAGCGGGCCATCCGGTTGATCCGGGCATGCGGGTGTAGCTCAATGGTAGAGCAGAAGCCTTCCAAGCTTACGACGAGGGTTCGATTCCCTTCACCCGCTCCAATATTCCTTCATGAAAACTCAGAGACGTTGTCCTTAATCATTTGATTTATAAGGAAATTTCTGTGCGTTCTCGTTTGGAGAGGTGTCATTCTTGCTAGAGAAGATTAGATATAGCGTTCAAGTATATGTTATTATGTAATTATCTGGTTTGTTTATTCGGGCAATATATCCTGAACGCGGCGTATTGACCGTGTTGATTATGGAAGTCTGGGATTTTGCTGCTACCAATATCCGCGATCTTCGGCACAAAATATCGAAATCCTGAATATTGGCAGATCGCATCGGGCTGACCGCTGAAAAACCATGCCTTAGTGGATTGCAAGACTGAGTCAGCTTTCAGCGTATCCGGATGTTTTTTTTGCATCCTCGCTGAACTAAATGGCAGTTTTCTGGGAAAAACCAGCATTTTTTCGGCGATGATCGGGACATTTGGCTCGTTTTAAGCTCTATAGGCTGGAACTGGCGAGGGGCCAGAATAGACCATTTCAAACAATATCCATGCTGTCTTTGACGATATTATCGGAAGTGCAACGTTCTTGTCACCGAATCGAACATGGATAATCCTGTAAAATCGGGCAATCTGGAATATCTATCGTTTCAGTCAGAACGCTACATTTCAGCCAGATATCGATCGTTTATAGCATTGATGATAGTTGCACTCAGCAATTCGCCCTGGTCGTCCCTGACCCCGGCTATATGTTTCCAATTTCTGCTCGCGTCATCCCGTTATCATCGCCTCACACCGTCGATTTATATCCGATCGAGCCTAACCATAAACATATGTTTTCAGACAATGGGATTATTGTTTTCAATATATATGTTTCTTGTTCCGATTTTGACCGGCTGTAGCCAAGCTTGACGACTTTAAAGCCAATTCGTCGAATCTGGCGGTTCCTGGTGACCGGTGTTCGGACGAAATATCGTAAATTTACCACCGAAAATGGATATGAATGAGAACATTGCATTTCATTCTCGCCAGATCGGTGTCCGTAGCTTGCGATGATTTTTGCGGTTCGTGCAGACCGGCAAAATTACTCGGTTTTGCTCACAAGTAGAATGTTATTGTTTGCAGTTTTTTCCGCTTTTTAAGCAAAAATTGGACCCAAAACCAACTCGAAAAATCCAGACTATTTGTGGACAATGTTATTGTCTGGCGCGCCCTAAACGGCCTAAACATAAAGTTGCGGTTTGCATCTGAGGGTATCCGTACCGGCACGTCAGCCCTAATATGCAACAATAGGAGCTTTCCGATCGAATTCGCGCTCTAGCTAAGCATAATGTTATTGTTCATCGCCATATTGTCCGACCGAAATGAGCAAAAAGGCAGGCAAGCCTGATGATATCTCGAATTTCGAGGGGCGGTGCACTGGATGCGTTCAGGACAGGAGGGGTTTTGCTGGAATTGCCGGTTCATCTTGCGCCCGGATGAACGGTGTTCAGCTTTCGATACAATTTGCGACAATTTTTGTCTGTTCTGACAAAGTTCAGCGACAAGTGGCTATTAGAAAGACATTCATGACGGAAACACAGACCGTCTCCCTGAACTGGAATATGAGGAACATGAATATGAAAAAAGCAATTTTGATCTCGAGCGCTACCGCTTTGTTGATGGCCGGCGGAATCGCCGTTGCTGCTCCGGGCGACCGCGGCATGCGCGCAGATACCAATGGTGATGGCGCGATAAGCCGGGCCGAGATGACCACATCGCTGAATACCCGCTTCGCCAAAATGGACGTCAACGGCGACGGCCAGCTTTCCAAGGAAGATCGTGAAGCCAAAAAAGCTGAACGCTTTGCCAAAATGGATAGCAATGGTGACGGTGAACTCACCGAGGCGGAAATGACCGCAGCACGCGCCGCTCGCAAATCCGAGCGCTTTGCCCGGACTGATACCGACGGCAACGGCAAGTTGAGCCAGGCAGAAGCCCAGGCAAAACACGGCAAGCGTGGCGGTAAAGGTATGCGCGGAAAACGTGGTGGCCGCGGTGGCATGGGAATGATGCGCGGTGCCGACACCAATGGTGATCAGATGATCAGCAAGGCAGAATTTACCGCAGCAGCAATCGCCCGCTTTGACAAGGCCGATGCCAATAGTGACGGCAAGGTAACCAAAGAAGAGCGCCAGGCAGCTCATAAGGCCCATAAAGGTCAACAGAATAAAAGAGGCGGTTAATCCCTGAACCACTCTTTTGCGAACGGATCGTCAGCCATCTCCCCCTTCTCCCCCGAAATTGGCTGGCGGTCCGTTCCTTTTTGCATTTCCTGTGATAGGCTGATCCAATGGTGAACAAGACACACATATTGCTGGTCGACGATGAAGCTTCGTTGCGGGAGCCTTTGGCGGAATATCTGGTCAAGCAGGGCTACAAGATACAGCAAGCGGCCGATGCCAGCATCGCGCGATCGCTGCTGAATGCGTATGACTTCGACATAATATTGCTCGACATCATGATGCCCGGCGAAGACGGGCTTAGCCTTTGCCGGTTTATCACCGACAAGACCGATATCCCGGTCATTTTCATCAGCGCCAAGACCGAAGAAACCGAACGGATTATCGGCCTCGAACTGGGGGCTGACGACTATATTACAAAGCCCTTTAGTCCGCGGGAACTGGTCGCGCGGATCAAGGTCATATTACGGCGCGCGGAAAAGGGCGGCGCAAGCCAAAATGGTACGACCGGAGGAGCTTATCAATTTTCCGGTTGGACACTCAAATGCGACAAGCGCAGCCTGATCGACGCTGAAGGCGTGAATGTGTCGCTGTCGACGGGTGAATATCAGATGCTGCTGGCGCTGGTTTCGCGCGCCGGGCAGATTCTCAACCGGGACCAGTTGCTGGACATCACCCAAGGCCGTGAGGCCCATGCCTTTGATCGCGCGGTTGATAACCAAATCAGCAGGCTGCGTCGCAAGATCGAAGCCGACCCCAAAAACCCGGAAATCATCAAGACCGTTTGGGGCGGTGGATATATGCTCGCAGGTGAGGTGAAATCGCTGTGAAGCGTCTTTGGCCCAACAGTTTGGTCGGCCAGTTGCTGCTGATCGTCGCGTTGATGCTGCTGGTTGCACAAGGCGTGAACAGCTATCTTCTTTATCGTGGAGCGCAAAACCAGAATCTCGCTGAGGCCTCGACGTCAGCGGTTACCCGCATTGCCTTTTCTCTCGAGCGGCAAGCGATGAACCGCCGCGATGATCGAGGCGGATCATTGGGTGGGCGGCGTGGAGGACGACTGAAATACAGTCCGGAAAGTGCGGTTACCGAGGATATGAAACGCTTGCCGGAGCTCGAAGCGCGGGCAGGCCAGGCCTTTGCCAATATGGGGATCGGATTTTCCGATATTCGCGCATCGGCGGTCAGGCAGTTGACGGCCGACATGACCGGCTATGCGATCGGAACAAATCGCGGAAAGTGGCGCGATAATCCGATCAACAGATCAATGGGAGGCCGGGCATTGCCACTCGAAACCAAGGGTTTTGTCATTATCTCTGTCTGGCAAGACGATGGTCAATGGATCAGCGTCGCTTCCGCCGTACAAGAGCGCAAACCCCTGCTGATCAGGACCTTGCTGTTTCAGACGATGATTATCTATCTTTTGATGATGATTCCGTTGATCCTGTTGGGACGCTATATTTCGCGACCCTTGAAAACACTCACCGCAAAAGCGCGTTCTTTTCAACCCGGTGAAACCCAGGCTCTGGCAGAGCAGGGGCCGCCGGACACGAGGGAATTGATTCGCGCATTCAATGACATGAGTGGTCGCGTCAGCAATATGCTCAACGAAAAAAATGTGATGCTCGGGGCCATCGGCCATGATCTGCGGACTCCGCTTGCGGCGCTGCGGGTCAGGGTTGAAAATGTCGATGACGACATCGAGCGTGGACGGATGGTCGCAGGCATCGAAGATATGGACCAGATGTTGGATGATATCCTCTCGCTTGCACGGCTTGGCAGGTCGACGGAACCATCGGATCCGGTCGATATCCGTTCGTTGATTGAAACCGTGGTCGATGAGTTCACCGATCTGGGTCATGAAGTGCATTATCAACGCGGCGAGAGGCAAATCGCGGCTGTAAGAGAGACGCTGATTCGCCGAGCGCTGAGAAATCTGATCGGGAATTCGATTCTCTACGGCAAGGCTGCGGATATCTCTGTGGAAAAGTCTGGTAACAAGCTGATGATAATTGTCGATGACGACGGGCCCGGGATCCCCGAAGAAAAAATAGATGCGATGTTCGAACCGTTCTTGCGCGGCGAAGAATCTCGTAATCGGGCAACCGGTGGATCGGGCCTGGGCCTGACGCTGGCGCGGGCCATCGCCCGGGATCATGGCGGCGATATCATCCTGTCAAATCGGCAAGAAGGCGGTTTGAGGGCAACGCTGTCCTTGCCGGTCTGATCTTCATCATTCCCGACCGTCGTCGGGTAAAGCGGCCCAGATCCTAGTTTTCGGTGTGTTTCGGCAATTGCTTGGGCTCGACCCCACCTATGCCGTCGGCGGCCAGTTCGGCGTCAATATCTTCCGCCAGCGCCTTGACTGCCTCATCAGCCGCTTCTTCCAGAGACTGGGCGTCTTTCTCGATGCTGTTTTCCTGCTCCGCAATCGCCGCTTCACCCTGATCCTCGATCGGGCTTTCAGAACAGGCAGCCAGAATCAGCATGGTCGGCACGAGGGCATTGCGCGTTCTCATTCTTTTACCGGCATGGTGAAGTCGGCGTCACTGTTGGCGATGATCGATAGCACCGTGGTCCAGGCCGCGACATTTTGACGCAATTGTTTCGGATCGATCTTGTCCAGCGTATCATCAGGCGTGTGATGAAGATCAAAATAGCGGGTTCCATCCTGCTGCAAGTCAATGATTGCCAGATTGCTGTCGGCGATGATCGGTCCGATATCGGCGCCACCACCGGCCTGACCGCCAGAGCGCCCGACGCCGAGATTTAGGAGGCTGGCCGCAACCTCGTCCGCCACAGTCTTGGCGGAGTCGGGCAGGGTGAATTCAACCCGCCAGACGTTGTCGGCGCCGAAGTCAGATTCCATCGCGATCGCGTGTTTCTTGTCGCGATGGGCATCGCGATAGGCTTTGCCGCCCCAGATGCCGACTTCCTCTGCGCCCGCCCATAATAATCTAATAGTTCGAAGTGGTTGTCCATGATTCTTGATATTCTTTGCCGCCGCCGTAATGATCCCGCAGCCGGCCGCATCGTCAAATGCACCAGTGGCCAGGTCCCAGCTGTCGAGGTGGCAGGCGATCAATATCATCGGCAGGCTCGGATCGCGGCCGACAACTTCGGCGATGACGTTACCCGATTCCTGCTGGCCGAGATTCTTGGGCGTGAGAACCAGGTTCATTGTTACCGCTTTACCGGACTTCTCTGCCAGTTTGACCATTCGTTCGAGATTGTCGGCGTCGGGAAGCGACAAAGCGCCCGCCGGGATCGCCTTGATCCCTTCACCAAAACCAGTGCTGCCGGTGTGTGGGTTGCGGTGATTGTCGGTGCCGATCGATTTGATGACATAGGCAAGCGCGCCTTTTTGCGAGGCGATTGATGGGCCAAACCAGCGGACCGGACCGAAGGCGCTATAGCTGGAGCCATCCTGTGTCCGGTGCATATCGTGGGTCACAAAGGCTATCTTGCCAGCAAGGCTGCCATCGGGGACCGCCTTCATCGCTTCGAGAGAATCGAAATAAGCGACCTCGGCGGTAACTCCCTTCGCGCCGGTGCTGGCGCTATTGCCCAATGCGGTGACCATCAGTTTTTGCGGGTAGGGCGCTATTACTGCGGCTGTCTCGTCGCCACGGACCCAGGTCGGCATCATGAAACTTTCGCTGCGGACATTCTGGAACCCGAGGGATTTCAGCTTGTCGACCGACCAGACCCGCGCCCGGGCTTCCTGTTCGGTACCCGCCTGGCGCGGTCCAACCTCGGTGGTCAGTCCTTCGATAATGTCATAAGCGACGTCATCCTGTAACGCCTTGGCTTGAAGAGCCATGACCCCGTGATTGTCGGCCAGAGCAGAGGTGGACAGAAACAGCGCAGACGCGCCAGCGAGCAGGGTGGATATTTTTCTCATGACCGCTGACTAACCCGCCTTTCGTGGTTTGCCAATAGCCTCGGCAATGGTCTCTTGCGACTGGCGGGCGGAATAGCTACATGAACCATCAAACAAGCCCCATTTCCCGTTAATGCTGCGCTTCTCGAACCCTGGTGCGCGATCAGCGCCCTTCGACTGGCTCCGCGCTAACGATCTAGATTGAGAAAGAATAAATATGGCCGTTCAATATAGCTATGTCATGAAAGGTCTGACCAAGACTTTCCCCGGCGCCCCCAAACCTGTGCTCGACAATATCCATCTGCAATTCCTGCCGGGCACGAAAATCGCCATCATTGGTAAGAATGGCGCGGGTAAGTCGACTCTGATGAAGATCATGTCCGGCCAGGATGACGAGTTTCAAGGTGAAGCCTGGGCTGGCGAGAATATCCGCGTCGGCTATCTGGCGCAGGAACCGCAGCTCGACGAGAGCAAGACGGTCAAGGAAAATGTCATGGACGGCGTCCGCGAAGTTGCGGATCTGGTCGGACGGTTCAACGAGATTTCCAATATCATGGGCGATCCGCCGGAAGATGCGGATTTCGACGCGCTGATGGAAGAAATGGGTGATCTCCAGGAAAAAATCGACGCGGTCGATGGCTGGACCCTCGACAATCAGCTCGAAATCGCGATGGAAGCGTTGCGCTGCCCTCCCGGCGACAGTCCGGTGACCGATCTGTCCGGTGGTGAAAAGCGCCGGGTCGCGCTCTGCCGCCTGCTTCTGGACAAGCCGGAAATCCTGATGCTCGATGAGCCGACCAACCACCTCGATGCCGAAAGCGTCGCCTGGCTCGAGAAGCATTTGATCGACTATCCCGGAAACGTCATTCTCGTAACCCATGACCGCTATTTCCTCGACAATGTCGTGAACTGGGTTCTCGAACTGGATCGCGGCAAGGGCTATCCGTTCGAAGGCAATTATTCCAGCTGGCTGGAGAACAAGTCGAAACGTCTGGCGCAGGA
>RCMY010001262.1_pt1 | contig 24140 bp, 26 predicted proteins | sample 2041341 | NCBI WGS metagenome assembly RCMY01 (sample SAMN09708234, study PRJNA481090) | Marine sediment metagenome, whole genome shotgun sequencing project.
TGGCTTCGCAAGCTCAGCGATCGCGACCTTGCGCTCGACCGCACGATGATCCCGCTCGGCTCCTGCACGATGAAGCTCAATGCCACCGCCGAGATGGAGCCGATCAGCTGGCCCGAGTTCGCGGCGATCCATCCGTTCGCCCCTGCCGATCAGACCGCTGGCTATCGCCAACTAATCGGCGAACTCGAAACCACGCTGGCCGAGATCACCGGCTACGACCGCGTCTCGCTCCAGCCAAACGCAGGAAGCCAAGGCGAGTACGCAGGCTTGCTCGCCATTCGGGCCTACCACCAGAGCAGGGGCGACCACGATCGCTCGATCTGCCTGATCCCGTCGTCGGCTCACGGCACCAACGCCGCCTCTGCGGTCTTGGCTGGCATGAAAGTCGTCGTCGTCGCCTGCGACGAACGGGGCGACGTCGATCTCGCAGATCTGAAAGCCAAGATCTCCGACCACGGTGAGCAACTCGCTGCGCTGATGATCACGTATCCGTCGACCCATGGTGTCTACGAGGAGACGGTCGGCGACATCTGCGCGATGGTCCACGATGCTGGCGGACAGGTCTACACCGACGGAGCGAACCTGAATGCGCTTGTCGGCATCGCCCGGCCAGGCCGCTTCGGTTCAGACGTCAGCCACCTCAATCTGCACAAGACGTTCTGCATTCCGCATGGCGGCGGCGGACCGGGCGTCGGCCCCATCGGGGTCGGCGAACATCTGGCTCCCTTCCTGCCGGGCCACCCCGTCGTCACTGAAGCGGGACCGGACCAGATGGGTCCGGTGTCTGGCGCTCCCTGGGGTTCAGCCGGCATCCTGCCGATCTCGTGGATGTACATCCAACTCATGGGGCCCGATGGCCTTCGTCGAGCCACCGAGGGCGCCGTGCTGGCAGCGAACTACGTCGCTCGGCGACTCCAAGAGCACTTCCCCGTGCTCTACACCGGCCCAGACGGGCTCGTGGCCCACGAGTGCATCATCGACGTTCGACCGATCACCGAAGCGACCGATGTCAGCGTTGACGACATCGCCAAGCGGCTCGCCGATTGCGGTTTCCACGCACCGACGATGAGCTTCCCTGTCGCCGGCACCTTGATGATCGAGCCAACCGAGAGCGAGTCCCTCGCCGAACTCGACCGTTTCTGCCAAGCCATGATCCTGATCAAGAACGAGATCGATCAGGTGGCGTCAGGACAGGTCGTCATCGACGAAAGCCCGCTTCGCAACGCTCCCCACACCGCGGCCGTCCTCATGGCCGACGACTGGAATCGACCCTATTCACGACGCCAGGCTGCATTCCCGCTGCCCGGCATGGAAGCCGACAAATACTTCCCGCCGGTCGGCCGGCTCGACAATGCGCACGGCGATCGAAACCTGGCCTGCTCATGCCCGCCACTCAGCGCGTATTGAACCGAGCCTCGTGGGAGATGAGGGGGTCGGGTCCCCTCAGGTTTCAGGACTGGCCGAAGGCTCGCTTGAGCAACGGGCTCGACGCCTGACCAACCTCGCCAGGCACGATCGATGAGCCGCCCGGGTCTGTGGGGTCATCGTCCCAAGGGAATCCACCGGTCGACGGCGGACGACGAAGGGCAGGGCGTTTGGTCGGCCCTGCGACTGCCGGAGCGAAGGTGGCGGATCGGCCGCTGTAGATCATGGGCGTGTGGCACTTCGTACCGTCGTCGCCCAGCAACTGTTGCTGCTCGAATGTTCGGCGGTCGGTGAGTGTCCAGCCGACCGGGGCGTTGCGGGTGGCGACATGCTTGCGGCACACCGGGATGCCCTCGACCGACTCGGCAAGGTCAACGATGATCACTTGAGACCTGGCCGCGTCGAACTGAACGCTGGCAGCCGCCAGCTCTCGACAGCTCATGCGGGCACAGAAAAGGGACAAGAGCCAAAACGGTAGTTGGCTGTACCCGCTGGACGGTGGATATCCCGGTGCCAGCGGCCGATTGACACAGAGTGCGCAAACCGAGCTACGACGCCATGATGGGGACATGGACGCTGCGGTCACCCCCCTCCTCAACGCGCTCGGCTCGGGTGCTCCGGCGACACTGGTCCGCGTGACCTCGCTGCAAGGCTTCGGCCTCCGCGACGCAGGCGATGGCGCCGTGATCACCGAAGGCACCCTTGCAGGATCGATTCTTGGCGGTCTGGCTGACCTCTCCATAGCGCAAGCCGCAGCGGAGGGATCGGAGCGACGCTCGCTGCGAGCCACCATCACCGACAGCGCTGCCGATGACGCCGGCATGCTGTGCGGCGGATCTGCTCAACTGCTTCTCACGCCGGTCAGTGACCTTCCCAACGGCCTCGGCGACCTGCTCACATCGGCTCAACCGTTCGCACTGGTCTCGGCGAGCGACGGCACAGGCACCGACGCCCTCGTCACGAAACGGGACGTTCTCGGCGACCTTGGTGCAGACACCGAGGCGATCACCGAACTCGCCCGGACTCAGATCGCTGCCGGGGTAACCGCGACCAGCGAGCACGAGTTGCCGACCGGAACCTTCGCCATCGCCACCGTCATCCCCACCACTCGCTGTCTCATTGTCGGCTCTGGACCGATGGCTGATGCCATCCGGTCGCAGGGCGAGCTGATGGGTTGGGACGTCACGATTGATGAATCAGTCGCCATGGCCACGGACTTCTTGGCGACCGCTGGTCCCGCCGACGCCCTCGCCATCCTCAGCCACGACGCGACGATCGACGTGCCGATTCTCGACGCGGCCCTCGCTTCTCCGATCGGATACGTCGGCGGCATGGGCTCGCGGGGCACCCAAACGCGCCGCCGAATGTCCCTACTCGAAGCCGGGCATACCGAAGCCGCTCTGGAGCGAATACATGGCCCAATCGGCCTCGACCTGGGAAGCCGGACACCGGCGGAAACGAGCGTGGCCATCGTGGCCGAGTTCCTCGCCAATCGCTCTGGCCGCGCTCCTGGCCGTCTAACCGATTCCGCCGGCCCCATCAATGGCTGACCAACCAGTGACAGACGCACACGCGACCGGGCCATCCCAGTCCGAGATCCCACGCATGACGCCATACGGGTCGAAGTGGGAATCACCTTCCGGTCTCCGGAAGCGAGCATCCCTTCTGACGCAACAGGGTTTCCGCAAGTTCGGCGCCGCGACCGCTCCGTTGCGAATCGACCCCGACTATCTGGTGATCGGGACGAAGCGGGGTGGAACCACTTCGATGGCCCGATGGTTGCTCGACCACCCTGATGTGCGGGGCCTGTATCCAGCCGCCGAAAATCGCAAGGGCACCTACTTCTTCGACGTCAACTACGGGCTCGGACATCGCTGGTATCGGTCGCACTTTCCCGTCGGTCTTGTACATCGCACGCTCGGGCGGAATGAAGGCACAGTTCCGCTCATCGGCGACGGCACCCCCTACTACCTGCATCATCCTCACGCACCGGCCCGCGCTCGTCGCCATGCCCCTGATGCCAAGATCATCGCCCTGCTCCGTCACCCGGTCGATCGGGCGCTGGGCCATTGGGCAGAGCGCACCCGCAACGGTGTCGAGACGATGCCGTTCAGCGAGGCGCTGCGAGCTGAAGCCGAACGGCTCGCTGGCGAAGAGCAACACATGATCGACGATCCGACCTACGTCAGCTTCGCTCATCAGCACTGGTCCTATGCCGATCAAAGTCGATATGCCCGTGGCCTTCGACGGTGGTTTGACGAATTCCCTGCCGAGCAAATTCTTGTCCTTCGGTCCGAGGATCTCTACGCCGATCCATCGCGGATCTATGGACAGATCCTCGACTTCCTCGGGCTTGCGCCTCACGATCCGGCGGCCTTCGCCGCGTGGAACATGAAGCCCAAGGATCCCATCGAGCAAGCAGACCTGACCTACCTCGAGGCAGCGCTTCGAGACGACGTCGCTGAACTCGAGACGATGCTTGGCCGTTCGATGCAATGGGAGGGATTCATCAATGACTGAGGCTCGACGCTCCGACTCCGTCATCGCGACAGGCCGTCGACAGCGCGTCCTGTTCACCGGCGGCCTCGGCCGTTCTGGCAGCACGCTGGTCGAGAAACTCATCAACGAGTTGCCGTCCACTTTCGGTGTCGGCGAGACCGTGCATCTGTGGGAGCGAGGCGTGCGCGACCACGAACGTTGCGGCTGCGGTGACGCCTTCACCGACTGCGCCCACTGGCGAGCGGTCGGAGCGGAAGCGTTCGGCGGCTGGGACAACGTCGATGTCGATCGAATGATCGATCTTCGATGGGCTGAGGACCGCAGCCGCCGCCTCCCCCAAATCTTCCGGTCCGTCCGCTCTGGCAACCTCAGCGAGGCCCAGCGCGAGTACCTGGACGGCATGCGTTCGGTCTTGATCGCGTCGGCCACAATTGCGGCAGCCGAGCGAAGCACACCGGACGTCCAGGTCGAAGCGAGCGACGTCGTCATCCTCGACTCCTCGAAACATCTGTCGACCGCAGCGCTGCTCGCATGCGACCCTGCCCTCGATGTTCGAGTGCTGCACCTGCTGCGGGACCCGAGAGGTGTTGCGTACTCCTGGATGAAGACCGTCGAGCGGCCCGAGACCGATGGCGAGATCATGCCGCAGTACTCGGCGAAGCGGACCGCTGGCCGTTGGGTCACCGACAATCTGGGCTTCAACACTCTGGCGGCGCTCGGTGTGCCGACGCTGCAGCTTCGATACGAAGATGTGTTGGCCTCGCCACAGGAACGCATCCTCGACATCGCCCGATTTGCCGGCGCGATCGATGAGGACACGGCGTCGCTCGACTTCATCGATGGCAACGCTGCTCACCTGTCGACGTCGATGCATTCGATCGCTGGCAACCCGCTCCGTTTCGGTGGGGACGACGTGGTGCTGCGCCTCGACGACGCATGGAAGACCAAGCTGCCGGCCGGTGACCGCCGCACCGTCGAGCTCATCACTCGCCCCGTGCTCGGCCGCTTCGGCTACGACCGTTGACGTGAACGCGTCGGCCCCTGGCGGGCCTTTGGCGTTCCTGGAGTTGTTCGCTGACGCTCACAACGTCCATCTCGACCAGGGGCTCAGTCGGGGAAGATGACTTTGCCGTTTTTGGTTTCGACGCCTTCGGCTGCCAGTGCTTCGGCGTGACGTTCAGGAGCATGAGGGATCAGCCGTCCGTTGGCAGCGACCACGCGCCACCACGGGAGATCCGGTACCCGCCTCAATACTCCGCCCACAGCTCGCGCCGCTCCGGGCCAGCCGGCCTCGGCCGCGATCTCGCCGTACGACATCACATCACCGGGCTCGGTCGACTCGAGAACAGCCACAACAGCGGCCTCGAAGTCGGTCAGCCCAGCCGAACCGGTCATGCGTTGTCGGCCCACCAGGCATCGAGGCGCTCGAGCAACTCGTCGTCGGCGAGTTCACCTTCAGTCCGCTTGATCTCGAGCAGGTGCTTCAGGGCCTGTCCGATCAGCGGGCTGCCCCCGACACCGAATCGGTCCATCACGGCTTTGCCGTCGATCTGAGGTCGCTCCGCCGCCGCTGCGTCCGCTCGCGCCAAGTCGATGATGCGTTCTTCGAGCTCATCGATCAAGCGGTGGAGGCGGGCTTCCTTCGAACGGTTCCTGGTGGTGCAGTCCGAGCGCACCAACTGGTTGAGATCGCCGAGAAGGTGGCCAGCTTCGCGGGCATAGCGGCGAACCGCAGCGTCTGACCAGCCGTCGCCATAGCCCTTGAACCGTCCGGAAAGACGAACCAGCTCAGCGACGTCTTTGACCATCGGCTTGTCGAACTCGAGCTCCCGCAGCCGCTTCTTGGTCATCTTGGCCCCAACCGCCTCGTGATGCCGGAACGTGACACCACCGTGTTCGAACGAGCGGGTGGCTGGTTTGCCGATGTCGTGGAACAACGCCGCAAGGCGAACCTTCAGCTCCGGTTTCGTCTTCGACGTGACGGCGATGGTGTGCGCAAGCACATCTTTGTGACGGTGGATCGGGTCCTGTTCGAGCTGCAGTCCCGGCAGTTCGGGCACCACGAGTGCCGCATCGCCAGAATCACAGAACTGCCACAGCCCGTCGGTGGGGTCGGTCTCGAGCAGAATCGAACAGAGCCGTTCTCGGCCTTCAATCGGTGTCACGGGATCAGCATGACGGCTGCCGGCTGCAATGACTACTCAGTTGCATCAGCCGTCGCCATCCAAGTCGTTTGGCTGGACCGACACCGCACCCGTCGAGCGGACCGACACGAGGCGATCTGCGGTCGGATCCGATTCGATGCCGATTTCGATTTCACCAGCTTGGACGTCGACGGCATAGTCCTCGTTCGGTGGCAGCTCGACCAAGACATCGCCGTCGCCCCCCATGATCGCGAGAACACTCGGCGGATCGAGGTAGGTCAACAACACGTCGTCGTCGACCACGTCGACCGTGAGCTCGGATGGGCCAAGGCTCGTCCCTCGTACCGGCCCGTCCGACGCGATGCTCACCGATCCGTTCACTGCGCCGAGCACCACCCCGCCGTCGCCAGCGAAGATGGACATTGCTCCGCTGAACGAGTCGACCTGGACAATGTCATTCGCTGCCACGACGCTGAGTGCAATGCCACTGGGAACAAAGACCTCGACCGAGGCGCGACATGGGAGCCGATTCGGGCACGTGATGCGGAACGCCGAAGAACCACCCTCAGTCAGCAGCTCGACCTTGGGGCCCTGCAAGAGCCAGCTCTCCGATGATCGGACGATCACTCCCCCGCTCTCGATGTCCACCTCGTCGCCGTCGTAGGCGGCGAACGACCGCACACGAACCGGTCCGGCGTCATTGACAACGAGCAGCTCCTGGCCTGCGCCGACGCCGTGAACCGTCGTACGTGACGACCCCAGCCACGTCGTGCCGAGGACGAGCATCACCAGGAGCCCGAGCGCGGCGATCCCGCGGCGTCGCCATCGCACTGACGGCTCGACAGCCATCAGCGGACGTTCTCGGGCTGACCCATCGGCCAGTGTTCGGTGCACAGCATCAACAGTCGATCAGCGTTCGACGCTGACCAAACCAGTCAGGTCTCGGCTGGATGTCCCACTGTGGATCACGTAGGTGCCCGGTGGTGTGTTCCACCCAGCCTCGTGCGTCCAGATCTCGAAGGCTCGCGGCGGGACCGAGATGTTCACGGTTGCCGTGGAACCGGCATCGATCGACACCGATGCGAAGCCGCACAGCGAACGGATTGGGCGTCGGTGAGCGCCGGCTGGCGGCTCGAGGTAGAGCTGGGGCACCGCGGTACCCCTTCGATCACCGGTGTTCCGCACCTCGACCGCCACCTCGACGCTGCCATCGCTTTGCCCGATGACTGAGGTATCCCCGAACTCGAAGGTGGTGTAGGACGAGCCGTGACCGAAGGGCACGAGCGGCTCGATCTCTCTTGCGTCGTACCAGCGGTGCCCGACGAAACTTCCTTCTCGATAGTGCAGCTTGGTTCCGTCGCCTGGCACATCGAGCGCCGTCGGCGCATCGGCCACGCGCCTCGGGAAGGTGACCGGCAGACGCCCAGCGGGGTCGACTGCGCCGCTGATCACGTCAGCCAGAGCGGCGCCGAACTCCTGGCCGCCGTACCACGCCATCATCACTGCGGGCGCTTCGTCGAACCACGGCAGATCGACGGGTCCGCCGGCATTGAGCACCACGACCGTGTTGGGGTTGGCAGCAAGTACCTTCCGGACGAGCTCGTCCTGGCGACCTGGCAGGCCGAATATCGGCCGATCGTGGCTCTCGGTCTCCCAGTCGGCATCGAGCCCGACCACGACAACGGCGGCGTCAGCATCGCGAGCGGCCGCCACCGCATCATCCATCAGTTGATCGTCGTCGGTGGGAACGAGCCAGCCGAAACGGAGACCCGCAAGCATCCGCTCAGGATCGCTGGTCCACTCGACGACGACATCGACGGTTCCCCGTTCGAGGTCGACGGTTCCCACAACCTCGCTCGACGCCATCTGGAAGAAACCATCGCCAGGCGTCGGGTCGGTCCAGTTGTCGACGACGACTTCGCCGTCGAGTAGCACCCGGCTGGGACCGCACGCGAACACGCTGAACTGGTGGGCGCCCGCGACATCGATGCGTAGCGTCCCTCGCCAGCGGTTGGAGAACGACGCCGGGTCTGGCAGGCCGGCGACGCCGCCCTGAATCATCGTGCCGATTCGGGAGGTGGTCCTCTCCATCGCAGGAGGAGCGCCGAAGTCCGCACCGGCGAAGATCTCGAGATCGATCGGCCGATCACCGTCGGATACCCATGCCTCGGGTGGCACGAGCGGCAAGTACCGAGCTCGGCGGCTGCCAGTGGCCGCCACGACTTGGTCGTAGACCTCAGCCAGGCCGTCGACCGGGCTGACCAGGTGGTGGGATGCGAGCTGCGCCGAGCCGCCTCCTTGGATGACGCCAGGCGAGGCGTTCGGGCCGATGACGGCCACCGAGCTGATGACAGCAGGATCGAGCGGAAGGACGGGACCACCCCCGCGGTCGTCATTCTTCAGCAAGACCACGCCACTGCTGGCAATGCGCCGAGCCAGTGCTCGATCCTCTGGCGCGTCGACGCTCTGCTCCGGCTGTTCGTCGAGTACCCCGATGCGATTGGCCCGAACGGCGAGGTCGATGACACGCAAAGCCCGGGCGTCGAGTATGTCCATCGGCACCTCACCGGATTCGACCGCAGCGAGCAGCGGTGCGCCAAGCGCACGGGGAGGCCCAGGCATCTCGAGGTCCTGGCCAGCGAGCACGGGACGGCTGTGATGGTGGGTGGCGCCCCAATCCGACATCACGAGCCCATCAAAACCCCATTCGTCGCGCAGCAGGTCAGTGAGCAGCCATTCGTGCTCGGTGCAGTGGATGCCGTTCAGCTTCGGGTATGAGGCCATCAGGCTCCACACCCCAGCCTCGACCACGGCTTCGAAGGGAGCGAGATAGACCTCGCGAAGCGTTCGCTCATCGACCTCGGACGACACCGTCATTCTGGCGAACTCCACGTCGTTGGCAACGAAGTGTTTGGCGCAGGCACCCACGCCCTCGACGTCCTGTACACCCTCGACATAAGCGACCGCCATGGCAGTGGTGAGGAACGGGTCCTCGCCGAAGCTCTCGAAATTGCGGCCGCCAAGAGGATGGCGAGCGATGTTGATCGTGGGCGCCAGCAGCACGTGCGCACCTTTACGCGACGCTTCCACGCCCAGGAGATGTCCCGCTTCTTGCACCAGGTCGGTGTCGAATGATGCGGCCAGGCAGATCGATGCGGGCAGGCATACAGCCCGAGCCCCCGTGGTGCTGTCGCCGCGTGCACCATTCGGGCCGTCGGTGACCTTGATCGCCGGGAGGCCGACCCGCTCGACGCCGAGTGTCCGCCACACGTCGGATCCCGAAAGGAGAAAGACCTTCTCCTCGGTCGTGAGTTGTCGCAGCAGATCGGTCGCGGTGGCAGGCACGGCGACAGTGTGCCGCATCCTCAGCTGCGCTCCCAGGCCGCTCAGCGTGCGGTCAGAGCCAGCGTGTCAGAGCGAAAGCGACAAGACGACCGCAGCTGCGGCGTGCAGGCTGCTGATCGCAGCAAACTCATCGACTCGCAAGGTTCGGCCCTCGAGCGCAACGATCGCGTTGCCGGCAACGAAGAGACCAGCGACAACCGCTCCGACCCACAGGGTCCCGAGCACACCAGCGACAGCCAAAATCACGCCAGCCGTCAACGCCGTCGGCGTCCACTCGTCTCGCCACCCCGAAATGACTCGGTCAGTGGTCCCTTTTTGTTGGTCTCTCGACCCAGCGATTGCCGCCATGGTGCCCTCCAGCTCCGTTCGCCCTCCAGGCGACACTTCCACACAGGCACCAGAATCGTCACGCGGTGAACCACCACGGGCCGTTTCTTCACCCTTCCGACACAAGGCCCCACCAAACCGTCACACAAACGATCGCCGATGTGTGGGGTTCGTCACAGACAAGCGTTTCGCGCGACTTTCGAGTGGGTACAGCCGTCATTTACTCGGTTGCTTGATTCGGAGCGGCCGGGACTGCGAGACGCAGAGAGGCTGCAACGTGAACAAATTCTTCGGTGGTGTACTGGCTGGTGGACTGTTCCTCAGCGGACTCGCGCTCTATCTGGGGGTCGCCAGCTTCCAATGGCCGTGGAACGTCCTCCCCGAGTTCAACCAGGTCGAGGTCACCCTCACCCTGCCGAACGAAGCCCGCATCGTCGGCGTCCAGCCAATCGCTCTTGACTGCCGAGCTCGCGTCTTCGCCGAGGTCGACGTCGACGGCAGACGCGAACATGAACTGTTCGGCCGCGTCTATCGCACCGATCGTGTCGAGATGACGGCGATCGGCGATGTCGACACCTGCGTCGAGGGCACCTCTGCTGAAGTGCAATACCACGCCGATGGAACCACCGAAGTCATCATCCCAGGCGAGTCGATCGTGTTCGTCCGCCCCCGCGTCGATGCGGTGGCGACCGCAGACTCGGTCAGCGTATCCAAGGGATTCACCGGTCGATTGACCGACATCTTCCCGTGGGTCGACACCGATCTCGGCCTCACTCCGCTGGCGTATGCCTATGCCCAGGACGTCATCGGCAGCAGCGAGTGCATGGAAGCCGCCTACGGACTCACCGAGCAGATCCTCATCGATGCCTACACCCAGCAGTTCATCGAGAACGGCGCTGATGCCGAGTCCCTGACGGTCACCATCGATGGTCGCCCCGACTTCGGAGCTGGCGAAGCATCACCGTCGCTCGGCGACCTGGAGATGAACGCAACCGAGGGCGGCGTGGCCTGCACCTTGAGCGACGACCTCGGCGGGGTCACCGTCCTGCAATAGACCAACGACGGCCCCCGATGGCTCAGTCAGCGGTGGGCCGTCGGCGTTGTGCCTTGGTATCGCTCCGGGCCTTCTTGGCCCGCAAACGACGCTCCTTGGATCCTCGGCTCGGCTTGGTCGGTCGACGCTTCGGCTGCACCTTCAAGCCCTGGCGGACTCGCTCGGCCAATCGTTCCATCGCCACCTCGCGGTTACGGAGCTGCGAACGATGATCGTCACTCGCCACGCGGATTCGGGGTCCATAGCGGTCGGTCAGTCGTTGCCGCTGGTGTTCAGTGAGCGTTTCGGATGTTGCGATCTCGAACACGAGTTCCGCTCGGGTGTTCGCTGTGTTTGCATGTTGGCCCCCTGGGCCACCGGACGGCCCGAAGCGCCAGATCAGTTCAGCGTCGGGAAGCACGAGCCCGGCATCGACGACGATCCCATTTGGCCGCGACTCGTGAAATCCCATGAATCGACCATAGGGGTCGAACGGATCAGCCAATGAGCAAATTGCTTGAATGCACGACGGCGAACGTTTGCTGGGCCAAACTGTGCAGAGGAAGGAGGGACGTGACAGGACATCGTTTGACGGCCATCGTGCCGGCAAGAATGGGCTTCATGGCAGCGTTGATCGCCATCTTGGCAGCCAACGTGGCCATCATCGTCGCGTTCCAACTCAGCGCAGCAGAGCCGGCGGTCGAGCCAGCCCCGATCAACGTCGATGGCACTGCATCGAATACCGGACCGATCACCACATCGACCACGGTCGCTCCAACCACAGCGGCCCCGACGACCGCCGCCCCGGCCACCGATGCGCCGACCACCGCTGAAGCTCCAACAACCACTGCAGCGCCGGTCACCGCCGCACCACAGACCACAGCGCGTCCCCGCACCACTCGGCCACCAACAACCCGGCGGCCAACAACCCAACCCCCCACGACGCAGCCGCCGGTCACCCAGGCGCCGACCATTCCGTCGGTGACGTTTGCGCCACCGACAGTGCTCCCCGACTGATCAGTCCTGCCTCGCCCATCGTTGTGTGGTGGCGCCACGCAGGTCCCAGTGGTGCGCTTCGGCCATCTGCGCCAAGATCTGCGCATGAGCGAATCAGCATCGAACCAGCCGAAGGTCACTCGAGCGTGGGATCTCGTCGACCAGGCGAAGACCGTCATCGACAACCTCTCCCCCGCTGAGCTCGACGAAGAGCTCGCCGCGGGCACCACCGTGATCGACATTCGCGACTTCCGAGAGCTGTACACAAAAGGGAAGATCCCCGGCGCCCTCCACATGCCGCGGGGCATGCTCGAGTTCTGGATCGATCCGGCCAGCGAGTACTACCGAGACGTCTTCGAGCCGACCAAGCGATACATCCTGTATTGCGCAGGCGGAGGCCGCTCGGCGCTGGCCGCCAAGGTCATGAAGGACATGGGCTACCTCGATGTCGGCCACCTCGAGCCCGGTTTCGGAGGCTGGGAAGCTGAGAATCGCGAGATCGAAGACTGCAAAGAGGGTTCAAAGTGGGTCCCTGCCAGTTGACGGAGACGCACAGGCTCAACCAGTGATGTCGACCGTGGCTGGGCCGGTGACTGTCAACCCGTCGTAGTCCTGGTGGACAGGGTTGAAATCGCAGTCGTACGCGTCAGCGATGATGGTCCCCTCCGGAACAACAACGGTCTTCGAGGTTCCCACCTCGAAGAACTCATCGGCCCCGAGCTCATCGAGGCCAGTGTCCACCGCACCGAATGGGGCGACGAAGAGGTAACAGATCTGCGTGCTGCTGTTGTTCACGAAGGTCACCTCGTGCAGCGCACGAGGGGTGTCGGTGACCTCGAAGGACTCGTAGAAGATGACGTCACCTTCGACGTAGAAGATGAACTCGTACAACCCGGCAGAGAGGCCCGTCTCGTCGACGGCACACAGCCAGTAGTTCTCACCTGTGTTGCCTGATGCCCACTCCTCGCTGAAGAAGCTGAAGTCTTCGTTGAGCACACCGTCGACCTGCCAGACGCCATCCCAGGCCGCCCCGTCAGGGAGGCGGCGCCAATCGAACCAGATGCAGAGGTTCTCGGCGCCTGCCGTGGCGGTACGAACGAACTCCGGCAGGAAGCCTGCATCGTCAGAGGCTTCGAGTGTCCAGCCCGGATTGAACACGAAGATGTCAGCAGTCACGACCGAACCCGACGGCGGCGCAATCTCGTCTTGGATCGAGATGGGAGCTCCCGATACCGCCTGCTCTATCAGGGGCAGTGCCAAGTTGACAGGGCGAAGGCCGTTCAAGAACCCACCGATCGGCACACACTGATCAGAACCATCGAGTTGGCCGTCACCGTTTGTGTCGGTGATCACGCGGCAGTCAACGATCTCACCATCTGATGACGCCGACGCTTGTGTGGGAACACCGACGAGCCTGCCGTCATCGTCGAATCCTGCACCGCCACTGTTGCCGCCAGCAATGGTGGCGTCGGTCTTGATCCACGAGCGCTGACCAATGCCGTTCTGGCTGGCGAATCCGCTCACGACGCCATTGGTGAACGTGATGGTGTCGCCACCGATCCCCGGGTATCCGAGGATGCGGAGTTGATCGCCAATCTCGACCTCATCGCTGTCTCCGACCGGGACCGGCCGGAAGGGACCGGTAACAGCAGCGCCGGCGAGGTCGGTCGCGATGCGAACAACGGCGAGATCGACGACCGGGTCGTAGGCATACACGTCAGCGAGGTACAGCAGTTCGGGAGGCAGACCGGCATCACCGGTGATCGCGATGCCGATGCGGTCGTAGGGACACGAACCTCCCGGCTCGATCACATGGGCGTTGGTGAGGATCGTGCCCCGGTCATCGATGATCGTGCCGGAACCCGAACACAGGGGAACATCGCCGTCCAGCATGATGATCTGCACGGTCGACTCGGCGAGTTCGGCAACGGACGCCGACATGTCCGGCGGAAGCGTCGAATCGGTCTCGCCCCCATCGGCCGGCGTCGTCGGGGAGGTCTGGTCGGGAAGAGTCGCAACCGGGACCGCTGTGACGGAAACGGCGGCCTCGTCGCCGCTGTTGTCTCCGGTCAAGACAAGCGCAGCGATGCCGGCGATGGCGGCCAACAAGACCACACCGACAGCGATCAGCGGACCGCGTCCCCCGCCGCCGCCGCCAGACGACACCGGCGGATCGAACGATGGAGGACCGGACGCCCCGCCGTACGACGGAGCGGCGAGAGGCTGCGCTTGTGCGTATGGCGCAGCCGGCGCCTGCGAAGCAACAGCAGGCTGCCCGTAGGGATCCGTCGGCGGCGGGGTGGAAACGGGGGGAGCGCTATACACCGGCGGCGGGCTCGGAGCGACCGGCGGCGGGCCTGGCACAGCGGGAGCGCTGTACGCCGGAGGCGGGCCTGGAGCGACCGGCGGCGGGGTTGGCACAGCGGGAACTGGTGTCGGCGGTGTGTTGAACACTGGCGGTGGGGTTGGAGCGGGGGGTGCACTCGGTGGCGCGGTCGGAGTCGATGGTGGACTCGGCGCAGCAGGTGCCGGCATGCCCTCGAACACGGTCGGCGGCTCGGTGGGAGGCTGAGCTGGCGACTCAGGCTGCGGGGAGCGCGGATCGAATGGCTTGTTCGGCTGATCACTCACGGCGATCAGAGTAGAACGAAACTGGGCCCGTACTCAGAACGCTGCGACGATAAGGGCCTTCGGAACGACCGACACGGTGATCGATCCTGCGCCGATCAACTCGCCGTCTGCCCACACCTCTTGGTCATGTTCGAGATGGACGCTGGTTGTCGCAAGCCCACGCACGCTCGGGTGCCTCATGTGCTGACCGACGAACACGCTCGGCAAGACCAGCGCCAGTTGCCATGCAGGAACGCCACCGACAACGGTCAGATCCAGCAAACCGTCCGTAGCTTCCGCCCGCGGGGCAATCGCCATGCCGCCACCAAAGAACCGGGTGTTGGCCACCGCGAAGAAGGCACACGGACCACAGAGGTCTGCAACCTCGTCACGTGCACCAATACGGCCTGCGACATCGAGCCCGGTGACGTTCAACTCGAATGCTTCGAGGCGGCGGAGCTCGGCCAATGAAGCGACGGTGTACTTCAGCTGGCCCCTGGGGAAGTCACGAGCGTTCGCGGTTGCGTTGACACGGCCAGAGAACCCAGCGGTCACAACGGTGGCCACAAGGGTCAGCGAACCGTCGTCATGTTCGACCCGCAGGACATCGACAGGGGTGATCGGGCCGATGGCTCGGTCGACCGCAGCAGTTCGCCGTCTGGGGATCCCGAGAGCCCGTGCGAAGTCGTTGCCCGTGCCGCTCGGAACGATGCCAAGCGCGATCTCGGACTCGACCAGAGCTGGCAACGCGTGATGGATCAGCCCATCACCACCGAGGGCAATCACACGTCGCGGAGACACACGCCGAATGGCCGCCGCGACATCGGCAGGGCCCTCAGGCTCGATGCTCTCGACGCGCTGCCCCTTCGCCGCCAGCTGCGCCTGCACGGCGTCGGTCTTGGTCACCCCGCGACGCGATGCCGGGTTGACCAGTAGATGAACCGTGGAGGACTCTGCAGCAGGGGCGGGGCACACAACCGGAAACTAGCCTGGCTTGGTGGTGCCAGACGCTGTCGTTGGTCAGACGCGGTCGCCGGTGAGAAGCTGAGCGATTCCCATCGTGAGCTGACGGCGTTCGCCGTTGGCGAAGCCGGCATCGGCAAGCATCTGCACCATCTCCTCCGGAGGAGGCAGGTACGCGACCGAGCGAGGCAGGTAGCTGTAGGCCGCCTTGTCAGAGAAGAGCCCGCCAACGAACGGCACGATCTTGTTGAAGTGGAGGTCGAAGCCCTTCTTCATGATCGGATTGTCGGGAGCTGAAACGTCGACCAATGCGATGCGGCCACCTGGCTTGACCACCCGGGCGAGCTCAGCGAAAAAGGCGGGCAGCTCCAACAAGTTGCGGAGTGCGTAGCCGCAGACGGCAGCATCGACCGAAGCGTCCTGCACCGGGAGCGCGAGCAGGTCGCCCTGAACGAACGTGCCGTCCTTGGGCGCAGCCGCCATCATCCCGTGGCTGAGATCGATGCCGATGGCGGTGTGGCCCTGTTTCTCGAGCGCCCAGACGAAGTCGCCGGTGCCGCACGCGAGATCGAGCACCGTGGCATTGGCGGGGAGCCGCATCGCTTCGAGGGTCTGACGACGAACCCGGACGTCGAGCCGGAAGGTCATGAGTCGGTTCACCATGTCGTACCTGGGCGCGACGGTGTCGAACATGTTGCGCACGGCAGCGCGCTTCTCATCGCCTTCAGGAAGGCGGTCGGTTGGCATGGCGGAACCGGTCATCACAACAATCTACGGGTCAGGTGGCAGCAGAGTCTGACCAAGTGGCGCGGGCATCCGTCACCGAACCAGCAGAGAGGAACACGACGAGGGCGATCACGTTGACCGCCGCACTCATGAGAAAGGCTGATCGATAGTTCGCCAGATCATGGATGTAGCCGATGAGGAACGGTCCGCTCGCCACGCCAATTGTGCCAAACAGCTGGTTGTACGAGTAGATGCGGGAGTACTCTTTCACGCCAAACGTCTCCGCCAACAGCAGCGGTTGAAGCATCAGCAGGTTGCCGATGCTCAAACCGAAGACAGCCGCAGCGAAAACCAAGCTGAGCTGGCTCGAAGCAAAGGAGATCAGCACGAGCGCGATCGCCTGCACGACGATCAAGAGGCTTGTCATGGTCTTGATCGGTACGCGAGTGACGAGCACACCGCCCGTCAGCCGGCCAGCGACGCTGGCGAACGCCATCGTCGACAGTGCAGCAGCGGCCGCTCCTTTGTCGACGCGTTCGGTCACGAGATTGAACAGGTGGGCGAGCCCGCCGACCTGTGCGAGAAAGACCAGGGCATAGGTGAACGAGAGCAGTCGGAAGAAGCGACTTGCCTTGGCTTGTGCGAAACTCGCTCCGGCCAGCGATGCCGGCTCGATGCCCGGCGGCGGCTTGGGGGCACCGTCGGGCTGGAGACCAACGTCGGACGGCCAAGACCGAATGAGGACGAAGGCGAGCGGGATCACTGCGAGCCAGGCGAGTCCCATCCACGGGCCGGCACCCCCGAGCGCCCGATCGTCGATGAGACGTGCGACGAATGGAGTGATGGCGATGCCACCGACCGACAACCCTGTGGTCGCGATCGAAAGCGCCACCGATCGCTTCAGATGGAACCAGCGGGCGACGACCGTGGTTCCAGGAACAAGGCCAGCGAACGAGAACCCAATGCCGAAGACGGCAAAGAAGAAGTAGAGCTCGATGATGGAGTCGACCCATCGAAGCGAGGTCAGGGCGGCCGCACCGACCACGCCTCCAATGAGATAGAACCAGCGAACGTCGATGCGGTCGATGAACGGCGAAGCTGCGAAACCGGCAATGCCGCTCACGGCGAAGAACATGGTGGTCGCGCCGGACACCGACTGGACTGAGGCGCCCAACTCGTCCTTGGCTGCCTCGAGGATGACAGAAGCGTTGTAGAAGCCCAGGCCGGACGAGATCGCCAGCGTCACGAACACGCCGACCACTACCAGCCAGCCGCGGAAGATCGACTGATCCGTGGGTGGTGCTGCAGTTGATGGCGAAGCGGTTGCGATCAGCGCACGCTACGACTGAGTCCGTGCGGTGTCGAAACGCGCTTCGTCCGCGTGCAGTCAGCAGTTGAAGATTGACCGAACCATCGCCACAACAGCCGCCGACGTCGGGCGGTAGAGCGTGAGCGAGACGGGGCCTTCGCCGTCATTGCCAGCCGAGAGCGACAACAGCACGGCGCCATCGACCGAAATCAGCAGATTGGCCGAACGGTTCGCCACCGAGTGTTCGTTCCAATGCGTCGCGCTCGACGTGAGATCAACCCATACCCGATCGTCTCGCCAGTCCCGCCTCACGTCGTCGGTAAACGGGCAATCTGGAGGCTGCGCACCGTCCATCGGGTTCCAGGTCCGCTTGGTGGAGTGTTCCAGCTCCGCCACGACGTCGAGGTCAAACACCTCGAGGAACACTGGGAGCTTGTCGACGAAGGTGTCGATCGTGGCCTTCATCGACATGTCGATGTCCTTCCAGACAACAGTCGACCCCGGCCGAAACATCCTGCGCACCAACACCCCAGGCCCGAGGTCGACGCCGACGAGGTCGGGTTCGAGCGTCAAGGCATCTTCGGGTGGGCTGGCCAGCTTCGAGACGACGTCGTTGACGGCTCGCTCGAGTGCCTCTGATGCGGCTTGGCCCACGAGTGGGCTCTGGCGCACAAGCACCCGTTCGATCATGAGCAGCCCATCGAGAGCGATGGTTGGCGGGTCCGCCGGCACCAGAGTCATCTCGAACATCGACTGCTCTCGCTGCTGAACCAGCAGCCGGAGTCCACTCCTCACGATCGGCCCGGTGCGACCGCCCTCGCGGAAACTCTGATGGATCTGGAAGACCACCACGTCGCCCGATTCGTGCGGGGTCACCGAAGCGCTGGCCGCTGTGCCTGCCGGCGCCCACCGGATGTCCATTGGGTCGATGCTGGCCGAGCCAGTGGAACCGCCAGACCGAAAATCAGAGACGCCAAAGGCCGAACCGAGGTCGGCCACCATCGCTCGGACCATCTGGTGCGGCAGTGGAGGAGGGTGGGCGGCAAAGCTGAACCACTGCTCGGGAGTCGAATCCAGACTGTCATCAAACGTCGGCATGAAGGGGCCTCGCAGCGGCGGGCTCGTCTCGTCTCGATTCGGATCGGCGCTCGGAGGTTTCTCGTCGTATTCGAGCGGGGCTCGGCCTTCGGGCATGAGCTCGGCCATTGCTTCGACCCGGGTCAGGCTTCCAGAGATCCGGAGTGCAGGGTTGACGTGGCGCACACACAGCAAGGCATGGTCAGGCGAGGATCCTTCCTCATCGCCGCTGAGCATGGCCTTGCGCCAAGAAATGCCCTCTGGCGTTCGCTTGAAGCCCACACTGCCAGCGGTGTTGCTCTGGAACGAGTCGCCACAGATCTCACAGGTTGATTGCGTTTCATTCCGACGGATCGTGTCGATCACCCCCCTCAGCCGCTCAGTTTCCCCGACGTGCTGGGCAGCAGTTGCGTGGCGTGCGCAGAACCAGCCCTCGTTGGGTGGGTGCCCGACGAAGCCCGGGGTCTCCGCCCGTTTCTCGAAGGCGACCGAGGCATCATCGCCGACGCACGTGACGAGCACTCCGTCGTTCGGGCCGAAACGTTCGTTGCACACTTCGCAGATCGGCGGCTTCACGCAGCCGAACGTACCCCAGCCACCCGATGTCGCCGCATCCAGCACAACTTGGCGAGATCTCGTTCAACAGGTGAACGAAATCTCGCCAAGTTCGCGGTTTTCGGCGGGATTTAGCGAGCGAACGGAGTTGGCAGCTTCGGGGGACGCTCTACGCTCATTCCGGCGAAGCCCCCGTAGCTCAGTGGATAGAGCATCGGTTTCCTAAACCGTGTGCGGCAGTTCGATTCTGCCCGGGGGCACCCAGATCGTGTCGGCTGATGTCAGGTCGTGCGCCTGTCTGACGTTACGTGCTCACAGATCCCGGAGCGTCGCGGGGACGTCCCGACTGGCGTGGAGGACACGTAACACGTCGAGATGATCGCTACGAACCAGATAGAAGATCAGGTGCGGAAACGCGTCGACTCGAAACGAACGCACGCCCGGAAGATCCAGCTCGAAGGCGAACCGAAGTGACCCGAGCTCAGGGTGCAGTTCCAACTGGCGGATCGTCCGTTCCAACTCATCAACAAATCGCGTTGCGACCTCGGCATCCGCTTCGGCAACGTAGAAGCCGACTGCTTCGTCGACATCGTCTGCGGCCCTGTCGCGGAATTGTGCTGGCAGCACCTCAGCTACCGGCTGAGATCTTTCGGCGGAGACCTTCGAAATAGGCTTCATCGGCGGGCCCGGCCACCTCGGACTCGAGTCCCTCGACGATGAGCAGACGCAGGTGCTGCCGCTCACGGTCACGACGGATCAGATCTCGCACGTACTCGCTCGTCGATCCGTAGCCGCTCTGGCCAACGCGATCATCGACGAAGTCTTTGAGCTCGTCCGGCAAGGACACATTCATCGTCGTCATTCGATCAGTCTATTCGGAATGGCAATCTTTGCCAAGGGCGGTCGGCCGCGAAATGTGTCCCATGTTTTGTCCCGCGACGGACGGCTGAACAGGGCACCACAACGCAACACGTCGAGACGATCGCTACGAACCAAATAGAAGATCAGGTGCGGAAACGCGTCGACTCGAAACGAAGCCACGCCCGGGAGACAACACCCAGCCACCACGGTGTGCTCGAGGCGTCGATGTTACGCTCCGCCGATGGCGACGAGTTCGGCTCCGATCATCGAAACACCCACGGTGGTCCGTATTCGGCGGCGGCTCGAAGCTCGCATGGTCCACAATTTGTCGTTGTTGTCTCGCCCTACTCGGACGCTCCGCATGCTGCGCGACGACGACCTGGTCATTGGGTTCCCGCTCTATCGCGGGTACGCGTTGCAAATAGCCAAGCAAACCGTTGCCGGACTCGTCGTGGTGATCGGCCTCTTGGCCCTGGGCATCATTTCATCGACAACTTGGCTCACAGCTCTGGCAATGGCCATTCTGGTCCTGGTCGCCGGCGTCGTTGCGTGGACCCGCTGGCACAGCGGGTCCACGTCGCTGCAACGACGCGGACTCCCGCCGGGCGAGCTGACGACGTTGGCGTGCCCGATGATCGACCGCGACCATCACCAAACCTCGGTCGATAAACACGGCTCAACCTTCACGACGAATCACCTCAGAAAGCCAGTCGTCTCGATCTACGGCCTCAAGCGAGGCAACGATGTGTTCCGTGATTCTCAGGCCGACCTCAGCCCGATGCCCCGCCCTGACAACCACATGGTCGAGGGAGGTTTCGTCCGAGCACTCGAAGGCGACGACCATCGACGGGTACGTTCCTCACTCAGTCCACTCTTCACCTCAAGCGTGCTCGAACGACTCCGCCCCGTCGTCGAGGCGAGTGTCGATGCGAGCCTTGCCAGCTGGGATGAGAGCGGGACGCCCGCACGCCCCCGACCACTGGTCGACGACCTCGTTCTGAACATGTTGTTGACCTTGTTTTACGGCGCCAGTGCCCACTATGAACCCAAACGGCTGGCTCGCCTGAGCATTCTCTACCGGCAGATCGACCACCTCTACATGACACCGGAAATGCGCGACATTCAGGACCAACTCGTCGCCGAGGTCCGGGTGCTCGGCCGACTCCCTGATCTTCCCGATTGCCTCCTGCGTGAACTGATCGCACGATCCCCTGGGCGCCTCGACGATCTTGGGTTGGTCGAGAACGTGGTGCACCTGATCACCACCTCCCACGCCGACATGTGGGGCCTTTTCGATTGGATCATGAAGTTCCTCGTTGACAACCCGGCTTGGTTCGATCGCCTGCGTGGTTCGTCCCCCGAGCAGGCAAGAATCGATGCCGATGCCTTTGTCTGCGAAACGCTTCGGCTTGCCCAAAGCGAACTGCTGTTGCGCGTGACGAAACGTCCCATCGAAGTAGACGGCTACCGCATCCCGGCGCGATGGATTGTTCGTGTGCTCGTGCGGGAGAGCCATCGCGATCCCGCCGTGTTCGAAGATCCGCTCGAGTTTCGCCCAGATCGATTCGTGTCGAGGAGCTATGGGCGCTTGGAGTACTCGCCGTTCGGCCTCGACGGACGGTCATGCATCGCCGAGAGCTTGGCGAGGATGGCGAGCGCCGTCTTTGTGACTCGCCTGGCGGAACGCTTCGACATCGAAACAGTCGAAGATGGTCCGCTCCAACTCAGCATCCATCGGCACGCCGCACCGAACAGCAATTGGAAGGTCAGCCTCAGTCCGGCAGCCGCCGCGGTCGAACGCGCCGGCCTCGCGTAGGACGTCGATGGTGCTGCGATTGAGGGCGCGTCTCGCCAAATTTCGGATGTTTGCCGCCGCTCTTCCCGTCTCTCTTGGGGTGCGGCGCCAGCAGCGATCGCACCGAGACCTCGCAGCACTGCTGGCCTCGATCGATGCCAAGGCTTCAGGCCATCCGCCCCGCCGGTACTGGGGAGACCCCGCGTCTGTCCCCATCGTCGCCGGCTGGTGTTTCCGTTTCACCGACCGATCGTGTGTCGGGCGCTCGCTCACGGCGTACGCGCTGCTCAGACGCCAGGGCGAGGCCCCCAGTTTCGTCAGCGGCGTCGTCGCCCTCGATGGCAGCGATCGAGAGACGCGGCTCGACGGACACGCGTGGGTCGAGCTCGAGGGCTCGCCGCTTGGCACTGCAGATCTCGTGCGGGTCCCCCGCTACCGCGAGATCTACCGCCACCCGTCACCGATTAGCTCGTGATGACCCCGGTGAGCATGTCCCATTCCTGATGCTCGGTGAGAGTCGGGGCCTCATAGGCCTCACGCTCGGTGGCATTCGTTTGGGCAACAACGTCGTTCGCTTCGTTCTTTTCCATTGGATGAGGCTAGTCGCCAGCTTCAGTGAGCGCCAGGGTGACCTTCATTTGCCGAGGTCAGGGGAATGGTCGTTCGATATCACCAAGTCCAAGCATGATTGGGTACACCTCTCGCGCAACGTGCCCAATCGTCGCGCTCAGCGTGGTCCTGGCTCGGTCGGTGCGAGGGATCCCCGCGGCTTCGTGCAAGGCCATCACCGTTCGCAATTTGGTGGACGCCGCCACTCCCGGTGCCTGGCCGGAACCTGGGCGCAGTTCGACCACATGGGTGACAGGCCGAGGCTGGCGCTTGGTGTCGAGTGCATCCCAGCTCACGTAGATCTTTGGATCGGCGCCAGTGCTGAGCGCCAGGTCCGTTGTCCAGGGCAGCGCCTTGTGAAGCATGTCTCGACTCGAGGGCCGCACGCCGATGGTCGAGTCGGACCCAACGATCTCGAGCGTCGACGGGTTCAACCAACAGGAGTCTTCCGATAGTGGTCGCCACCCCGCATCCATGGCCCGAAGCATCGTCGTGGTCTTCCCATGACCACTGCGACCGAGAATCATCCAGGTCTGCGGCGGATCGTCGCTTGTGGCCAATCGGTGGACGGCTGCAGCATGGAACGGGACGATGCCCGCCAGAGCGATGGCTTCGTGGAGGGCGTTGGTCATGGCCCCCCAACCTCGAAAGGGCGATCCGTAGGCGTCGATCGTGACACTGTCGCCGTCAAATGAGAGTTCGACGACAGACGCGTCAAGTGCCGGGGCCGCATTCTCCTCCGACTCCCACACCCAGAAGGTGTGTCCATTCACTCGGTGGTGCCACGTGTTGGCGGCGCCCCGTGTCGCATCGCCGTCTCGCAGACTCGCCCAGCGCGGTCCTGGTGACAGTGGTGAGGCGGCGAGCCGTATCGAGATCTGTACCGGGTCGCCGGCGTAGGAGAAGGGAGGGCCCACGTGACCGTATGGCCATGTTGCTTGGAGCCATGCGGCGACTTCTTTGCCTTCGGCGACGATCTTGATGGGCCGGGGCGGGGAGAAAACCTCAGTCACCCCGCTCGACCAGACCTGCATCGGCAAGTTGTGCGAGGAGCGCTGTGACGTCGAGTCGTGCCCGCTCCTCATCGATCGCAAACGTGGCGACCACGCGCTCGACGGCTGTCTCGATTCCGTCGTCGATCGAGTTCCACACCACGGTTCCGGTCGGATTCAGATCGAAGACCCGCTGAGTGCGCGGGTGGAGCAATACCGAGCAAGCATCGAGGTCGGTAAACATGACCGCAGGATCACGGCGCCAGGTTTGTGTCATTCAGCCACGTTAGGTGCCACGCCTCACCCTGGGCTGGCAAGGCTCGCAGGTGGGGAACGCAGGCACCTACTTTGCCATCCAGATGACCGTAGAAGACGAGCCATCGACGACCGACGAAAGCCGGCGGAACACCCAGTTGTGGCGGGCTGCATCGGCCGGTGTGGCACTTCGAGTCGTCAGTGTCACCTCCTCGATGTGATGTTCGCCGTCGCGGCTCGAGTGCCGGGATGGTCGCTACGAACGAGGTAGAAGATCATGTGCGGGAACGCCTCGGCTCGAAAGGACTCCACGCCTGCGAGATGGACATCGAACGCCAGCCGAGAAGACCCGAGTTCAGGCCGCAGCTCCAATTGGCGAATCGTTCGCTCCTGCGCATCAACGGGTCGCCCATCCTGGAGCGGTTCGCTCGTGGAGAGTTCATCGGGCCACTCGAGTTCTTGCCAGCGTTGGGTCCGGACTCCGAACCCGACGAGGAGTTTGCGTTTGGACACATATGGCCATATGCGTCCCAAAACGCGGGAAGACCCGCTACCAAAGGCAGCGGGTCCCCTCTAAGAAATCCGGCAGCGACCTACTCTCCCAGGACGTCTCCGTCCA
>RCMY010001263.1_pt1 | contig 24139 bp, 24 predicted proteins | sample 2041341 | NCBI WGS metagenome assembly RCMY01 (sample SAMN09708234, study PRJNA481090) | Marine sediment metagenome, whole genome shotgun sequencing project.
GAAGCTCGAAGAGAACGATCGCAAGACCGCTTGAGGGTCGAGTACGGGGTCATCGCCGTTGGACATTCCCGCATCGTAGGTCGACTAGAGGTTGGCGGCGGCGAACTCCTCGATGGCCTGGGTGTCTCCACCCAATGTTTCGAGCACCGTGAGTGCTTCAGCGAGGTCGTCGACGGGGATGATCCGCAAATCGTCACCGGCCCGCTCCTCCACCTCGGCCAAGACAGTTTCGCCCAGCGCACGAGGGACAATGAAGACGCCGATGCCCAACTCACGCACGGCGGCGGCCTTCTGAGGGACGCCTCCAACAGATCCAACGGTCCCGTCGACAGACATGGTGCCGGTCACGGCAATCTCGACTCCGCCGGTGAGCTCCCCTTCGGTCAACTGGTCGAGGATGGCAAGCGTGAAGGCAAGACCTGCGGAAGGCCCACCGACCGAGCCACTGTCGATGTCGACCTCGAATGGAAGCTCAGTGTTCATCTCGACCCTGGTCTGCGGTGCAACGCCGAGGAATCCAGCGTCCGGATCGTCATCACGACCGCCCAGCGTCAGCTCGAGCTCTTCAGTCTCGTCAGAGTTGAGGCGCTGCAGCGTCAGAACGATCGTGTCGCCAGAGCGTCGATCACGGAGCTCATTGACCAGATCGGTATCGGAGAGGATCTCGACCCCATCGACGGCCAACAGCACATCGCCTCGCTCGAGCACACCATCGGCGGCGGCCCCGGCCACCACCTCAGCGACGAACACGCCCGTCGGCGTAATGGCCTCGTAACCGAGCTCCTCGAGCGCCACCGACACGGCCACCTGCTTCGAATCGGTCATCGCCTGGAGATTTGCCTCACGATTCTCTTCAGGGCTGCGATCGCCGAAGATCACTTCTTCGGGCACCACGTTGGCGTCGCTGTCATTGATCAGCCAGAGGTATTCCCAGATGTTCGGTCGAGACTTGAGCCTCACCGTGGTGAACAAGACCTCCCCGTCAGACGGGAAGATGTCGAGACCGGAGACGACAACCAGTTCTTCAGTCGGCCGAGCGGAGCCGGGAACCAGCGCAACGTACGGCGTCTTGATGAAGAACCCGCTGATGATGCCGAAGCCAGCGATGCCGAGAATCGTCCAACCCAAGAGGCGGAGGTTTCTGCGATGTGTCGATTCGAAACTCTCTCCGACCGCGACCTCTCCGGCCTCGGTCAGACCGATGGGTCCACTCTCCGCCAGCGCAGCGACGTTTTCTTCGTTTGCCGACTCTTTGCTGTTTGACTCATCCATAATTGGTCACTTCGCTCACATGAGTTCATCGGACGGTGTCGAGCAAAGCCGAAGTTTCGAAAGTACTGCTGCACATCATGGACCCATACACAGCAAACACTCGTAAAGCCGTAAGACGTATTCGGTTTCCATGGTTCCGCCGCGTGTTGGCGCCGTTTGGTCTGGTTTCGACCGTGATCGTGGTGGGAATCACCGCCGCGGCCCTGGCAATCGTGGCGTTCATGGGCGTACTTTTTATCGTCGAACAAGCGGTCGGCTGACCTCAGCTCCGAGCTTTGCACTCTCCCGCGGTACTGCCCCGAGCAGGAATCCAGGGAACGACAAACGACCGCCACCTCGGTGACGGCCGTATGCGCTGTGTCGAATCCGTCGATCGTCGAATCCGTCGGTCAGTGACGTGTTCGACGAGCAATCAAGGCGATCAGCGGCCGAACAGGCCTCGCCGAGCGCCAACATCACCGTTTGCATCGGGAGAAACCGACCCGGCAGTCGCCGGGGCAGCGGATTCCGCAGCTTCAGTGACCTCGGTGGCCGCAGCCGGAGCGGAGCTCGCGGAGGCAGCTGGCGCTGTCATCGGAGCAGCAGACGTAGCTGGCGCCGCCGGTGCAGCGGCAACCGCAGGCTTGGCTGCTGGTGCGGAGAGCGTTCGATCTGAGGACACGAGCTCGACCCGGAAGTACGGGCGATACTCGAACGTGACCTCTTCCATACGGAAGATCTTCGCTTCTTCGACACCTTGGTCGTTGCGAAGCTGCTCCACGAATGCGACCGCGTCGTGGACCTCATCGGCCTGGTGATAGCCCGGGCTTCCGTCGGTGCCTCGGTAGATAACCATGTGCGACATGTTGTTCCTTCCAGATTGTCGTCCTTCAGCACACCCACCTCGCTGAGGCGCCTAGCATTCCAGATCCTGTGACGTTCCACCACCTCTCGGGCAGAAACGCTCGCACAAATCACATCGTCGAGGCTGGCCATCGAGGCGACCTGGGCATCGTTCAAGCCGCCACCGAGGCTGAATCAGCGGCTGTTCGCTCCGCTGCGATGAGTGCGCTGCTGCGACTCGACGCCCTCGATATCGACCAATGGAGCCGATTTGCCGCCGACCCAGATCCAATCGTCCGCCGACGAGCAGCGGAACTCGCACCGAGATTGAGTGAGCCCAGCCCGACCGAAAACCTGTTGGTCCGCCTCCTCGACGACACCGACGAAATCGTCGAAATGGCTGCGTTCGCCCTCGGCGAGGTCGGCTCGCTGACCGAAACACCACTTGCTGACACGTCGATCGCCCGGCTCGAGGCGGTCGTTCGCGAGCACACCGACGCGTTGTGCCGAGAATCAGCGGTGGCGGCGCTCGGCGCACTCCACACCGGTCTCGAGACCATCCTCCACGCCTGCAACGACAAAGCGACGGTCAGGCGCCGAGCGATCATTGCTCTTGCCCCTTTCGATGGGCCCGAGGTCGAAGCTGCCTTGACCAACGCCCTCGACGACCGAGACTGGCAGGTGCGCCAGGCAGCCGAGGACCTTCTGGCTCCGGAACGGCCCGAGACCGGTGAACGGGAAGCCCAGGCGGACTCGTAGGGGCGTCAGCGCCGGGTGCGGCTGGTCATGAACATGGCCCTGACCTCATCGAAGGACTCGACGCACTGCCCGGCTCCGAGCACCACCGACTCGAGCGGCTGCTCGACCAGGTGCACATCGACATGGGCCTCGGCGGCAACGCGATCGGCCATTCCGCGAAGAAGACCACCGCCGCCGACCAAGTGAATGCCGCGAATGATCAAGTCTTGCGCCAGCTCTGGCGGAGCAGCGCCGAGGCAGGTGACGACCGAATCGACCATGGCGGTGACGGGCTCATCGATGGCCGCCCGGACTTCGGTGCTGGTCAAGACCACGGTTCGGGGCAAGCCGCTCGTCATCTCACGACCGCGGACTTCGGCTTCATACTCCTGGCCGGAGGACCACGCAGAGCCAATGGCGATCTTGATGTGTTCGGCTGTTTGCTCGCCGATGGCGATGCCATGGACTCGCCGAACATGGTTCTGGATCGCAGCGTCGATGTCGAAACTTCCGATGCGTACCGCTTCGAGCGCAACAACGCCACCGAGAGAGATCAGTGCAGTCTCGGTGGTGCCACCCCCGATGTCGATCACCATGTTGCCGACCGGCGACTCGATCGGAAGTCGTGACCCAATCGCGGCCGCCATCGGCTGTTCGAGAAGGTGGGCTTCGGTCGCCCCCGCTCGGCGAGCTGCCTCGCGCACGGCTCGTTGCTCGACGGCTGTGATCGCTGACGGCACGCAGATCACGACGCGCGGCCGGTTGAATCGGCTGACTCCGGCTCGGTGGAGAACAAGGCGGATCATGCGCTCGGTGATCTCGAAGTCGGTGATGGCGCCTTGCCGCAGCGGTCGAACTGCCACGATGTGGCTCGGCGTCTTCCCGATCATTTTCCATGCGTCATGGCCGATGGCCAGCACGTCACCCGATCGTTGGTTCAACGCGATCACGGTCGGCTCGTTCAACACGATGCCCTCACCGCGGGCGTAGACCAGCGTATTCGCCGTGCCGAGATCGATAGCGAGATCGCGACTCATCGAGCCGAGTCTGCCGCTGCTGACGGCACATTTGCTTCGGCCGCAGCGATCTCTTCGAGGTGCTGAGGCTCGAGGCCCCAGGACTCGCCGCCGTCCCAGCGCTCTTTCTTCCAGATCGGCACGGTCGCCTTCAGGGTGTCGATACCGAAGCGGGCCGCTTCGAAACTGGTGTCGCGGTGCGGCGATGACACCGCAACGATGACCGCCGATTCGGTGACAGGCACGTGACCAACCCGGTGGATCAGTGCCATGCGGCCGATGTCGGGCCACCGGGTGCGGGCCGCATCGATGAGGGCATCGAGACGCGGCACCACTTGTTCTTCGTAAGCCTCGTACTCGAGCCGATCAACGTCAGGCCGACCGCTGGAATGGTCGCGTGCAGTTCCCGAGAAGACCACGACAGCGCCGCATGACGGCAGGACGACCCACTCCGAGGCTGCGGCGACGGGAAGCGGTCCGTTGACGATGCCCGTCCAGTTGTCGTCTCCAGAAAGAATCACCGGGCCATCGTAGGCACGGAGAACCCAATGTGATAGCCGCGGCCGACGATACGGGCTTGCACTGTAAGGTCGCCCCCTGTGAGTGACGAGGACTTCGAGCCCTTCGCCGGTGGACCTCCTCCCGATCCGTCGGAGCGAACCTGGCGACATCCGTCGGAGATCGCCGCGCAGGCACACGCCGAGTCGATGGCTGAACTCAGCCAGATCCGCCGCGGACGCCGGACGATCTTCGGCTGGCGGCCCTCCAACTCCACCGGCATCCTCGTCGCCGGTACATTGGGCGCTGCCGCCTGCCTGACCGCCGTCGCATTGTTCCAGGTCACCCTCGGGACCCCTGCGACCGATCCGCCTCTGACCGATCTCGCCTCTCCCATCGATGGCATCGAAGCCGGCGGGCTCGATCGGGGCAGCGTAGAGGTGGCCACGGGCTTGGCCCCAAGCACCACACAGCCAAGTTCTTCGGCCCCATCGACCGAGGCCGCTCCACTCCCTGTTTTGCAAATCGTGTCGCCAGCGGCTGCAGCGGTCGCCGAAGATCAGCTCGTCGGCATCACGATCGGCAGCGAGCTCGTGGCCAGCGGTTTGCTGGTCGATGGGTACCTCATCACCAGCGCGAGCGCGGTCGGCAACCAGCTCAGCGTTTCGTTCAGCCATCAGGACCGCTCGTCGCTCGCCTACTTGGTCGGCATCGACGTGTTCTCCGACCTCGCCGTGTTCCGCCCCTCCGCCGAGTCTCGAGCAGGACGGACGCTGGAAGCACTCTCGACCAACCTCACCGACGTCGGCGGGTCCGACGACGAGATCGCAACGACCAACCCCGCCCAGTCGGGCGACAACGTCATGACCGCAACCCTCACCAACGACGGCATCCACTCATCGATCGGGATCGTCCTCGCAACTGACCGAGCAGGCATGACCTCCGTGGGGCAGCCGTTGATCGGGCTGATCGACACCAGCGTCCGACGCCCTGAGCACCTCGGAAGTGTTCTCATGGACGCTGACGGCGGCGTCATCGGCATCGTCGTCAACACCTCGAGCGCCTTGGCCAGCGCCATCCCCATCCGAGACGCTGTCGCAATCGCCGACCGTCTCACAGCGCAAGGCTGGGCAAACGAAACGTGGATCGGCTTCATTGGCATCAACCGGGAGCGGGGCGTCGAGGTCATCGATGTCACGGTCGACGGTCCCGCTGAAGATGCAGACCTTCGGCCGGGCGACGTGATCCGATTCTTCGATGGAGCCCCTATCGAACACATGGGCGGAATCACCGCAGGCCTTCGTCGCGCCGCTCCAGGGGACACCATCATCCTCGTGATCGATCGGTCAGGGGATTGGCTTGCTCTGCGAGTCGAGGCGTCGGCCTACCAAGCAGACGTCGCCGACTCAGCTGAGGACGACCCAAACAGTGCGGACCCACAGCGCTCGGACCCACAGCGCTCGGACCCACAGCGCTCGGACCCACAGCGCTCCGACACAGAACGCACCGACACAGAACGCACCGACACAGGGCGCGCCATCGGGCCAAAGCTCGTCAGCGAACCAGTCGGCGGGTGAACGCTGCAGCGATGCCAATCGCTCCCGCCACTCCGAGACCTGCTGCACCCAACGCCAACTCTTGACGGCGTTGTGCGCTCACGGCCCACGGTGGTGCGGGCGTACCGACGACATAGGCCTCTTCGTTCGTGAACAGCGCTGACCACCCGAGGTCCTTGAGTCGATCGTTGGCCACCACCCACGGGTGGCGGACATAGGCCTCGATACCGACGGGCACCGTGCCGACCCCGAGCCGCCTACCAACGTCAAGAAGCCGATCGTTGACCGCAGTTGGCAATCGAAGTTGCACCCCACCGGCAAGTTCGTTGAACAGCTCCTGGCCAATCCATCCGTCGGGGGCCACGTTGAAGATCCCGTCGCTCGGCGAGATGGCAACGGTGCACAACGCCGATACGAGGTCGTCGTGATGAAGGAACTGCAGCGGCGGGTCGACCTGGTCTGGCCGGACCGTGCATGCGGCTCGGATCGCTGTGGCCACCCAACTCGCGCCGCGTTCGGACAGCGTGGTCGTGGGGCGCAGGATCGACAACGACGCTCGGCTGTCTGCCGCCCATGCCACGGCTTGCTCTTCGAGCCGAAGCTTCGCTACGGCGAAGTCCAGCGCTTCGATAGGTCGAGGCGGTTGACTCTCGGTGATGGGGATCGGGTTGTCCGGATGGGCGCCGTAGACGGTGGCAGACGACAACAGGATCAGCGATCGGCAGTCGGCGGCGTCAGCACCGTCGAGCACCCGGTTGAGCATGTGCTCGGCCAGACCGGCATCGCCGCGGCGCCCTCCGTCCTCGGCGAGATGGATCACTGCATCGGCACCGACCAGGTGATGCCCGAGATCATCGGCCAGGAGATCGGTTCGGTGTGGCTCGACCAACTCGTGTTCGAACCGCATGTCATCCTGGTCGAGCGCAATGACACGCACAGGATCGATCCCCTCAGGGGGCATGACCAACCGACGAATCGTCCGATCCCCCACGGCCCCTGCCGCCCCGGTCACCACAAACGTGAGCACCGTAATACCATGCCTTCGTGACCCCCAATGATCCTCCTGCCGACGACAATCCCTTCGGGAGCGACCCGTTCGGCGAGTTGTCGAAGCTCCTCGGCCAGCTCGGTCTCGGGGGGCCCGGAGGTGCAGGCGGCCTCGGTGGTCTTGGCGGCCTTGGCGGCGGCGACCCGTGGGCGAGCGCCCGACAGATCGCTCAGGGTGTCGCAAACGAGGGAACCAGCGAGCCCAACCTCGACCCGCTCGTTCGCATGGCGATCACCGACCTCGCACGCGTCGCCGAACTTCATGTGCGCCAAGTGCCGGGCGTCCGCCTCTCCTCCAGTGTCACTGTGCACCCAGTGTCGAAGTCGGAATGGACCGATACGAGCCTCGACATCTACAAGCCGTTCTTCCAACAGTTCGGCGATGCCGTCGGATCGGCTGGAGCCGATCAGATCCCAGCCGGCGACCCCCTCGGCATGATGATGGGCCAGATGCTCGGCTCGCTCGGCCCCATGATGGTGGCGGCGAGCGCCGGTTCAATGATCGGCCACCTCGGGCAGCGTGCGCTCGGTCAATACGACCTGCCGGTGCCGCGACCGGGCAACAACGTTCTGGTCGTTCCGTCGACGATCGATGCCTCGGCCCACGAGTGGGATGTCCCCGTCGATGAACTCCGATTGGTCACCCTCATCCACGAACTGGCAGCACACGCAGTGCTGGCCACGCCGCACGTTCAACGACGGTTGGAGGCCCTGTTCATCGACTTCGCATCAGCCTTCCGTCCGAACGTCGAGATGATCGGTGAACGATTCGGGAACCTGACCGACCTGTCCGAACTCGCCAACATCTCCGAGCAACTCAGCGATCCGCAGATGTTGCTCGACATGATGCGCTCCCCCACTCACGACCTTCTGGTGCCGCAACTCGACGCACTTGTTGCGGTCGTGCTCGGCTACGTCGACGCCGCCGTCACCCGAGCCTGCGCCAACCTCGTTCCCTCTGCCGATCGCATCCGCTCGGCGATGCGCGAGCGCACCCTCGGCGTCACGCCGGCCGATCGTTTCATGGAGCGGTTGCTCGGCATCGATATCGACGAGTCCACGCTCGACCGAGGCAACAACTTCATCACCGGCATCGTCGAACGAGCGGGCGACGAGGCGCTCGATCGCCTTTGGGCTGACGACCTCGATCTCCCGACCGCAGCAGAGGTCGACGCTCCTGGTCTGTGGCTGGCACGGATCGGGCTCGACCCCGATCTTCCAGGCGGCGCGGACATGGAGATCCCCGACGACCTCAGCTCGCTCGACGACCTCGACTGACCACTGGTGCCGGGTCTTAACTTGTCACTTGCTTTCCGACTCAGAGCCGCGTCGACCCACGAGCAAGTGACAAGTTAAGACCCGGCACCGTTTGGCTGCTCAGCGGGTGGGGGGCTCGGTCGGCGGGTCGAACGGTGGGAACGTGTACTGCTCCGTCGGCGGTGCCGAAGGCTCCGCAGGCACGACAGAGACACGGGGATCGACCGGCTCGGCTGGCTCGGCGACGGAGTCCTTTGGACCAGCCCGACGCCGCGATCGACGCTTGCGACCCGGCTTCGCTCCGCGGCCACGCCGAACGGCCGATGCCGCAACACGCACACGGTCCTTCGGTACGGCTTGCGAGGGCGCAGGATCTCGCCCGAGCCAGTAGGAGACCGCAGCAAAGGCCGAAGCCAAAGCGATGAACAAGAAGCCGATTCGAGAGGGAATCGGCACAACCACAGGGATCAGCGCACCCACCACCCACACCAGCTGAAAGCGGCTCTCGAACCGCGAGAACGAGCGGCCAAGGTTGGCCTCAGGGGCATCGCGTTGCACGATGGCATCGAAGGCCTGCTTGCCCATCTGCCCGGCGATCGATACCGCAGCAGCTGCCAACATTGCACCAATGAGCCCACCGATGAGAGCGGCCAATGTGCCGAAGATCGCCACCGCACCGAGCACACCAGCAAGAATTCGCTCTTCGCGCACCACCCGCCTGAGGTGAGGCGAGGTGATTGCACCGGCAAGGCCCCCGACGCCCAAGGCAAGCAACACAAGCCCGAAGTGCCAGGTCGGCGCCCCGCCAGACGCGAGCTCAATGCGGTCTGTTCCCAGCGCCGCTCGCAACTGATGGCCGATCTCCAGCCCCGCCGCAGTCGGGCCAGGGTCGATGCCGCCACGCAGATCAAACGCGAGCAGCATCGTCAAGAATCCGACCACACCGCGTACGTAACCCATGGCGCTGGCGGCGAGGATGATGCCGGAGCCGCGCAGTTCGGACTTCTCTTCGTCGCCGGCCGCCTCGCTGGCCACTTTCGTGGCCGGGATGGCCAAGCCGAGGACCACACCGCCGGAGAACACAATGGCGGCTAGGCCAAGGGTCCACGGCGAGCCACCGAGGCGCAGCAGAATGATCCCGGGGATACCTGCGAGGCCACCGGCCAGCGCCGAGATGATCGACAGTCGTGAGTTGGCTTTGACCAGGCCATCCACGTCGTGCACGGTTCCCGGCACCATGGCGCTCTTTGCGATGTGATGCGCCTTGCCCAACACGAGCATCGAGAACGCCAGCGGGAACAGCAGCAACGACTGCACATTGAACGCCATGACCAACGCCAGGATGCTGCGGGCACCAGCCGACAGAATCATCATGAATCGGTGGCCGCCGGTGATCCGGTCCATTGCAGGGCCGAGGAACGGTGCCACGATCGCAAACGGCGCCATGGTGAGCATCAAATAGAGCGCTACCTGCCACCGGGCATCGTTGGGGTCGATCGAGAAAAAGAGGGAGTCGGCGAGAGCGATGGCCACGAGGGCATCGCCGCCAGCGGACATGCCGTGTGTGCGAGCCAGCCTGGCAAAGGTCGAGACGGAGAAGGCCTCGGCGCCCGGTCCCCCAGACGAACCCTCCACGCGACGAGTCAACCGTCGCTTTGTCGCTGCCTCCGCTGCGGTCGATGCGGTCGATGCGGCCTCGTTCACTTGGAGCAGACTAGATCGCAGAGCGGGCACCGTCCGGCCAATGCGATCATCATTCGAGGACGAAGTTGTAGCCGAGGCCACAGATCGTGACGATCCGCGTGGGCAACGACGGTTCTTCTTCGATCTTCGGGCGCAGTGAACACGAGGTGAACAGTCCGGGGTCCACAGAAACCGTTCCGAGCGGCAACGACGATGGCCTAGAAGACCGAGGGGCCGTCGGTGCTGCGAGCGGCGGCTTCCAACCGCTCGCCTGGTGCGGGGTGCGAGCTCTGCCAGCGAGCCAGCCGCGGTGGTTCGAGCAGTGGCCGGTCGCTCAGATGCAGCTGTTTGATGAGTTCTGGTGAGATCGGCGCATGACGCATGGCGGAGCGGTCGGCCAGCCGTTCGTTGGCTCGGCTCAACCACGCCAAGACCAGACGAAACGGCTGACTCACGCAAGCAGCGACCAGTACAAGCACCGGTAGCCGGGCGCTTCCGCCGGCGAGCCTCGTGGCGATGACGAGCGCTGCAGCCACCGTCACGCCAATCGAGACCGACGCCGCAAGCGCTGACCAGAGCAGATGACGGTGCCGGAGGTGGGTGATCTCGTGGCCGACCACGTGGCGAAGCAAGGCATCGGGGCCGCTCAACAGCCGATGGCTGACCGCAACGGTCAAGTCAGAACGCTGGCCGGTGACGTACGCATTGGCCCCCTCGAACGATGCTTGGTCGAGCTCGACCAACCGCGGGGTCGGAAGCTGATGGGCAGCAGCGAGTGCAGCAACGTGGTGGTGCGCCTCGTGGTCGAGCGGGACATCGACTGCTCGGTGCAGGATCAACACGACCCTGGGGCCGACAAGCGCTGACACCAACGGGACGGCGGCGGCGGCACACGCGACACCGGCGGTCGACCAACGAGCGCCGTCGGCTTCTCGAAGCAGAGCGAGCCCGATTGCGAGCAGGCCGCCTTCGACACCCAGACGTCCGACCGTCGTGATCACGAACGCTGCCGGCGAAACTGACGCGATACCAAAGCGGGGTTCGTGAACGAACTCATGCCAAGCGTCAGCGGCCACTCTCGGGAGAGTCACCGCTCCCAACACCGCGCCGACCGCCCACCACCACGCGATCGTCGGCTGGTTGCGGTCGATCAGCCACCAGGCAGCCAACACGCCAAACAGTTGGCCAGTCGACCGCATCACGGCGGCGCGTTGGATCGGTTCGTGATAGCGGCGGGAGGCCCGACGCTGCTCTTCGGAGAACCATCGGCTCGACGAGACCGGAATCGGCCACCAGATCGACGGTTCGCTCACCGCTGGCGAAGAAGACCAGCAGCTTGGTCGAGCAAGGACGAGTCGTGCTCGTACGACAGCGTCGCACGAGCCTCCTCGGCGCTCATCCACGACAGAACATCGACCTCGTCGTTCGGCTCGAATGCGTAGGCATCGAAGGAGGGAGCGGCCGCCATCAACCAATAGCGAACAATCTTGCTGCGCCCCTTGTGGTCGACATAGAACACGGGGTCGAGTTCCGCCCCGATCGTGCCGGTGCAACTCGTTTCCTCTTCGACTTCGCGCACGGCGGCTTCGAGAAACGTCTCGCCCTTTTCGAGCTTGCCCTTGGGGAACGACCAATCGTCGTATCGCGGCCGATGGACCACGAGCACCACGTCACCTGCTTCTCCATGCCGCCACACGACACAGCCGGCGGCTTCGATCTCAGGCACGTTCGTGCGCTTCCAACGGAGCTGGAGAGACCGTCGGCTTCGGGCGCACATACGCAACATCGGCGCGAGCCTTGGCCATGGCCTCAAAGGTGTCATGGGCCGAGACCGTGCCGCCATCGATGCGCACGTATTGGTCATCGGGGCCCAACTCCCACGCAAGGGTGTCGTCGGCGTCGTTGATCTCGAACATCTCGACCAATCGGCGCTTCACCTCGGGATTCACCACCCGAACGAGGACCTCGATCCGGCGGTCGAGGTTACGGGGCATGAGGTCGGCGGAACCGAAGTACATCGCCGGAGTGACGTCTCCGCTGTCGTCGACCGCTCCGTGTTCGAAGTAGAAGACCCGCGAGTGCTCGAGGTAGCGGCCAACCAACGAACGAACCCGAATGTTCTCCGACAGTCCAACAACGCCAGGGCGAAGACAACAGCTGCCTCGGATGAACAGATCGACCTTGGCCCCGGCCTGGCTCGCCTCGTAGAGCGCGTCGATCAACTCGGCGTCGACCAAGCTGTTCATTTTCAACATGATGTGTCCGTCCAAACCCTTGGCTGCCTCGCCTTGGATCAGTTCGAGCAGCCGAGGCCGGAGCGTGCGAGGCGCCACAAGCAAACGGTCGTACTCAACATTGCGGCCAAAGCCGGTGAGGAAGTTGAAGAGCTGGGTGAGGTCCTCGCCGATCTCCTGGCGAGCCGTCAACAGACCGAAATCCTCATAGATCCGGGCCGTCTTCGGGTTGTAGTTCCCGGTACCGATGTGGCAGTACTGGCGAAGCCCGTCCGCGTCGTCGCGAACAACGAGAGTGGTCTTGCAGTGCGTCTTCAAACCAACGAGCCCGTAGACCACATGGACACCAGCTTGTTCGAGCCGACGGGCCCAGCCGATGTTGTTGCTTTCGTCGAAGCGGGCTTTCAGCTCGACGAGAGCCACGACCTGCTTCCCCGCCTCGGCCGCTCGAATCAGCGACTCGACGATCGGGCTGTCGCCGGAGGTGCGGTAGAGCGTGAGCTTGATGGCGAGAACACGACGATCGAGCGACGCCTGACGAACGAACTCGCTGACCGACCGGCTGAAGGAGTCGTATGGATGATGGACGAGCACGTCGTTCTCACGGAGGCGCTCGAAGAACTCGTCGCTGCTCTCGGTCCCGGCCAACGCCGCTGGCGTCACGCCGCTGAAGGACGGCAACGACAAATCAGCTCGGCCGTTGCCGACGATCTGCCAGAAGCCAGTCGGGTCGAGCAGGCCCCGGCACAGCGACACGTCAGCGTCATCGAGGTCGAGCTCTCGCAGGAGCAACCGGCGGGTCTCGGTCGGCATGTTCCGGTCGATCTCGAGCCGAATGGAACGACCGAACCGGCGGCGCCGAAGCTCGATCTCGACCGCTTCGAGAAGATCTTCTGCATCAGGATCGTCGAGGGTGAGGTCCGCGTTGCGGGTGACACGGAATGGCCAGGCACCAGCCACATCCATTCCGGGAAAGAGCATGCCGAGGTGGGCGGCGATGACCTGCTCGATCGGGACCAGGCGGCCTCTCGGCAATTCGAGGAAACGGGGCAGTGCCGGCGGCACCTTCACCCGTGCGAATCGTCGACGCCTTGTCTCGGGCTCGATCACCGCGACCGCGAGGTTCAGCGACAGCGTGGAGATGTACGGGAACGGGTGCCCTGGATCGACAGCGAGAGGCGTGAGGACGGGAAAGACCCGCTGCTCGAACTCGGCCCGAGCGAGCAGTTGTTCCTCCCGGTCGAGATCTCGCCAGTCGACGACGTCGACACCGTGGTCGGCCAGTGAAGGAAGGATGTCCTCGAACGTCACCGTCTCGAGCCGTTCGAGTTGTTCGGCGGCAATCCGTTGGATCTCGCGCACCTGCTCTGACGGCGTCAGTCCATCTGGCGGCACACGGGTGACACCTGCGGCAACCTGGTCCTTCAGTCCGGCAACTCGCACCATGTAGAACTCATCGAGGTTCGAGGCGTAGATGGCGCAGAACTTCAGCCGTTCGAGCAACGGGAGGCGCTGGTCCTCAGCTTGAGCCAAAACACGGCTGTTGAACTCGAGCCACGACAGTTCACGATTCGTGAATCGGCTTGCGGGCCGGTCCGGATCGAAGACGACTTCTGCGCCATCGACCGACGTGCCGGAGATCTTCGTGCCGTTGTCAGCCGTCATACTGTCCTCGTCGACTTCGTGGGGCGGATCGCGTTCAGGTTAGGCGTTCAGCAGCAAGGAGGGCGGCGCCGACAACGCCAGCGTCGTCCAGCCGCTGGGCCAGCACAAGGTCACACACCGTCGGGCCGAAACCGCCGAACGACAGCGACCCGGCGATCTGGTCGAGGAATTGCTGCCCGAGCTTGTCGACCACTCCCCCACCGAGCACGATGCGCTCGAGATCCAACAGGGTCGCGGCATTGCCGAGCCCGATCGCCAGCGCCGTGACGGCATCGTCGATGAGTTCGTGAGCAATGTCGTCGCCAGCGGCGAGGGCGTCGGAGAAGTGGCGGCTCTTCATCGGACTGTCGCCAGCGATCTCCACCAACTTGCTGGCGCGACCATTCTCGACGAGTCGCCTGGCCTCTCGCTCCATCCCTGCACGCCCTGCGTAAGCCTCGAGGTGGCCTCGCTCGCCGCACCCGCAGATCCTGCCATCGTCGACGACCGTGATGTGGCCGACCTCGCCGGCCATACCTCTTCCACCATCGATGAGCTGACCGTTGAGGATCACGCCTCCACCGACGCCGGTGCCGACAAAGACAGCCATCAGGTCGTTGACGCCCTTGCCCGCACCGACACGGTGCTCGGCCACAGCTCCACAGTTGACGTCATTGGCGACAGCAACTGGTCGCTCGAGCAGGCGTTCGAGCTCGGCAGCGACAGCAACGGGCTGGTCCCAGCCAGCGATGTTGGGGCAGCGATGCACGACACCGTCACGAGTGACAAGCCCAGGGAGGCCAACACCCACTGCTCCAACGTCAGCAGACCCTTTCAGGTCGCCGACCAAACCGGCGATCGCCGCCAACACATCGGCGGGCCCGGTACGTGGCGTAGGGATCTTCTCTCGGCCCGTGGAGCGGCCGGTCTCGACGTCGACGACCCGGGTGAGGATCTTGGTGCCACCGAGGTCGACACCAATCACCTTCATTCGGCAGCGGCCTCTTCAACAGCCGTCTCTTCAACAGCGGTCTCTTCAGCAGGCGTCGCCTCGGTCGTTGCTTCTTCAACCGGAGCCTCTTCGGCAACGACTGCATCCTCGACCGGCGCGGCTTCGACAGGTGCTTCGACAACGGCTGGCGCTGCCGAGCGGTTCGGGGCGGCGTAGCGAGCGGCTTCCTCGTCGCCGAGATCCCACTCGAGACGGATGAGCTCACGCTCGGCGTCGCGGTTGACGCGTTCACGATTGCGCCGGAACTGCGGGTCGTGCTTGGGCAGCAGCAACAGACGGGCGTTCACCCGAACCCTGAACGCATCAATCATCTTCTGCTCACCGAAGGTGTGGCGGATGTCCCAGTGAGGGGCGACCGGCCCGAGGTACACGATGTTCGCACCTGCAACAGGGGGAAGATCTTCGGTTGGCTCAACGTACGTCATTCGCTGGAGGCTAGCCGCTCGCCGGCTCTTGGCGATGGGGACTCATGCGAGCCCTTGCGATGAGCGCCCCGGCGGCTGATTGGGCACCGACAAGACCATCGACCGAGAAACTTCTTCAACTTATTGTTGATTCGGGAACCAATTGGGCCTTTCGAACGTCTCATATTCCATGGACACCAACTGGATGGCCCATGGCAACTGCAACAATCACCCACCGGCGGTGTTCTTTCCGTCGGATGGCGTGGGGGTCGAGGCCGCGAAGGAGATTTGCGCGAGCTGTCCCATGAAGGAGCCATGTCTCGAATACGCGATCGAGAACCGTGTCGACCATGGTGTGTGGGGTGGCGCCTCTGAGCGCCAACGCCGCCGCATCATCAAGGCGCGCCGCGCAGCGCTCGCTGTGGCCTCGTCGTAGGGCACGCCCCGCCGTCGGGCACGCCTCCCCCGCTCAACTCTCAGCTGAGGTCGGGAAATCCCACCCCGGCCGTGAGCCGGTTCAACATCCCGGTGATCCCATCGGGACCGTTGTCGATGTCGTGGAGCAGTTCCGCTGCCTGCTCTGGTGTGACTCCGACCATTGTCACCACCGACGCATCGGTGGCCACGACAACCACATCGTTCTCTGCGTCGACCCAGGCATCGCGACCATTGAGCTCGATACGTTCACCACCGGGGAGCTCGTCGAGCTCGATCACACCGGCCTGACGAAAGATTGATGCCGACGATCCGCTCTGGAGCGCTGCTCCTGAGGTGAGTGTTGACAATTCCGGCACAAGGCGCGGGTGCCCGAACGCACCAAGGGCAAAGGTCGCACCAAACACCAGGGCGGCGCCCGCAAGAAGGCCAACCAGCGATCGACCAGCAAACAACGGACGATGATCGATGGCCTGTTCGATGAATCCGGGGGGCGGCTCGACCGAAGCAAGACCGCTCAGCATTTGGCTGATCTCAGCTTCCCAAGGCTCGTCGGGAAAGAGATCGTCGTGTGACGAGTCGGAGATCATGCGGTCAACGCCTCCTTCAGGCGGCTACGTCCACGATGGATACGGCTTCGCACCGTGCCGATCGGGACGTCGAGATGTTGGGCGATCTCCTCGTAGGAGTAGCCGATCACGTCTTTCAAGATCACAGGCGCACGGAAGTCAGCGGGTAGATCAGCGAGCAGTTTCTGCAGGTCATCTGGAAGGCCGCGTTGCGCCATCTCGGCCTCGACGCCAGGCGACCCCACGAGGTATCGATCGGGGTCGTCGGGCAGGGCCTGGGTCGGCCGCCGCTTTTGCTTCCGGACTCGGTCCAAGAAGGTGTTGGTGGTAATTCTGCTGAGCCACCCCTCCAGATTTCCTGGTTGGTAGGTGGCCAGACCTCGTCGAACTCGCAAGAGCACCTCTTGCACCACATCTTGTGCGTCCTGATGGTTCCCGGTCAGCCGATAAGCGAGGCTGTAGAGGAAACGCCCGTGCGTGTGAGCGACCTCTTCCCAAGTCGGGACCGAGGTCGAGTCAGAGGCAGACACCTCGGCATCAGCCACCGAGATCGCGCCTTCGACCGTGACTCAGAACGAACGCAACGGGAACAGAGTTCCCGTCAGGCAGAAGTTTCTTCGGCGTCGTCGTCCTTCGACCCCTCATCGAGGCCGGTCTTGAATTCCTTCTGGGCGCGCCCAATGTTCTTGGCCAGCTGTGGGAGCTTGGAGCCACCAAAGAGGACCAGAAGGATGACGAGAATGATGAGGAGTTCTTGCGGCTTGAGACCTGCCATCTTCTCATACTACCGCAACATGTTGAGCCGCAGTGCTCAGGCAGTCTCGGACTCGGAGGCAGTGGCCTGACGAGCCAACGCCCGTTGGCGACGAATCCGACGGCGTTCCCGCTCGCTCATCCCACCCCAGATACCAAACTTCTCACCATTCGCAAGGGCGAACTCGAGACAGTCGTTCTGCACGACGCAGCCACGACACACTTCCTTCGCCTCGCGGGTCGACGCCCCACGCTCAGGAAAAAAGAGGTCGGGATCAACACCGAGACAGTTAGAGAGCTCCTGCCAAGAAGTGTCGAGCATGATGTGTTTTCGCCCAATGCGCATGTATTGATCTCCTGGTTGACCGTTGCAGCGGTCGATTGCCGGGCGGAACCTTCCGCGCCGGGATCGCTGTTTTTGGCCACCGTTGGCCCTCGAGGTGATGTTGATGGCCGGCTGTTGTTCCACCGCACGACCATCAACATGTAATTACAACGGTGTGATCATGCCCGCGTCGCCGCTGCTTTACAAGGCGAAACTGCGATTAGGGGTCCGAAAGGGCCGGAATCGGACAACATGATCCACCCCAACAGCACGATTTATTGGTACGCGACTCGCTTCGCCCGCCCGTTCAGCGGCCGCGAATGAGCTTGCGCTTGTGCTCGATGAAGTCGACGAGCACGTAGTCGCCAAGGTTCTGGGGGTTGGTGAAGAACGCCCGTCCCTTGTTGAGCTCAGTCATCCGCTCGACGAAGCCGCGCAGCCCCGCGTCGGGATCGAGCATGAACGTGTTGATCGTGATGCCGCTCCGGGTGCAGCGCATCACTTCGGCCATGGTCAGCTCGAGAGTCTCTCGCGACGGGGGATAGTTGAAATACGGGTAGCCGTTGGGCTCGAGGTGGGCCGTTGGCTCGCCATCGGTGATCATGATGATCTGCTTGGTGCCGGTCTCGCGAGCCAGCATCTGCTGCGCCAACTGCATCGCGTGTTGCATGTTGGTTCCGTACACGTAGTCCCAGCTGACCTCGGGCAGATCGGCCGGCTCGAGCTTGCGTGCGAGATCGTTGAAGCCGACGATCCCGAGATAATCACCGGGGAACTGCGTGCTGATGAGCGAGTACAACGCCAACGCCACCTTCTTGGCCGGCAAGAAGTTGTCACGCATCGGCATCGACAACGAGAGGTCGAGCAGCAGAACGGTGCTCGACTTGACCTGCTTCTCGGTGCGTTCGATCTCGAAATCTTCAGGAAGCAACTGAACCGGCGTACCTCCACCTGAGCGACGAATCGCGTTGCGGACCGTGCGTTCGATGTGGAGGTTGAACGGGTCGCCGAACTCGTATGACTTGGTGTCGTAGTTGCGTTCGTGACCAATCCCGGAGCTCGACGTGTCGTGCCTGCCGATCTGATCCATCGCCAACTTCGAGAAAAGATCGTCGAGTGCTTGTTGGCCGAGGCGACGAAGGCCCCGAGGCGTCAGCTCGAGCCGGCCCTCCTTGTTGTGGACCATGCCAGACTCCTCGAGCATCTTGGCCAACTCGCTGATGCGCTCCATGCTCTGGGCAGCTTCGGAACCCAGGAGCTGCTTGACCCGCTCCATGTCGACTTCGGCAAGCTCTTGGGGAGACGCCGTGCCCTTGAGGAATTCTTCGAGCTGATCGAGTTGACCGAGCTCGGCAAGCATCTGCGAAGCGTCGGCCATGCCAAGCGGGTCGAAGCCCTCGAAGTCGTAGCTCTGTTGCCAGCCAGCGTCAGGGAACATGCCCTGGAGGTTCTGGCTCAGGCGGCTCATCTCGAAATTGAGATCCATGTCTTCCATCAGCTGATTGCTGAGGTCCATGAGCTGTTGGCGTTGCTCAGGCGACATCGAATTCATGAGCGCCTGCATGGCGGCCATCTGGGCCGCCATCTGTTCGAGCAGCTCATCGAGGGTCTCGGGATTGTTCGGGAAGAAGTCGCCGTACTCCTCCATGAACTTGTCGAAGTCGGGCTCCTCCCCCGCCTCGCGCTGCTCGAGCATCCGATTGAGCTCGGCCATCATGTCCTTCATGCGAGCCATGTCTTCTGGCGACATGTTCTCCATGGCTTCCGCCATCTGCCCGAACTGCTGGTTGACGAGCTCCTGACGCAGTTGATCGACCAGCTCGTCGAACGCCGCTTGCGCTTCGTCTGATTCGAAGTCGTACTTCTGCAGCGACCGAACCTTGCCTGCCAGGTCGTCGGGCATCATCCCGAGTTCCATGTTTTTGTTGACCGTGGAGTCCTTCGCCAGCTCCGCATTGCGACGGTCTTCGTCGGACGCATCGGGATCGCCCAGCTGCATCTCGGCGAGCGCTTCTCGGTCGCTCAGACTTTGACGCTCCGTGTCGATCAAGTCGTCGAGCGCCTCGCTGATCTCGTCGTACACGCCGCCGAGATTGTGATCGCCGAGGCGCTGTTCACGTTCTTGGCGGAGCTTCTCGAGCATTTCGCGCAGGCCCTGGACCCGTTCACCATTGCGGTCTTCGAACCCCTCCTGCATGAGCCGACGCAAGGCGGAGTTGGGGTCTCCGTGATAGAGCAAATCGTCGGTGAGTTCGGACATGACGTCGAAGGCGTCGAGCTCGAAACCCTTCTGCGTCCCGTCCCATCGCGAGTACCGAAACCGTTGTCCGACCATGGTGGAACGCTACTCGACTTCGACCAAGGGCTCCCAGCCGCGCCAGGTGCTGCGACACCTGTGCGGCAGACTGTGTCTGTGCAGCCCATCGACATCGACGCTTTCGAAACACTCGTGGCTGACGCCATCGATTCGCTGCCTGACCAGCTGCTGAACCTGCTCGACAACGTCGTGATCATGATCGACGACAAACACCCGGAGGAGGATCTGCTCGGCTTGTACGAAGGCATTCCGCGGACCGAAAGGGAGGACTACGGCGGGCTCGATTTGCCCGATCGAGTCACGCTCTACCGACTTCCGCTGTGCGACATGTGCGGCGACCTCGAGATCTTGGCTGACGAAGTGATGGTCACCGTCGTCCACGAACTCGCCCACCATCTGGGTATCGACGACGACCGGCTGCATGAACTCGGCTGGGGTTGAAGAATCGTTGACGCGAACATCATTGGTACAAACAGAGCCGTGACCGAACCGTTCACCAACGATCCGATACCGATCAACGACCTCCCCGAGCTCACCGACGACGCATTCGTGTCGGTCGACCCGCGGTACCTGCGCGCGTCGCTTGCTGGCACAGCGATGACTGCAGCGATTGTTCTGATTGGCGGGTCGATCGTGGCCTGGCAGGCGGAGCGCTCGCTGATTCCAGCCGCGATCACGGGCGGCATCCTTGCGTTGATCGCGCTGTCTGCTGTGTTGCGTATTCTGGAAGTTCGACGCTTGGCCTATCAGGTGCGCGAGCACGACATCTCCATGCGCAGCGGCGTGATCACCCATCGCGTCGAGTCTCTCCCGTTCGCCAGGGTGCAACACGTCAGGGTCAACAGGGGCGCCATCGAGCGGGCACTCGGCCTGGCCACGCTGCAGATCAGTTCGGCTGGACCGAACATCACGATCCCTGGCCTGAACGAAGCCGAGGCATCACGCATCAAGCTGTTGGTGACCCAACGGGCGGGCATGGAGATCGAAGACGACGGCATCTCGGACGCACACGCACCCTTCGCTACGGACACGCCTGCGCCGTTTGGTGGCGCTGTGCCGCCGGCGCCACCAGCCTCCCCGTTCACTGCGCCACTACAGGCATCGATCCAGGCCCCGTTCGCGCCACCAACCGGCCCGCCCGTTGCCCCACCAGCGCCGCTCCCACCCACGCCACCGACGCCAACCACCCCACCAGTCGAGTGATCGACCTTCGGGTGCCGCAGCGGCAATCCCCGCTGGCGATCGTCTTTCTTGCGATCAGGATCTTGCGATCCCTCGGCATCGCGCAGCTCGTCATCGGTGCTCTCTTTCTTCTCCGGGCGCCTCTGAACGGACCGCTGGTCCTCCTGCCAATTGTGGCGATCGCCCTGTTCGGCGCCTACTCAGCCCTGGCCTGGTGGCGCTATACCTTCCAACTGGTCGACGGCGAGCTGATCGTGATCAAGGGCGTCGTGCGGGTGGACCGGCTGACCGTCCCCATCGACCGCATTCAGAGTCTCGGAATCGACCAAGAGCTCTTGCACCGCTTGACTGGCCTCGTCAAGGTCTCGGTTGACACCGCTGGTTCGTCCGAGGCCGAGTTCGCGATCGATGCAGTTTCCCGCCCCATCGCAGAAGAACTCCAGCGACTGGCGGTCACGGCAGCGCCGTCGCCGTCGACAACCGTTGCCGGCGCCGCCCCACCGCCTCCGATCCCGCTCGAAGATCACGTCGTGTTCACTCACGAGCCTCGCCGTCTCGTCAGAGCAGCGCTCACGATGTGGCCCCTCACCGGACTCATCCTCCTCGGTCCGCTCTTCGCATTCGGTGAACAATTCAGTCGCCAGGTCACGGATCAGATCGGCGATGTCGAGGTGGACACGAGCCGGTTCGCGTGGTGGTGGGTCCCCGTTGGGCTGGCCGTGTTCCTTGGCTTCAGCATCGCGTTGAACATCGGCAGAGTGATGCTCAAGGACTGGCAGCTGACGCTGCGGGCCAGCACCACGAGCCTTCGACGCACCTCAGGCCTGTTGTCCAGAACCAGCAAGGCCAGCAGCGTCGCACGCATCCAGGTCGTGTCGAGCGAGCAGAATCTACTGCAGCAACGGGCGGGCCTGCGAAGCGTTGGCCTGTCCACCATCGGCGAAGGTGACCTCGCCCTGATCGGGTGTGATGACGATCAGTTCGACATCATCCGAGCTCTCGCAGGGTCCAGTTCGAAGATGGCGCTCGATCGTCGGATCCACCCGGCGGAGGTCTTCCTTGCCGTCCGCAACATCGCGATCTTCGTGACCATCCCTGCCGTCGTCGCGTGCTTCACGGTTGGTTGGTGGGGGCTACTGGCCTACCTCGTTGTTCCCTTCGTTTGGTTCACGCAACGACGCCACGTCCGAAACTTCCGTTGGGGCCTCGGGACCGAGCTCGCGTCATTCACTCATGTGTTCGATAGTTCGACTCGACAAGCCTTGCTGCGGAAGACCAACTCGGTGCGCGTGACTCAATCGATCTTCCAACGGCGACGCAGCCTCGGTTACGTACACCTCGCCACGGCAGCCGGAACGATCACGGTCGGCATGATCCCGATCGACGAGGCTCGCGCCGTGCGCGACACCATCCTCGCCGAGGCCGAGACCGACCCCCGCCCTTGGATGTAGTGAACGCGTCGGCGCTGGGCGCCTTTGACGTTCCCGGAGTTGCTCGCTGGCGCTCTCAACATCCACGTCGGATGCTGAGGACCTCGAAATTTGGACAGACTGACGTAGGGTGCGGGCCGTGAGCGCAGAGCACGTGAGTGACATCGAACTCGTCTTGATGGATTGGGCAGGCACCGTCACGGTTTCGATGGGTCAGATGATGAAGGACGCCATCGAGTACCTGGGCTGGTCTGACGAAAAGGTCGGCCAAGCGCTCGGCGCACTCGCCGAGTACTTCACCACCGACGACTCGATCGTGCACAAGGCCGAGCGGGGCGAAGTCGAGGACAGCGAAGTCCTCACCTGGCTCGACGAGCAGCACCCAGGGGCCAGCGCCCTGTTCGATGTCGATCAGCCATCCTTCATCAACGCCGCCGACCGACCCGAGATGATCGACCTGCTCTGGTGGCTCCAGGACAACGAGATCGAGGTGTGGCTCGCCACGAACAACTTCGCCAGCGCACAGGAGATGCTCGCCTCTCGCTACCTCGACAGCGGCGTCGTCAACGCGATCGTCAACTCCGCCCTTGTCGGCGCTCGCAAGCCGCACGCCGATTACTGGAAGATCATCCTCGACGCGTCTGAGCTCGATCCGGCTCAGATCCTGCTGGTCGACGACAACGCCACCAACCTCGAAGCTGCCGCTGCGCTCGGCATGTCCACGGTCGCAATCGGAGAAGACGCAGCCCCCGCGATCGCCGAGATAAAGGCCGCTTTGACAGCGTCGCCCGAGCTTTCACAAGAAGCCGAGTTGCCGGATGGCGTCTGAAGCACCGCCAGCTCACGAAGCGTCAGGCGCCGACGACGCGCCGCTCGTCGAGTCAGCGACCAACGGGTTTCTGTTGACAGCAAGCGAGCTCGAAGGTGTCGCCCCCACCGCTGAGTGGTCGAGATGGATCAGCCGCGGTCAAGCGCCGGACAGCGGCGACGGGGCCGGCTTTCGATCGTCATGGCGAGACGACCTCGAGCAGCTCGCCCAACTCGGTGCTACCGAGCTGGCGATCACAATCGAGTGGGCTCGGCTGTGGCCGACAGCAGGTGCTCCTGACGGTCGCGAGATCGAGTTCCGTCGCGACCTGCTCGCAGCGATCGCCGAGCTCGGAATGACCCCGTGGGGCTGTCTCGTCGACGGGACACTCCCCGGATGGTTCGCCGACGACGAACGCGGCTTCACCGACGACAAGGCACGCAAACTTCTCTGGCCACGCCACGTCGACTGGGTTGGCGAAACGTTCGGTGATCTGGTCGGTGGCTGGATTCCCATGCGCGAACCGCGGCAGTGGGCAGCGTGGGGTCACCTCGTCGGCGCCGCTCCTCCTGGCAACCAACGTCGACGCGACATGCAGAAGATGGTGGATGCCGTCTCCAAGGCAGAGATCGAGGCCGAACGGTTGCTTCGGGGCTCGGCTCCCGTCGCCACGTACGTCACCGGCCGAACCGTCCTGGGCGAGTACGACAACGTGAAGGCGGCGCCGCATGCCGCGTGGCTCGACACTCACCTCAGCCAACAGTGGCTCGACGATCTGGCCGAGGGCGCAGCCAGAGACTCGTTCGATCGGATCATCGCGCAGCTCCGGCCAGGGATCAGCGTCGACGCAGACGGGGCCTGGCATCCGCTGACCGGAGGCGACCGGCCAGAGGCGCTGCTCGCGTCGCTCGAAGCGGTCCTCGATGCGAGCGGCGACCGCTCCGTGATTGCAGCAGGCGACCTCGCTGGTGTGCTCGATGATGGGTCGGCGCAAGTCGAACACCTGCGCGCCCTGGTCGCCGGCTCAGCCGACGTTGGTGCTGCTGGCTGGTGGCAGTCGAGCCCGATCGACGGATGGCATTGGCAGCACGGATTCACAGTCACACCAGGACTGATCGACAGGAACCGCACGACGCG
>RCMY010001264.1_pt1 | contig 24138 bp, 19 predicted proteins | sample 2041341 | NCBI WGS metagenome assembly RCMY01 (sample SAMN09708234, study PRJNA481090) | Marine sediment metagenome, whole genome shotgun sequencing project.
GGCGATGTCATGAACACCGCCTCCCGCCTGCAGACCATGGCGGAGCCGGGACAGATCGCGGTTGGTGCATCGACCTACCTCGCCACCTCTGAGGCCATCTCCTACGAGCCATTGGGATTGCTCGAGGCCAAGGGCCGATCGGGTCAGATCGAGGCATGGGTTGCCCGCTCAGCCATGCGGCCACCGGGCACCAGAACTCGACGTGCTTCGGAGTTCGTCGGACGCGAACACGAACTGGCAGTCCTCCACGCCCAGAGCCGGTTGGCCCTCGATCTCCGCCAAGCTCAACTCTCGTTTTTGCAAGGTGATCCCGGCATGGGCAAGACCCGGCTCGCTGAAGAGCTGGCGAGCGACCTCGCCCACAGCGATGGTGCGGTCGTCTTCCGCGGGCACTGTGTGCCCTACGGCGAGGCGAACGTGTGGTGGCCGGTTGCCGAAGTGCTCCGCCAGTTCTTCGACATCGACATCGACACTTCGTTCGAGCTCGCGACCGAAATCATCTCTCGGTCGATGATCGACCTCGGTCCCGCACTGGCGGGCGAGACGAATCGCTTCACCCGGGCCGCGCTCCATGCACTCGGCTATCAAACCCCGCTTCGTAACGGCAACCGCGACGAGAACCGAGCCGAGGTCACCCTCATGCTCACGAGCTTGCTCGAACTCGAACTCACTCGACGCCCCGTTGTCATGCTGCTGTCCGACGTGCACTGGGCAGCCGAGGCCGTGTGGTCGTTGGTCTCCCATGTGTTGGCGCAACTGGCCCGCACCCAGTTCATTGTGGTGTTGACCGCTCGACGAACCGGTGAGGAGCTGCCCGAGATCGACGGGCGGTTCGGCAGGCTCCACCTCGAGCTCGGACCGCTCGAAGCGTCGGCGGCGCGCCGTCTGGTGTCCGAACTCGACGTCGCACTCTCATCGGCCGATATCGACGAGCTGATCGAGCGCAGCGGCGGCAACCCGTTCTTTCTCGAAGAACTTTCCGAACTCGTCAAAAGCCAGGGCTTGGCCGACGCCGACTCCGCAACCGCCAGTCGTCTGGCGCGAATCCCCGACACGCTGCGCGGTCTCCTGGCCGCACGCCTCGACCAACTCGACCCGAGCGCACGCCGAGTGCTCGAGGTCGCGTCGGTGATCGGCCGCTCCGGACCGGTCTCCAGCATCGAACTGCTGCTCAACGGCAACGGCGTCGACGTCGATGTCGACGCTGGTATCGCGACACTGGTCGACGGCGACCTTCTGTCGATCGACGGTCCACGCTTCACGTTCGTGTCCGACCTCACACGTGAAGTCGCGTACGGGACCATCACCAAAGCAGGCCGGGCGGTGGCGCACGAACGATCGGCCCGGTATCTCGAAGCCAAAAATGAATCGAATCACCGCAACTCGGTGACCGTTGCAATCGCCCGCCACTATCAGGCAGCGGCGCAGCTGGTGATCGAGCTCTCCGCCGGCACCCCGGCGGAGCGAGCCGACATCGTCGATCGAGCAACGCACTGGTTGAACGAGGCCGGTTGGCGGGCGATGGATGCTGGCGTTCCGAAGGAAGCCGAGCAGTGGTTCACCGGCGCCATCGAGTTCGCCCCGGCTGTCGACCAGGCCATGATGTACTTCGGCCGGGCGAAGGCGCGGGCCGAGCAACGAAACGTCAGCGGTACCCGGGCCGACCTCGACATGCTCGAGACGTTCGACATCGACGACCCGTCGCTGCTGGCAAAAGCTCTTGTGGTTCGCGGCGACATCGACGCCAAAGCGGGAGACTTCGAGCACTCGACCGAGGTGCTCACCGAGGCGATCAAGCAGCTCCATGGTCTCGGCGACGCCGCCGCAGAGTCGGCGGCACTCCGGCTGCTCGGCCTCACCGACATGCACCGCGACGACCCCGAGAGCGCCCGATCGAGCCTGGAACTGGCACGCCGAGTGGCAGCCGCGGCCGGAGAGCGGCGCGAGGAAGCATGGGCGTTGCAGTCGTTGGCCTGGTTCGCCTACCAGAGCGGTCGAATCGACGAGGCCGCCTTGTTCGTCGAGGCCGCCATCGAGATCTTCTCCGACCTCGAAGACCGCTCCGGCCTCGGCTGGACCAACGGGCTCGGTGCCTGGGTGGCCTTCCACCGCGGCCAGTGGACGCTGGCAGAAACAATGGTCGCCGGCGTCCTTCCCGAGATCCGCCGACGCGGCGATCCATGGGCCGAGGGCATCATGCTGATTCTGCACGCGTCGATGAGTTTGTGGTCGGGGCAAGGCAGGGCAGCAATCGAGATTGCCCACGACGCCCAAGACGCTGCAGAACGAGCCGATGACTTCTCGCTTGCGGTCCAGGCTCGAGCCGTCGAGGGACGGGCACTGATCACCCGAGGTCGCGTTGCCGAGGGCATTGCCACGCTCGAACAATCGGCAGCGCTCGCCGAACGGGCGGGAGACGCCGAGACACGCCGCATCGCGATGGTGAGCAACTGTGCCGCATCAGCCCGTCTCGGTGATGCCGAGCGGGCGTTGCGCTGGGCCGCACGTTTCGAGGGGCTTCGAAAGAGCTTGGCGGTGGTTGGCGAGACCGACCTCTCGGTCTCGATCGCGTTGGCGTTGCTGCAGACCGGACGGGTCGACGAGGCCGAGGAGCAACTGGCGTGGGCGTTTGTCGACGACCTGCCCGAGGGTCGTACCCATACCAACGCGATTGCCGTTGGAGCTGTCGTCGCCTCGGCATCGGGCCGTTACCCGTTGGCTCACGAGCGCGCCGTCGCCGTCTTGGCCGGCGAATCGACCTACCAGGATCGACTCCTGGCGCACCTGGCGAGCGCGGCTGCGAGCAGTGCCGAGGGAGACGCCGACCGCATGCGTGGCAGCCTGGCCGCGGCCCGAGAAGTGCTGGCGACGACCGACGACCGAATCTCACCGCTGCTCGTGTCGCTCGTTGAAGCGATCGTTGCCGACGGCGATCTCGAGGCCGCAGAACGCGACATCACCGCCGTCGGCATCGATCCAACCGGATGGCGCCGCAGCTGGACCCTGGCATCGAAGCCGGAGGCTCACGAGCCGGCGCCAGTCTGAACCCCGACGCCTGGGCTGGATGCCGCTTCCTTACACCGGTTGCTTGGTGACGCGGAGGTAGGGCTTCTGTTCGTCCCAGCCACCGGGGAACAGTTCACCAGCCTGCTCGTTCGACAGCGCGGGCGAGATGATGACGTCGTCGCCGGGTGACCAGTTCACCGGCGTTGCCACCTTGTGGCCGTCGGTCAACTGGAGCGAATCGATCACACGAAGGATCTCATTGAAGTTGCGGCCCGTCGACGCCGGGTAGGTCAGCGTGAGCCGCACCTTGTTGTCTGGGTCGATGACGAAGACCGAGCGAACCGTGAGGGTGTCACTGGCGTTCGGATGGATCATGTCGTAGAGGTCGGCAACCTTGCGATCGGGATCGCCGATGATCGGGAAGTTGACCGCGGTGCCCTGCGTTTCGGTGATGTCGGCGATCCAGCCGTTGTGGCTGGCGACGTCATCGACGCTGATGGCGATGGCCTTGACATTGCGCTTGTCGAAGTCGTCTTTGAGTTTTGCGGTGAAACCGAGTTCGGTGGTGCAGACCGGCGTGTAGTCCTTGGGATGGGAGAAAAGGACCGCCCACGAATCCTTCTTCCAGTCGTGAAAAGAAAGCTCGCCGTCGGTGGTGGGAGCAGTGAAGTCGGGCGCGGTGTCGCCGAGACGAATGGCCATGGTGGATCTCCAAACAGGGAGTGGATGTTGTCGCAGGAAGCGTAACCACCAATCCCGTTAAAGTCGATCGGGAAAGTCGGATTTAGATGATGTGGCCGTCCGACCTCAGGTGAGGTGATCGTGGGCGACGACACGCTCGACGATCTGCTCGCCGATCGCAAGCGACGCGGTTGCCGCCGGTGACGGGGCATTGAGCACATTGACCACCCGATTGGTCTCGGCCCAGACGAAGTCGTCGAGCAACGCGCCCTGTCGGCTCACCGCCTGCGCCCGCACGCCCGCCGGGCTCGACACCAGATCGTCGGCGGTGATTTCGGGGACCAGTTGCTGGAGCGCCTTGACGAAGGCCTGCTTCGACAGCGATCGGTAGTACTCGCCGAGCCCGGTCTTCCAATAGTTGCGGGCGAGCCGCCACCAACCGGGATTGGCCATGACTTCGGCCAGGTCCTTCAGGTTGATGTCGCCCCAGGTGTATCCCTCGCGTGCCAGCGCGAGCACGGCGTTCGGTCCGGCGTGAATCGAGTTGTCGATCATTCGGGTCAGATGAACGCCGAGGAAGGGAAAGTCGGGATCGGGAACGGGGTAGATCAACGTGTTGACCAGATGCCTGCGGTGCTCGGCCAGTTCGTAGTACTCACCGCGAAACGGCATGATCCGCTCGGTCGTTTCGGGTTCGGTCATGCGGGCGAGTCGATCGCTGTGCAGGCCCCCGCAGGTGATGGTCATCGTTGCTTCGATCTCGCCGCGATCGGTCGTGATCCGAACTGAATCGGGCCGCTCGTCGATGTCTGTGACCGTGGTGGCGGTGCGGACGTCGCCCCCGGCGTCGACGATCAATTGGGCAAGCTTGCGGCAGACCGCCTTGTAATCGGTGATACCCGCCGCCGGTACGTGCAGTGCCGCAATGCCTGCCGCGTGCGGCTCACGTTCGGCCAGTTCCTCGACCCCGATACGTCGAGCCTCGACCCCGTTGGCTCTCCCGCGCTCCTCGAGCACGTCGAGACGGGCAAGGTCGAGTTCCTGGGTTGCGACGATGACCTTCGAGCAGATGTCGTAGGGGATGTCGTGTTTCTCGCAGAACGCCACCATTTCGGCTCGGCCCTCGGTGCACGTCTTCGCCTTGAGGCTGCCCGGCTTGTAGTAGATCCCCGAATGCAATACCCCGGAGTTGTGTCCGGTCTGGTGGCCGGCGACATCGGGCTCCTTTTCGACGAGCACCACCGATGCACCCGGGCGGTGCTGGAGGAGCTTGTAGGCCGAGGCAAGACCAATGATCCCTCCGCCGACGACCGCAACGTCGAATCGCTGCCCTCCAGAACCGGAATCGCTCGACATTGGTGAGTCTGTCGAGGGAGAGGCTGTCGAGGGAGAGTCCGTCGAGGGAGAGGCTGTCGAGGGTGAGTTGCTGGGGTTGGTCATGTCGTGCATCTCCGGGCCGGTAGACACCCCGGTGGGGCGCGGCACCAGGTTAGCGATCAGCGCTTCGGAGGTGCGCGGCGGGTGATGCTCTTACCCGACGCTCAGCCGGCAGCAACGGTTGTCGTTGCCTCGCCCGATGCCTCGGTTGCCGGCGCATCGGTGGCCGAAGCAAGAGTGGTGGGAGGTATCGAAAGTTCTTGGCCGACAACGATCGAGTTGACATCACTGATGGCGTTGAAATCGGCGAGTGCCTTCGTTGTCACACCGAAGCGGCCCGCGATGACCGAGAGCGAATCGCCTGATTGGACGACGTAATTGACCTGCGTGGTTGTTGCGGGTGCGGTCACCGTTGTCGGCGCCGCAATCGTTTCGGCGGTAGACGGAACGACCTCGGTGCCTGCCACTTCGGCGCCGTCGTCTCCTCGGCCACATGCGGCGACGATCATCGCCAGTCCCGCAGTCATCGCCCATTGCCGAGCATTGCCTCGCCCCATACCGATTCCCTTCCTCGCAACGCAGTCACGGCGAGTATGACGCATTCTCGCTCTCCGTGCTTGGTCCTTCACCGAGGTTTATCTCGATCGTCAACCGCGTTTCCCGCCCCGGCGGCCACTGCGTCGTTTCCCGGCCTTCTGAGGGCGCTCGGCGTTCTGCTTGCGAGACACCTCGGCGTGGTCACGGTTTTCCGACCGGCGACGAAAGTCTTCGAGCTGTTCCTCTTGGAGTTCCATCTCGGCCATGAGCTCGCGCCAATGGTCGAGACGGCGTTCCGCGATACGACCGTCGCTGCGGGCTTCGCGCACGCCACATCCCGGTTCTCGTTGATGCTCGCAATCGGTGAAGCGGCAGTTGGCACGGGCCTCGGTGATCTCGGCGAAGGTGCGGTCGATGCCGTCGTAGGCCTGCCAGAGTCCGATCTCACGGATCCCCGGAGTGTCGACGCCGATGCCGCCGCCGGGAAGGGGAATGAGATCGCGGGTGACGGTGGTGTGGCGGCCTCGCTTGTCGGTGGCGCGAACCTGCGCCGTTCGCTGCACCGTGCCGCCAGAGAGCTCATTGATCAGGGTCGACTTGCCGATCCCCGACAATCCGAGGAGTGCGATCGTGCGAGTTGCGGTGAAATGGCGGCGAACGACGTCGATGTTGCGGCCGGTCACCGTCGAGATCGCCAGGGTTTCGACGCCAGGCGCGATATTGCGGACCGACGCAACGGCCTCCTCATGGTGCCCAACTTCGTCGGCTTTGGTGAGAAGCACCACGGGGGTCGCCCCGCTCTGCCACACGATGACGAGTTGCCGTTCCAGCCGGCGGAGGTTGATTGGTCGATCCAGACCATGCATGACGAAGACATCGTCGATGTTGGCTGCCAGGACCTGCGGTTCGGGAACTCGGCCCGGCGCGCGCCGTGTCAGTTCGGTGGTCCTGGGCGCGATCGCGCTGACCACCGGTTCGTCGTCGATGTCGGTGATCGTGACGAAGTCGCCGGTCGCCGGGGCGATGCCGATGTCGGATCGAATGGAGCTCGACGCAGCGAGGACAGTGTCGTCGCCGGTGAACACAACCGAGAAGCCTCGGCTCGCTCGGGCAATGCGACCACGATGATCGTGCGCGATCTCGGCTGCCCAGGCGTCATGGGCGGAGGTCCACCCGAGAGCTTCCAGTGAAGGGGACGGCAGATGTGTTGGGGCAGCCAACAGAATCAGATTTCGGATCGGGTGAGCCGAAGGTGGCTGTCGAGGAAATCCAGTTGCAGTCTGAGCAGGTTCTCGGCGACGACTTCTTGGGGCGTCATGTGGGTGACTCCTGACAGAGGGAGCACCTGATGCGCCCGGCCGGCGGCGATCAGTGCGTTCGAGAGTTGCAGGGTGTGGGCGGCGACAACATTGTCGTCGGCCATCCCGTGGATCAACATGAGAGGGCGGGACAGCAGGTGGGCATCGGCGGTCAGGTCACACCGCTCGTAGTGCTCGGGGTGCTCGTTGGGCGTTCCGAGGTATCGCTCGGTGTAGTGGGTGTCGTAGAGTCGCCAGTCGGTCACCGGTGCACCGGCGATTGCGGCGTGGATCCGATCGGGTCTGCGTAGTGCAGCCAGAGCTGCGAGATAGCCACCGAACGACCAGCCACGGATGCCCACTCGTTCGAGGTCGAGGCAGCCGAAGCGCTCGGCGGCGGCGTCGAGCGCATCGATCTGATCATCGAGCACAGGAGCCGCGAGATCACCCCAGACCTCGCGTTCGAACCGAGGGCCACGGCCGGGCGTACCGCTGCCGTCGGTGACGAGCACGGCGTAGCCCTGATCGGCGAACCATTGCGACACCAGGTGCGGATTGTGCGACTGGGTCACCCGCTGGGCGTGGGGTCCGCCGTACGGATCGAGCAACACGGGGATTGCGGTGACGCCGTCGTGGTCGGTTGGCAGAAACACCGCCGAGCGCAACTCGCGGGTGCCTGCGGAGAAGAAGTGCGGCCGGGGAGTGAGCACCGGTTGCTCGCTGAGGTCTTCGATCGTCCCGACCGAATTTCCGTTGGTTGTCACGGTGATCTCGGTGCCGCAACGCTCCACACGGTGGGCGATGAGCACCGTGGTTTTGCCGCCGCGTGCGAGACTGTAGACCCCGGGTTCGGTGGTCAGGTTCGCCAACTCGCCTGGCTGACCCTCGCTGGCGAGTTGGACGTCGACAACGTGAACACTGGTTGGATCATCGAACGACGCCGTGATGGTCACGAGGTCGTGATCGGCACGAACGATCGATCGCACCTGAACATGCTCGGGCGTGACCGGTTGCCCGTCGACAAAGAGACGCCGGGCGGTGCTGGTGTCTTCGACGGTGAGGAGTCGCTCACCGGCCCAGGCGGGTGCACCTGACATCAATTCGACCCAGATCGGATCCTCGATGGTCCGCAGGACGGTGAGGTCGTTCGATGGATCGACCGAAACGATCTCGACGAGTCGTTGGTCTCGGGTCTGGCGACTGATGAGCGGATCGTGGTCGCCGGTCCACACGACGGTTGCCAGGTACTCGAACCGACCGTTGTCGGCCCAATCGATCATGCCGGTCAGCTCGACCGAGGGGGAGTTCTCTTTGCGGGCGACCGTGTCGTTGTCGGTGACTGGCTCGTTGTCGGTGACGGAGAAGCGGGCCAGTTGGACGTTGGCGTTGGTCGTTCCTGCTGCCGGGTAGCGGATGGGGCGGGGCGTGCGTTCGGGGTGCGCCGGTTCGGCGATCCACCAGACGTCGACGTTGTGTTCTGCGGTGCGCTGAGCGATGAGTTCCGTCCCGTCGGGAGACCACCAGAAGCCGCGTGTTCGCGACATCTCTTCGGCTGCGACGAACTCGGCTCGGCCCCACGAGACGTTCGGGTCGGAGTCGTCGGCAACCAGCACCGGCTCACTGTCGGCGCCGCAACGGATGACGAAGAGGCCCGATCTCGTCCCGCCTTCAGTGGTGTCGCCTTCAGTGGTGTTGTCGGCGCTGTCGGCAACGAACGCGACGAACCGGCCGCTCGGGTCGATCACCGGATCGAACACATTGGGCGAAGTGGCAAGCGGAGTGAGGTCGCCGCTGGCGATGTCGACGACATACAGATCGCCGCCGAGGGTGAAAGCTGCCGAGGACCCGTTCGCGTCGACCGTGTAGGCAACGATGCCGCTTGCGCTCTCGCGGGCGCGTTCGCGCCGCGCCAACTCTGCAGGAGGAAGGTCGCCGTCGTCGGCTGCAATCTCTTTCGGATCGACGAGTAGCTCGGTGGTTCGGCTTGCTGTGCGGAGCGCCCACAACCCGAGCACGGGATCGGTATGACGTTCCGAACGCAAGAAGAGCACGGTGTCACCGTCAGGGGTGACCCGCACGTTTCGTGGAGCGCCAAGTGTGAAGCGGCGACTCGTTGCGTATTGCCGAGGGAAGTCTGTCATTGGATTCGTGGGGCTCGGATGCGACAACCAATGCGCAGCCGAGCGAGGGACGATCGTAGCTCGCTCGCCAAGAGTGCCGCATCTACAACTGCCCGTGGGTCGTAGTGCACCCCGATCGCCGCATCGTCGAGGAACGACAACATCGTCACGTTGAAGGCGGTGCCTGCCACCGGACCAAGGGGCGACATCCACTCGATCGGGACACCGCCGAGCCAGAGCGGTACGGGTGGACCTGGAAGGTTGCTCGTTGCGAAGTCGAGTTTGCTCGCCTGGTCAACGGCGGTGGCGGCCGCAATGGCATGGGGAACGAACGCCGCGAGCTTGCTGGCTGCGTCGATGCTGTTCAGGTGCTCGTTGACGACCGCCCGGCGCTCGGACACCTGGTCGGCAACGGCTTGCAGGCGATCGGCGGTCGACGCGCCGACGCCGGGGACGACGATGCCGCACGGGATGACGGCGTTGTGATCGTTCGGATGATCGTCGGTTCGAGTGCTGATCACGACACTGGTGCTGACGTGAGCGAGTTCGACCTCGTTCGCTTGGTGATAGCCCAGCGCCGCTTCGACGCATGCGACAACGAACAGGTCATTCACGGTGCAGGCATTGGCGGCCGCTGCGGTTCGCAGATCCGGAAGCGAAGCGCTGAGGTGCAGCGAACGACGGTTTCGGGAGCGTTGGCGCCAAAGGGGTGACACCGACGGACTGTCGACGACGCCGCCTCCGAGCAGTTGTGCGGTTGCTGCGACCTCCTTCGCCAGTTCTGCTGTCCGGCTCGGTGAGCCGAGCGTTCCAACGGCGTCGACCGCCAGCCCGAGAAATCGTTCGACTCTCCCTCGGATGGCCTGGGCCATGTCGTCCTTCGACGAGGTGGCAGGATCCTCGTTGTCGGCGAGGGTCGAGGCCACGTCGATCGGTGGGCGCTGGTCGGCGTCGGCTTCGAGTTCGAAAAGGGAAAGCCCCAACCGGATCAGGCCCTGGCCGTCGGCAATCGAGTGATGGGCCTTGATCACCAGCACCGAGCGGTCGTCGGGGAGACCGGTGAGGAGCGTGATCGACCACGGCGGTCGAGATCGATCGAACGGGTCGTTGACGATCTGCGTCGCGGTGTCGAATGCGGCATCCAATCCGAGCTGCGACGGCAGGCACAGCACGCGGACGTGGTGGTCGATGTCAAAGTCCGGATCGGGTTCCCACTCCGGATCGGCGAGCGGCAGAACCGGCGCCGACACTCGTTGGCGGAGGGGTTCGATGTCGACAACAGCGTGCGCAACAGAGTTGCGGAAGAACTTCTCATCGGGGGTCGCGGCAAGAAGCGCGATGCATCCCATGGTCGACGCGAGCATGGGGTGCTGCTCGAGCCCCCACATCAGTGCCTCGATATCGCTCAGACGGCGTCGCACTCGTCTCCGTTCTTCTTGGATCGGTCTTCACAGACTGGCACGGTCACGACATGCTGGCACCGTCTTCGCAGGCTCACCCTGCCTGGGCAGGCTGGAACTGCCTACGCTAGGATCGACCTCATTGGTGCCACCAAGGTGCCGATACCAAGGTAGAGCGGTCCGTTGGAGGTCGTTCGCCAAGATCGAGAAGAAGGTTTCAAATGGTCAAGGTCTGGATCGACCAGGATCTCTGCACGGGCGATGGCCTCTGTGCCGAGATTGCCCCCGATGTGTTCTTCGGCATGGACGACGGCCTTTACTATGTGAAGGAATCGGCCGGGAACTTCGGAACCGAGAAGTTGTTCGATGGCACGAACAATCCTGCTGGTGCCGAGGGCATGGCTCGTGTTCCCGACGGAGGGCTCGACAGCGTGATCGAATCCGCCGAAGAGTGTCCTGGCGAGTGCATCTTCATCGACGTCGAGTAACCGTCGAGTAACAACAGCACGCACCATCTGCACGTACCAACCGTACACATCCTCTGACCCCCCGACCCCGGCAGCTGATCGCCGGGGTCGGAGCGCGTCCAGCGTCAGAGTCGTGGCTTGGGTCACCGGCTCGTAGGTCTCGGGGACCAGGCCCGAGTGGGTCCGATGGCTCATCTTGGGGAACCACGTGCCGATAGGCACCGGTGAGAGCTGTTCGTTTCTGCTGCGGTTGTGTGCTCGCCGTCATGGTCGTGATGGTGTGGCAGCGCCACGACTCGATCCTCGCGGCCTACACCGACGATCGACCGCCCGTGCAGTTCGCATTCGACGGCCTCGATGTCGAGATCAACCGGCGGGCCGATCTCGGACCATCGCCGCTGATCGTTCCTCCGGCTCCCGATACCAAGGCCGTTGCCCTACCGATCCTGGTGTCGTCAACGCCTGCGGCCACCGCGTCCATTCCGGCCGGGAGGGCTTCATTGTCGGGCACCGTCGTCGACGCACTCGGCCCGGTTCCTTTTGCGACCGTTCGTCTCGAGCACCATCGCGCCAACCCCAATGGTGGCCAACCGATCGTCGGCTCCACCGATGTGGTCGCCGACGAGTCCGGGAAGTGGAAGCTCGCCGACGTCGGTGGCGGACGGTGGCGGGTGCGTGCCTTTGTTCCCGATCAGATGTCATCGACGACGCCAATCGTCCGTTTCATCAATGTCGACGCCGCGGCCACCATCGACCTCGTTGTCAACGCACCCGATCCTTCGCTCGTTCTCGCCGTCACCTCGGCCCCGAGGGTCTTTCTCGACGACTCGGCGACGATCGCCGTCTCGGTTGGCCGACGCCGTGTCGATGGCGACGGCATCCTCGTTGTCGCGCCCGCTCCCGGAGTGACCATCGGAATCGAACTTGGAGCTTCCTCGGCGCTTCGGCTGGTGTCGGTGGCGACATCGGTGACCGACGGATCTGGCATTGCTCGCTTCGGTGGAGCGTGCGGAGCGCTCGGTCCGAGCCAGGGAACGTTCAGCGTTGCGTCGGGAACCGACGGGGCCGCTGCCATCTCGTCGCGGCTTTCGGACTGTGTGGCGCCGCCACCCCCTCCGTCGGAAGGATCCGAGACGGACCCGACCGATCCGGGAGCAACGACACCGACCACCACGGCCCCTCGACCGACCACTCCAGGGTCGGGCGTCGATGGGGAGGGAACCAATGATTGATGGTGGACTCCTCGTTCGTGCCTCGATCTCGCTGTTGCGACTCGTTCTGGCAGCGATTCTCGCCGTTGTGATCGTTCCGCCGGTCGCGGCGGCGGTCGGAATCACCGTGTTGTTACGGGCCCCGCTCCCCGGTGAACTGCCCGACGAGCGACCGACCTTCGAGGCGGTGCCGTCACGAGCATTCGATCGCGACGGAAATGAGATCGCGGTATTCCGGGGCTTTGACCGCACCGTCGAAATCCAGCCCTCCGATGTGCCGCAGGTGATGATCGACGCGGTCGTCGCCATCGAAGACCAGCGGTTCTTCGACCACCGTGGCGTTGACATCGAGGGTGTCGCCCGTGCCGCTCGCACCAACCTCGAGGTCGGCTCGGTCGCCCAGGGCGGCTCGACCATCACCCAGCAGTATGTGAAGAACACGTACCTGTCGGGTGAGCAGACCTTCGAACGCAAGGCCAGAGAAGCGTTGCTGGCGATCGAGCTCGAAAGCCAGATGACCAAGGACGAGATCCTGTTCGCCTACCTCGAGACCTCGTATTTTGGTGCCGGTGCCTACGGACTCGGCGCAGCGGCCGAGGTCTACTTCTCGAAGCCGGTCAGCGACCTCGACCTCTCCGAGGCGGCCACCCTGGCCGGCCTGCTGCAATCACCCACTCGCTTGTCACCCCGTGAAGACATCGAGGCGGCCGACGAGCGCCGGCGCCTCGTGCTCCAGTCGATGCTCGACATCGAGATGATCACCCTCGACGACTACGACCGCCAGGCGAGACGAACGTTGTGGGATGAGACCGACCCAAACCCGCCGTCTGGGCCGGTCACCGTGGTCGCAGCTCCGCCGGCAAAAGGAGCAACCGCGTACCCGTTCTTCGTCGACTGGATCGAAGCAGAGCTGCTCGACCGGTTGGGCCCCGACGCCCTGTACCGGGGTGGCCTCGAGATCTACACAACGATCGATCCGGCGTTGCAGGCCATGGGCGAAGCGGCGGTCAACGCTCGGCTGGCCAACACCGAATCGCCGGTTGACATGTCGCTGGTGTCGTTGGACCCTCGCAACGGACAGGTGCTCGTCATGGTCGGAGGGCGCGACTACGAGGCCAGCCAGGTCAACCTGGCAACCGGCGGCAGCACGGGCTTTCAGCCGGGCAGTTCGTTCAAACCGATTGTGCTGGCCGAGGCGTTCCGCCAGGGGATTCCTGCCGAGGCACTACGAGCAGCACCCGGCAACTGGGTCGTTCCCGGATGCACCGGAACGAAATGCGCGATCACGAACTATGACGGCGCCGATCGTGGCGAGATCACGCTGCGCGACGCGATGATCAACTCGGTCAACACGGTCTTTGCCATGTTGATCGACGAGGTGTCGATTGGCTCCACCGCTCAGCTCGCAAACGACCTTGGGCTGTCGCGGGTCGACCCGGACGGGGCCTACGGACCGAGCCTGGCCCTGGGATCGGCGGAGACCTCCCCGCTCGAGATGGCCTCGGCATACAGCGCGTTCGCCGCTCGCGGTATCCGCAGCGAACCCGTCGGTATCCTGCGCGTTCTCGATGCCGACGGTCAGGTGTTGATCGATCAGCAGAACCGGCCGGGACAACGCATTTTCGATACCAACGTCGCCGACTCGATCAACGATGTGCTGCAGGCGGTCATCACCGATGGCACCGGAACCGCGGCGGCAGTCGCCGGTCGACCGATCGCAGGCAAGACCGGAACCACCCAGTCGTACTGGGCCGCGTGGTTCGTTGGCTACACGCCGTCACTTTCGACTGCCGTCTGGATGGGTCATACCGACGGACTGGCGTCGCTGTATGGCATCAACGGTGTTGGCCGAGTCACCGGCGGTAGCCATCCGGCAGTGGCATTCAGCGACTTCATGTCCGCTGCGCTCGCCGGGACGCCGGTCGAGAGTTTCGTCGTGCCGCGGCCGATCACCGCTCCGGTTGCCGACACCTACAAGCCACTCTACGAGCGCACGGTTGTCGGCGGCCGGGACCAGCCGACCGCCGTCAACCCCGACTGCGACGGGCCGTGCGAACGGTCGCTGATGCCAGTCCCTGACGTGTCGGGACCGCCGCCGACCACCGCTCCTCCTCTCACGCCGCCAACCTCGACGGCTCCGTCCTCGACCGCTCCACCTTCGACCGCTCCCACCTCAACCGCTCCACCCTCGACGTCGCCGACGGTCAGCAGACCGTCGACGACCACCGACGGACAAGGAATCGACGAATGACCGCCTCGCCAACCCCAACCCCAACCAAACGCCCGACGAGAGGAAAGCGAGCGGAGTTGCCCACCAAGCGGGTCGGGCCAACGACGAGTGACGGGCGAACGGCATCCACTGCCAAACAACGCCCGGTGTCGTCGCCTGGCCGCTGGTCGTTCCTGCGCCTCCCGAACCGCAGCGGACAGGGCGGTGTGGCTCCGATGTTGCAGCCGCCGAATCGGTGGCAGCAGTGGCGTATCCGGCGCTCCTGGGCGCCCCGTGGATTCGTGCCGATGAGCCCGGGTCGGGAAAAGCGCCGTCATCGGATTCTCCCTCGGACGGTCATCGGCACATCGACGATGCTGCTGGCGTTCGCCGTCGGTGTCGGCGCCTCGGGTGCCGGATTCTATGCCTACTACGACGACCGCCTGGCCGAGAACGAACGTCAGATCGTCAGCTTCGTCGAGGGGTTCGACGAGCAATTCACCGACGCCACTGCCGCGCTCGAGGAGACGCGTGTTGCCTCGGTCGAAGACATCCGGTCCGAACTCGGTGCGCTTTCGGAGTTTGCTTCCGACGCACGCGGGGTCGTCGAACTCCCGGCGCTGGTCGGCCCATCGGTGTGGACGGTCGAGACCCGCGCCGACGACGGATCGGTTGCGGTCGGCGCGGGGTTTGCCGTAACCGGTCACAACGGTGGGACGGCGCTCGTGACCAGTCTCAGCCTCGTGCGCGCATCAACGGTCGATCCTGGACCGGAGATCACCTTGGTCAAGGGCGACCAGAGGGCGCAGGCGACGCTGTGGGCGTGGGATGACGCCAACGACCTGGCGCTGCTCGTCACGACGATGCCGATCGAGCCACTGACGTTGGCCGATCCTGCCTCTCAGGCCGCAGCGCTCGGGGGGCGGGTGTTCGCCGTCGGCGGTCTCGGAGGGCAGGGTGCTACCGCGACACCGGGGGTTCTGGTCGATCGGTCGGCTCAGGGACTGCAGCACACGGTGCCGCTGGGCACCTTCTTCGTCGGCGGACCGATTGTCGACGGTGAGGGCCGAGTGCTCGGCATGGCATCGACCGCCTACCAGCCGCTTGGTGTCTCGGGCGGCGCGGTCGCTCAGAGTCCAGATGTGGTCGCCATCTGCTCGGTGTTGCTGCGATGCGATGACACCACAGCCGGTCGAGCGCCGGTCGTTGCCAAGGGCGAGCCCGAAGGTGAGGACGAGTAGTTCCAGAAGCGTCTCAGAGGAAACGCGAAACAGCCGCCCGGTATGACCCGAGCGGCTGTTTCCGACGCGTTCCCAACTCGAACTGGGCATGCGGTTCAGGTTCGGTTCAACCCGAGCCGAGTCCCCGAAAGCAGGGAATCATCACGATCCGTTGTCGTTGATTGCGGTGACTTCCCAGCTCATCTTGGACGTATTCGTCAGGTTGGCCGGTGACGTGCCTGCCTCGATCAAGGCTGCGACGCGGGCCTCCTCATTCGGCGCGAGGGTGACGGCGGTGCTGGTGGCGGCGACCGGGTTGCCATTGGAGTCCACTGCGATCGGGTTGGCGGCCCAGTTGGCGGTGTTGCCGGTCGGGTAACCGAGTGCTGCCGCGGAATCGAGTGGCTGCGGGGTTGAACTGAGGTAGACCTCGGCGTAACGATCGGTCCAGCCCGAACCCTGCGAGCCCGACATCTCGAGCGAGACGCTCAACGTCACGTCACAGGTGTTCTGGATGCGTGCTACGTCGTTGTAGATGACCCGATCGCCGTGCATGCCGGAGACGGTGATCTTGTCTTCCTCGAGGACCACGTTCGTCGGAGCGGCATCGCCGGTCACGAGGCCCACGTTCGGTCCGTCGACCACGCTGTAACTGCCGACATCGGCACCGGCCTTGGTGACGAGGCAGTTGTCGGCCACGGTCAGGTCGGCGGTCATGTAGCTCTGGATGATCATCGACGCGAATGCCGGTGTGGCAAACACGGTCATGGCGGTTGCGGCCATGGCCGTCCGCCGTGTGATGCGTCCTTTGGTTGTCATGGTTGTCTGCTCTTTCGTTGCTCAGTTGTTTGGGTTGGGGAAGCTGTCCGTTCGACTGGCGTCGATCGAGCGGACCTTTCGGCGTATGCCGACTGGTGAACCGTGGGCCGAAAGCCCAGGTAGATCACGGTGGCGGCAACGATGCCTGCCATGGTTTGGGCGTAGACCCAGGTGTCGATCAGTGGGGGATTGAAGGTGTGGCGGACGTACTGGTAGACCAGCAGCAGTCCGCCCATCAGAAGGGCGGTGGACCGGCCATCGATGACTTGCGGGTTCTTGCGCTGGAAGACGAGCGCCGACATGGCCCGCAGGGTTCCGAGCACGACGGTGGTCACGCTCGACCATGTGGTGATGGCAACGAACGATGAGGGCTCGACCGTCATCAGGATGTAGGGCGCGACGTGCATCCAGAGATCGATCTCGATGGTCGCACCCTGGTAATTGGCGATCAGGATCGACGCAAGGGTCTGGACAACGAAGAAAAAGATCGCCGTGCCAAGCATCGAGAGCAGGAACGGGGTGTAGTCGTCGTTGTCACGGCGAATCGACGTGGCACGCTGGTTCCGAATGGCTCGAGCTTCGGCTTCGACCTCGGCCTCGCTCTTGGTCAGTCGGTAGTGGACCGGACGCGTTCGACGTGTCGGTGTCGGCGCGGCACGCGTGCGTTGCTTCTCCTGGCTCGATCGCATACTCGAGCTATCGGCATGTCGACGGGCAGTCTGATCAATCTCAAGCCGCTTTCAAGCAATTTGAGCCGATCGACCCATTCTGAAGTCCGGCAGCCTTCCGAGCGAGCGGTGTTGCGTCGACCTCGAAGGTGGAGTCAGAAGTTGGTGCGAGGTTTTGCGGAGAGGTTTGCTGACTCGTTACGGTTGACCATGGCTCGTCTCCCTCTGGTAAGTGCCCAAGATCCGGATGCCTCACCGCTCGCGCGTGAGGTGCTCCAGCAGGTCGCCTCGTTCCGCGGCCGAACGGTGGAACCCAATGTGTACCGGACGATGGCCAACCACCCGGAAGCGCTGCGGGCGATGGTGCAGTTCGGGACGGTTGTGTATTTCGACAACTCCCTGACGCCGGCTCAGCGGGAGCTCTCCTACCTGACGGCGTCGGCCACCAACGACTGCCACTATTGAATTCCCACTCATGTGCTGCTCGGTCGAGCTGCAGGGTTGAGCGAAGAGAAGATGATGCACCTGGGCGACGATCCGCTGCCCGAGGGGTTGTACGAGCCCGACGAGGCGGCGATCGTGCGCTACGCCCAGCGGTCCACACGTATGGACACCATCGACGACGGCACCTACGGGTCACTGCTCGAGCACTTCGACGAGCGCCAGATCATCGAAATCTGCTTCACCGTCGGGCTGAGCAACATGATCAACCGATTCCACGCCACGTTCTTGACCGAGCTGGATCCGGCGACGGGGGAGGCCCTGAAGGACAGCTGTCCTCTCGCGTTCCCGGCACCGCCTGAGGGCGGAGTCTGAGGGCAGCCCGTCCGCATGCCCGCACTGGCGGACCAGGTCGAGGCAAAGACGACGGCGGGAGACTCAGTCCTTGCCGAGGATCATGATGGCGGCGAGACCGGCGATGGCGGTGACGAGACCGACGGGCTCGACCGTCTTCACCGCGTTTTGTTGGCTGCTGAGAGTGGAGCCGCCGGTGGAGGGGTCGAGATCCTCTCCTTCGTAGGTGGCGTTGACCTCGGCGCCGATGATCACGGCAATGGCGCAGAGCTGGAAGAAGATGATGAGCGCGGCGATTGACCCGAGAACGCCGTAACTCGGCGGCAAGCCCCCGGCAACGGAGAAATACAGCGAGAACAGCCCGGCGAACAACAAGAAGGCGACGGTTCCGGCAACGGCGCCTGGATTCCTCCACGGTGTCTTGTTGTCGCGGTCGGGACCGAAGCGGTAGAGGAACGTGAGTGCTCCGGCGAACAATGCTGCGAGGATGGGGAACCGCAAGATGTTGAGGATGAGCTTGGTCGGACCGGAGAGACCCACCTCACTCATGACTGCCGGAAGTGCACCGAGGAGGAACACCAGCAACACCACGCCGAGAATGCCGCCGAGGGTGAACAGATAGGCGATACCCCGCACCTTCCAGCCCTTGCGGCGCTCGATGGTTGCGTACGCCATGGTGACCGACAGCATCAGCTTCTGCACGGCCCCCGATGCCGCCCACAGCGCCAGCACGATGCCGGAGACGAGCGCGAAGATTCCGCCGCCGCCCTTGGCACTCGTGACGATGTCGTCGAGTTGTGCGCCGATGAGGTCTGCCGTCTTTTTGTCCATGTGCTGCGACAGGCTGTCGATCTGGTCGGCGATCTCGGACGGATCGGTGACGAGGCCGTAGATGGTGACCAGCGCGATCAGGGTCGGAACCAGCGCGAGTACGCCGTAGAACGCGATGCCTGCGCACATGATGACCACGTTGTGCGCCTTGATCCGCACCAGCAGATGCTTGCCCATCTCGATCAGCGACGGGTTCTTCGGTGGCGACATTTCGGGGGCCGTAGCCGCCTTGTTCACGACGGCTCGTCGAGGTCGACGATGTGCGCGCCCGTGCGGTCACGAGCTTGTTCTTCGCCTCCTACTCGGACACCCTTGGCCCGGAACTTGGGTTGGGGGAAGTTGAGACGGTCGATCACCACGGCGATCAGGCCGAGGATCACTCCTGCGCCTGCGAGGAGCAGCACGGTCTGTTGCGTCATGTTGTCGCCTCTTCGATGCGTCGGGAACGAGCGAACTGCTTCAGAGTAGGGCGCCTGCGAGCTCGCGCCAGGCATCGGAGGGGATCGCGCGCTGATCTTCTTGAAGTACCTGGACACAGACGTGACTCGCACCGGCGTCGAGATGGTCGTTCACTCGGGTGGCGATGGTGTCGAGCGAGCCCCAGGCAACGATGGCGTCGACCACTCGGTCGTCGGCGTTCGTGAGCTCTTCTTCGGTGTAACCGAGCCGCATGAGGTTGTTCGCGTAGTTGGGAAGCCCCAGATAGACCGCCATGTGTTTCCTGGCAATATCACGGGCGACCGATGGATCGGTTTCCAGAACGACCATTTGCTCGGTGGCGACGATCTTGTCGGGGCCGACGGCAGCGCGAGCGATGGCGGTGTGTTCGACGGGGACGAAGTAGGGATGGCAACCATCGGCGGCGCTGGCCGAGAGTTCGAGCATCTTCGGCCCGAGAGCAGCGAGAACCCGCGATGGTGGTTCGGCGGGCTCGACGCCATGGAACATCGAAGCGTCCATTCGCTCGAGATATTCGCGCATCTTGGTCAGGGGCTTGGAGTAGTCGTGCTTGCGTACCCAACTGGTCAGGGTGTGGTGGCTGACGCCGAGCCCCAGGAGGAAGCGGCCGTCGTACGCCTCATTCAGCGTCTTGGAGGCGTTCGACGTTGTCATTGGGTCGCGTGCCCAGATCGAGGCGATGCCGGTGGCGACCTTGAGGTTCGAGGTGGCCTCGAGGATCACCGACGCCGAAACGAACGGGTCTCGCGAGACGGTCTCGGGGATCCACATCGTTGGCCAGCCCATCGACTCGATCTCGGCGACGGTCTCTCGCACCGCGCTGCTCGGGTGCCCGTCGAGCACGCCCTGCCAGATTCCAACTTTTCCGATGTCGATCACGCTGATCGAACGTAGTCGTTCGCTTCGCAATCTTCCAGAGTGGCTGCTTGGCGGCAGATCATCCCATGCTGCGCTGGTCCGAACCAGCGCGATGGACCACAAGCATCACCGACGACATCGCATGATCCGCCATGCGCTGTTTGTACTCCATGTCCATCCCCATGTCGTACGTGACGATGCCGGCCGCCGCCATCCGGTGGATTTCGTGGAGTTGGAGCAGGTGACCAAGCGACAGGGCGCCAAGGTCTTGCACATAACTGAGTTGGAGACCTCGATACCTCGAACCTCGAACACCCCCGAGGATGTACCCGGCATCGACCCCCCGAACGGTGGCGACGACGCAGCGAACTCGCCCTTCCGTTTCGATCTGCCGGATGATTGCTGAGTAGAACGCGCTCATCTCGGGACTGGTGATGCCATCGCCCTTCACTCCTTTCCAGCTTCGCTCTTCGATCGCGTGAATTCGCTCGAAGACAAGCGGGGAGTCATCGATGATCTCGAAGTCGAGCCCGGCCTCTCGGCCTCGACGTTGCGCATTGCGCAGGTTCTTGCGGAATTTCGAGCTCCGTCGTCCCAGCCACGCGGCCGGGCCGTCGGTCAGATCGATCAAACGCCGAGTGATGCCCTCTTGCAGCCCGACGTCGCCGAGGGTCGCCAGCTCACGAGCCAGAGCGATGACCCGACTCTGGATCGCTGGGATGCCGGGGATGGCCAGTGTCGTCCATTCGTGATCGCCCAGTGACGTCACGAGGTCGTTGGCGATTGGCGACACGTCCGGCCCGAGCAAGGGGCAGGCGAACCCCCAGAGGGGTTCCAGACCGGCGATGAGGTTGCCGCCATCGGGGAGGGGGTAGCTGGCGAAAAGGGCGAACCCATGGTCGCTTTCGAGAAGCAGCGGTTCGGCGTCGGGGGCGAAGGCGAGGTGGACGGGGACCGTCCAGTCGACGCTGGAGCACCAGGGGTCGATGTCAGGCGTGGCGTCGACGGCCCGATCGACGCGGTCGGAGCGTTGGATGAGTTGATCGAGGTCGAGACGTTGCACGGACGTGCCGTCAGACCGCTGTATTGGATGCGGCTGTATTGGATGCGGCTGTATTGGATGCGGCTGTATCGGATGCGGCGCGCCGGGGCGAACGCCGGAGCACGCGCCCCGGGCGTTTACCGGTGTGTTCGCCTCCGGCAACCACGGCGACCCCGGACACCCACACCCACTCGATACCCGTTGGGTAGCGCTGAGGATCGTCGAAGGTTCCGGTGTCGATCACGGTCTCGGCGTCGAACGCAACCAGGTCGGCAACCGCTCCGGGCCGGATCACGCCTCGATCGACGAGGCCGAAGACGTCGGCGGGGCGTTCGGTCATTCGGTGAATCGCTGCAGCGAGCGACAGTACGCCCAGGTCTCGGCTGTAGTGCCCGAGGACTCGGGCGAACGTGCCATACAGGCGGGGGTGAGGTTGACCCTCGAGCGTCGGCAGACCATCGGAGCCGATCATGATCCCCTCGGTCGCGAGAATCGTCTGCACATCGTCTTCGGACATCGAGTGCAGAATGATGTTGGTGCGCAGATCGGTGGCGATGACATGGTCGGCGGCGTCGGCGGCATTCATCCCGAGTTCCGCCCCGATGTCGGTGAGGGTCCGGCCGTTCCACTCGGGGTGTGCCGGGCAGCTGGCGATGGCGACGTCATCTCCCGAAAGGCCACCGAATGGACTGGCCTCGTTGCGAAGTGCTCCCTGATCGAGGATCGCCGACAAGACGGTGCTGCCCGCGGTGTACGGGTACTGGTCGGCGGCCACATCGACGCCAGTCGAGCGAGCCGCGGCGATCTGGTCGAGCACCCGCTGGGCGGTGCCCCAATTTCGCTTGCCGGTCACCTTCAGGTGGCTGATGACCACGGGTGCACCGCTGCGCCGACCGATCTCGATCGCCTCGTCGATCGACTGCTCGAGGTGGTCGGCCTCGTTGCGGATGTGGCTGGTGTAGATGCCGCCCGCCGCGGCGACGACGGAAGCGAGGGCAGCCAACTCGTCGGTTGTGGCGTGCCGGCCCGGTTCGTAGATGAGGCCGGTCGACATCCCGAGACAACCGGCGTCGAGGCCCTCCACCAGCATCTCGCTCATGGCAGCAAGCTGCTCGCTCGTCGGGGCGGTGTCGCGGGGACCCATCACCGCGGCCCGAATCGTTCCGTGCCCCATCAAGGCGGCGATATTGATCGATGCCGGGGCATCCTCGAGGAGATCGAGATAGCCGCCGTAGCCCTCCCATACCGGGAGCTCGGCATCGGGGTGAAACGACTGAGCGACTTGGACGGCCTGGTGGTGAGGGGCTGTCCCCATGCCGCAGTTGCCGACGATACTGGTGGTGACGCCGCCGCGAACCTTGAATGCCATCTCAGGGTGCAGAATCACGGCGAAGTCGTCATGGGTGTGGGTGTCGATGAATCCGGGCGCGAGGCTGAGACCACTCAGATCGATCTCGTTCGAGCCTTCGATATCGAGGTCACGACTAACGGCAACGATCCGGTCGTCGGCCAACGCAACGTCGACAATGATGCCTTCGCTGCCGGTGCCGTCGTAGACGGTGGCGCCCCGCAGCACCGTTTCGATGGAGGATGCGGCGGCGCTGGGCGGTGCGGTGCCGCGTTCGGGTTGGGCTGCCATACCCGCACCGTAGTGACGAGCGCGACCAGGGGACCAGCGCAGCGGCCACTACCCTTTGCCAGCCGGCATAGAAAAGGCAGGGAATGGAACCTCGAGACGATCTTGCTGATCGCACACCAAAATCGAACAAGGGCCTCGGGTCAGGCCTTGCCTGGCTTGGCGTCGGTATCGTGCTCCTGGCCGCGGCGATCTGGCTGACGACCCGAGGTGGCGATGATGACAACGCTGGACGGTCGACAACATCGTCGGTGTCAGAAGGCACCGACACCACGATCGAACCGGGATCGACCGACGACCAGACCACTTCTTCGGCTGATGTCCCGCGAGAGCCGATCCTCTACGTCTCACCCGATGGTGACGACACCGCGAGCGCTCGGTCGCCCGATGGCGCCGTCGCCACTCTGCCCCAGGCGTTCGCGCTCGCCGTTCCCGGTGACGAGATTCGGCTACTCCCCGGTACCTATCCGTTCACCCAGCTCGAAGGGGTTGGGGGCACCGCCGAGGAACCGATCAAGGTCACCGCACCCGAGGGAGACGTGGTGTTCGATCCGCAAACGCTGGAAGGGTCCGACGCGTTGTCGATGCGGTCGGTGCAGTTCATCGATTTCTCCGGGTTCACGATTCGTGGCGGCATCCACGGCACCTTCATCCAGGCATCGAACAACCTGTCGTTCATCGACATGAGGTGGGAAGACGCCGGGCAGGAGGGCGTCCAGATCAACGAGGGGAGTACCGACGTTCTCTTCGAGAACTGCGCCGTGATCGGTACGGGGCTCCGCGAGGGCGACCTCGAGGGCATTCCCTACGCGAACTTCGGTGAGGGTTTCTACATCGGGAACTCCAACGGTGTCGACCCGGTGGCCCGTATCACCGTCCGCAACTGCGAGATCGCGCACACGACGGCCGAGGCCATCGACATCAAGCCGGGTGTGTTCGACATCCTCGTCGAAGGGAACCGGGTCCACGACATCACCACCGCGAACTCTGGAGCCGTGATCGCCGGTCAGGTCTTCCAAGCCGTGGTTCCCCACTTCGATGCGAACATCGTGATCCGCAACAACTCGATCTGGAACATCACCTCCACCTCACAGTTCCAAGACGGCAACGCCATCAACGTCAACACCCCGGCGCTCATTTACAACAATGTGATGTGGAACCTCGAGCACCGGGGAATCCTCGTCGAATCGAAGTTCGAGAACCGAGACGCCACGCTGGTTCGCATCTTCAACAACACGATCTTCAACGCCGGACTGGTGCCGATCGAGGTCCGTGAAGGCGAGAACAACGCCGACGTGGAGCTCGTCAACAACATCGGTTCATCGGTCGATGGCAACATCGCGGCATCGGCCGATCTGTTCGTTGACGCCGAAGGCGGCGACTTCCGACTGCGTGAAGGATCGCCGGCAATCGACGCCGGTGTCGAGATCGCCGAGGTCCCCGACGATCGAGACGGCACGCCACGGCCTCAGGGTGCCGGGTGGGACCTGGGAGCGTACGAAGC
>RCMY010001265.1_pt1 | contig 24134 bp, 20 predicted proteins | sample 2041341 | NCBI WGS metagenome assembly RCMY01 (sample SAMN09708234, study PRJNA481090) | Marine sediment metagenome, whole genome shotgun sequencing project.
CCGAGTCGATTGGCGATTTACGACTGAGGATGCGCGCATCAAGCTGAAATCACTTTATCCATCAACAGAATGTTGATGGAGTACTAGTATGGAAATGGCCTGTTTAGACCTTGAAGGCGTTTTGGTCCCGGAAATATGGATCGACTTCGCCGAGCGCACCGGTATCGATGCGTTAAAAGCAACCACTCGCGATATACCCGACTACAATCAGCTCATGCAGCAGCGGCTCCGGTTGCTGGACGAGCACGGTCTTAAATTCGACGACATTCAGGCGGTGATCGCCCGCATGGCACCGATGCCAGGAGCGGTTGAGTTTTTAGACTGGCTGCGTGAGCGTTTTCAGGTGGTTATTCTTTCGGATACGTTTTATGAGTTTTCGCAGCCGCTAATGCGGCAGCTGGGCTGGCCCACCTTATTGTGTCACCGCCTGGAAATTGCCGACGATGGCAGAGTCGCGAATTATCAGCTGCGACAAAAAGACCCGAAACGCTGTGCGGTTAAGGCTTTTCACGATCTGCAATATCGCGTTATCGCAGCCGGTGATTCGTATAACGATACGACTATGCTGGCTGAGGCTGACGCCGGTATTCTGTTCAAAGCCCCGGACAATGTCATCGAGGAATTTCCGCAATTTCCCGCTGTGTATGAATACTCTGCCTTGCAGGTTGAATTTTCCAAAGCCAGCATTCGCAAAGTGTAGATTGCGCCGTGCGCACGCTGTGTGTAAATTTCCGCGCAGCAACGATTTATTATGTCAAGGCATTTTCGCTGCGAGGCGCGCAGTGCAAGTCCCTCGGCGAGTTATTGCCAGCGACTGTAAAAGGCGATAATTGACAGCACTGACTATTACAATTATCTTATCGCGCACTTTGGCGGTGCCGTTCTGGCACACGCCAGCCCACAGGTAAACACCAAAAGAAGGCTGTATTCATGGCGAAATCCGAGCTTACTCTTCCATCCCTGGTAAACCCCTTCAGCAGCGAACAAGAAATCGAGTTTGCCATACCCGGCCAAATCAGCGCCGAGCCCGGTCCTTACGAACAAGCGCTGCGGCAGGGCTTCGACTTGCAGCAACGACCGCGTAAAGCTGCCGGTGTCGTTAATATACAAAAACAACACCTTAAACAGCGCATGACAATCTGGGAGCGCATCGCGGTATTAACCGACGAAAAGCCCACCATCCTGTTTCAAAACTGGGGTGAAAATCTGGACGGCGCTTCGCTGGTAACGGCGATTATCAAGATTGGCGGCCGCGATATCGCGCTCTATGGCCACGATTTTACCGTACGTGCCGGCTCAATGGACGCCACTAACGGCAAGAAGCTGGCGCGTTTGTTTGAGCTGGCCGGGAAGCGCAAAATTCCTCTCATCGGCCTCAATGACAGCGCTGGTGCTTTTGTACCGGCCGGCGTCGGCGGTCTCGATGGCTACGCCGAAGCCTTTACTGCGTTGCGCAAAATCAGCGGCGTGGTGCCCAGCATTATGTGCATGCTGGGTTTTAACGCCGGCGGCGGATCGTACCTGCCACGCCAGGGCAGTTTTCTGATTCAGCCCAACAATACATTCTTCGGTCTTACCGGCCCCGGTGTGGTTAAATCCGTGCTCGGCGAAGATGTTACGCCAGACGAGTTGGGTGGCCCCAGCGTACACAGCCAGAGCGGCGTGACGGATTTTGTGGTGGAGGATGAAGTCACTGCTTTGGAATTGGTGGTATCGCTACTGCGCTATCTGCCAAACAACAATTCCGAGTTCGCACCGTTTCAACCCACTTCCGATCCCATCAATCGCAAAACGTGGGACATAAACGTGCTGCTGAGGAAAGCCTTCAATTCGCCTACCGGATTTAATACCCCGCTGGATGTCAGTATTATTATTCAGGAGCTTTGCGATCACGGCGACTATTTCGAAATTCAGCCCGAGCGCGCGCGCAACACCATCACGGCGTTTGGGCGCATGGGCGGCAACGTTATCGGTTTCGTCGCCAATAACAGTGCCTTTGCCTCGGGGCAAATTGATATAGACGCGGCTTACAAAAACGCGCGCTTTATCCGATTTTGCAATATTTATAATATTCCGGTGATCTTCATGGAAGACACCACCGGATTTTTACCCGGCAAAGACCAGGAGGCAGGCGGTATAGTGCAAGCCGGCCGCGCCATGCTGGACGCGATTATCGATTTGCGCACGCCACGCTTTCTTGTCATCCTGCGTAACGCCTTCGGTGGTGCTTATGCCTCCTACAATAATTATCCGACCGGCGCGGATTTTGTGATAGCCCTGCCGACTACGCGTGCAGCTGTGATGGGCCCGGCTGGCGTGGAATTCGTGTATAAAGAAGAGTTGCGCGAGATACGCTCAGAGGCGCAGCGTAAAATCGTTGCCGAAACGCACGCATTAATCGCCGGCGGTGGCAGCAAGAAAACCGCGAACGAAGCCGCCAGGCTAAGCGTTGAAGCCTGGGAGAAAGAGCAAGAGCTTATTCTCGCCTCGCGCTATGAACAGGAGTTGATGAATCCCAATGAAGCGTTGAGTCTTGGCTCTATTTCACAAATTGTTATGCCATCGGAATTACGCACTGTGCTGGCGGAGAATATGAATTTTCATTTACTACACTACACGCCGCAGCCGATGCAAGCCGTGCAGCGAGAATTTCATTAGTTCCTAACGCACTACTTACACTAACCCTCTTTGAGGCTTATCGCGTGCATACAACGAAACTACACTACACTAATAACCCTTTAATTCATCGCGATCGCCGGCTGGATGATGCAGGCGAGTGGGCGAGCAGCTTTTCCTGTACCGATATGCGGCCGCTGATAATCTGCCGCGGACCAATTCGCAAGGAGGCGATGGATGTGTTTACCGAAATGGGCATTGAGCACTTCGGTATTCTGCTGTCAGAAAAAGACGCCATCGTCTATAAGCACGCACTGGCGCCGGAGTTGCGCAGCTTTACCGAACCCTCGCGCGTGCACAGGGTGCCGGATTACAGCGGTGCCAGCAAGGAAGAACGGGTGCAGCGCATTGAGCAAATCATCCGCATTGCGCACGATAATAACTATAATTCTATTTTCGCCGGCTATGGTTTTATGGCCGAAGACGAAGACATGGTTAGCGCCATGGAGCAGGCCGGCTTGATTTTTATCGGGCCGTGTTCGCGCACCGTACGCCGCGCCGGCTTGAAGGATGAAGCCAAACGCACAGCGCTGCAGGTGGGCGTTAGCGTAACGCCCGGGGTTGACAACGTCACTTGTCTAACGCTGCTTGAGAAACACAAAGATGCCAAAGCCCTGCAGGCAGTGGTTAAGAAGCACAAGCTAAAAGTCGACGCCAAATTGCTCGCTAATCCAGATGTGTCATTAGAAGAAAAAGCCGACGCCGTATTGCTGGCTTCCTACTCAAAAGGCATTGACCTCTTTACCGTGGACGAGATGTGCGAGCAGGTTGTTGCCTGCGTCACCGGCATGTACGAGCAGTACCCCAACAACCGAATACGCTTGAAGGCGATCAGCGGTGGTGGTGGCAAGGGGCAACGCATCATGCCGGCAGCCGCGCACTACCAGGGCAATTCGCAGGCAGAGAAGGTCGAACAAGCAGCCAAAAAGGCACCGGAGCTGGTGCGGGAAATTCTTAACGAAGTGAAAACCACCGGCGTCGGTGACAACAAGAACGTGTTGATAGAGCTTAATATCGAGACCACGCGGCACCAGGAAATTCAGGCGATAGGTAACGGTGAATGGAGTTTATCGCTGGGTGCTCGCGACTGTTCACTGCAAATGCACGAGCAAAAGTTGTTAGAAGTCTCGGTAACGCGCAGCACGCTGCATGAAGCGCTGGAGACTGCGAAGGCCAATAAGGTTCATCGCGATGAAGTAAAAGCGCTGCAACAAGATATCGCCACTCTCGCTGCAATGGAGGAAGAGGCCGAACGCTTCGGCGCGGCAGTAGGACTGGACTCAGTGTCTACGTTTGAATGCATCGTCGACGGCGATAAACACTTTTTTATGGAGATGAACACACGCATTCAGGTAGAACACCGCGTCACAGAATTGTGCTACGCACTGAAGTTTGTCAACCCGGATAATGACAGCGATTATTTTGTGGTTGAATCACTGGTCGAAGCCATGGTGTTATTGGCGCGACATAAGCAGCGCCTGCCCAAACCAGAGCGCATTCGGCGCAAGAACGCTTCCGTTGAGGCGCGCTTGAATGCGACCAACCAGGCACTCGCTCCGCACGCAGGCGGCGTGATTCACTCCTGGAGCGACCCGTCAGAAGACGAGATTCGCGACGACCAGGGTATTTGCGTACACAACCCCGACACCAATGTATTTATGAAATACACGCTGGCCGGGGCTTATGACAGCAATATTGCCTTGATTCTGACCCACGGCAACGATCGTCTGGACAGCTACCAACGGCTGGCGAATATTTTATGTAGTACAAAAATACGTGGCAGAGATGTCGCAACCAATTTGGAGTTTCACTACGGTTTAGTGAATTGGTTTATCGGCAACAATATCAACGCCCGGCCGACCACGCGGTTTATTTTGCCGTATCTCACGGCTGTGGGGCAATTAAAAGGCGAGGCTAATCAAATAGACCTGGATTATGCCTTGCGGAGAATTCAGGCAGCGTATCAAGAAAAATGCGACGATGAAGCTCTGCAAGCAGACTTTACCGCTGTGATTGAGCACAAGCATACCTTGTTGAATCGCCCAATTGCGATGCTACTACAAGAGCCGCATATTCTGTCTGGTTGGTTATCCGCCAACCGGCAGCGATTTAAGGCTACTGCGAAAACAGTTGAATGGTTGGACAACCCCATCGAGGTGCTGGCCGATCTCTATCATTTCCTGAATATAGGCTACAAAGAAGGTCGCGCCGCGGCCAACATGATCTGGGATCATGATCAGCAGCTGCTGGAGAACGCACTGGCTTTTTATAGCGAATTAAAACGCTGCTCGAAGCTTGAAGATTTTCCGGCTATACAAAGCTTGCTGGCCGACAGCACCGCGCCGAAAGGCATCTCAAAAACACTGTGGAAAAAAGCACAAAGCGCCCATATCGGCTATCAAAGTGGCATGGAGCTACTCAGCGTGCTCCCCTATTTAGCACAGATAACTGGCTTTTTCGAGTTGAAGGTCAACAATGATCTGTCGATCAACATTCCAGAAAAGTTGCTTGATGCTGAGCTGCAGGAAGAAATGCGCAAAATGCTGGTGCCGCCACCGATAGCCAAGTCGGATGAGATTTTGGCGCAAAGCGGCGGCATGTACTATCCTCGCGAGGCACCGGGAATGGACGCTTTTGTTAATGCCGGAGACCATTTCGAAGAGGGTGATCCGCTATACATCGTTGAAGTCATGAAAATGTTCAATAAGGTGTATGCACCTTTTGCAGGCACAGTTGATGATATTTTAGTAGACGGCGAGGGGGTTATCATCAGCAAGGGCCAGCTACTGTTCAAAGTGACGCCGGATGAACAGATTATTGCAGTGACGCCTGAACAACAGGACCAACGCAAACGCCAGCAGACTGAAAAGTTTCTGGCACGCATTATTTAGAGGCCAGAGTAGTATGATTACAGCACTTGACCACATAGCCATCGCGGTGCCTGATTTCGACCAGGCAATCTTGCGCTTCCTTGACGATTTTGGCCTGGACTACCAAGGCAAGGAAGATGTAGAAGCTGCGAAAACCACAACGGCATTCTTTAAGTTGCCGGAAACCAGCATCGAACTGGTTCATCCGTTGAACGGGGCAGGGCCGATCCAAACCTTTCTTGACAAGCGAGGCGGTGGCTTGCATCACATTTGTTTTCGCAGTGACGATATCTATGCAGACGTCAAGCGCCTGCGCGAAAAGGGCTATCAGTTTTTGAGCGAGACGCCAGCGCCGGGCGCGCATGACTCGCTGGTTATATTTATTCACCCCAAAAGCTGCGACGGCGTTTTAATTGAGCTCAGCCAGCCGGCTATTCACGACTAACGTCGCTCCTACACGTGTTTAATAACTCGTGGGAGCGACTTCAATCGCGAATCTATTCTCTTCACGGATACTCATCATGAAAAAAGATTCCTATCAACCGCCTCACGCCAGCGTCGAACAGTGGCGCGAACTTGCGACTAAACAAATGCGCGGTAAACCGTTGGAAGACCTTACCTGGCACACCGCCGAGGGCATAGACGTAAAGCCGCTTTACACCAGGGAAGATCTGGGCCAGTTACAATACGCCGATACGATGCCCGGCATCGAGCCGTTCATTCGCGGTCCGCAGGCAACCATGTACGCCGGACGACCCTGGACTATACGTCAATACGCCGGTTTCTCCACCGCCGAAGAGTCCAACGCATTCTACCGCAAGGCTCTGGCGGCGGGTGGACAGGGCGTATCAGTCGCTTTCGACCTTGCTACCCATCGTGGCTATGACTCTGATCACCCTCGGGTTAGCGGTGATGTTGGCAAGGCCGGCGTCGCGATCGACTCGATCGAAGACATGAAGATTTTGTTCGACAGCATTCCGCTGGACCAGGTCTCCGTATCGATGACTATGAACGGCGCTGTATTGCCGGTGTTGGCCGGTTACATCGTCGCCGCCGAAGAGCAGGGCGTGGCACGCGACAAACTCTCTGGCACTATTCAAAATGATATTCTGAAAGAGTTTATGGTGCGTAATACCTATATTTACCCGCCTGCACCGTCGATGAAAATCATCGGCGATATCATCGCCTATACCACTGAAAAAATGCCGCGCTTTAACAGCATTTCGATTTCCGGCTACCACATACAGGAAGCCGGTGCCGACAACGCTTTGGAGCTTGCCTACACGCTGGCCGACGGCAAGGAGTATATTCGCACCGCTCTGGCGGCCGGGCTGGATATCGATCAGTTCGCTCCACGCCTGTCGTTCTTCTGGGGCATCGGCATGAACTTCTATATGGAGATAGCCAAAATGCGCGCGGCGCGCATGCTGTGGTCGCGCATTGTTGACGAGTTCAAACCGCAAAATCAAAAATCCAGGATGCTGCGTACTCACTCGCAAACCTCGGGCTGGTCGCTGACCGAGCAGGATCCGTATAACAATGTGGTTCGCACCACGATCGAGGCGTTAGCTGCGGTATTCGGCGGCACGCAATCGCTGCACACCAATGCGCTGGATGAGGCCATCGCTTTACCTTCCGAGTTCTCTTCACGCATCGCGCGTAATACGCAGTTGGTGATTCAGGAAGAAACCGGCATCACCCATGTAGTCGACCCGTGGGGCGGCTCTTATATGATGGAGTCGCTGACGCAGGAAATAGCCAACAAGGCCTGGGAGTTGATCGAAGAGGTTGAAGAGCAGGGCGGCATGGCGAAAGCGATTGAAACCGGCATGCCGAAACTGCGTATCGAGGAATCGGCGGCGCGTAAACAGGCGCGCATTGATCGCGGCGAAGACGTCATCGTCGGCGTCAATAAATACGTGCTCGATGAGGAGGCCGACCACGAGACCCTGGTGATCGATGACAACGCTGTGCGCGAGGCTCAGCTAAGACGGCTGCAAATGTTAAAAGAACAACGCGACAGCGCAGCTGTCGAGGATGCACTGGAAGCGATTTTTCAATGCGCCGAAGGCGGTGACGGCAATTTACTCGACCTGGCGGTGAAGGCAACACGCGCTCGCGCGACGGTGGGCGAAATATCATCCGCCATGGAACGCAGCTTCGGCCGCTTCAAAGCCCAGTCTCAAACCGTATCAGGCGTATATGGCAGCGCTTACAAAGAGGATAAAGATTGGCAGGCAATCAGTGACGACATTAGCACCTTCGTCGACACCCACGGTAGGCGGCCGCGCATGCTGGTATGCAAAATGGGCCAGGACGGCCACGATCGCGGTGCCAAAGTGATTGCCACCGCTTTTGCCGATGTCGGTTTTGATATTGATTTGTCACCGATGTTTTCCACGCCGGAAGAAGTCGCCAAACAAGCCATTGAAAACGATGTACACGCAGTGGGCGTGTCCTCCCAGGCGGCAGGTCATAGAACACTGGTGCCGGCCTTGATTGAAGAACTGAAAAAACAGGGTGCTGGTGAAATCATTGTTATTGCCGGTGGCGTCATACCTAAACCAGACTACGAATTTCTCTATGCTGCTGGCGTACAGGGGATTTTTGGTCCGGGAACAAAAATTCCCGTTGCGGCTCGTGAAGTGCTGGCCGCTATCAACAAAGGCGGTTCTGCCGCCTAAGGCCCACGTGACATGACGTCCACCATAGATATTGACCGTTTGTGCCAGGGCGAACGTCGCACGCTAGCTAAAGCTATTACACTGGTTGAAAGCAAGCGTGAGGAGCATCGCCTACAGGCGCAGGAAGTACTCGAAGCCATCCTCCCCTGTACTGGCAACAGCATTCGCATCGGTATCAGCGGCAGTCCCGGTGTCGGCAAGTCGACTTTTATTGAAGCTTTTGGCCGCCACCTAATCGCGCAAGGTAAGAAGGTGGCCGTATTGGCAGTAGACCCGAGCTCACCCCTGGCAGGCGGCAGCATACTGGGCGATAAAACCCGCATGGAAATGCTGGCACGCGAGCAAGACGCCTTTATTCGCCCTTCGCCTTCGGAGGGTGCTTTGGGCGGCGTAGCGAATAAAACGCGCGAAACCATGCTGCTATGCGAAGCGGCGGGTTTTGACGTGATATTGGTGGAAACTGTTGGTGTAGGGCAGTCTGAATACGAAGTTGCCGGCATGGTCGATTTCTTTCTGGTGCTTATGTTGCCCAACGCCGGTGATGAGCTGCAAGGAATTAAAAAGGGAATTATGGAACTGGCCGATGCCCTGGTCATCAACAAGGCAGACGGCGACAGCCTTAGCACCGCAAAACGCACCCAGATGCATTACAAGAGCGCGATGAGTTTACTCAGTCACTCGGCGTTCTGGACGCCAAGAGTCCTGACCTGCTCGGCGCTGGAAAACACCGACATTGACAGCATCTGGGGCATGATTGTTGACTACCGCATTAACGCTGAAAAAAGTCGCTGGTTCGAAGGCAAGCGCGCCGAACAAAATCGCCAGTGGATGAACAAACTGCTGCACTCCATGCTGGAGCTACGACTGAGTCAAAACCCGAAAATTAAAGCGCTGCGACCACAGCTTGAACAGCAGGTGGTTAGTGGCGCGACAACACCGCTTTCTGCAGCGCAGCAGTTGATTGAATTATTGTAGTGCTTCACAAAGCTAACGCTCGCAACTCCGGATTCTCCTGCCCACGTTCCCATAAATAGTCGAAATGCCGGGCGCGATCCTTCGCTTCCACTGCGGCGTGAAAATTGACAAAGGCTTTATCATCTTCGCCTTCAATGCCAGCGGCCACGGCGCTTAGGTCGGCCACAATAAAATTCTCGCGGTAACGATCGGGCAAGCTGGCACATTGGCGAATTTTTATCGCAGAAGGTAATTGTCGCATAAGCGCGACGAGACAGTGCCCGGACTTGACCAGCCTGCTGGCATCGGTGACGAGGAGACGAGCCTCAGCATTGCGATTACTGCGTACCATTGCCGAGAGGGCTTGCTGCACTGCCGGGTTGTCATATACCGCCGGCTCCAGGTCATGACTCCAGATGCGAACACAGCGCCGGCTCTGCTCGATTAACTGCAGGGCGCTGGCGTAATACTCGTCGGGGTAGCTTATTTCCAGACGTTGTTGACGATCCATAAAATTTTCCCGTTCAAGGCGCGATCAAAATGTAGCTGCCGCTAGTTATTAGTTGAGTGAGTAGGTGATTATTTTCGCTGCTTTGACAATAAGGGAGCAATGTATCGACGGCTATGTTGTCTTGCTCGACAAGCAGTTGTGCAAATTCCAGACTGCCTGCTGGGATAGGCGTTGCTGCGCCATTGACGAACAGCATCCAGCCTGCCTGCAATTGACTTAATGCCACCCGAGTCGCAAGCGAGCGTTGCAGGTGCGTATGTTCACCTAATAGCGCCTGCAAATTCTGCCCGGTAATAATCTCGGGCTCAGGTTCTAACTCTGAGTATTTTTGCTCTGTTACCCAGCTGCCGAACCAATTAGCCAACGCGTCGCGATCGTCGACATAGTGTTGCAAAATATGTTGCAGACGGTCGATGACTTTGGAATCGATCAGGCTGCTACCGTTGGCAACAGACTTTGCCAGTTCAGTCGGCGCCGGGTCAGTGTAGCGAAGCTGATCTGTCAGCGATGAAGCCACGCTATGACTCCATTCGCTAAGCACTTCGGCGTGACTTGGCGCTCTGAAGCCAATCGAATAGGTCAGGCAATCGGTCTGCGCGATGCCCCAGTGGGCAATGCCCGGCGGCACATACAGCACATCGCCGCTGTAGAGAGTATGCTGTTCGAGCGGATGGAACGGCGCGATGCATTTTAAGCCGCCGTTATCGAATTGCGCCGTGCTGGCATCACAAGGCGGACCAATTCGCCACAACCGTGAGCCTTGTCCTTGCAGCAGAAAGACATCGTACTGATCAAAGTGCGGGCCGACGCCGCCGCCCGGCGTGGCTAAGCTAACCATCACATCGTCCATGCGCCACTGCGGTAAGAAGCTGCACTGCGCGCGCAGCGCGGCGACTGACTCCACCCATTGATCCACTGCTTGCACCAGCAGGGTCCAATTTTGCTCCCCCAGTGCTTGTAATTCGTCACTGGCAAACGGACCGTGACTCAGTTTGCATTGTCCCGTTTGCGAATCTGTGCTGATCAAACGCGATTCAATGCACTCTTCCATCGCCAGGCCAGCTAGCTCATCGGCCGTTAGCGGGTCGGTAAAGTCGGCTACGGCATTACGAATCAGCAGCGGCTTTTGCTGCCAGTAATCGGCAAGAAACTCTTCTGCCGACAGGTCGCCCAGTATCACTAAACTTGCAGCGCTTGTTGTGCGGCGTTGCCAATATAGTTTTCAGGCGTCAAGGCGCGCATTTGCTGTTTCGCTTGTTCGTTAATATCAAGTTCATCGATAAAGCACTGCAATTCTACCTTGCCTATCGTGTGCCCGCGTGTGAGCGCCTTGAGTTTCTCGTAAGGCTGGTCAACGCCGTAACGACGCATGATGGATTGCAACGGTTCCGCTAACACTTCCCAGCTATTAGCCAGGTCAGCCGCGATCGCATTCTCGTTTAACTCAAGCTTACCCACACCCTTCACGGTTGACTGCCAGGCTACTAACGAATGTGCTATACCGACGCCAAGGTTGCGCAACACGGTGGAATCGGTCAAATCACGCTGCCAGCGCGAAATAGGCAGCTTTTCACCGAGGTGTTGTAGTATCGCATTGGCAACTCCGAGATTTCCCTCGGAGTTTTCAAAATCAATAGGATTGACCTTGTGCGGCATAGTTGAGGAGCCTACCTCGCCGGCAATGGTGCGTTGTTTGAAATACCCGAGAGAGATATATGCCCAGATATCACGATTGAAATCGATTAACACCGTGTTAAAACGAGCCAGTGCGGCGAACAGCTCGGCAATATAGTCGTGCGGTTCAATCTGTGTGGTAAACGCATTGCAGTGTAAATTCAGGCTTTCTATAAACGATTCAGCCATAGCGGGCCAGTCAAGATCAGGGTAGGCGGCGATATGCGCGTTGTAATTACCGACCGCGCCATTCATTTTGCCCAGATGCTGCACCGCTAGCAGTTGCTGTAGCTGCCGGTCCAGGCGTGCCACGGTGTTGGCGATTTCTTTGCCTACCGTCGTTGGCGTGGCTGATTGGCCGTGAGTACGCGACAGCATGGGCACCTCGGCATATTGTTTCGCTAGCTTGCGCAGGCTGTCGATCAGGGATTGCGCCACCGGTTCCAGCACCTCGTCACGGCCTTGCTGCAACATCAACGCATGCGACAGATTGTTAATGTCTTCCGACGTGCAGGCAAAATGCACGAACTCCGAATATGGCTTCAGCTCTTCCTGGGTAGCAATTTTTTCCTTTAGAAAGTACTCGCAGGCTTTAACATCGTGATTGGTGGTGCGCTCAATCTCTTTAATGCGCTCAGCATCTTGCACGCTAAAGTTGTCTACAAGCTGATCCAAAAACTGCGTTGCTTGCGGGCTGAATTCCGCCACCTCGGCAATGCCCGGTTGTGCGGCTAAATGCTGCAGCCAGCGCACCTCGACCAGAATACGTTGTTTAATTAAACCGAACTCGCTAAACACTGCACGCAGAGCGGCGGTTTTAGTGCCGTATCTGCCGTCAATAGGCGAAATAGCGGTTAGCGCATTGAAGGGTAACTCGTTCATAAAAGCTCACATGGGAGGATGGAAGGGTAGCAGGGAAGACTGCTTATGCTTGCAATAGTTTGTTAAGCGATTGTTCCAGTTTTTTGCGCTGAAATATTAGATTAAAGCGGCGGCCGCCATATAATCGCCACAGCCGCGCGGCTCGAATCGCCACCAGCAACAGCGCGCGAATACTGTCAGCAATGCGCTCGTCGCGCAGGTGCTGCAGATTACCGTTTACCTGGATACGAAAGCGAAACGTGCTGAGCGTGTCTTGATAAATTGCGGCGATGGGATGAATCACGCTGTCGCTGTGGGCGCTAAAATGTTCATTGTGAAATGCTGCATGCTGCAAGCGGTTACGAATAATTTTTAGCATTTGCGGCTGCTTCGCTAGTTTCTTCTCCAGGTGCAGTATGCCCATCGCGTAGTTAAGCGCGGCGCTTCGACCGGCGGAGCGCTGACGCGTAAGCAGATTGCGGAGCGCTTCCAGGCCTGATCGCAGCGCGTCGCTGCTCGCGAAAGCAGTCTCTGCCTGTTCCGTTTCAAAGATAAACAACTGTTGTATCGACGCTTTGAAATCAACGTTGTCGGCATTGCCAGTCGTGGCGAGCTGATCGACCAGCTCAACGGCCTGCAGCAACGCTGCCAGTGCCAGCACCTGATCCTTATACTGCATTTTTAAGTTCTGCGTTAATAGTGCGTGATTCGATGACAGCCCCGCCGAGGCACACGTCGTCTGCGTAAAATACAACCGACTGGCCAGGCGTCACAGCGCGCTGTGGTGAATCGAACTGCACGCTGAGGTTGTTTTCGCTGTCGCGGTATAACATACAAGGCTGGTCGGGCTGGCGGTATCGTGTTTTGGCATTGCAGCGCATTGGCAGCTCTAGGTTTTGTGCAGCGTTGATCCAGGATATTTCGCTAACGCGCAGCTCGGCGCTAAATAAGCTGGGATGATCATTGCCTTGCACTACCCACAATATATTGTTCTCCAGGTCTTTATTGGCGACATACCAGGCGGCTTCTGCGCGGTCGCTAACGCCGCCGATGCCGAGGCCCTGACGCTGCCCAATGGTGTAATACATCAGGCCCTGGTGCTCACCAATCACGCTGCCGTCCAGCGCGCGTATCTCGCCCGGTTGTGCCGGCAAGTAGCGCGCCAGAAAATCGCGAAAGCGGCGCTCGCCAATAAAACAGATGCCGGTGCTGTCTTTTTTGTTATGCGTGATAAAGCCTTGCTGCTGCGCAATCTCGCGTACTTCGGGTTTGCTTAACTCGCCGAGGGGGAAAAGGCAGTGCTGGAACTGCCCGGCGTTCACAGCGTGCAAAAAGTAAGTCTGATCTTTATTGCTGTCGTGCGCTTTGCACAGCAGCGTGCGACCATTTTTTTGCCTTAAGCGGGCATAGTGGCCGGTGGCGATATGCTCTGCGCCCAGCGCCTTAGCGTAGTCGAGGCAGGCTTTGAATTTGATTTCCCGATTGCACAAAATATCCGGATTGGGCGTGCGCCCGGCACGGTACTCGTGTAGAAAGTGCTCGAATACGTTATCCCAGTACTCGGCGGCGAAGTTGGCAGTGTGCAGCGTTATGCCCAGCCGCTCGGCGACCTGCTCGGCATCCGCCAGATCGTCTTTGGCGGTGCAGTATTCAGTGCCGTCGTCTTCGTCCCAGTTTTTCATGAACAAACCGGCCACGTCGAATCCTTGCTGCAGCAGCAGGTAGGCGGCGACCGAAGAGTCGACGCCGCCCGACATGGCGACGATAACGCGCGACCCTTTATTGGTTAAATCAGTTGCAGTTGAATCAGACAGCACAATCAAGACATATGGTGATAAATGATATCCAGCGGATAACGAATGCCGGCTCGATAGTTTTCCAGAGCCTTCAATACCAGCGGGCTGCGCAGTTTATCACGTTGCGCCAGAATCTCAGCATAGCTAAGCCAGTGCACAGCAGATATGTCGCTGTCGCGCTCAAGTTCTGCTTGCAAAGTTTCGGCTACCGCCAAAAAATCTGCGCGACAATACGTGACGTGATTGCGCGGTGAGGTATACATGCTGAAACCAAGAAAATTAGTCACTCGAGTGTGCCAGCAGGTTTCTTCGAGTGTCTCGCGCTGCGCCGCCTGCACCAGAGTTTCGCCAAATTCCCAATGGCCGGCCGGCTGATTGAGTAGTAGTTGTTGGCCCTGGTACTCGCTCACCATGAGGAAGCGATCATCGCGCGGCACTATTGAGGCAACAGTGATGTGGGCGTTTATTTCTGGCATACAATCTCCGAAGCAACAGAAGGCCACCAAGCTGCGGAAAGTCGCCCGCAGTTTGGTGGGCAATGATATACTGCAAGACGCGAAAATTAACCCTCTACTGACTAATAATCTGGAGTAAAAAAATGGGCTACAAACACATCAAAGTGCCAACCGAAGGCGAAAAAATAACCGTTAACGCGGACCAATCACTGACTGTTCCGGACCGGCCTATTATTCCTTATATTGAGGGCGATGGCATTGGCGTAGATGTCACCCCTCCCATGATAAAAGTCGTCGATGCGGCGATTGAAAAAGCCTACGGCGGCAAACGCGCCATTTCTTGGATGGAAGTATACAACGGCGAGAAAGCCGCCGAGCTGTACGAAGGCGACTGGTTCCCGCAGGAAACGCTGGATGCAATCCGCGAATACGTGGTCGCGATTAAAGGACCACTAACGACGCCGGTAGGCGGCGGCTTTCGTTCCCTGAACGTTGCGCTGCGCCAGGAAATGGATCTGTACGTGTGTCAGCGGCCAGTGAAATGGTTTACCGGTGTGCCGTCGCCGGTGCGTGAGCCACAAAAAACCGATATGGTCATCTTCCGCGAAAACTCGGAAGACATTTATGCCGGCATCGAATGGCAGGCGGGTACGGCCGAGGCAGACAAAGTAATCCAATTTTTGCAACAAGAAATGGGTGTGACGAAAATCCGTTTTCCCGACAATTGCGGTATCGGTATCAAGCCCGTGTCGGAGCAGGGTACCAAGCGTTTGGTCGGTAAAGCGATTCAATATGCTATTGACCAGGACCTGCCGTCGGTGACCCTGGTACACAAAGGCAACATCATGAAGTTTACCGAAGGTGCCTTCAAGGATTGGGGCTATGAAGTTGCGCAACAAAAATTTGGTGCTGAATTGCTCGATGGCGGCCCGTGGTGTAGCCTGAAAAACCCGAAAACTGGCAATGAAATCATCATTAAAGACGTGATCGCTGACGCGATGCTGCAGCAAATACTGCTGCGTCCGGACGAATACAGCGTTATTGCTACGTTAAACCTCAATGGCGACTACATCTCCGACGCCTTGGCCGCGCAGGTCGGCGGTATTGGTATCGCACCAGGCGCTAACTTGAGTGATGAGGTGGCATTGTTTGAAGCCACTCACGGCACAGCGCCTAAATATGCTGGCCAGGACAAGGTTAACCCTGGCTCTTTGATACTGTCGGCAGAAATGATGTTGCGCCATATGGGGTGGAACGAAGCAGCGGACCTGATTGTCAAAGGTATGGAAGGTGCGATTCAGGCGAAAACGGTCACCTATGATTTTGAACGACTGATGGACGGCGCGACGTTACTGAAGTGTTCGGAGTTCGGCGACGCAGTAATCGACAAGATGGATTAAGCGCGTGTTCATTGCATTCGCAGCTTATCAATGCTGCGAGTGCAGTTTTCGGTTTACTTTCGGTTTACCAGGAAATAGCAGGTCGAACTACATAGCTGGTCGAACTGCAACATGGAGCGAGCAACGGCCTCAGGCCAATTCTTCTTCGCTGCTTGATAGTGCCGATTGTTGAACGCTCTGCTCGTTGGGCTGTGTAAGACTTTCGTCTTCGACTGCCTGGATGCCAACCGCATGGATACCTTTGGGGCCGTCTTCAGTCGTAAACTGTACTTTTTGACCGGCCTTCAAGGTTTTGTACCCTTCCATATTGATGGCTGAATAGTGGGCAAAGATATCCCCGCTACTTTCCTCCGACAGGATGAAGCCATAACCTTTGGCGTTATTGAACCATTTCACGACACCTGTTTGCATGGCATCCATTTCCTTAACTACTTTGCTTGAATTATTTATAAGGGCTGTATATGCACGTTGTGCCCGAATTGGAGCTGGGCGATCGCCGCCTTACAGGACAACGTATTCGCATTGTTTACATTCCGGGTTGAATAGTCAAGCCTGCATTTTTTTATGTATTCTAGCGTCCGCGCTACAGTCAGCGGTATCATTGCATATCCGCTCGTCTTTTAATGGGTATTTTTGATGGGAAATTCTAACTATCTTCGTCTAGTGTTAAGTAGTAACAAAGATGACGATCGGGCACCTGATTACGATGGCGACCTGGCGGTAGAAGAGGCCAAGCCGAAGCTCAAACCACCGCCTCAGTATCGCGTTATTATTCATAATGACGATTACACGCCGATGGACTTTGTGGTACATGTACTGGAGCTTTTCTTTTACATGAACAGGGAAAAAGCAACACAGATAATGTTAGCCGTGCATACGAACGGAAAAGCCGTTTGCGGAGTGTTCACCCGCGATATTGCCGAAACCAAGGCGGCGCAGGTTAATCAATATGCCAGAGAGCAGCAGCACCCATTGCTTTGCGAGATTGAAGCAGAGGGTGAATAGGGGTCAGACCGAATACTGAGGTAACACACGAATGCTTAGCAAAGACTTAGAGAACACCTTAAATCTCGCGTTCAAAGCAGCGCGATCCAAACGCCACGAATTTATGACAGTCGAACATCTGTTGTTGGCTCTACTCGATAATAGCGTGGCGACCGAGGTGTTACTTGCATGCGCAACCGACGTTAACCGCCTGCGCGGCGAACTCGACGACTTTGTTGACTCGACTACACCGCTTATTCCCGATGAAGCCGCCGAGGTCGAAACGCAGCCGACCCTGGGTTTTCAACGCGTGTTGCAGCGCGCAGTATTCCACGTGCAGTCTTCCGGCAAAAAAGAGGTCTCGGGCGCGAATGTGCTGGTGGCCATTTTCAGCGAACAGGAAAGTCAGGCCGTATACTTCCTGAAAGAGCAGTCAGTGGCGCGCATTGACATCGTTAACTATATTTCTCACGGCATCTCTAAGGTCGCGGGTGAGTCAGAGGAGCCGCTGGCTGATCAAGAGGCTGGCACCGAAGGCGAAGCGGCCGCCGGTGATCAGGAAAAAAGCACGTTGGAGCGTTTTTCCACCAATTTGAACGAAGAGGCCAAACTAGGCCGCATTGACCCGCTCGTGGGTCGTGCCCACGAGGTTGAGCGCGTAGCGCAAATTCTGGCCAGACGCCGCAAAAATAACCCATTGTTAGTGGGTGAGTCCGGTGTCGGCAAAACCGCAATTGCTGAAGGTCTGGCTAAGCAGATTGTTGACGGCGAAGTACCCGCAGTGTTGGCTGACGCGGTAGTCTACTCACTGGACATGGGTGCGCTGTTAGCCGGCACTAAGTACCGTGGTGATTTTGAGAAGAGATTCAAAGGGTTGCTGTCCGATCTTAAGCAAAAACCTCACGCTATATTGTTTATTGACGAGATCCACACCATCATCGGTGCCGGTGCTGCATCCGGTGGCGTGATGGATGCTTCCAACTTGCTCAAACCGATTCTGGCCAGCGGCCATCTGCGTTGCGTTGGTTCAACCACATTCCAGGAGTTTCGCGGCATTTTCGAGAAAGACCGTGCCCTGACTCGCCGCTTCCAGAAAGTCGACGTGCCTGAGCCATCGGTTGATGAAACTTATGAAATTTTGAAAGGCCTGAAGTCACGCTTCGAAGAGCACCATGGCCTGCGCTACAGCAACAAGGCGCTGAAAACCGCTGCCGAGCTGTCAGCGCGTTACATCAACGACCGCTTTCTGCCAGACAAAGCGATCGATGTGATTGACGAAGCAGGCGCGTACCAGCAATTACTATCACCCTCCAAACGTAAAAAAGTTATCAGTGTCGGCGACGTGGAAGCCATCGTAGCCAAAATCGCACGCATTCCACCCAAGAGTGTCTCTAGCAGTGATAAGAAAACACTGGCGAAGCTGGACGATGACCTGAAAATGGTTGTGTTCGGCCAGGATGTGGCGATCGATGCCTTATCCACCGCGATCAAGCTTTCTCGCGCTGGCTTGAACGCGCCGGAAAAACCCATTGGTTCGTTCTTGTTCGCCGGTCCGACCGGGGTTGGCAAAACCGAAGTTTCAATTCAGCTGGCAAACGTGATGGGGTTGGAATTGATCCGATTCGACATGTCAGAGTATATGGAGCGGCACACGGTATCACGCCTGATTGGCGCGCCTCCGGGCTATGTCGGCTTTGATCAGGGCGGCCTGCTTACCGAAGCGGTCACTAAGAATCCGCACAGCGTGATTCTGCTGGACGAGATCGAAAAAGCGCATCCGGAAGTGTTTAACCTGCTGCTGCAGGTAATGGATCATGGCACATTAACCGACAACAACGGCCGCAAGGCAGATTTCCGCAACGTAGTATTGATCATGACGACCAACGCTGGCGCAGAAAATATGAGCCGCTCGTCAATGGGTTTCACCAAGCAGGACCACAGCACCGACGGCATGGAAGCCGTGAAGAAAATGTTCACGCCCGAGTTCCGCAACCGCCTGGACTCCATTATCCAGTTTGCACCGCTGTCGGAACAGGTTGTCATGACCGTGGTTGACAAATTTCTGGTCCAACTGCAAGCGCAGTTGGATGAAAAGAAAGTCGTACTGGAAGTCGACGACGAGGCGCGTGCCTGGCTGGTCAAAAAAGGCTACGACAAAAACATGGGCGCGCGGCCAATGGCTAGAATCATTCAGGAAAACATCAAGAAGCCATTGGCAGAGATGGTGTTATTCGGGGAGCTTGCGGAGCAGGGTGGCGTTCTGTGTGTCACCGTCGATGGCGATGGCCTGCGCTTAGCGGCAGAACCGGCAGTAGCGTAAGGCTGCCAGTTTATCTTGCGCGGTACGTAATGCGGCCCTTGCTCAAGTCGTAAGGGGTAAGCTCTACCTTGACATTGTCGCCGGTTAGAATACGGATGTAATTTTTTCGCATTTTACCGGAGATATGCGCGGTAACAATATGACCGTTCTCCAGTTTCACTCGAAATGTGGTGTTCGGCAAAGTGTCAATAACTTCGCCATCCATTTCAATTTGGTCTTCCTTCGCCATTCAGTATGTGCCTCGGTAATGATAAAAAGCGGATTTTAGAGTGCAGTGAGCGAGCTAAGTTCCTCAAAGCAAGCCCACGGCGGCGCGAGATTGTGCCTGAAAATAGCGCAATACGCAAAGCCGTATCGCGGTCAAATTACAAATTCAGGAGGGGATGTTGTAGTGCGGGACTAGCTCAATTGAACCCATTTTTCGTTCATATAGAGTTCGATCGGTCGGTACTGAACTTTATAACTCATTTTCTGGCACTGCTTAATCCAGTAGCCTAAATACAGCGAAGGAAGCTCCATGGCGTTGGTCTTTTCGATCTGCCAAAGAATGGAGTATACGCCGAGGCTGCGTTGTGGCAGACCGGGTTCATAAAAAGTGTACACCGCTGACATGCCGTTCGACATTTCATCAAGCACGTTAACGATGACCAGCGTGCCGTCCAGGCGAAATTCGAAAAAACAGGTAGACTTCCACTCACAGCTGAGAAAAGAGTGATATTGCTCTTTCGACGGAGGAAACATGTCGCTGTCGCGATGGCGTAGACGAATATAGTCGGCGTACAGGCGATAGTATTCTTCGCCTCTAATATGCTCAACCTGTCTGACTTCCAGGTCGGCGTTGCGGCGCAGTACCCGGCGCTGCTGGCGGCTGGGATTGAACAGTTCTACCGGAATTCTTGCCGGCACGCAGGCATTGCAGGCGCGGCAGTGCGGTCGGTACAAATGCGTGCCACTGCGACGGAAACCGACCTCAGAGAGCTTGGCGTAAACGTCAACATCAATCGCCGCGTTCGGGTCGACAAACAGCGTAGTTGCCTCTTTGTCATCGAGGTAGCTGCACTCGTGTGGGTAGGTCGCAAAAATTTTTAATTTGGCTAAGACTGTCATTATGCAATGCGTTCAGTTTTTAGCGTCGAATCGCCATGATATATCCCATGGTGACGCTTGACCAGTCGCATCGACTGCGCGTTGCAGGCGCTGTTCAAACTCGGTACGTGGCATTTCAGTAGCGCCCAGCGACATTAAATGACTATTGGTCACCTGGCAGTCTATTAGCTCATATCCCCACGCCTGCAGCTGGCCCGCCAGATACACCAACGCCACTTTGGAAGCATCGGTTACCAGGCTGAACATCGACTCACCGAAGAACACCTTGCCCAGTGCCACGCCGTATAAGCCACCGACCAGCCGATTCTCCTGCCACATTTCGATGCAGTGAGCGTAGCCAAGGGTATGCAGGTCCGTATACGCTGCTAGCATGGCAGCGCTAATCCACGTATCGCGGCTGTAGCTGCGTGGCGCGGCGCAGGCGCGCATGACGTCGGCAAAGGCAGAATCGCAGGTAACGTGGAAGCGACCGCTACGCAGCGTTTTGCGCAGACTTTTTGAGATATGCAGGCTGCCAGGCAACAGCACGCAGCGTGGATCAGGTGACCACCACAGAATGGGCTGCGGGTCTTCGTACCACGGGAATATACCGCGCCTGTACGCCTCGATAAGCCTGCCTGTACCTAGATCGCCGCCAGCCGCCAGCAGGCCGTTAGGCTCGTCCAGGGCGGCTGCAAGTGGTGGGAAAGTCACACTGTGCGGATCAAGCCATGGGATGGGGATTTGTGGCCTGGTAGTCATGCTAGACGAGATCGTCGAGGTATTTTTCCGCATCCAGCGCCGCCATGCAGCCAAAGCCAGCGGATGTAATCGCCTGCCGATAAACCTGGTCGGCCACATCTCCAGCCGCATACACGCCAGCCACGCTGGTGGCCGTAGCATTGCCTTCAAGGCCGCTCTTTATCTGAATATACCCGCCGCGCATGTCGAGCTGATCGGCAAATATTTCCGTGTTGGGTGTGTGACCAATCGCAATGAACACGCCGCTCAAGTTGATATCTTGAGGCTCTCCGGTTTTTGCGTGGGCAATGCGCATGCCGGTTACGCCACTAGCGTCGCCCAGTACTTCCTGCAGCGTGTGATCCCAGGCGAATACGACTTTGCCTTGCTGCTCGCGCTCAAATAATTTTTGTTGCAGTATCTTTTCAGCGCGCAGTTGATCGCGCCTGTGTACCACCGTGACCTTGCTGGCAATGTTGGAGAGGTATAACGCCTCTTCGACGGCGGTATTGCCGCCACCGATAACGGCCACTTCCTGGCCGCGGTAGAAAAAGCCATCGCAGGTTGCACAGGCACTCACGCCTCTGCCCATAAATGCTTGTTCAGAAGGCAAGCCTAAATAGCGCGCCGACGCGCCGGTGGCAATGATCAGCGCATCGCAAGTGTAGTCACCGGAGTCGCCTGTCAGCTTAAAGGGTCTTTGGCTCAGGTCACATTTATTAATGTGATCAACAATCAATTCGGTGGCAAAGCGCTCTGCGTGTTGTTGCATGCGCTGCATCAATTCGGGTCCTTGCAAACCCTCAACGTCACCGGGCCAGTTATCCACATCGGTGGTGGTCGTCAGTTGACCGCCTTGTTCCATACCCGTGATTAAAACCGGCGAGAGATTGGCTCGCGCTGCGTATATTGCCGCGCTATAGCCTGCGGGTCCGGAACCAAGAATAATTATTTTGTGATGTGCCATGAGTGTTACAGAATCCGCTGGGGTTGAAATGGAAGTTGTAGTGGAGGTTGGATCAAATCGTGCCGGCTATGGTAGCGGAATAGCGATCTGGCGGCAAAACACAGCGCGCGGGAATTAGTGTGGTGTGCGTACAGGAAATAACGAAAATGCTATTATTGGTTTTATCTGACACCACTTTGTGAGTCTATGAAAACAGCGAACGCTATAAAATCGTCAAGCCCGATAAACCACCATTGGGTTAGAGAGGGCACCCTGATTGCACTGCTGGCAATTTCCGCCTATCTGCTGCTGTCGTTGAGCACTTACAACGCCGGCGATCCTGGCTGGTCGGGCACCGGTAGTGCAGAGCAGGCGCGCAATGCCGCCGGTATAGCCGGTGCATGGACGGCAGACGTTCTGTTTTCGTTATTCGGTGTCATGGCTTATTTATTCCCGGTCATGCTGTTGCTGCGCTGCTGGCTGCTGTTTCGTGACCACGAGCCAGAGTTTTTATTCGACTGGGTAACGCTTGGCATTCGCATTATCGGTTTTGTTCTGGTGATGGTTAGCGCGACTAGCCTGGTAGCGCTAAACGCACAGCAAAACAGCATACTGCCGTTTGGCCAGGGCGGTATGCTTGGCCGCGCCCTGGCCGACGTGTCATTGGGTGCGTTTAATCTAGTCGGTAGTCGCCTGTTGTTGCTGGCGATTGGCTTGTTCGGTATGACCATATTTGCCGATATCTCCTGGCTGCGCGTAATGGACCGACTGGGCGATTGGGTGCTAAACAGTTCGATAAGTAACGCCGCGCTGCTGCGCGAAAAGTGGTCACACTACCTACAGAAAAAACAAATCAGAGCCAGCCAAAAAAGGCTTCGAGCAGCGGCCCCAAGACCCGTTAAGGTAATTGAAAATCGCCCGCCAGCAACAACCAAGGTCGCGCCCACTATTCAGATAGCGCCGAAAAAACTGCCAATTAACGACCGCATCCAGAAAGGCAGACAGGGTCGCCTGTTCGATATGCCAGTGAGCGGCGAATTACCCCCGTTAAGCCTGCTCGATGAGCCCGTACGCGACAGCACCAAGGGCTATTCGAAACAGGAGCTGGAAGCGCTGTCACGCTTGCTTGAGTTGAAGCTGAAAGACTTCAACGTGATTGCCGAAGTGGTCGCGGTATATCCTGGCCCGGTGATTACCCGCTTCGAAATTCAGCCGGCACCAGGCACCAAGGTGAGCCGCATCAGCAACCTGGCCAAAGACCTGGCGCGCTCGTTGGCCGTGGTCAGCGTGCGGGTGGTGGAGGTCATTCCTGGTAAGTCGGTTATCGGTATCGAAATACCCAACGAAGATCGCGAGGTTGTTTATCTCGGCGAAGTACTGGAATCAAAAGCTTACCAACAGTCGCATTCCATGCTCAGTCTGGCGCTGGGGCACGATATCTCAGGTGACCCGGTGGTGGTTGATCTCGGCAAAATGCCGCACCTGCTGGTTGCCGGTACCACCGGCTCGGGTAAATCGGTGGGGGTTAACGCCATGCTGATAAGCCTGCTGTATAAGGCCCCACCATCAGAAGTACGTTTGATTATGATCGACCCGAAGATGCTGGAGCTGTCGGTTTACGATGGTATTCCACATTTGCTGACACCGGTCATCACCGATATGAACGATGCTGCGAACGGCCTGCGCTGGTGCGTTGCCGAAATGGAGCGGCGCTACAAGCTGATGTCAGCGATGGGCGTGCGTAACCTGGCGGGCTTTAATAAAAAGGTCAAAGAAGCCGCGGCCAACGGCCATCCTATAGCCGATCCCTTGTGGCAGGGCGATGAGCTGGATCCTGAAGCAAAAGCACCGGATCTGGAAACGTTGCCGTTTATCGTGGTAGTGGTCGATGAATTTGCCGATATGATGATGATTGTTGGCAAAAAAGTCGAACAGCTGATTGCCCGCATTGCGCAGAAAGCACGTGCCGCCGGTATTCATCTTATCCTCGCCACGCAGCGCCCCTCAGTGGATGTTATTACCGGCTTGATCAAAGCCAACATACCAACACGGATTGCCTTCCAGGTATCTTCAAAAATCGACTCACGCACGATTCTTGACCAGGGCGGCAGTGAGCAACTGTTAGGCCACGGTGATATGCTGTACCTACCGCCCGGCAGCGGCGTGCCGATTCGGG
>RCMY010001299.1_pt1 | contig 24124 bp, 18 predicted proteins | sample 2041341 | NCBI WGS metagenome assembly RCMY01 (sample SAMN09708234, study PRJNA481090) | Marine sediment metagenome, whole genome shotgun sequencing project.
GGTCATAATCCGAAGTTCCATAAACTTTTTAGAATGTATAATTTAAATGTCGCATGATGAATGGATATTCACTTGCGAAAGTTCAGTAATTTATCATACGTTACACTAACGTTGTAGAATATTGTCATTAAATTTATGAAGCGGTAGATGAGATTAAAAAAGCGCTTTTATCATCAATACGCTTCTGCGTATAAACAAAAAGGAGGGCATGTCATAACGACATGCCCTCTTACTATCAAACTTAACTTAATTACCAAACAACTAAGTGTAAAACATTAGTATCCAGGATTTTGCTTAATCAAATTATTTCTTATTATTTCACTTTGCGGAATAGGCATCACAAGACGTTGCTTATTAAAGTCCCAATTACGATAATAATGCCAATTGTTCTTCTTTCCCTGATCAGTATTTGGTAAACCAACACCCTTAGGATAGTTATATTCAATAGACTTCTCTAAGAATTCACTACGCTGAAGGTCAGCCTTAAGATTCCATTCTGAATTAAATTCCTTACGGCGCTCCTGACCGAGAGCAACTTCCCATGGTTCACAATCAACGAATGGTTTGCTAACGACTCCAACACCATCAATAGTAAGTCCCTCATTCTTGATCTTTGTATAGTAATCCTTAGCTGACAGAACAGAAACTTTTACAGAATCGAAAGGAATTGGGTATTTGTCTTTTGCTACATAATCAGAATATCCACCTAAGCCAGCAAGACTCTTGTAATATGTATTAAACTTGCTATTTAATGCCGAGCCTTTTCCAACTTCATCATTACCGAATGCACGCTGACGAATCTGATCTATAATATTCCAAGCTTCAGCATCGTCACCACCATTCAGACGGAACAAGCACTCTGCATAGTCAAATAAGACTCCTGAATAACGCTTATAGTAGAAATGGCATGGAGAATGAGGATTTGTCCACTGTGCACGCTGACATCTCCATAGTTTCATCGTCCAAATAGCAGGAGCATACTCACCACCATTTGCGAACATGTATCCATTGTTACCATCTGAACCTAGTTTCTGCTGCATGAATGGATTTTGACCATAAGAAGTAGCAGAACGATATTGTATAGGAAGTTCAGCTACAGGGCTTGTACACATAGAAGCATCACGACGCTTGTCACCTAATTCATAAGAGAAGTAAAGCTCCCAAGAAAGGTATTCAGACCCCCAGCCACCACCACCATTGGTAGAAGCCGCAAAGAAGTTGTTAAAGATATGAGCATCAGAATCCCATTTACCATAATTGCCAGCACCCATATCATTTACAACCTGCCATACACATTCCTTTGGCCAAGCCTCATCTACATCCCAAAGGGTAGAATAAGAAGGTGCCAACTCATATGTTTTACTAGTAATAACCTGAGAAAGAGCCGCTTTAGCAAGTTCTAGATTCGGCTTACTCTCTTCCGCCTTTCCATTGAAACGAGCCTTGTATGCTTTCCACATATAAGCATCACCTAGATAAGATAAAGCCATTCCCTTTGTACAACGTCCATATTCACTGTTGTAAGGTTTCCAATCAAGCTCTTCTACAGCTTGCTTAAGGTCAGATATGATAAAGTCCCACATCTCATCATCAGTTTCAGCTGCAGCCTTATTTGGTGTATTTATGAAGGTTTCACCATTGGCAAGCATTGGAACACGGCCCCAGTTTTCTGCAAGGAACATATAGAAATATGCACGAAGTGCACGAGCTTCACCATCAAGATATTTATAAGACTTGAAATTCTTTGCAATATCAGAGCTTTCAAGTCCAGTTAGAAAATCGTTTGCACGGCCGATAGCACGATAAGAATAATTATAGCTCTTTCCAAGGTCCGCATCATCAGATGTCCAACCTTGTTTACACCAGTTCACATCATAACCAGTAGCCTGTGTATCCAAAGTTGGGTGACAACCAAAGAACAACTGTGGTTTAAAATTCCAAGCATCAGCGTATGTATTATCTGCAAACAAACAGTCATAAATACCATTAAGTCCACTTGCAGCATCTTGCTCAGTTTTAAACATCTGATCTGCAGGAAGAATTCCATAATGATCAACTGTTAAGAAATCATCATTGTTACACGATGTACTCAGTCCCATCGTAGCAACTCCCATCGCAGCAATTATGATAGATTTATTTATATATTTCATCGTATTTTTATTTGTAAGATTATTAATTTAGAATTGTACACTTACTCCCAAGGAATATGTACGAGGTGTTGGGTAACGACCTGTATCAAGACCTGTATAGAGAAGACTTCCCTGACCACATTCAGGATCACCATATTTATTGTAACCTGATATACATGCAAGATTACTAATAGACATGAAAGCACGAGCAGAAGTTATCTTCAATGGAGCGAGCCACTCTCTAGGGAATGTATAACCAATCTGAATGTTATTAATCTTCAAGAAATCGCCATTCTTTACCCAAAAGTCAGACACACGGCAGTTTGAGTTCTTATCATCAAGAATACTCAAACGAGGAAGACTTCCATTAGGATTTACAGAGAAAGACTCGTTATAAGCACTTTTAAGGATGTTTGGAACAGAAGGGTCATCAACAGGTTTCATTGTAGAAAGACGCATTGCTGAGTAAGAAAGAATCTTCTGACCAAGTACGCCATAAGTGTAAATAGAGAAATCCCAATTCTTATAAGTTGCATTCAAGTTAAGACCGAAATTTACTTTCGGGAAACCATTACCAATTATGTCAACATCATTTTCATTAACTTTCGTATCACCATTAAGGTCCTTGTAATAAAGGTCACCTACATGAAGTCCATCCTGATACGTTCCGCCTTTTGCTGATTTATTTAGTTCATCAAGCTGGGCCTGAGTACGTACAATACCAGCAGCTTTGTAACCATAGAATGAACCTACAGCATAACCTTCACGGCAGATAGAGTGGTTGTTCCACTTTAAACCATCACCATTAACACCCTGAACATTAGAACCATCAATATTAGTACCATCGTTACCACCAGAACATGTGTTCATAAGATCATTACCAATTTTAATAACCTTGTTCTTCAGTGTTGAACCTGTGATAGTTGCACCAAAAGAAAAGTCCTTATTAAAGTTATGGTTGTATCTTGCACTAAATTCAAAACCAGTATTGCGGATTGTACCATTGTTGCAATAATATGTCTGGTAGCCAGAAGATGGTCGTACAGAAACATCAATAAGTACATTTTTAGAATTACGAACAAAGTAATCAAATGACATATTTAAATCGCCCTTAAGAAGAGAGAAATCAAGACCTAGATTAGTTTGTTCACTAGTTTCCCATTGCAAATTAGGATTTGCAATAATCAACTGAGCTATACCATTAGCGGTAGTAAAATTCTGGGTTGTAGCACCATCAGAATAGAAATGATATTGAGTAGTACCTAACTGTGCAAATGCAAGATCTGTGGGGTTACCAGCATTACCTGTTCTACCCCAGCCAAGACGAAGTTTAATATTACTTATAGCGCTAACATTTTTCATCCAAGGCTCTTCAGACATACGCCAAGATGCTGCTGCAGAAGGAAATGTTCCCCACATTTTTTTTAAACTAAAGTTTGAACTACCATCACGGCGAACAGTTGCAGTCAAGTTATAACGATTCATCAAACTATACATCAAACGACCATAGTAAGAGATGAAACGAGACTGAAGATTAAAACCACCACCGCAGTCCTTGGTAGTAAGATCTTTGGTAAGAGAAATTACACGTACTGTTTCTGCTGGGAAATCCTTTGCGCTCGCATTTAACCAATAACCTTTGCTCTCACTAACAGAGTTACCTGCCATAGCCGTAATATCATGAATATCGTTAGCCCAATGATAGGTAAGATAAGTTTCAATACTCTTGTCGTAGCTAGAGTTCTGCGAAAGGCTAAAACTACGTCTAGTATCGATATTATTCATAGCAACTTGTTGCCCACCATTATAACGAACAACTGGAGTCTGCCAGTTATAATTATCTTGTGCATTATGATTGTAAGAGTAAATTGATTTTAGGTGAAGTCCCTTAATTGGGTTCAAATCAATATAAACATTAGCTAAAACACGATTATTACGTGTAGGGCTATCAAGCTCCATCTGCTTAGCATAGAAGTTATCAGCACTTCCTGATATTTCATTACCTGTGGCAGAATTCTGCCAGAATGTACCATAAGTACCATCAGCATTAACAACATTTGGTGATACTATCTTACCGTTTGCATCAGTATAATCCATTGTTGGAGCTAATGTTGCATAGTCACGAACAGAAGAAAGGTTAGTATTGTTATTAAAACCTTTATTACTACCTCTATTAACATCATGTGTAAAGTTTATATCACCACCAACCTCAAGGTAATCATTTACCTGAGCTTTCATAGTTCCACGAAGATTCATACGACGATAGTTTGTATTTACAACAACTCCTTCGTTATCCAAGTAACCTGCTGCGAAAGAACTTTGGAATTTCTCTGTACCACCACTTATATTTACCGAATAGTTCTGACGAAGAGCTGAACGAGTCATTTCTTTCTGCCAATCAATAGTTTTGCGCTGACCATCGTATGTTTCACCAAATATTGGCATCGCTACGTTTGTTCCATCACCCTGACGAGCCAGACGAATTGCTTGTGCATACGTATCAGCATCAAGAGTATTAAGGGTGCTTGCAAGAGTTTGAATGCTCCATCCTGCATTTACGTCAACATGAAGAGCACCCTTTGAACCATGCTTTGTGGTAATCATGATAACACCGTTTGCACCACGAGCACCATAGATAGCTGTTGCAGAAGCATCTTTCAAGACTTCAATGCTTTCAATATCCTGTGGATTCAAGAAGTTAACATTAGTACCAACTTGGACTCCATCAACAACATATAGAGGTTCTGACTCATTACCTATGGTCCCGACACCACGTACACGTACTCGTGCCATCGCATTTGGAGCACCATCCTGAGTTGTGACAATTACACCAGGAGCAGCACCTTTCAGTCCGTCGGCAATGTTTATTGGAGATTTTTTCATCATGGACCTTGTATCAACAGAAGCGATAGAACCGGATATATCACTACGTTTTGCGGTACCATAACCAATTACTACTACATCATTAAGAGTACTAGCGTCTTCTTTCAATGTAATATTAATATTTTTACGTTCACCTACATTCACTGTTTGTGGAATATAACCCACATAAGTGACATTTAATTTTGCATTTGGTGCAGCTGAAATTTGGAAGTTTCCATTAAAATCAGTAATAACTCCTTCCTTAGTGCCCACAACTCGAATCGTCGCCCCAATTACAGGATCACCTGATTCATCATTAACTATTCCTTTGACTATGCTTTGAGCCGATATTCCCAATGGGAATAAACAAAGCAAGAATAGCAACACTAACGGCTTTTCAATAGATTTTAAATAATCCATGTTTAACTTTGTTAGATAATTATTAGGTTGTTATATTAAATGTTTGACTTACTATTTATATCAGCAAGTGTATGTTTGCAAATGTTGCATAATATTAGCATCAATTATGATTACGGCGACAAATTTATATATTATTGAGGATTATGTTACTAAAAAATATCTCATTTATATTTCAGAATGTTTCATGTGCCACTTTTGTATCCACATATAACAAAAAAGTTGCCGGTATCCAAAAATACTGGCAACTATATGTTTCTTGGTGATGATATAAATCTAAAGATAAAACACAGACTCATTTCCTTCGTTAAACAATAAGTCAAGAATGCTCATGTTTGGCTGGAAATCATATTTATGTTGATACACCTGATAATATTTTTTAGGTTGGAAATCATCATCCTTACCAGGGTGCTTGGGGCGTATAACGTCACGAAAGTCTACAAACCCTTCATTGAGTGATGTTGCAAATTCATCTGAAAGCGAGATCATTGGATGTATATCCAAAAGTTCATTTACCTTTTGCGTTATTTCCATATTGAAATCAATAAGGAATTCCCATTTCTTTTCGAAGAATGGACGTATATCATCTTGATAATATTCAAAGAACGGGCTTTCACCATATGCAGAACACAATGCATTCCAATGAATATGGCGCCAATTGCCATGATCAGAAATGCGAATATCCTTCATGGGAGTCTTTGATATTTGCGCATCAGCTATTGTGGTCACAGGAATACTGAGTGATTGAAGACCATTCGTAGTCGGTATAACACACCGATTGCGATAGGTCTGCTTGATAAAATTATCATGCTGTTCTATAACACAATTCTCATATCTGTTCAGCTTCTGATACCATTGCACTGGACCAAAATAAGTAGAGCCAAGTAATACTGTTGTCAAAACGGAAGATTATATAATCGATATGCTTTGCCAATTATGCTGTGATAAGGTACAAGAATTTTGCCACTTCCCATATTAATAAGGTATTCATGACAAAACTTGCATCTACACTTTCGGCAACATACCATTGGTATAACAAATTTGTCTTTGCCGACAATGATAGTATCACCAGGCAAAGCTTCTATTCTGCCTATCAACTTTACACTGTCACCAAAGACTATTAAATCATTTTTCTTAAAATCAGTACGTGCGAATTTATTCACTATCACTCTATCACCATTCTTCAATAAAGAAGTTACAGGTACTTTATAGACAGTGAAGGCAAAGGCGCGCACCACTAATACGATTAAAAACGCAGCCAATATTGATATTGTCCATGTCAGGATTTGCCGCATATCAAACAGCCTTCCCGTTTGGGGGAAGGCATAAATAGATATTATTTAATATTATCAACAAAATTAAACAGACGACTCCATCTAATTCCACTGAATCCTGGATGATCAGGATTGTGACTCCACCATATAAATATAGGCTTTCCTACAATATGGTCCTCAGGAACAAATCCCCAATAACGAGAATCGGCACTGTTGTGACGATTATCTCCCATCATCCAATAATAATCCATCTTGAACGTGTAGCTATGAGCTACTTTGCCATTAATATATATATTACCATTAACAACCTTTAGATCATTACCTTCATATACATGTATAGGACGCTCATAAATGGCAATGTTGTTCATATCAAGCTTAACAGTAGCACCCTTCTTTGGTATCCAAATAGGACCATAGTTGTCGCGTGTCCAACCAGTATATGCGTTTAATGGATATAAGTCACCAGACTGAGCATCGATATTAAGACGAATACTCTTCACTAGATCCTTACGCTTAGATAAAACATTATATGCCTTCTTTGTCAGAGGAATAAAACCATATTGATTCAGACTGGTAACATCTTCTATTGATATTCCTAGCTGATCCATGAGTTGTTCTGGAAGAGGACTTCTTAGTTTAACATAATAAGAATACTGAACATTATCAGGTTCCTTATTTGCTTTACCGTTAAGGTATACAATTCTGTTTTTAATTTGCAAAGTCTGTCCAGGAAGTCCCACACAACGTTTTACATAGTTTTCACGTCTGTCTGTTGGACGTGTAATTATTTCACCATATTCTTGTTGATGACTCAATATATAGTTTCTACCAAGTGCATAAACCAATTCAAAATACTTGCGCTGCTGAATTTTGTTAAGTGATTTCAGTTGCGGCATAGTATGGCTCTGTTGATAAAGCTGTTCGCCTATACCATAAGACATTGCATAATAGTCTTGCTGTTGCCATTGATCAGAAGAACACAGAGTATCGCCAGCAGGATAGTTGAATACAACAATATCATTCAATTTAACATTACCCAAACCTTTAACGCGACGATAATCCCAATGAGGCCATTCAATATAACTTTTGGCATTTACTACTGGCAGTGTATGCTGAGTAAGAGGCATTGTGAGTGGAGTCTCTGGGATACGAGGTCCATAACTAACCTTGCTTACAAACAAATAGTCACCAGTGAGCAAACTCTTCTCCAAAGAAGATGAAGGAATGACAAAGTTCTGGAAAAAGAACAGATTAATGAAATATACAGCTACAAGAGCAAATACAAGTGCATCAACCCAGCTCATAAGGAAACGGGTTGGTCCCTCAGCGTCCTTCCACCATTGCCATCTTATTTTTTTTGCTATATATATGTCATATATAAATGGCACAACAACAAGTCCCCACCAGCTCTTAACCCAGAGCAGGAAAAGTAGGTAACAAACTAGAACCACCGTAAACTTAGTCCATTGCACCTTAGGATTAACCTTAGTTTTTTGCTTATCAATCATCGTTATTAGAAATTAAAAAGATCACTTGTAGTAAGTAATCCAGTATGTTCTTTTGTATATTCAGCTGCAAGAACAGCACCAAGTGCAAACCCCTTCCTGCTATGGGCATCATGAGTTATCGTAATTTTGTCAGCTTTGCTATCATAACTTATTGAGTGGATACCAGGCACCTCGTCACGGCGTATACTTGCAATAGCCATCTGATTGTCAGCAACATCATTGCTTCCTTCTTCAGTACCATCAGCATTATGTTGAAAGCCCTTCACCCATTCTGTTTTTCTATCAAGATTTTCTATCACTTCCTCAGCAAGAGTAATGGCTGTTCCTGATGGAGCATCCAACTTATGCACGTGATGAGTTTCCTCCATTTCAACGTCATACTGTGGAAAATTATTCATTATCTTAGCAAGATAACGATTTACAGCAGAGAAAATAGCTACACCAATTGAAAAGTTTGAAGCCCAAAAAAGAGTCTGCTTTCCATTTTTAGTAAGAGCCTCAACATCTGATTTATGGTCGTCCATCCAACCTGTGCTACCGCTTACAACTTTCACATTATGCTTGAAAGCCTTCAAATAGTTGCCATAAGCAGCTGTAGGATTAGTAAACTCTATAGCAACATCAGCACTGGCAAACTCTGGAGAATCAAAATCCTGAGCATTGTTGACATCAATCTTGCAAACAATTTCATGACCACGCTGAAGGGCTATTTCCTCTATCATGCGCCCCATCTTTCCGTAGCCTATTAAAGCTATTTTCATAATCTATATAAATTAGGAATATTCTAACTTGCAAAAATAATTCTTTATAGCCAAACTACAAAATATAAATTCCTATTTTAACGTTTATTCCAAAGATATAAACTGTCAAGCACTGATTATCAAGAGATTTGATGATAACAACAATATGATTACATTACATTAAAAATATTTATATTAAAGAGTATATGCTATAAAAAAATTATTAGTAATTTTGCAGCATTATTGATATTCATAATTTTTACAGATGAAAAGATTTTCTTTATGGCTTATTCTTGGCTTGATGTCATCAGCAAGCATGGTAGCACAAAACTACAAAATTACCGTTAAAGGTAAAGTGTGCAATCAATTAGGACATGGAATTCCTGAGGTTGTTGTAAATGACGGAGTTAACTTCGTAAAGACTGATCTAAAAGGTGAATATCGAATTGTTGCTGATACCACACGAAGTAAATTCATCACTATATCAACACCTGCAGCATACATGCTTCCTCAAAAAAATGGTATAGCTTACGGATTCTATGTGCCTATAAATAAATTAAAAGGTAAGTCTGTAAGAACTCACAATTTTATATTGGACAAACGTGAAAAAGAATCAGACAAGTTTTATTACATTGCAATTTCTGACCCTCAGATAAATGATGAGCATGACTATAAGCGTTGGTGCAATGAAACTGTGAAGGATATGAAAGCGGAAATATCACGTATGGATAAAGAACATCAAGTGATTGGAATGACACTCGGAGACATGGTATTCAGCAAACGAAATATTTGGGAACCTTTTAAGAAATCTATCGAAAATACAGGAATGACAACATTCATGTGTATCGGCAATCACGATATGATTAAAAGCATACCTAGTCTGGAGAATTCTCCAAAGGGTGCCAAAATATATTCTGAAATGGATTTCATGAACTATTTCGGCCCAACTGATTATTCTTTCAACATTGGGAAGATTCATGTTGTTACAATCAACAACATCAACAATATGCAACACAACAAGTATGTTGAGATGCTTACACCAGCCAAAATAGAATGGTTGAAAAAAGATCTTAGCTATATTCCCAAAGGCTCTATGATATTTTTGAATATGCATGCAGCAGGTTGGAACAAATGGTATCCATACGCCAATATGCACAACACTCCGATGCTAGACAAACTTCTTGAAGGATATGATGTTCACGTATTCTGCGGTCATTCGCACTTCTTTCAAGATGTTGACGTTAACGAGCATCTTTACCAGCACAATATAGGCGCTGCTTGTGGAGCCTGGTGGTGGGGAGACGTAAACAGATGCGGTGCACCAAATGGATATATGATTGTTAACGTTGACGGGACTAAGGTAAGATGTATTTACAAAGCAACAGGGAAATCAACCGAATACCAAATTCACTTATATAACAAGGGAGAATTCCGTACTCAAAAGGAATTTGTTGTTGCCAATATCTGGGACTATGATGACAAATGCAGTGTTGAATGGATACAAGACGGAGTTAATAAGGGCAGAATGGAGCAATTTAAAGATAAGGATGAGGAATATACTAGAATAAAAAATGAGCACCATGTAAATCTGCCCGAATGCTATACCGATCATTTATTCCGAGTTAAACCTGAAAAAGGTGCAAAGAAGATAGAAATTATCTTCACAAATCATTACGGGGAAAAGTACAAGGAAAGCATTACATTATAATGCTTCCCTTCTTTTTTAGACAACACAAGCAATATCGTTCGCTAGAAAGATAAATTTGAAAAATAGTACACAGGGCACAAATTTATATAAGATTCTTTAAACCGGATTTGAATTGATAAAATTCAAAAATAGCTGATTTGATTCTTTCTAAACACTTTTATGCTTAAATTTCTATTTATATTAATAATGTACGCATGCGCGAACGCTTAAACTTTTTCCACTATTTCCAGCGTCTAAGTGTCAACCACCTGACTACCAATGAATTATGTTGGTTTTTCAGAAAACCAAAGTGACGTCAAATTGACGTTAAAACAGACGTTTCTATAATGAAATGCAAAATTGAGTCAACTTAATAGCTGATTTCATTCAAAACGACACTATATCGACATTTAGAAAAGGCAAAAAAGCAATCTAACTAACTGATTGTCAGACTGTAGTCTTTTAGACACTTGCGATTTTGAAAAACATATGTAGGGAACTATGAAAACGGCAAACATTTCAACACAATAATTACACAAAATCAACTTCCAATTTGTTTTTACGAAGTAATGCTTTGCAATCTACGATGTTTTACGTTGCGTTTTACGAAGCAATGCATTGCATTACACGATGCTTTGCAATGCGTTTCTTATCATATTGCAATGCATTGCTTCGTAAAACGCAACGCAAAACACATTGTAGAAACGTAGCTAAGTTTTCTTGTTATAAAACATTGATAACTAAAAACATAAGTCAGATAGTTGCTGCATAATTATTTTTCAAAACACTAGGACAAATTTTCTTATTTATCTAGATATTTGAAATGCTACAACTCACTCTTTTTGCATGTATATTTCTATATATAAAGGGGTGTTAATCTTTAAAAATACCATAAATATACGATTAAAAAAATATTCATTTTGTCATTCTAAATATTTACCTTACCTTTGCAAAGAAATTAACAATTAATATAAACATAACAAGAAAATGAAAAAGCTAATCGTTTTAATTAGTTTGTTGGTAATGGCAGTAACAGCTTATTCACAGCAGCTACGCCAGGTTCAATAACATTAACTCCAAAGATAGGTATTAATGCATCTGGTTATTATGGTGATGACAATAGTGGTTTTGACTACAAGCCAGGATTTACACTCGGAGCCGAAGGTGAATACTACATTAAAGACTGGCTAGGAGTATCTGCAGGTATTTTGTACTCTCAGCAAGGAGCAAGTTTCAATGATAATAATATCAACACAGAATATATTAATATCCCTATTCTGTGTAATTTTCACTTTGGCAATTGCTTCACTCTTAAAGCCGGTCTACAGGAAGGCTTAAATATTAGTTCTAGCACAGACGCCGTACCTGATTACGTGTCGCGCGGACTTGAGGCAAGAGATATTGACATATCAATGCCTATAGGAATGAGTTTTGCATTCGACAAAATTGTAGTAGATGCACGTTATTCTCTCAGCTTAAATAAAGCTTTAAAAGGAGAAAACCACTACTACGATCTTGATAATGTTGATTTGCATAACAGCGTATTCGCATTAACTATAGGTTATAGATTCAGACTGAAATAACAAATTTAGAATAAAGTATATTACTTTAAATATATGTTTGCCCCTGTTCATAAAGAATGAATCATTTTCACATTGATTACTTCTGTTTGGACAGGGGCAAAATGATTAATAATTAATAAAATACTTTGCTCATAATGAAATTTACATTACTTTTGTTTCCCAAATAGCTATTTGATGAAGATATTAGTAACGGGTGCCAGTGGTTTCATTGGCAGCTTTATTGTAGAGGAAGCACTAAGAAGGGATATGGAAGTATGGGCTGCCGTGAGGAAAAGCAGTTCAAGAAAGTATCTTACTGATGAGCGCATAAATTTCATAGAACTTAATCTATCCTCGGAAGATGATTTAAGGCAACAACTAGCCGGATACGAATTCGACTATGTTGTACATGCAGCAGGTGCTACTAAGTGCCTGCATAAACGCGATTTTTTCAAGATTAACACTGATGGCACTATAAATCTTGTAAATGCTCTTATTACATTAAAGATGCCTATCAAGAGATTTGTTTATCTAAGTAGCCTAAGTATCTTTGGTGCCATAAGGGAGACATCTCCATATTTGGAAATTGAAGAAAGCGATATTCCGCGTCCTAACACTGTATATGGGAAGAGTAAACTTTTGGCCGAAAAGTTTCTCGACACAATAGGAAATGACTTTCCATACGTTATTTTGCGCCCAACTGGCGTTTATGGGCCTAGAGAGAAAGACTATTTTATGATGGCAAAAACTATTAAAGGGCATATTGACTTTTCAGTTGGTTTTAAACATCAAGATATAACTTTCATTTATGTTCAAGATCTAGTTCAAGCCGTATTTCTAACATTTAACCGTGGGAAAAACGGCAGAAAATACTTCTTAAGTGATGGTAACGTTTATAATTCCACTGAATTCAGTAATTATATTCATGACGATCTTGGACGCCCATGGTGGATAAGGATTAAGGCACCACTATTCATTCTTCGACTAGCTACATTCGTTGGAGAATATATTGGTAAGATTACGGGCAAGACATCTGCACTAAACAACGACAAATATAATATTCTAAAACAACGCAACTGGCGTTGTAATATAGAACCTGCCGTAGACGAATTAGGCTTTCATCCACAATATGATTTGAAACACGGTACAGAACTAGCCATTAAATGGTATAAGGATAATAAGTGGTTATGATTAATTTAAATAAGTGGTTTACTATTGAGAAAAAACCTGTTAAGGGGCTGCTGCCACTTGAATGGGCCGTATTAGCGTATATGGCGTTCACGTTGCTCATAGTTCTATTTACTTATACAAAACTGGCGAATCCAGAATCCATGATATGGGGACGCATACGGATAGGAGCTATAACAATGGCAATGTGGATTGTTTACAGGATGTTGCCATGTCGCATCACCCTATTTGCACGCATTTCCGCACAGATGGCATTGCTGGCTTGGTGGTATCCTGATACATACGAGATAAATCGTATGTTCCCAAATCTTGATCATCTATTTGCAAGCTGGGAACAAAATTTGTTTGGATGTCAACCCGCTTTAGACTTCTCAGCAAGATTTCCATCTCACATTATAAGCGAGCTTATGGATTGTGGCTATGCAGCCTATTATCCAATGATAGTATTGACAGTGTTGTTTTATTTTATATACCGCTATAATGAATATCACAAAGTGGCATTCGTTATTATGGCGTCATTCATGACTTATTATGTAATATACGACATCATACCTGTTGTGGGACCAACATTCTACTATAAAGCTGTTGGAATAAGTAATATAGCACACGGAATATTCCCTGATGTTCAGTATTATTTCAGCAATCATCATGACTGTTTGCCTAGCCCAGGATACACTGATGGCATATTCTACCACTTGGTTGAAGACGCTAAAGCCGCCGGAGAACGACCTACCGCTGCATTCCCTAGCAGTCATGTAGGAGTATCAACCATATGCATGTTGTTAGCATGGCATAGCAAAAATAGAAAGTTATTATTTATAATGCTGCCATTCTATATACTTTTGTGCCTTGCAACGGTATACATTCAGGCTCATTATGCAATAGATGCCATAGCTGGATTTATATCAGCTTTGTTATTCTATTTTGGCTTTTCTCTTGTCGCTAAGAAATGGCATAAATAGCTGAAAACCAATAAATTTAATTAGATTATCAATTATAATTAGTAACTTTGCACCCTAATATTTATCAAATAAGGATATGGACAAGAAACTATATATCGAGACATACGGCTGTCAAATGAATGTAGCCGACAGCGAAGTAGTTGCCTCAGTGATGAAGATGGCAGGATATGACGTTTGTGAGAACGAAGATGATGCAGATGCAATCTTCTTGAATACATGCAGTATTCGTGAGAATGCCGAAAACAAAATTTACAATAGACTAGACACATTACATGCCGAGCAGAAAAAAGGACGAAAACTAATTCTTGGTGTCCTTGGATGTATGGCAGAACGCGTAAAAGACGACCTCATACAGAATCATTATGTAAACTTGGTATGTGGACCAGACTCATATCTCAATCTGCCTAGCATGATTGCAGAATGCGAAATGGGAAACAATGCCATGAACACTGATTTATCTACGACTGAAACATATCGTAACATATTACCACAACGAATTGGCGGAAACCATGTAAGTGGTTTCGTTAGTATCATGCGTGGATGCAACAATTTCTGTCACTATTGCATTGTCCCTTATACTCGCGGACGCGAACGCAGTCGTGACGTAGAGAGCATTATTGCAGAAGTAAAAGACCTTCACGACAAGGGCTTCAAGGAAGTCACTCTACTTGGTCAAAACGTAAATTCTTATGGTTTGTTGCCAAACGGAAAACGTTCTGAAGACGGCGTGTCATTTGCCGAACTATTACATAAGGTTGCACAGAGCGTACCTGATATGCGTGTAAGATTCACGACATCAAATCCTGAGGATATGACAGAGGATATACTTCACGCAATCGCAGATGAGCCAAATCTATGCAATCATATTCACTTCCCAGCACAGAGCGGAAGCAACAAGATATTGAAACTGATGAACCGCAAATATACACGTGAAGATTATCTCTCAAAAATCAATGCAATAAAGACAATCATTCCTGGATGTGGAATCACAACTGATATATTTGTAGGCTATCATGACGAGGATGAAGAAGACCATGAGCAGACGCTTTCACTCGTAAAAGAGGTTGGCTTTGATTCTGCTTTCATGTTTAAATATAGCGAACGTCCTGGAACTTATGCTGCAAAGCATTTACCAGACAACGTGCCAGAGACACTTAAAATCTCACGTCTTAACCAACTTATACAGTTACAGACAGAGATTAGCGCACTGCAGAACAAAAAGGACGAAGGTAAAGAATTTGAAATTCTTATAGAACGTTTCAGCAAGCGAGATCGCAATCATCTTATGGGACGCACACAGCAAAACAAAGCTGTTGTGATTGAGAAGGGCAACCATCATATCGGAGAATTTGTGAAAGTAAAAATCACTGGTTCTACAAGTGCAACATTGCTAGGTGAAGAAATAAAAGCCTGACTGCAGGCACCACATTATATATAATTATATATGAAAGAATTTTTCCAGGTACTAAGAAGATTTGTACCACCATACAAGAAATATCTGACATTGAGTGTTATATTCAATATCCTGTCAGCAATATTGAATATATTCTCATTTGCCACTCTTATCCCTATTTTGCAGATACTTTTCAAAACAAGTGATGCAAAAATAGTGAAAGCTCTCATCAGTTGGGATAGCGTACATTCATTCAATGATGCAACAAACTGGTTTACGAATAATGCCAACTATTGCATTCAGCAGTTTGTTGCTGAGGTTGGTCCGGCTAATACTCTTCTTATTATAGGATTGTTGCTTGCTTTTATGACTTTATTAAAGACAGTTTCCTATTTTCTTTCATCAGCGACCATCATTCCTATACGTACTGGAGTGGTACGTGACATTCGCAACCAATTATATCAGAAAATCAATGCTTTGTCACTAGGTTTCTTCAGTGAGGAACGCAAAGGCGATATCATCGCCAGAATGAGTGGTGATGTTCAGGAAATTGAAGGTTCTATCATGTCAAGCCTTGACATGCTGTTTAAAAATCCAATACTTATCATTAGCTATTTCATCGCATTATTGGTGATATCATGGCAGCTAACATTGTTCACAATAATCTTTGTTCCTGTATTCGGTTGGTTTATGGGCTTTATCGGACGAAAACTTAAAGCCCGCAGTATTGAAGCACAAAGTCTTTGGAGTGACACCATGAGCCAAGTTGAAGAAACTTTGGGTGGTTTACGAATCATTAAGGCTTTCTGTGCAGAAGACAAGATGAACAAGCGTTTTGATAAGGTAAATAGCCAGTATAGAGATAACATCATGCGAGTTAATACCCGCCAGCAATTAGCCCACCCTATGAGTGAGTTTCTTGGAACAATGATGATTATCATTGTGTTATGGGTAGGAGGAATACTTGTTCTCAACAACCATACACTTACAGGTCCTAAATTCATTTACTATCTTGTAATGTTATATTCTATCATAAATCCTTTGAAAGAATTTTCAAAAGCAGGATACAACATTCCTAAGGGACTAGCTAGTATGGAACGTGTTGATAAGATTCTGAAAGCCGAAATAGATATTAAGGAAAAGGAAAATCCTACTCACATTAAGAGCTTCGAGCATGAAATAGAATTCAAAAATGTTTCATTCTCTTACAACTCTTCTACAAAAGATGGGAAAAGTGAGACTATATGGGTTCTTAAAAACATAAATATCACCATCCCTAAGGGTAAGACAATTGCTCTTGTTGGTCAAAGCGGTGGCGGAAAAAGTACATTGGTAGACCTTATCCCACGTTATTATGACGTACAGGAAGGCGAAGTTACGATAGATGGTATTAATGTAAAAGACTTAGGAATTCATGATTTGCGTCAGCTAATTGGCAATGTAAACCAAGAAGCTATACTTTTCAACGACACCTTCCGCAATAATATCTCTTTTGGTGTTGAAGGCGCAACAGATCAGCAAATTGAAGAAGCTGCAAAAATTGCAAATGCCTATGATTTCATAACTCAAAGCGAAAACGGATTCGAGACAAATATTGGTGACCGTGGAAATAGGTTAAGCGGTGGCCAACGTCAAAGAGTAAGCATCGCTAGAGCTATTCTGAAAAACCCTCCAATATTGATTCTAGATGAAGCGACTTCTGCACTTGATACAGAGAGCGAAAGACTTGTTCAGGATGCTTTGGAAAGACTTATGAAGACCCGAACTACTGTAGCTATAGCACACCGTTTGAGCACGATTAAAAATGCTGACGAGATTTGCGTACTGCATGAAGGTAAGATAGTTGAGCGAGGCACACATCAAGAATTGATTGAAAAAGACGGATATTACAAGAAACTACACGATATGCAAAGCTAATGACAAGACTAGTATATTACTTTTTTTATATATTGTCGCTATTGCCTCTGAGAATGCTCTATGGCTTAGCAGACTTTGAATATTTGATAGTATATCATATTATCAAATACAGAAGAAAGGTAGTAAACAAAAATATAACAACTGCTTTTCCTGAAAAGAGCAAACAAGAGATAAAAGAAATTGAAAAAGGCTTCTACCACTGGTTTGCCGATTACTTTTTTGAGGCTCTAAAACTATTAAGTATCAGCGATCAGGAACTTCGTAAAAGATTCAAAACTATTAATTCAGAAGAAGTTGAAGAATGCTTTCAAGAAGGACAAGATGTTGCAACAATTCTTGGACATTATTGCAATTGGGAATGGCTGTCTTGTGTAGGTATTGACCTACCACAAAGTCGCATAATGGGACTCGTATATCATCCATTAAGAAATGCGGCTTTCGATAATCTTTTTAAGCAGATACGCTCGTCACAACCAAACGGTGTGACTGTACCAAAGAAAGATATACTAAGATTTCTGATAAACTATCGTCACAATAATACGAGAAGTATATTCGGATATATATCAGACCAAGGGCCCAAATGGGAAAACATTCATCTTTGGTTACCTTTTCTTAATCATCCTGAAACTCCAGTCTTCACTGGAGCTGAGCGCATAATGAGAAAGATGAACGATGCTGTTTTTTATGTTGAGATGTCGCGTCCTAAACGAGGATATTACACCGCAACATATAAACTCATAACTAAAGATCCGAATTCACTTCCTGAACACGAAATAACAAGGCGCTTCTTTGCTATGCTTGAAGAAACCATAAATAAGGAACCACGTTATTATCTTTGGACACACAAACGCTGGAAACGTACTCGAGAAGAATTTGACAGAAGGTTCGAAATCGTAAAGGGAAAGGTTGTAGCTAAAAACAACATCAATTAGTATTATCATAAAAAGAAAGATATATTAGATAAATGATAAAAATAAATCCGAAATACGAATATATGCGCCAATGGATTGAAAAAGTACCATATTTTTTCGAAAAAGAAGGCACAACAATATATGAGGGAAGGAACAAAATAAAGATCTTTACTACCTCTGACGGACAAGTAGTGAACGTTAAAAGATATCACATTCCAGCAGGACCAAACAAGTTAATATATTCATGGGGCATCCGCAAACCAAAAGGACAAAGAGCATATGAATACCCTGAGATAGTTCTTAGCAAAGGTATCTTCACTCCAGAGCCAATAGCCCTTATTGAACAACGTGGATTTCTTGACCTTCTAGGCTTTTCTTATTTCATTAGCATACAATGCAACTATGGACATACTCTTTATGAAATGGGAAATGCCAAACCAGAAGAGTACGAAGATATGGCTATCGCCCTAGGAAGGTTTGCTGCAGACATGCACGAAAAAAATATTATGCATAAGGATTTTACTCCAGGAAACATCTTATGGAAGAAAGATGAGCAGGGATATCACTTTGCTATAGTAGATATAAACAGAATGTATTTCGGAAAGGTAGAATTTAAAGAAGGAATTATCAACCTCACAAGACTATGGGGACCAAAAAGATTTATTCAACTTCTTATTACTGAATATGCAATAACACGTCACTTTAATGTTGACGCAGCTCTTGCCATTGCCATGCCTGCTAGAGCCAAGTTTTGGCAAAGATTTCAGAAAAAACACAAATTAAAATTCACGTTAGAACTTTAGATCATGACCAAACGCCTTTGCTACATATCACGCAACTATCAAACGATAGATAACTCTGGCAATAAAGCCAAGACCGACAACGAACGCACTTTAAAAGAACTCAAAGCACATAATCTCGGTTTGCCAACGACATATTATAACAGCAAAATAATAACATTCTTCTTTGATCTAGCAGGCATTATAAAGATGATGTTTACAATCAAAAGCGAAGATGTTATCGTGTTACAATATCCGGTAAAAAAATACTTTTCTTTTATCTGTAATTGGGCTCATTTGCATAATGCAAAAGTCATTGCACTTATTCATGACCTAGGCTCAATGAGACGCAAAAAACTCACAGTAGAGAAAGAAATTTCAAAGCTCATGCATGCCGACCATGTAATTGCATCAAACGAAATAATGGCTACATGGCTAAAGGATCATGGGTATAACAATTCGCTTGGTTCACTTGGACTATTTGACTATCGTTCTGTATCAAAATCAAAAGAGCGCACAAGTGATAACAACCACTACTCTATTGTATATGCTGGAGCTCTTGCCATAAGAAAAAATTCTTTTCTGCTGAAAATGCAAAACATGGTGAAAGATTATAAACTGAACATATATGGCAACAGAAGTGGACTCCCTGGGCTAGAGGATTCTGACAACATCCATGTTCACGATTTCATGAAATCAGAAGAATTCATCACTGGCGTAGACGGAGATTTCGGATTTGTCTGGGACGGCGACTCACTTGATACATGTTCTGGTTCATTCGGAGAATATTTACGATGGAACAGTCCTCATAAGGTATCATTCTATCTTCGCGCTGGATTACCAATTATCGTATGGAATGAGGCTGCAGTGGCACCGATAGTAAAAAGAGAGGGCATCGGTATATGTATTTCCAACATATCCGAACTTAACGATATACTAAAATCTATCACATTGGAAGAAATGCAAAAAATGCGTATAAACGTAAATCGTGTAAGCAAGGATTTAAGTAATGGTGCATTTTTAAATAAAGCAGTTACTGATGGAATTCAAATGCTAACGAAAGATTAGCTTAAAATTAAGCAAAAACTAGAAAGCAAACAAAAAAAACGCACTTTTCACATACAAAATTGCCAAAATATACATATCTTTGCAAAAGATAGGGTGCGCAAAATAAATGTAACGACAATTATTTAATTATAAATTTATGCGCCATCTATACATATTATAGGGAAATAATAATAATATAAGAATGAAAATAAGTTTAATTGTATCGACATATAACTGGCCAGAAGCATTACACCTTTGCCTCAAAAGCATCATGATACAAACACGTATGCCAGACGAGGTTATTATTGCTGATGACGGTTCTAAAGACGAGACAAAGACTCTTATTGAGCACATGCAGGAAAACTTTCCATGTAAGTTAAAGCATGCGTGGATTCCAGATGAGGGATTCAGATTGGCATCATCAAGAAACAATGCAATAAGGACACACTGTACCGGTGATTATATAATATTCATAGATCAAGATATTATACTCGACAAGAAATTTGTCGAAGATCATGAGCGACTCGCTACTAAAGGATGCTTTGTCATTGGTGGGCGCACTAAGTTATCCGCAATATTATCAAAAAGACTACTCGCAAGCAAGAGCGTTAAGCTAGGACTGTTTACAAAAGGAATCATACGAAAAGTTAATATGGTACACATTAGATGCCTGTTTCCGTTGACTTCTAAGATGTATAGCTGGAACAAATTATATGGGCGAGGTGCAAACATGGCTATGTTTAAGAGCGATCTTGATAAAGTAAACGGATTTGATGAGGATATCATTGGCTATGGCGTTGAAGATATTGACCTTTTTAATAGGTTGATGAATAACGGCATAAATAAAAAATATGCGCAATTTTGCGCAATAGAGCATCATCTTTATCACAAGAGAGGTAAGGTTGTCGAGAATAATTTTAAGATTGCTTTTACCAACGAAAAGAGAAAAAGATGCAAGAATGGTTTAATTCACGACGATAAATAATAATGCAAAAACTTCTAACTATAATAATCCCTACATACAACATGGAAAACTATCTGGAGACGTGTCTTAATTCACTACTCACAGATAACATGTCACTCACTGAAGTGTTGGTAATCAACGATGGAAGTAAAGACTCTTCCTATGACATTGCCCACAGATATGAAAGCAAATATCCAGAAGTATTTGTTGTCATTGACAAAGGGAACGGAAACTATGGTTCATGTGTAAACGTTGGACTTAAAAGAGCTACCGGAAAATATATAAAAGTACTTGATGCCGACGATTGTTTCAACACAAGAGTCTTTGAGGCTTACCTCAATGCCATAAAAGAATGTGACACGGATATGGTGATTAGTGATTACGTAAAGGTCTATCCTGAACTTGAGACTATAGTAAGCTGCGATATCGCCGATAATCAGATTATAGACTTCAGGGAGCTATGTAAAGACAACAAAATTTGGAATCTATGGATGCACAACGTTGCTTATAAAAGAGAACTCCTACTTGGTATTGATTACAAACAAACCGAAGGCATATCTTACACCGACCAAGAATGGATATTCAGTCCTTTTACCAAAGTGAGAACTGCTATATACTTCAAATTACCACTCTACAGATATACTCTTGGACGTGAAGGACAAACGATGAGTTCTGAGTTTACAAACAAACATTTCAAAGACAATATAGTTTGTACTTGCAACATGATAGAGCAAGCTCGTCATTTCACCAATGTTCCTGATGAAATAATGAACATGCTTAACTATAAACTTCTAAAGAGATGCAGGCTTATATTCCGCACTTATATGCTAAAAAAGGGAGCAACCAACGATAAAGACCTTGACATGCTTGACGACAAGATAAAGTCTTCAAACCCTTATTTATATAAGACTACTGGCAATTTATCAATGAGCATGCCACTATTCCCTATAAAATACATTTCTGCGTGGCGCAAGAATCATAACAGCAGATGGCTCAGATTAAACATCAGTTTATATAGATACTTGCATTAAAACATCATAAAAGGTAAGAACGTTAACGTCTTACCTTTCCAAATGTTTTTATACTTGTATATTTTCTCCACAAATTAAGCTTTCTCTTTTTAGGCACACCATGACGACGTATGTAATCGCGTGCGCCCTCAAGCATTCTCTGTGCCACTCCTCCAGCACTATATGGATCGTAATTTTGTATAACCCAGTGACGCAATGAGATTATTTCTTTGTCATGCTGAACTTGTTCGAAAGCATCGCAAAGTTCTTCTGGATCATCAATATTCTTCCAATAAATGTCCTTTGATATTGCACGCAAAGTGATAACAGGTTTATTGAGCAAAAGGAATTCGTAAATAGTAGATGATGTATCACTAATCATTACATCAGCCATCAGTAAATATTTAGTAACACTGAAATCATCAACGAATATCATGTTGTCATGTTCATCTGCCAGCTGACGATATTCGTCAATCCATTCTTGACTTGTAAGCGGATGAAACTTCATCATTAACAAAATATCTTTCTCTTTGGCCAACTTGATTAAAGCATCCTTTATCAATGGCAGTGAAGTAAGTTTTGGAGAGAACGTAGGAGCATATAAAACTATTTGCTTTTTTCCATATTTTTGCAGCAGTTCATCCTTTTCAATATCAAATGATGAACGATGGTCACTTATCCAATCCTGTCGCGTCCATCCTGTCTCTAGAACTTCAAAGTCTTTATATTTATAAGACAGTTGCTTAAACTTTCGCGTGAAATAAGGACCTTGTGTGAAATAAGTATCAAAGTATCTTCTTATGATCCAATGGTCTTTTTTCTCTGCCGCATAACCGTGAAATATCTGTATTTTTACTCCCCTAAGATAGTATGGTACAATATTTCCCGGAACAAACACTACGTCAGGAAAGAAATCATAAACCTCCTGAATACTATTAGTCCAATTCACACTATCTTTCAAAGGAAAATCTGGAATACGTTTTTTATGAACATACCATAAAATATCATTTACGCCCTCATCTTCGGCCTCGTCCTGCAATGGCTTAAGTATATCTATTGCATATTTATTTTCACAAAATAAAACTATCCTCATATTAAATTACTTTATTTTAAATGTAAAGGTAGCTATTTATTGTAGAACAACCTAACATTATCTAAATATTTTTTATTATTTTTGTGCACGATTGTGTATTATATGAATGCAATCATAACATAAAAAGATGAATAATATGCTAAATTTCACTGTAGGACCGGTGATGTCCTCTGATGCCGTAAGAGAAATAGGAGGCGAACAAGTACCATATTTCAGAACACCTGAGTTTTCTGAAATAATGCTTGAAAACGAACGACTAATAAAAAAATTCTCCAAAGCTGAAGAACAGGCTAAAGTATTATTCATAACAGGTTCAGGCACAGCATCAATGGAAGCAACAGTGATGAACGTCTTTACCCCAAACGACAAAGTGCTCATCATCAACGGTGGTAGTTTCGGTCACCGATTTGTTCACCGATTTGTTGAATTGTGCAAAATTCATGAAATTCCATATGATGAGATAAATCCAGCTTTTGGTGAAGATATATCAGAAGAACTTCTTTCACCGTTTGACGGAAAAGGATACACTGGATTTCTTGTAAACGTTCATGAAACTTCTACTGGTGTACACTATAACATAAATCTTATTAGCGAATTCTGCAAAAGGAATCATTTGTTTCTTGTTGTTGATGCAATTAGTTCTTTTCTTGCAGATTCATTCAACATGAGCGAGTTGTGTGC
>RCMY010003618.1_pt1 | contig 24110 bp, 22 predicted proteins | sample 2041341 | NCBI WGS metagenome assembly RCMY01 (sample SAMN09708234, study PRJNA481090) | Marine sediment metagenome, whole genome shotgun sequencing project.
GTAAAATATACGCAATATGTTGGTGAAACTGTTTTGGGTATTTCTAATTATTTTTCAGCAGATTTCATGGATGGTACACTTGCTGGTTTTGAAGAAAAGAGTATCGTAGGAGATCAAGTATGGTTTGGTAGCAATTATGGAGTTCAAATAGCTGGATATGCAAATGGAATAAGAAATGCGAATGAAGATTACTTAATCTCACCTGCAATTGATTTAACAAATCAAACCAATCCTAAGTTACAAGTTAACCAAGCAATCAATTATGCCTCTGGAAGACTAGATCTTATGACTGTTTTAGTTTCGGCTAATTATACTGGTGACCCAACCTCTGCAGATTGGGATACTATTGAATTTGAGAACAGTCCAGCAGGTACTAGTTGGACTTTCGTTTTATCTGAAGATTATGATTTTTCAGCTTATGAAGGAAAAACCATTCATATTGCTTTTAAATATGAATCACTTGGTGAGCCAGATAATATTGCCGCAACTTGGGAATTAGGTTCAGTTGCAATTAAAACTCCTGGAGTAGAAGGAGAAACAGCAATAACACAATTATATTATAGTTTTATAGAAAGTGAATGGGAGGTTTCTGAAGGTGTTTATTATGTAAGCGGAGATGATTTCGATTCTATGGGAGAAGGTTCTGGTGAACCAGGTCAATACAATAACTTTGGAAGTTCTACGCCTCCGGATGATTATTTACCTACATTTTTAGGTATAAAATATCCATATGCAATGGAAGCTGATGAGTTATTTGTTATTTATCCATACTATTCTAGTTCAAGTGGTGCTCAAACAAGAGGTAACTTATACACTGTAACTGGCGGTGCCTGGTTAGGTCATCAATCTGTTATGGATACCGAATTACAATTTGGTCATGACGGAACAACTTGGGTACCTGATAACACGATAAAATATGATTTATTAAGAGCTGATTATACCTTAATTGGTGATGCGTTAAAAGCTGACTATCCAGGTCCTGGAGGTAGTGCCGCTAACTACGGTAACTTCGACCGAAGAGTTGGAAATGCTAACTATTGGAGTGATTCTATGCTTGTAGAAGGATCCAACGTTCTTTTAAACAAAATGGATCCAAGTGCAGCGGAAGGTCAAAAATATAGCTTGTCTTTTGCAATTTATAACGGAGCTGCAGGTGTTGAAACATTAAATGTAATCAAAACAGGAGGAGTTTGGGTTCAAAATTAGAACTTAACTTTTTAGCTTAATAATAAAAGCTGTCTCTTTTCGGGGCAGCTTTTTTTTATTAACCGAAGTTCAATTATTATACTACAAAAGTTAAAAACTCCGCTCTTTTTCAAAGGGAGGTGGGCCGATTTATCGGGTCGGAGGGATTAAGCCAAAAGTGCCAACAAAGAAAGCCAAGTTTAAGATGTTATCAATTGAACGCAGAATCTCCCGTCCGCAAAAGGCGGACACCCCTCTTTCAAAAGAGGGGAGCTTAAAAAGACATCGGTGTGCTGGATTCTAAAAACTAATTGAACTCAATTTTCAAGCAAAAAGTTACCTATATTTTTATCACTTTTAAAACTTTAGACGACGCCAAATCTAATCTTATAAAATAAATCCCGGCGGGTTTATTGCTTAAATCAATTTCGATTTTTCCAGCTCTTGTTTGGTATGTTTTTGATGCAATCAATTGGGATTGCAGCGAGAATACTCTCACTTTTACCTCTTGTAAATTTGTAGGTAATTTAATTTGAAAATTACCACTACTCGGATTTGGATAAGCAGAAATCAATTTCAATTCGTTCGTATCTAAATCACCTACTGCTAACAGATCGTCTTTAGCAGTTACGCTAAAACTATCAACTGTCCACCGTGTTGGATTACTATTAGAGTAATAACGAAATGCAAAATAAACCAACCCTGATAAAGAACTGATATCTATTGAATTAAAAGTAAAAACAGCTTCTGTTCCACTACCATCTGGATGTGTTGGTATAGTTATATTTGGAACGGCATTCCAGGTAAAACTAAGCGGATTTCCAAGACCATTATAATCATTGGAATACACCAATTCCAAAGTGGAAGTACCATAAGAAGCATCAGCATAAAAACTAATTTTTTCTTCAGAACTGGCATCAAAATTTATCGGATTCTTTGTAATCAACCAATCTTTACTCAAAACATCTTGTTGATAACCATTAATGCCCATAGAACCAGAATTATTTTCCCCGAAAAGGGCTTGACACTCCCAATTTTTATTACTTGCCTCGTTGTACGTTACAAAATTTAAATTAGCACAATCGTCAAAATTTTCCACAAATAGATAATTAGGTCCAACTGAGGTAGTAAAACTAACTTTTTCACTTTCTTCCGATAAATTAGAGGCGGCATCTCTAGCTTTTATGCTTATTTCGTAATCTGTGCTTGCATTCAAGCTTGAAACAGTTGCACTGTTTGACAAAGCAGATTGTAAATAAACTCCGTTCAAGTAAATTAGATAGTCGATTACGCCTACGTTATCTGTGGCCACGTCCCAATTTAACTCGACAGAATTTTCGGTTATGTTTGAAGCGATAATATTTGTTGGAATCGACGGAACAATACTATCTGAATTATCGTCTAAATTCCAACGATCTTCTGCATTTAGTCCACCCCATATTAAAGTTGCCAAATAAGGGTTATCGATAAATGGATTTCTGTTACCCTGAATGCCTTCAATAATATCGTTATGCCCATCTTCAAAACTAGAAACAGGATCTTCCACGTTCCAGTTCAAAAATAAATCAATCATGTTTGCGTCAACACTTAAAGTCGAGCCAAAGCCAACATTGATAGGTAAACAATGGGTTTCTGAAATTTTTGACCCATCGCCGTGATATCGCAAATACATATACATGACCATTCTCGCAATATCGCCTTTCCATTCGTCACCTGGATACCAACCACCATTGTTAGAAATTATTCCCGAATTTCCACTTCCGTCAGAAAATTTTCGATTACTTCTATCTGAATTTCGTTGTGTATCGGAAGGTCTTAAATTAAAAACATCTGTTCCTGGCCCTGGTTCTTCCGTTGAAAGGTTCGGATTTGCTAAAGATTTTGCAAAAACATGTTCTCTATTCCAACTTCCTTGATCACCGCCACCGACATCTTGCAGTGTTTTTGATCGGGTTCTATCGGTTGTATAATCGCCATCAGTATCATCAAAACCATAAATAAGTAATACATTTAAATTATTCGTTGGATCTTCATCCGCCAATTTTAAGGCATCCCATGTGTCTGTTGATGATGAAGTGTACGGAATCGCTATTTGCGTAGATTCAATTCTATCAGAAAGATCAAGAAATAGTTCATTTCCGGATTTTGTAAAATCCATTCCATTGTAATAGGGTTGGATTTGACCGTAAAAAGGGCTTATAAAAAAAAACAGAAAGAAAAATCGGAGTAAAATTTTTACCATATCAAGGTTTTTTTGGAATTATTATAGATGACAAATTTATCTATTTTAAACGAAAAAGGAATTTAAAATGTTTAAAAAACACACTATTTTATTACATTTGTCTAACTAACGAACATTAAAAACGAAATTACCATGATAAAAATGCTACATTCCGGATGGGCTTATGTTACGCTACTTATCTTAATAGTTGCGGTTGTCAATGCCATAATAGGTTTAACTTCAAAAAGAGAGTTTCAAGAAAAAGATTTACGGATTCCTTTATTTACTCTAATTGTATCACACATTCAATTAATTATTGGTTTTATAGCTTTCTTTATGTCGGCTCAATTTGCTTTTTTAAGAGAAAATGGTATGGGCGTTTCGATGACTCATCCAGAAATTAGATTGTTTATTGTAGAGCATCCCTTAATTAATATTGTCGCGATTATTTTTATTACAATTGGCTTTTCAAAACATAAAACTCGAACAACAGATCAGGCGAAATTTAAAACTATCGCTATTTATTACGGAATTGCATTACTACTAATTTTAAGTAGAATACCATGGAATCAATGGTTTTCATCCTAGTTTTAATAATAAAAATAGTTGCCTAACCTTTTTTGAATGCACTTTATAAAAAAAATAATAGCTTATCCGTTAAGCATCTTATACCATGTATGTTTTGCCTTAATCTTATTTGTTTTCCATCCTATTCAATGGGTTGCTTTTAATGTTTTTGGTTATCAAGCGCATAAAAAAACGGTTGATTATCTTAACTTTTTTCTTACTAGCTGCTTGTATATCGTTGGTACACGGATTACTTTTAAGCACCAAAAAAACTTACCAAAAGGAGTTCCGCTGATTTATGTTTCTAACCATCAAGGTTTGAATGATATTCCGCCTATGATTTGGTTTTTGCGAAAATCACATCCAAAATTTGTTTCTAAAATTGAATTAGGCAAAGGAATACCAAGTGTTTCGTATAACTTACGCCATGGCGGAGCGGTTTTAATTGACCGAAAAGATCCGAAACAAGCAATTTCCGCTTTGATGAAATTCGGAAAATATTTGGAAGAAAATAAGCGTTCTGCTGTTATTTTTCCGGAAGGCACCAGAAGCAGAAACGGTGTGCCAAAACGTTTTTCAGAAAACGGATTGAAAATGATGGTTAAATATGCGCCTTCTTCATATGTCGTACCAATTACGGTAAATAATTCTTGGCAAATCGAAAAAAATGGTAAATTCCCTTTAACGGTAGGTGTTCATCTACAATTTGAAGTACATGAAGCGATTAAATCAGATTCACTACCTTTTCCGGAATTATTCGCTCAAACAGAAAAAATAATTAAAGATTCTATTGTTATATCGGATTAGCCTATAAAATTTTAAAACTGTCTTTATCATTTAAAAAGCCGAATTTTTCTCGTATATGAACTACATGAATTTTATCTAAAACGGCGATTTTTGTGTTTTCTTCCTCTTCTTGAAACTCTAAAATAGTTTGTCCGAACGCGTCAAAAATAGCCGAATGACCTACGTATTCAAAACCGTTGAAATCTGTTCCAACACGATTTACGCCAATCACATAGCTCAAATTTTCAATAGCACGTGCTTTCAATAAAATATCCCAAGCGGCAATTCTTGGTTTAGGCCAATTCGCAACATAGATCAACAAATCGTAATTTTCGGTATTTCTCGCCCAAACCGGGAAGCGCAAATCATAGCAAACTAAAGGCAAAATCCGCCATCCTTTGTATTCAAAAACTAACTTCTTTTCTCCTTTGGTGTATATCTCATCTTCTTTAGCATAAGAAAATAAATGGCGTTTGTCGTAATACTTCATTTCTCCGTTAGGAAACGCAACTAAAAAACGATTGTAAAATTTCGAATTCTCTTCAATAATAACACTGCCTAAAAGCAAAGAATTTTTTTTACGCGCTATTTGCAACATCCATTTTACGGTTTCTCCTTGCATGGTTTCGGCAACCTTAGAAGCATTATTAGTAAACCCGGTTGTAAACATTTCTTGTAAAATGATTAAATCAACATCACCTTTTATCGCATTTATTTTCTTTGTGAAATTTAATCTATTTTGCTTTGGATCTTCCCAAACCAAATCGCTTTGAATAATTGCTGTTTTTAATTCTTTTTCCATGTTTTAAAGATACTATTTTTTGTAATATTGTGAAAAATTTCATTTCTTATTACCATGAAAAAACTCGTTATTTTTGATATTGACGGCACTTTAACCGATAGTGTTCCGTTATACCACAAAGTCGTAATTGACGCCTTAAAAGCTATGGGAATTAATGAAATTGATACCGATTTCTACCACTATAAATACCATACCGACAGTTATACGTTAAAATTTAATTACGAGAACTTTTTTAACAAACCGATTTCAGATCAATTAATGCTTCAATTTGAACATATATTAGAAGAAGAACTTAAAAAATATCCTCCTGTACAAGAAATTATGGGAGCGAAAGAATGCGTTGCAAACCTTTTAAAATCAAATATAGCGATCGCTTTTGCAACAGGATCTTTGCCAAAACCTGCCATACTTAAATTGGAACAATGTGATATCTGGCATGATGCCAATTTAATTGCAACTTCAAAAATTAGTTATGACAGAGAAACCTTTGTTTTACAGGCAATTGAAGATGCAAAAACCTATTTTAACATCAAAAAATTTGAATATATTTATTCCGTTGGCGATGGTATTTGGGACTTACAAACTGCACAAAGATTGGATTTGGAGTTTATAGGAATTGGCAATAATCAAAAAAAGGCATTATTAGGTTTAGGTTGTAAAACGCATTTTGAAGATCTCACAGAATTAGCGTCTTATTTGATTTAAAATGGTTGCTGCCTGCAACAAGGTTTCTTCATTTTTTGCAAAACAAAAACGCAGTAGCTTTTGATCGGTTTTCTTGGAATAAAAAACAGAAATAGGAATAGATGCTATTTTAAATTCTTTCGTCAAACGAATGGCAAAATCTGTTTCATTATCTCTACTTATATTTTCATATCCCAACAGTTGAAAATAAGTTCCTTTAGAGGGTTTTACAGTAAATCTTGAAGGTTTTATAGCGTCGAGAAAGAAATCTCTTTTAGCTTGATAAAAAGCAGGTAAATTCAAATAATTTTCAGCGTTTTGAATGTATCGCGCCAAACCTTTTTGCATGGGATGATTGACACTAAAAACATTAAATTGATGTACTTTTCGAAACTCTTGCATTAATTCTTTTGGAGCAGCACAATAGCCCATTTTCCAACCTGTGGCATGAAAGGTCTTTCCGAAACTGGCAACCAAAAAACTTCTTTCTGCCAAACTTTTAAAACGAGCAATACTTTGGTGTTTTTCTCCATCAAAAATAATATGTTCATATACCTCATCACTCAAAATAATAATATTTGTATCTCTAACCATCTCCTCTAAAGTCAACATATCCGTTTCGCTCAAAATTGTTCCCGTTGGATTATGAGGACTATTGATAAGAATCATTTTGGTTTTTGCCGTTATGTTTTTCTTTACAACGGACCAATCCACTTTAAAATCTGGTGCTTTTAATTCAATTTCAATTGTTTTTCCTAAGTTTAAACGGATTGCAGGTTCATAACAATCAAAAGCTGGTGCGAAAATTATCACTTCGTCATCGGCGTGAATAAAAGCAGATATGATGGTAAAAATAGCCTGTGTTGCTCCTGCTGTAATGGTAATTTCCGTTTCCGGATGGTAATTTTTACCATATAAAAAAGCTAATTTTTGAGCAATATTTTCTCTTAATTCTAAAATTCCAGGCATCGGAGCATATTGGTTAAAGCCGTTTTTCATCGCAGTAGAAATCAAACCAATCAATTCTTCCGAAACCGAAAAATCAGGAAAACCTTGCGATAAATTAATGGCATTTTCTTCTTTCGCCAAAGCACTCATTTTGGTAAATATTGACGTTGCTGTATTTGGTAATTTTGATGGTATAATTTTCATAAATGATGCTGTATTGGTAATCATTAATTGTTTCTAAATTCCGAATGCTACTAAATTAAAGCAAAAAAATCCTGAATCGACAGGATTCAGGATTTTTTTTAAGTATTAAAAAGTTACTAATAACTTGCTTTTAAATATTCGCGATTCATTCTTGCAATATTCTCTAAAGAAATTCCTTTCGGACATTCCACTTCACAAGCTCCGGTATTGGTACAGTTACCAAAACCTTCTTCATCCATTTGTTTAACCATGTTCAAAACACGATCTTTAGCTTCAACTTGACCTTGTGGCAATAATGCGAATTGAGATACTTTTGCCGAAACAAACAACATCGCAGAAGCATTTTTACAAGAAGCAACGCAAGCGCCACATCCAATACAAGCTGCAGCATCCATTGCTAAATCTGCATTGTGTTTTGAAATAAGAATTCCATTCGCATCTTGTGTATTTCCGGAAGTATTTACCGAAATATACCCTCCAGCTTGCTGAATACGTTCAAAAGCAGTTCTGTCAACCACTAAATCTTTGATTACTGGGAATCCCTTTGCTCTAAACGGCTCAATATAAATGGTTTCACCGTCATGAAACATTCTCATGTGTAATTGGCAAGTTGTGATACCTCTATCCGGTCCATGAGCTTCTCCATTAATTTGCAAAGAACACATTCCGCAAATTCCTTCTCGACAATCGTGATCAAATGCAACAGGTTCTTCGCCTTTAGCAACCAGACCTTCATTAAGAACATCCATCATTTCTAAAAACGACATGTGTTCAGAAATCTCTGTCACATTATAAGTTACCATTTGACCTTTATCTTTAGGTCCTTTTTGTCTCCAAATTTTTAACGTTAAATTCATATCTTTAGTTTATTAGCCATTAGGCAATAGGCAATAGTTTTATTTTTTGCTTATTGATTTAATAAAGGCATTTAACATTTTATTTTCTTCAGTAATTAAATTTATTATGGTTTGGAACTGATTTTCATGTATCAAATCTAGTTCTTTTGAAATAATAATCTGCGTTTCTAATTCTAACAATGAACCTCTGGCAATTCTTAAAAATTGAATATAGTTTTGTGTATAATTTCGACCATATCCTTCAGCAATATTGGAAGGAATTGAAATCGCCGCCCTTTTTAGTTGACTTTGCAAACCATAAATTTCCTCTTTTGGTAAATCTTTACATAGTAAGTATATCTCTTTAACAATCTCTATACCTTTCTGCCAAACTAATAAATCTTTATACGATTTAATTATACTCATTTACCTATTGCCTAATTGCCTATTTCACTATTGCCTATTTTTTATTTATACGAACGAGTTTTTAACTCAATATCTTTAAACTCTAATTGTTCTTTGTGCAATATAGCTTCACTTGGTTTACCAGTATATTCCCAGGCAGCAACATAAGCAAAGTTTTTATCATCTCGTTTTGCTTCGCCATCTTCTGTAACATGTTCTTCACGGAAATGACCTCCACAAGATTCTTCTCTTTCCAATGCATCTTTGGCAAATAATTCTCCTAATTCTAAGAAATCAGCTACTCTACCTGCTTTTTCTAATTCTTGATTGAATTCATTTGCTGATCCCGGAACCATAACATTCTTCCAAAAATCTTCTCTAATATCTTGAATCTCCTTGATCGCTTCTTTTAATCCTTTTGCATTTCTTGCCATACCTACTTTATCCCACATTACTTTTCCAAGTCTTTTGTGAAAATAATCAACGGTATGTGTTCCTTTATTGGTCATAAAGAAATCAATCTTATCTTTTACCTCTTTTTCTGCTGCATCAAATTCAGGACTATCTGTTGGGATTTTTCCTGTACGGATTTCTTTTGCTAAATAATCTCCAATCGTATAAGGTAATACGAAATAGCCATCGGCCAAACCTTGCATTAAAGCAGATGCACCCAATCGATTGGCTCCATGATCAGAGAAGTTTGCTTCACCGATACAATATAAACCATCAACGGTTGTCATCAAATTATAATCGACCCAAACACCACCCATGGTGTAATGCGTAGCAGGATAAATCATCATAGGTGTTTTATATGGATTTTCATCGATGATTTTTTCATACATCTGAAATAAATTACCATACTTTTCTTCAATTAGATTTTCACCTAATTCGATGATTTTCTCTTTGGTAGGATTGTGAACTCCATGAATTTTTGCCTGTTCTTTTCCGTATCTTTCAATCGCTGTAGCAAAATCTAAATAAACGGCTTCTCCAGTCGCGTTTACGCCATGGCCAGCATCACATCTTTCTTTAGCTGCACGAGAAGCAACATCACGAGGCACTAAGTTACCGAACGCCGGATAGCGTCTTTCTAAGAAATAATCTCGTTGTTCTTCCGTTAATTGTGTTGGTTTTAATTTTCCTTGCTGGATTGCTTTTGCATCTTCTATATTCTTAGGAACCCAAATTCTACCATCATTACGCAACGATTCTGACATCAAAGTCAATTTAGATTGGTAATCTCCACTGCGTGGAATACAAGTTGGATGAATTTGTGTAAAACAAGGATTTGCAAAATAAGCTCCTTTTTTATGTATTTTCCAAGCAGCTGTTGCGTTAGATCCCATGGCATTGGTCGATAAAAAATACACATTACCATAACCACCTGTCGCAATAACTACTGCGTGTGCTGAATGACGTTCTATTTCGCCAGAAATTAAATCTCGAGCAATAATACCACGAGCTTTTCCGTCCACTTTTACAACATCTAACATTTCGTGACGATTGAACATTTCAATTTTTCCACGAGCAATTTGACGGTTCATTGCAGAATAACATCCTAATAATAGTTGTTGTCCGGTTTGTCCTTTTGCATAAAAAGTACGAGAAACCAAAACACCACCGAAAGAACGATTGTCTAATAAACCACCATAATCACGAGCAAAAGGAACACCTTGTGCCACACATTGATCGATAATAGCGCCTGAAACCTCAGCTAAACGATATACATTTGCTTCCCGGGAACGGTAATCTCCACCTTTTACAGTATCATAAAATAAACGATAGTTAGAATCGCCATCACCCATATAATTTTTTGCAGCATTAATTCCGCCTTGCGCTGCAATAGAATGTGCTCTACGCGGAGAATCTTGATAAGCAAAAGCTTTTACGTTATAGCCTAATTCCGCTAAAGTAGCCGCTGCTGACCCACCTGCTAAACCTGTACCACCAACAACAATAACATCAATATTACGTTTGTTTGCCGGGTTTACTAAATCGATTTTATCTTTATAGGTTGTCCATTTATCTTTTATTGGACCTTCTGGAACTTTTGAATTTAAAGTCTTCATAACTGTATAAGATTAATGGTTAAAATAATGAAAAAGTGCAACGAAAATAAATCCTAAAGGAATTACGATAGCATAAATTTTTCCGGAAGTTTTGATACATTTTTCATATCTGTTTAAACCCATTGATTGAAAAGCTGATTGAAAACCGTGCAATAAATGCATTGCCAATAATACAAAAGCAAGAACGTAAGCACCTACTCGTAAAGGGTTTTCAAATTTATGTTGTAGTTCACCAAAATAACGATTTGGATCTTCGGGTAAAACTTCGATGTATTTGTGATTAATTTCTGGAAACCAAAAATCGATAAAATGTAACACTAAAAAAGCCAAAATAACGCCTCCGCTATAAATCATTGTTCTACTCATGATGGTAGAATTTGCTCCTCCGTTAAACTTTACATAACTAACATTTCTTGCTCTGTTATTTCTAATTTCTAGAATAAAGCCCATTACAAAGTGAAAAACAACCCCGAAAATAAGTACCGGTTGCATTCCGAATTGAATTAAAGGATTTGTTCCCATGAAATGAGAAAATTCATTAAACGTTGTTTCGCTAAATACCGAAATCATGTTTACTGATAAATGAATAAGTAAGAAAATAATAAGAAAGAGTGCAGACAATGCCATGGTAAACTTTCTCGCTATTGATGAAGATAAAAATCCGCCCATTTTTATTTGTTTTTTAGAAATGCAAATATACCAAACCATTTTTCGATAGTAATGATATTTATCATTTTTTTGAACTCAAAAACAGGAGGTATTGCTATATTTACTCCAATAAAAAAAGAAAAAATTAATGTCAGATAATCAAAAGCATACTTTAAATCCGGAAAAATGGATTGATTTATATGCCGATTACTTATACCATTACACTATTACCAGAGTTGATGATAGCGACTTTGCAAAAGATCTGGTGCAAGAAACTTTTTTATCGGCATTAAAAGGAAAAGGGAGTTTTCGCGGAGAGGCTTCGGAAAGAACTTGGCTGGTTTCAATTTTGAAGCGGAAAATAATCGATCATTATAGAAAGATAAATTCCGTTAAAGGAAAAAGAGAAGTACGAACTGATTTTTATAGCGACGGAGATAAAAAAGGAAATTGGCTCGAAGAAGCTGTGCCGGGAGAATGGGGTAATGAAGGTGCTAAAAATATTGAAAATAAGGAATTAAAAAATGCCTTAGACCATTGTATTCATAATTTACCCGAAAAATATCGGATGGTTTTTTTACTGAAAACGGTTCAACATTATGAAACAGAGGAGATTTGTAATGAGCTAGATATTAGTTCGTCAAATTTATGGGTAATCATTCACCGAGCTAGATTGCAACTTAGAAAGTGTTTGGAAGAAAATTGGTTTAAAAATTAAGTAAATATGAGTGCAAAAATTAAGATTAGCTGCGACGAAGCAACTCAAATTTGTGATAAAAGTCAATATGGCGAAGCGACTCTTTGGGAAAAAATTAAATTGAATCTTCATTTACTATTATGCCATCATTGTAAAACATATACCAAGCAAAATACCTTGATTACAAAGATTATAGGAAAATATTTAGATCCAACCGAGAAATCAAAACCTTTATCTGTTGAAGAAAAAGTAAACCTAAAGACAAATCTGCAAGAAAAAATGCAAGAATAGCATCTGTTTTGATAAAAAAATAAAAGAGGTAACATCGAAATTACTTGACTCTTTTTTATCTTTGAATACTTTCATTTACCTAAACTATTTGCAAAAAGTAAACTTATGGATCTACTTAATAACATAAAGCCTTATGTATTTGTAGTTTACATCATTTTTGTAAGTGTTTTAATTTTCGGAATCATCTTAGAAAATAAGAAACCCGAAAAATCGTACGCCTATATATTTTTAATTCTTCTTTTTCCTGTCGGAGGAATTCTTATTTATTTTTTACTTGGGGTTCAATATCAAAAAAAGCGATTGTATACCCGAAAAAGAATGTACAATAATGAATATATCAAGGCACTTACAAAAGCAAACAAGCGCAACTCTAAAATTTTGCCATTTGAAGATTACAAAAAATTACCAACTTTATTTTATAATTTAGAACAAGTTGATTTCACTCGTGAAAACTCCGTTAAATTCTTAGTAAATGGGGAAGAAAAATTTCCTGTTTTACTCGAAGAATTGAGAAAAGCGGAGAAAACCATTCACCTGATTTATTATATTTTTAATGACGACACAATCGGATCAAAGGTTATCGATATTCTTTGTGAAAAAGCCAAAAATGGTGTAAAAGTGCGCATGATTTATGATGATGTAGGCAGTTCTATTTCGAAAAAAAACATCCAAAAATTAAAAGATGCATCGGTAGAAGTTTATGCCTATATGCCAGTATTTTTTTCAAGGCTTGCACATAAGGCAAATTATCGCAATCATCGAAAAATTGTTGTTATCGATAATAAAGTTGGCTTTTTGGGCGGTATAAATATCTCTGATACATATGTAAATTCTAAAAACAAAAAAGGATATTGGAGAGATACTCATTTGCTCTTAAAAGGTCAGGCCGTAATTGATTTGCAATATGAATTTATGAGCGATTGGTATTTTGTTAGCGGACAAGAAATTGAGTTTAAAGATTTTCAGTATTCGAAAAATTTGGATGTAATCAATGATATCCCTACCTGTATTTTAGGCAGTGATTTTGGTTCGGATTTTCAAAATATTATGGCAGCATTTTTCGGTTTGATAACGAGTGCTAAAAAAGAAATTTTAATAACAACTCCGTATTTTTTACCAAATGAATCCATTTTAAATGCCATAAAAATTACAGCGAAAAGCGGTGTAAAAATCAAGTTGTTGGTACCGAAAAAAATCGATATTAAAACTGCATATTACGCCTCACAAACCTATTACAAAGCCTTGCTCGAAAGTGGTGTTGAAATTTATTACTACACCAAAGGAATGATGCATGCAAAAACAATAGTGATTGATGCTTATATTTGTACCATTGGAAGTACCAATATGGATTACAGAAGTTTTAATTTAAATGCCGAAATTAATGCTTTTATTGTGGATAAGGTTATTGCGAAAGAGTTAAAGTCTCATTTTGAAATGGATTTAAAAGATAGCTATAAATTGGAATTGGAAGAGCTGAATAATCGCAAATGGTACACAAAAGCTATATGTTCTATCGCTCGCCTGATTGCTCCTGTTTTATAAAATAATACGATGGATTTTTTACCAAAAAATATAGAAAAGTATGTCATCAAACATACCGAAAACGAACCTGAATTATTACAAGACCTCAACAGAGAAACTTGGCAAAAAACCTTAGCTCCGAGAATGTTAAGCGGACATTTTCAAGGCAGATTGCTCGCCATGATTTCGAAATTGTTGCGCCCAAAAACCATCTTAGAAATCGGTACCTATACCGGCTATTCGGCACTTTGTCTGGCAGAAGGATTACAAAAAGAAGGGATTTTGCATACGATTGATATCAACGAAGAATTGATGGATTTACAAAAAAAATACTTTGATGCTTCCCCTTATAAAAACAATATCTTGCAATATGTTGGCAATGCTGTGGATATAATTCCAACCTTAAACGAAAAATTCGATTTAGTGTTTATCGATGCGGATAAAGCAAATTATGTAAACTATTTTCACGCAGTCATAGAAAAAATGAATTCGGGAGGTGTTATTTTATCGGATAATGTTTTGTGGAGCGGGAAAGTTGCAGAAACTCCAAACCCAAAAGATAAAGATACAAAAGCTTTAATTTCTTATAATATATTGTTGAAAGACGATCCGAGAATTGAAACCGTTTTATTGCCAATTCGCGATGGTTTGACAATTAGTATGGTTTTGTGATTTGTTTAGGGTATTAGAGTTTATAACTATTTAACAAACTCAATGAATGATCGACTGTAAACACTGTTTTCATCTAAAACTTTTACAACATAGAATACTTTTAATGAATCTTTAGTTAAGGTATTAATGGTCATATATCTTTGTATTAAATTTTTAGACATAAGTTCAATATATTGTCCTGTATTTCCTATTTTCCATATTCCCCTAACAACTTGTTTTTTAGGATTTTTACGACCATTTTTCATGAATACCCCTTTTTTTAGTATTTTAAAAGTTTTATCTTCCTTAAATTCTAATTCATAAGACTGGTCTTCAAGTTTTTCAAACTCCGAACTACTAGAATTAAAAGGAATAGGATTGCTAACTGCACTCCATTTTCCTACCAAGTTAGCTTCCATTTTTTTAATTTCCTCGGGAGTTTTAAATTTCTTTTTGGAAAGTTTCAATTCTTTAATTCTTGGTGGTTTTTGCCAATTACCACCGAACTCATAAGTTCTGGCGTAAAAAGTAGATTTTTCTAAATTATAAAAATGAAATACACTTTCATCCAGTGATTCATAATTATAAATACCTAAAAATAAATGATTCTTATAAGAATCTAAAATAAATATTCCCTCATCTGTAAAACCATAATCTCCTTTGCATTTGTTAATTATTACTTTGTTTTTGTCAAAAGGCTCAATTTTTTCTTCTAAAAAAGTATAATTTATTCCGAAATTTTTGGATTCTGAAGTAGTTTCAATTAGCCAATTTGTGTTAAAAAACATGTCATAATCGGGCATTTTACATGAATCTAAATAAGAAGGTTGAATCTTTTCTAAGTAAACTATGCGTGTGTATTTTTCCGAATCCGTATTCGTTAAAATTAATTGGTTATCTATAATAGTACCATATAAAGATGCATCCTTTATTTTTAGTTCTAATTTACCATTTTCAAATTTATACTTAAGATATACTAATGTATCTCCCAAAGTTTTGAATGCTAGACTATCTTTGCTTATAAAATCGAAAATAAAATTTACGTTATAAAATACAGAATAAGGCTCATTTCTAATATGCTCATTAGTAATTCGAACACCATATTTGGACAAATAAGTTCCTTCTAAGTTTTGCCCTATAAGAATACATGAAAATGTAACTAAAATTAAGAAAGATAGAAATTTCTTTTCCATATTAATTCAGTAAAATCTCATGTTTTAATAATGATAATCAATACTTTTATTTTTTTAAATTTAGTATTTTTCTATCTATTACCAAGTCATTTTATGTGGTTTTATAAGCTGTCAAGTTGGATACAGATTACCACATCGCGAAAGGGCGCGATTCGTAATGACCATTTTTAAGTACTTTCGTTAAAGTGGTATGAGATCTCTCGATTCCGCTATGCTTCACTCGAGATAACTATTTTTTTATCAAGAAAGAAAAGAAAAGAAAAATAGAAAATGTCATTCCGACCGCAGCGGAGGAATCTGTAACTTGAATAACGAAAACCATGTCATCTTAAGAAACACCTCACAATTGGTATTTTTATTCTTTTGACTTGAAACAAAAGAACCAAAAGTTCAAGACTGCAAATAAAAAGCAATCCTGTTTTTCATGTTCGCTAAGTGCGGCCGGGTGATTTCCTTGAGACCCTCTACGGAACTTCCCGGTATTTTTAAGCAGACATTTTAACCAAAATTTCTTTTTATTTGAGGTCAAAAAACTGACTTACAATGAACATTGTTGAATTAGAAAATCATTCGTGTGAATCCAAGAAATAGAGAGACCAGCACCGAAATAGAGCTTTTAATTTACAAAAAAGTCAAAGGTGCGACGGGCGAATGATGCGTAGCAATTTCCTAGGATTAACACTTGATTTTTTTGTTTCGTTTTTTTATCAAGAAAAAAATGAAAAGAATAATAGATTACCATATCGTTCCTTCATCACTTCTCGTAATTAATGTATATCATTTTTGTGCCAAAAAACTCTCTGCACAACTATTTAATCTTATTTTATTGCACGTTTAACAAGAAATAATTCCGTTTTCCTCGTTGAAGAAGAATAAATTTATCAGCAATTAAATCTTCTAAAGTAACTTTAAAATCATCGGTAACTTTTTCTTTATTTACAGAAATGGAGTTTTCTTTTAAGGCTCTTCTTGCTTCACCGTTTGATTTTAAAAATCCAGATTTTTCGTTTAGGGCGTCTACAATATCAATACCTTTTTCGATCTCTTCTCGAGTAATTTCTGCTTGAGGAACTCCTTCAAAAACATCTAAAAATGTTCGTTCATTCAAGGTTTTTAAATCGCTTGCAGTTGAATTACCAAATAAAATAGAAGATGCTTTAACGGCATTTTCATAAGCTTCTTTGCCATGTGTCATGATGGTAACCTCTTCTCCTACTTTCTTTTGTAAGATTCGCAAATGCGGAGCTTCTTGATGTTCGGCTATCAATTTGTCAATGGTTTTCTTATCTAAAAAAGTAAAGATTTTGATATATTTTTCAGCATCTAAATCAGAGGCATTCAACCAATATTGATAAAATTTATAGGGCGAAGTTCTGTTTTCATCCAACCAAATATTTCCACCTTCGGTTTTACCAAATTTTGTTCCGTCGGCTTTCGTAACTAACGGACTCGTAAGTGCATAGGCTTTTCCTTGTACTTTTCGTCGAATAAGTTCGGTACCTGTTGTGATATTTCCCCATTGATCGCTGCCACCGATTTGCAACATACAATTTTTATGTTGGTACAAATGTAAAAAGTCATACCCTTGAACCAATTGGTACGTAAACTCTGTAAAGCTCATGCCTTCGTTAGATTCAGAACTTAGTCGGTTTTTAACCGAATCTTTTGCCATCATATAATTTACGGTAATGTGCTTACCAATATCTCTGGCAAACTCTAGAAAGGATAAATTTTTCATCCAATCATAATTGTTTACCATTTCTGCTTTGTTTGACACATCACTTGAAAAATCGATAAAACGCTCTAAAGTTTTTTTAACTCCGGCAATATTATGATTTAAAGTTTTCTCGTCTAGTAAATTCCGTTCTGCCGATTTACCTGATGGATCTCCTATCATTCCTGTAGCACCTCCAACCAAAGCGATCGGTTTATGTCCGGCTTTTTGCAAATGCATCAATAAAATAATTTGTACTAAACTGCCTATATGCAAAGAATCAGCTGTTGGATCAAATCCGATATAAGCTGTAGTTTGTTCTTTTAACAACTGTTCTTCTGTACCTGGCATGATATTGTGCAAGAGTCCGCGCCAGCGTAATTCTTCAACGAAATTTGTATTCATTTTTTAAAATTTTGGCAAAGATAAAAAAGAATGCTGGAACAAAAGATAATAGTGCATAAACTTAACTTTTTAAAATCTCTGGGCTTTTCAGAAATAATTCTTTGAAAAAAAATGTTTTTCTTTTTAACAGTTTACAAACCAATTAATTATTTTCGCATTATGGTTTTAGTTACTGGAGGTACTGGTCTTGTTGGCGCACATTTGATTTCTCATTTGTTATTGAAAAATGAATCGGTAAAAGCTATTCACCGAAAAGCAAGTGATCTTTTAACTGTTAAAAAGGTTTTGAGTTATTATACTTCGGATTTTGAAAAATTATATGCCCGAATTATTTGGATAGAAGCAGATATTTGTGATATAACTTCTTTAGAATTTGCTTTTCAGGATATTACGCACGTTTATCATTGTGCTGCATTGGTTTCTTTTGACCCGAAAGATTATCACAAAATGCGAAAAATAAATATTGAAGGAACCGCTAATGTGGTCAATTCATGTATACAAAATTCAGTAAAAAAATTATGTTTTGTAAGTTCTATTGCTGCTGTCGAGAAAAACAAAACCGGAAAATTAATTGATGAAACAGGAAACTGGAATAGCAACAACAAAAAATCAGATTACGCCATTTCAAAATACGGTGGCGAAATGGAAGTTTGGCGCGCAAGTCAAGAAAATGTGGAGGTAATTATTGTAAATCCGGGAGTTATTTTGGGTTCCGGGTTTTGGCATCAAGGAACAGGTAATTTATTTACCAAAATAAATAAGGGTTTTAACTTCTACACAGAAGGAGTTACAGGATTTGTTGGAGTTAAAGATGTCGTTCAAATCATGCAACAACTCATGCAAAGTAATATCAAAAATGAGCGGTTCATTATTGTTGCAGAAAATCGTTCTTTTAAGGATTTATTTTTTCAAATTGCAGATACTTTTGAGTTAAAAAGACCAAGCATAAAAGTGAATGCAACACTAAGTGAAATTTTTTGGAGATTGGATTATCTGAAAAGTAAACTCACCGGAACAGCGCCATTACTTACAAAAACTAGCGCTGAATCTTCTCTTTCCTCCTTTTATTTTAGTTCTCAAAAAGTTAACGATGCAATTGCGTATGAATTTGAACCCTTAGAAAAAACGATAGCAACTATTTGCAAAGATTTTCAAAAGGAACGCAATTAATTATCAAATCTATTAATTCTTTTTTTAGGAGCAGACCCCTCTTTCATTTTCTCATCTGCTTCGTCTAAAATAGAATCCATTTCAGTTTGATATTCTTTCTTTAGCACCAACAATCTTTTTTCTACTGCAACAAATATCTTTTCATAGTCATCTACATTTGCGGCATAATACAAATTACTTTCGGCAAACCGGACGCTATCAATACCGTATTTTTTATAGACCAATGCCATATAATTCGAATTTTTTTCTTCGTGAATATTGTTAATCCCTGATGTTGCGTTGGCAAGATGCATATCGGTTAACAAATCAATCATTTCTTCTTTAGAAAGCAAATTTTCTGGTTTTTCGAATTTTATTTTACTTTCACATGAAAGTATTCCGACGAAAATAAAAAGGTAAATTATATTTTTCATACCATTAAAAAAAGTTTAAGCCTTTGTCCCGATAGCTGTCGGGATTAAACAATTACTTTTGAGGAGAGATTAAGCCTCCCAAAGTTTCCTTACTAAATCCCTCAATGAGGGTCATCTAAATAATTTTACACCAACCTATTGTTTTTCAATGACTTATATCGGTTTGTATTATCTGTTTTTTAACTAAATGCCCATTATGAGCCTTCATTATCTATTAAATTCGATTCTTTTTCCTTTTATATCGTCATTGAAAACTCCTTGATTATAAATCAAATTTCCATTGACAAAAGTATGCGTTATAGTTGCGCTAAATTTTGTTCCTTCAAAAGGAGACCAACCACATTTATAAAGGATGTTTTCCTTAGTAACTATTTGGCTTTTATGCGTGTCAACCAAAACTAAATCGGCATAATAGCCTTCTTTAATAAAGCCCCTTTTATCGATTTGAAATAATTTTGCAGGGTTATGACACATTTTTTCGACCATTTTTTCCATCGAAATTTTTTTCTTCACTACCATTTCCAACATCGCTAAAAGGGCATGTTGCACTAAAGGTCCACCACTTGGTGCTTTGGTATAATCTTGTTGCTTTTCTTCAAGTGTATGCGGCGCGTGGTCTGTTGCAATTACGTCAATTCGATCATCCAATAAAGCTTCCCAAAGCATTTCTTTGTCTTTTGCCGTTTTTACTGCAGGATTCCATTTTATGAGTGTTCCTTTTTCGGTATAATCTTTATCGTCAAACCACAAATGATGGATACAGACTTCAGCAGTAATTTGTTTTTCTTCTAGAGGAACTTTATTCGTAAAAAGAGCTGTTTCCTTTCCGGTGGATAAATGAAAAACATGCAATCTCGCTCCAGTTTTTTTTGCTAAGGCAATTGCTTTTGAGGAAGAAATATAACAAGCCTCTTCACTTCTAATTATCGGATGTAATTCTATAGGAATCGTATTGCCATAAATGGCTTTTTGCTTTTCAAAATTATTTTTTATCGTAGCTTCATCTTCACAATGCACTGCAATAAGCATTTTTGTAGATGAAAATATTTTTTCTAAGACCTCTTCATTGTCCACCAACATATTTCCTGTAGAAGAACCCAAAAATAATTTTATGGCGGCTACCTTTTTCGGATCGGTTTTTAACAATTCTTCCAAATTGTCATTCGTGCCACCAAACATAAATGAATAATTAGCATAAGAATCTTTGGCGGCTATTTTAAATTTTTCCTCTAACAATTCTTGGGTGGTACTTTGCGGAATTGTATTAGGCATTTCAATAAAAGTGGTAATTCCTCCGGCAACGGCAGCACGAGATTCTGTTGCAATAGTTGCTTTATGTGTTAAACCGGGTTCCCGAAAATGTACCTGATCATCAATAAAACCGGGCAATAAAAATTTACCTCCTGCTTCGATTATTTTGGTATCGGCTGGGTAATTTGTCAAGTTCTTATCCATTGCGGCAATTCTTTCTCCTTGAATTAAAACATCCATTTTTTGGATTTTTCCTTCGTTAACAACTTGGGCATTTTTGATAAGAATTGTATCCATTTTTTTTTATTTATTTTGGTAATCCGTTGAATCTCATTTTTATAATTCCGAAAACCGCTTCGGTAATAATCGTTTTACTCATTTTTGATTCTCCTAGAGTTCTATCCGTAAAAATAACCGAAACCTCTTTGATGTTAAAACCATGTTTCCAAGCCTTAAATTTCATCTCAATTTGAAAGGCATATCCCACAAATCTAATCTTATCTAATTTGATGGTTTCTAAAACTTTTCGCTTATAACAAACAAAACCCGCAGTTGTATCGTGTAACGGAATTCCAGTCACTATTCTCACATATTTGGATGCAAAATAAGAAAGTAAAACTCGTTTCATTGGCCAGTTTACCACATTTACACCTTGTGAATATCTTGATCCTATAGAAACATCTGCGCCATCTTTAGCGCAGGCAGTATACAATCGAATTAAATCTACCGGATTATGAGAAAAATCAGCATCCATTTCAATGATATAATCGTATTTTTTTTGAATTGCCCATTTAAAACCATGAATATATGCAGCTCCGAGTCCGTTTTTTTCTTTTCGTACTTCTAAAAACAAATTGGTTGGAAACTCCTTTTGTAGATTTTTAACAATAGTTGCCGTTCCGTCAGGTGAACTATCATCAACAACTAAAATGTCAAAAGCTTTTTTTTGAGAGAAAGTACTTCGAATTATTTTTTCAATATTCTCCTTTTCATTAAACGTAGGGATGATTACAAGAGCGTCTTGCATAATAGTGATTTTGTTTGTGCAAAGGTAAAATAAATTATTGCTAATTTTGTGTTAAGAAGCAACTCCATGAAATTAATCCGAAACCCAAGATATCAATTTTCCTTTTTTTTAATTATATTCTTCATAATTAACATCTTACAAAGTAAATACACTGCTTTATTGGAAGACGAAGCTTATTATTGGGTTTGGTCAAAAGATCTTGCTTTCGGGTATTTTGATCACCCTCCGATGGTGGCTTTATGGATTAAAATAAGTGGTTTCTTTTTCGATGGGGAATTGGGAGTTCGATTTTTTTCTGCCATCAGTTTTAGTATCATGCTGATTTTTATTTGGTTATTGGTTGATTCGAAGAAAAAATGGGAGTCTGTTTGGCTCTTTTTTCTATTGGTAATTTCGGTGTTTTTTTTGAATGTGTATGGTTTTATTACAACTCCGGATACGCCATTATTGCTTTTTGTTGCTCTCTTTTTATTCGCTTATAAGCAATTTCTACACGTTGAAAATTGGAAAAACACGCTTTTTATGGGTTTTACCATGGCTGGAATGCTTTATAGTAAATACCATGGTATTTTGGTCATCTTGTTTGTTGTTTTATCGAATCTTTCTTTACTTAAAAATAAAAAGTTTTGGCTCGCCGGAGGTTTCGGGTTTCTCTTGTTTTTTCCGCATTTGTATTGGCAATATGCAAATGATTTTCCATCTTTCAGATATCATTTAATGGAAAGGGGTAAAAGCAGCTATCAAATTAAAAATACGCTATTGCATTTTGTTAATCAAATTGCGATTGTCGGAATTACTTTTCCCTTAATTTATTACGCCTTCTTTAAACAGAAAGCAAAAAATACGTTTGAAAAATCGTTACAATTCATTGTTGTTGGCTTTATCGCATTTTTCTTTATTTCTAGTTTTTCAGTTGCACCACAAGCACAATGGACCGGCGTGATTTTAATTGCGTTTATCGTACTGACCTTTCCTTACTTTATTGCACACCATAAAGCTAGAAAATGGCTGCTAATTTTAGGTTCAATTCAGTTTATACTAATGCTGGTAATTCGTGTATTTTTTAGTAATGAAAATGTTTCGCCAATACAATTAGAACCTCATATTTCTAGTCACTGGGTTCAAAAACTAAAAGAAAAAACAGAAGGAAAACCTATTGTTTTTATCAATTCTTACAGAAAAGCCTCGGTTTATAATTTTTATACGGGAATAAAAACACATTCATTTGGCATCTTAAGAGGCCGAAAAAGTCAATATGATATAGGTAATTTTGAAAAAAAGATGCAAGATGAAACTGTTTTTGCAGTTGGAAGTTTTAGAGATGATGCTCCGCTTTTGTTTACTTATAATGACAAGCATGAAGTTCGTGGAAAGTGTATACATAACTATACTACTTTTCAAAATGTTACTTGTACTTTAAACAAAGCGTTTTTAGAACTTAAAGAAAATCAAATAGCTACATTTAGTTTTGTTTTAAAAAATACCTATGACAAAAGCATTAACTTGGCACCCATAAAATATATTGGTGTTTTTCAAGACAAAAATGGTAAAATAATAACTAAAGTTCCGTTAGAAGTTGAAAATTTAGATGCACTAAAACCTCAGGAAGAAAAACTTTTAAAGGCTTCCTTTCTTGTTCCAAAAATGGAGTTTGATGAAGATCCCACTTTTAGAATCTCGGTAGTATTTTATGATTTATTTGCAGGGTTTCAAGGGAATAAAGTAAAAATTAAATTTGAAAATTAATGTTTGAAGGATTAGAGAGGAGCTTATTTTCTAAAGACTGGATTACCCTAATAATTTTGGTGGTATTAATCCTAATTACCTTTTCAAAATATTATTATAATGAACGATTTACAAAATTGTTCTCGTTACTCTATTCAGAAAAATACTATACCGATTTCTTAAAAACAAAACCATTTTTATTCAGTCTCTTTCATTTTTTTCTCTTTTTAGTGCTCCTTTTGAATCTTTCGCTACTTGTTTATTTTAGTTTTGAAACCTTTAAACCCGATAAATATACCATAGAGTTCAGCTTCTTTATTCAGATTGTACTTGTTGTATTTTTATACTTTTTGGCACGATATATTATCGGCTATTTATTGGGAATCATCTTTGATGTTTTTGAACACCAACGTCATTTTACTTTTTTGAAAATCAGTAATTTATCTCTAATTTCCATATTGTATTTTCCCTTGCTTATATTAATAAGTTACAGTACCATAGCACTTCGTAAATTCTTGATTTCCTTTAGTTTAATTATGGTACTTGTTTTACTCTTTTCTCGTTATTATGTTATGCTTAAGAATGAAAGGTTGAATTTTAATAAATTTTTCTATTTAATTTTGTACCTTTGCGCCCTTGAAATAGCACCTTTTATAGTTATTTATAAAATGTTTGTTGCCTAAAACAAAAAATATAT